>Ga0209012_1000920_pt1 | contig 34759 bp, 34 predicted proteins | sample RS3BMetagenome_FD_184735 | JGI IMG/M metagenome (GOLD analysis project Ga0209012, IMG submission 184735) | Ferric oxide microbial mat and aquatic microbial communities from Rainbow Spring, Yellowstone National Park, USA - RS3B (SPAdes) (version 3) ...
GGGCGAGGCTCGGGGAGCCGGTCTGCTCCAGGGGGTGGACTTCGCGGTGGATAAGCAGTCACGCGAGGCGTTCCCGACCGCGGTCAAGCCGGGCAAAGTCGTCGAGCGTCTCGCGAAGGAGCGCGGACTCCTGTTACGGACCGGCAACGACTTCGTGGCCTTCGCGCCGCCCCTGATTGTCACCCGATCGGACGTCGACGCGATGTGCGACATTCTCGAAGACGCGCTGGCCGCCGCAGAAGCAGAGCTACCGGTGGCCGTTGGGGTACGATCGTGAGGACTCGCATTGTACCGACGCCAACGTCCCGTGTCCGTTTCGGCCACCAACTCGCCGGTGCGGCGCTCTCCGCGCTGACCTCGATTGGATCCCCAGGAAAACGAATCGAAGCACGACGTCGCTGAAACGGGAAGGAGGGTCGTCACGGTGGGAATCTCGGTCGGGATTGTCGGGACGGGAGCTTTCGCCCGTCACTTCATTACGCTGTTCAAAGTCCATCCTTTGGTCGACCAGTTGGTGCTCTGTGACCTGGACCCCCAGAAACTCCACGCTGCTGCCGAGGAGTTTGGGGTCGATCAGACCGTTCCCTCGCTCGACGCCCTCTGCGAGAGCCCGGTGGACGCGATAGCCCTCTTTACCCAAAACTGGCTTCACGCTCCTCAGGCGATGCAGGTCCTCCAGAGCGGCAAGCACGTGTACTCCGCCGTACCGACCGGCATTACTGTCGAGGAAATCGGACAATTAGTCCAGACCGTCGAGCGAACCGGCCTCGTCTACATGCTTGGCGAAACGAGCTACTATTACCCGGCTGTTCTCTACTGTCGCGAACGCTACCGTCAAGGCGACTTTGGGGACGTTGTCTACTCCGAGGGCGAGTACTATCACGACTTCGATCATGGCCTCTACGACGTTATGCAGCGGCGTGGTGGTTCTCAATGGCGAGAAATCGCCGGAATTCCACCGATGTATTATCCGACCCACTCGACCAGTCAGATTATTTCAATTACCGGGGCCCACATGACCCACGTGTCGTGCCAGGGCTTCGTCGATCGATCCTCGGATGGTCTCTTCGGCCCGCGGTCGAATCGGTGGGAAAACGCCTTCAGTAATGAGTGCGCTCTTTTCAAGATGTCGGATGGCTCGACCTGTCGGATCAATGAGTTTCGGCGCATCGGTCATCCGGAAACCGTACGTATGACCATGTTCGGGACAGCCGCGAGCTTCGAATCCAATGCCCTCGGATCAGTCTGGCTAACAAAGGACCGCGCGCGACAAGAACCTCTGGACGACCTACTGGCAAGCCGCACCGTCGAGACCGATCGTGGGACCTACCTCAACATCTCGAACATTCACCCGGTCGACCGTCTTCCCCGTGAGTACGCGGGTTTGAAAAGCGGTCACGCCGGCTCCCACCAGTTTTTGGTCGATGACTTCGTCCAAGCCTGCGTCAAACGGATTATCCCTCCGAACAACATCTGGCTAGCCGCGCGTTACGCTGTTCCGGGCATTGTTGCCCACCATTCAGCGATGCAAGGCGGGGTACTATTAGAGGTGCCGGACTTCGGTAACCCGCCGGAACCGTGACTCTCCGAGGCGGAATGACCGGAATTCCTGGGAGGTCGATTATGCGCGAGCGACGATCTCTCTCCGGTACCTGGCGATACCAACTTGATTCGAACAATATTGGCATTGGTGAACGTCTCGGCTGGTCCGGACATCGACTACGGGAGGTACTCAGCCAACCATGAGTGGTGAGATTCGCGGTATCTTTCCCATCGTCTATACCCCCTTTGACGCGAGCGGCCAGTTAGATCGCGAGGATCTGGTCCGCCTGGTCGACTACCTCATCGAGGCTGGCGCGCACGGGTTGGCCGCCGTAGGCGGCGCGAGCGAATGCCACAAGCTGACCATTGCCGAGCGAAAGACGCTGGCCGAGTTGACCATTGGCGCGGCGAGGGATCGGGTACCGGTCCTCGTTGGCACCTCGGCGACCTGCATCGCCGATTCCGTCGATCTTACCCGCCACGCCGCGGCAATTGGCGCGGTCGGGGTGTTCTGTACCCCGCCCCTGTACGGACCGATGACGACGGACGCGACCCGCTCCCTCTATCGCCAGCTCGCTCCGGTCACGGATCGGCCGATTCTGATTCAGGACGCGACGGCACCGGTACCGGTCTCGCTGATCGCCGAGCTCGGTCGGGAGGCCCCGAATCTGCGCTGGGTCAAAGAGGAAGCGACGGACTCCGGCCATCGGATCAGCGAACTGCGCTCGGCCTGCCCGGCGGGGGTCTCGATCATGTCCGGCGGCAGCTACCTCATCGACGACCTCGCGCGCGGCGCGCGGGGAGCGATTCCCGGCAGCATTGGCGTTGGCGATCTTGCCCGGGCGTATAACGCCTACGTCGCGGGCGACGAGGTCGCGGCGCGCGCCGCTTACGATCACTTCCTGCCGCTGTCTTACTGGCGACGCCAATTTCCCCTGCTGGGGGCGAAAGAGGTGCTTCGCCGGCTCGGGGTTTTCAAAGCGGCCCACCTGCGCGAGCCGGCCGGCCCGCGACTGGACGAGCAGGACTTCCGCGAGCTGTCGCTGATCCTGGAGAAGATGGGCCCACCATTCTAAATGGTCTGCAACTATGGACTGGGCGAGTCGCCACGCGGTGTCCCCTTATACGGCACGTCCAACCGAACCGTCGGCGCGGAGTGGGGACGTTCGGGGATCGAGCAGGGTAGGCGCGACGTCGGCAAGCTTCGACTCGTCGAGCCGCACACCCAGCCCCGGCGCCTCGGGAACCTCGAGATAACCACCAGTCCGCTTGAGGGTTCCCGGAAAGGCCGTGGCGAGCGGGCCCTCGTCGACCTTGGAGTACTCCTGAACGACGAAATTAGGAATCGAAACGTCCAGGTGCACCGAGGCCGCGGTGAGCACCGGCCCGAGGAAGTTGTGGGTCACGACTGCCGCGTGGAACGACTCGGCGATCGCCGCGATCTTCTTGCAGTGGGTCAATCCACCGGCCAGTCCGACATCCGGTCGGACGTACTGACTACCGCCGCCAACCAGCATCTCCCGGAACTCCCAGATCGTGTGCAGCCGTTCGCCGTTGGCCAGAGCCGTCGAGATGCGGCGAGCGATCTCCGCCTGGGACTGGATGCTGTCGATCTGAATCGGATCCTCGATCAAAAGCAGATTGAACCTGGCCAGCGCGTCGGATACCGGAATCGCTTGCAAGGGAGTGAGCTTGCGATGCATCTCGATAATCAGGTCGGCGTCTTTGCCGACGGTTTCGCGCACTGCTTCCACCCTTTCGACGACCGTCGCGACCAGCCCATCGAGGGTCAGGTTCTCGAAGCCAGCCGGAATCGGATCGAACTTGAGCGCGGTAAAGCCCTCCTGGACCGCTGCCCGCGCGTTCGCCGCGAGTTGCTCCGGCGTCGCCCCGCCCATCAGCAGGTGCAGGCGAACTTTGTCCCGGCACTTACCGCCTAACAGTTGCCAGATCGGCACCTGAAGCTTTTGCCCCTTGATGTCCCAGAGGGCGATATCGACCGCGCTCACCGCTCCACTCAGCACCGAGCCGCGAAAGGGCGCCATGCGGTACAGGTACTGCCAGTGATGCTCGATGCGTAGCGGATCCTGGCCAACGAGGTACTCGCGGAAGGTCTGCACGACGGCGTGGACGGCGTGGGGATATCCCCAGCAGGCGGTCTGGCCTAGCCCGACGAGTCCATCTTCGGTCGTGATCCGGACGTACGCGCCGCTTCCCGCGACGATCGATGCGACTTCGGCGATCTTCACTGTTACGTCTCTCCTTGCCGGCACCAGTTAGGTGCGCCCGACACGATGAAAGCACGCCGTCGGGACCCGGGTCAAGACCCACGCGGAAAGTGAACGAATTCGCCCCCGGAGCACTTGACGGTTGGGATAACCCGCGTGTAGGGTAGCATACCGGCCCACATTCTTGAGGAGGCCCGCGTGGCTAGCAATCGTCCCAAAGTCTTGCTTGTCGCTAACCGTCACGTCTACGAGCGGATGCTGATTCCCTCGGAGTTAGCGCGACTTCAGCAATTCGCCGACTTCGATTGGCTGGAGCTGAACGTCCCTTTCGATCGGACCGATTGGACGACCGTCCCCGACGACCCCGCGGCAACCGCGACTCTCACGGCGCGGGTCGGAGATGTTGACGGTTTGATCGTCTGTCACGGCAGCCCGCGCATCTCCGATCACGTACTCGACGCCGCGCCCGGACTTCGGATCATCGGCGAACTCGAGGGTGACCGCTTTGCCGCGCGGATCGACGTCGAAGCAGCCCTCGCTCGGGGGATTCGGGTGACCGACACGACGAACGGCTCATCCTACGGGGTTGCCGAGTGGGCACTCGGCATGATGCTCAACGCAACCCGCAACTCCGGCGAACTCTTTCGCCAACTGATCGCCGGCGAATGGCGCACCCCGCAACCGCAGGCAAACTTCCCGCGCTTCGAGTTGACCGGCAAGAAGGTCGGCTTGATTGGCCTGGGAATCATCGGCCGGCGTCTGGTCCAACTTCTCGAACCGTTTCACTGCGACGTCCGAGCCTACGATCCCTACGTGCCCAAGGAAGTGGCGGACGTGCTCGACGTGCGCCTGACCAATTTGGCGGTCATCATGGCGGACTCCGAGGTGATCGTCTGCGTCGCGCCGTTGACGCCGAAAACGCGTCGCATGATCGGGAAACGCGAACTCGATCTGATCCCGCCGGGAACGGCCCTGGTGAATGTGTCTCGGGGGCCGATCTTCGATCCCGACGCGACGATCGAGCGGCTCTCGCGCGGGGACATTTCGGCGGCCTTCGATGTCTGGGACCCGGAGCCGATTCCGCCGGACAGTCGGATTCGCCAACTCCCCAACGTGTTCCTCACCCCACACATTGCCAGCCTGACCAAAGAGGGCCATGGCCGGTTCTTCAAGCTCATGGTCGACGAACTGGATCGCTTCTTCCACGGGCACGAGACCCTATATGATCTTGGGCCGCGTACCCTCGCCAATCGATTTGGCAAGTGAGGAAGCCGAGGCTGATCGGCTCGCGGGTCATCCCCGGAGCAAATCTCGCCTCGGCCGTCCGTTCGAGGGTTCAGCGCGGATGCTAGACCGCGTCGATGAGCGCTTGCATGTAGCCGATCGCGTGGGCTCGGGCGCGGTGTCCCCAAGGGGTATCGTCGGCGATGTGGGGCACATGGTCGTCGAGAAAGAACCCGGTGAACCCCACTTCCTTGTAGACCCGCATGGCGTCCAATGCGTTTACGTTGCCGGTGTTGAGGAAGGTTTCCTGAAACTTCGGCACGTGTCCCTTCACCGCCCGGAAATGGACGTAGATGATCTTCCCGCGTGAGCCAAAGTAGCGGATCGCGTCGAGAACCCCCGGCCCCATCTCGGACCAGGTGCCCTGGCAAAAATCTAGCCCAAACGCCGGGCTATCGGCGATCTCTTCCGCCTTCTGGAAGGCTTCGAAGCTGCGCATGATTCGGGCAATCCCTCCGAGCGAGGGGACCGGCGGGTCGTCGGGATGGAGGGCGAGTTTCACCCCGGCCTCCTCGGCGACCGGAGCCACGGCCTTGATGAAGTAGGTGAAGTTCGACCACATGTCGTCTTCCGAAAAGATTCGACCGTGGGTGAGCGGCGCGTCTTTGACCAACTCATAGTCGAAGCTGGTCACCTGGGCGCCACCGCGGTCCTCGGTCGTTCGCGAGGTCCGCCAGACACTGTTCGGGACCCAGTGAAAGCCAAGGATGGGAATACCGGCCTTGCCCAGGTTGCGGATCGTTTCCTGGTAGTTCTCGATCTGCTCGTCGCGACCGGGTAGGCCGAGCATGGCCTTGTCGTAGAAGGGGGTTGGCACGTTCTCGATGGCCGCGAGTTTTAGGCCGTAGTCCGCGGCGCGCTGGCTCAGGAGCAGAAGGTCCCGAAACTCCCAACGTTTATCTCCCGGGAGGCAGGAGCCGCCGACCTGGTTGATCTGGACGTCTTCAATGCCTAGCTGCTTCGCGAAAAGCAGGTCCGATTCCGCGAGCTCTCGCATCTGCCCCAGCGCGACTCGCATTTTGCCCGACATAAGTTCATTCCTCCGTTCTTACACAATCCAAAGACGGCGTTTCGCCTCCGAAATCGAAAGCAGGCGAATCCGGCAACTTACCGCAAGCCCGGCGGTAGCCAGGGCGACGAAGCCGCGAGGAGATCATCCGTCATCTTGCGCGTCTCATCAAGGGGAAGTACTGACGCGGTGAGCGGATCCAACGCGACGGCGCGATAGATTGCTTCACGGTCGCTATTGAGCACGGCTTCGACCGCCAGTTGTTGAACGCCGATATTCGCCCGGTTGAGCGTCGCGCATTGCGGCGGGAGATCCCCGACGTGGCACGGATGGATGCCGGTATTGTCCACCAGGCAGGGAACTTCCACGCAGCACCCCTCGGGGAGGTTGGTCATGAGCCCAGCGTTCGGCACGTTGGCATTGATCCGAAGCGGAGTGTTGGTCTCCATGCTGTGCACGATGTAGGAACAGTATTCGTGGGTGCGATCAGTGGGAATCGCTTCGTCGCCGGCGATCTGGCGACGCACCGTGTCGTAATAGCGTTCTTGCCGCGCGATGTAGACGTCATAATCTCGTCCCCAGGGGGGAGCGTAGCGTTCAGCCAACTCGCGGGTGCGGCGGAAATAGGGAACGTATTCCGAATTATGCCGGGTGGACTCGGTTGGGAAAAAGCCGAAGTGGCGCATCAGTTCGAAACGCACCGGATCCTTGGCGTAGATCTCCGGGTTCCGCATGGCCGACTGGAGCCGCGGGTAAAGGTTGACGCCGTGGTCCTCGAACTGGAGGAACCACGCCTGATGGTTGATGCCGGCCACCCAGTAGGCAACGTTGTCGTAGGGGACGTCGATGTAGTTCGCGAGTTGCCGGGAGGTCCCCTGCACGCTGTGGCAAAGGCCGATTGCCTGGATGGGGGTCGCCGCGGCGACGGCCCAGCAGATCATGGACATGGGATTCGAATAGTTAATGAGCAACGCGTGGGGACACAACTCGGCCATGTCGCGGCAGATGTCGAGGATCACCGGGATGGTGCGCACACCGCGGATAACCCCGCCCGGTCCGAGGGTGTCGCCAACAGCCTGGTCGACACCGTACCGGTGCGGAATCTCCACGTCCGGGCGCACCGCCGCGACACCACCCACCTGGATCGTCACGATCACGTAGTCCGCACCGGCAAGCGCGGCGCGCCGATCCGTCGTGGTTTCGATCCGGGCCGGGAGATGCTGCTCCCGAACCAGACGATGCGCCAGCGCGCCGATCAATTCCAGTCGCTCCGGGTTCAGATCCATCAGAGCGATGGTCGAGTCCTGCAACTCTGGCCAGGACAGAACGTCGGTCGTCAGTCGTTGGGCAAAGACGACGCTTCCCGCGCCGATGATGGCGAGTTTTGGCATGCGGTTCCTCCTTCAAAACACATGACGGTGTATGATGGGTTCGGTCGTCGGCTTAGTCGCCATTCTACTGCGTCATGGGGGAATTGGTGCAGGGTGCTTGGAGTGGAAGAACTGGAAGAACTGCTATGAGAGACTACCGGTACACGATCCTCCTGCACCCGGAGACCGAGGGCGGCTACTCGGTTACGGTCCCCTCGCTGCCTGGTGTGCTCACGCAAGGAGAGACCATCGAAGAGGCCATCGCGATGGCCAAGGATGCGATTCGCCTCTACATTGAATCGCTCGTCGCGGATGGCGAGCCGGTTCCCGAAGAGACCGAGCACCCACAGGCCATCGTGATCGATGTGGCGGCGTGACAAACGTAAAAAAGGAATATGTCTCTCGCACGGCGGTGACGCCGATTGCCTGCATTTGCTCATGGATTAGCGCTGTAGGCGGCCGCTCGACGGTAGAGAGGACGGGAGCGAGAATGATGGGCCGTCCACAACTTAGCTGATAGCGGTACCCATTAGGTTCGATGCTATACTTCGCCTTGGTAGAGGCTTGGAACAAACCCGAGGGAGCTGTCAGATGCCCATTCAAGTCGCGGCGCAACCGGTTCCGCTCGTCGTCGGTGATGACGGCGTCATCCGGGTCCGCGGCACGCGAGTGACGCTGGACACGCTCATCGACGCCTTCCAGAATGGTGCGACAGCCGAGGAGATTGCGCAGCAGTACCCGACCGTACCTCTGGCTGACGTTTACACCATCGTTGCCTACTATCTGCATCATCAGGTTGAAGTCGACACCTATATCCAAGATGGTAAGCTGGAGGCCGAGCGGCTACGGGTTCAGGTCGAGCAGCGATTCCCCCCGGAAGGCATCCGCGGTCGGCTGCTGACCCGACGATCGAGTGGCCAGGCAAATCAGGATTGCAATGCTGCGCTTGGCGGCTGACGAGAACTTTAACAACGACATTGTGCGCGGTCTCTTCCGCCAGCGTCCAGCCGTTGATCTGGTTCGCGTTCAAGACACCGAAGTTGCTGGCGCGAGCGATTCAGCTGTCTTGGAATGGACCGCTCGTGAAGGTCGGATTTTGCTTACCCATGACGAGCGTACAGTGCCACGCTGGGCACTGCAGCGGGTCGACAATGGTCTCGCCATGCCTGGCGTCTTCATCGTGCGTCACACGGTGACCGTGAGCCAAGTCATCGAGGATCTACTTCTTTTAGCCGATTGCAGTCTAGAAGATGAATGGAACAATCGCATAAGCTATCTGCCCCTGAGAAGCTAATCCAAAGGCGATTTCTCGCGATGCGCACGTCACCGTCGTGCTCCAAGCGCGCCGGCTTTGTATCAGGTATAGGATCTGATCTGGAGCAGAAGATTCTGGATTTGGATACTCGGGAAAAATGGCCTGACGGAGTCCGGTTTAGATTTAGCGTAGTGAATGCCTCAGCCCGTTGACCGCGTCGGATCACCAATCGCGTTGATGCCGAGCAGCAGGCGGTGGGTCGCGGCGGCGACCTCGGCTACGGCCTCGTCAAACGCGGCCTCGTTGACGCGCGCCGGCTTGCGATAGCCAGACACTTTCCGGACATATTGTAGAGCCGCGGCTTGGATCTCCGCCTCGCTGACGTCGCGCTCGGGACGGCGCAACTGTTTGATGCTACGGCACATAGTTGCCCTCATCATCTCCGCGTTAAGGCAAGAATAGCATAGTGCGGAGTCTAGTTCGCATTCTCCAGTGCGTTGCACCATGACGAGCCAATCATGTGTAAACCGGTGTCGTAAACCTCGTAGCTGAAGGGCTTGACCTGCCCCGAGCACACCAGCGGGCCGTTTGCCACGGTGCCGTCCTCGACGAACGCTGCTGGCCCGTTGCTGGTGGAACCGCCGCCAACCGCTGACCCAAGGACGGCCACGGAGATTAGACGGGTCAAGGTTCCCTGCTCTTGGCGGAATCGCTCAATCGCCGGACCAGCGTTCTGGGCGGCCTGTTCACAGAGAGCACGAGCGCCCGGCCCGTTGAACACGACTGTCGCATTGACCTCGGAGGATGCCACGGTGCAAGTCTGACGTAGGCCGAGCAACTCATTCGCGATCACCGCTGGTGTCAAGCCAAAGGTGCCGCGGGCGGCCAGGAACCAGACAAGAATTATAACCCCGACTCCGGCCACTGACTTGGTTGTCCAGCCGGCCGATTTTGCGGAAGACCATTCGGTGCGGGGCTCAGGCCCCGGGATTGCGCGTGGTGTCGGTTCAAAGCGACGGCCACATTTAACGCAAAAGAGGTTAGGGCCGTCCGGCTTGGTTCCACACGTAGGGCAAAAAGCGAAGTCTCCCATGATTGACGCCTCCCATGTCGGCAGTCCGCCCTAAAAAGGGGCCGGCTCGCCATCATGATCGCTAGATGGTGCTGTGGGTGATCGAGCGGCGCTGAATAAGGCTTCCGGTTCCTACGGCTCGGGGCCTTTCTTGGACATGATCGCAACTCCGTACCAGGAGCAGTCGGTTGGTCATCTCGCTACCCAAGGCAGAAAAACACGTTCTGACTGGATAATGGTCGGAGTCGGTGTTGGCGTGGGGGTATCCGTCTGAGCTGGGATGTCTGTCGGTGTTGGCGTGGGTGTGTCGGTTGGCGTGGGGGGGTCTGTCGGCGTTGCCGTCGATGTCGGTGTCATTTGCGGGTAGAATGCCTCCACTGTATCCAGTGGCCAGCTGGCTCCCATTCCTCCCATCACATAGATAACGCCGTTCGAATCAGTTGCCGCAGCCGGATCTCCTCGCGCAGTAGTGAGGCTGGGTTCGACGAACCAGCGATCGAGTTTCGGGTCGTAAGCTTCCACTGTTGAGAGTGCCCCTGAGCCCTGAACTCCGCCTGCTCCGTAGCCGCCGATTGCGTAGATGCGGCCATCGGGCCCATTTGCTAGCACCAGGCCTGCTCGTGCAGTAGGCATCGGTGCGCCCGTCGTCCACGTGTCCGAGGAAGGATTGTAAATCTCGACCGTATTCAGGAATTCCTGGCCCGGACAATTCGTAAAGCAGCCCGAGTTGCCACCAATGGCGTAGATGCGCCCATCCGACCCGGTGATCGCTCCGAAAGCAAAGCGCGCTGTCGGCATCGGTGCTAGCGTCGTCCACGTGCCATCGGTCAGATTGTAAGCGTTATTGTAGGCGACTGGGGTGGCAACCTCATCGGGATAGCTGGAGCAGATTGAGGTGGAGGTGCCCCCAAGCAAATAAATACGCCCATCTGTCCCCATAACCGCCGAGGGGACAAACCGAAAAGGCCCAGGAAAATCTGTGAGATGGAACCAGACACCCGGTGTCGGGTCGTAGGCGAGGATGTCGTTACGTGCCGCCCCGAAAGGCGCGGTTGGCCCCCGGTAGCAGTCGTCTGCCGTGTAAAACCACCCATTTGCTGCTGGGAGAGCCCAAATATGATCGGCGTCCTCGGACATGATTTGCCAATTCGACCATTGATTTATCGCGGAGTCGAACGTCTCCGTCGTCGTCGTGCTCATGATCGAACCGTTCGATGAGAAATACGCGTCGCCGCCAAAAACGTAAACGTGCCCGTCGCTACCGATTGCGGCGCCCGCGGCAGCGTGTTCTTGGCCCATCGGCGCGACGATCCACCAAACACCAGGGGGAGGTGTCCAAGCTTCCGCACTCCGCCGGCGCCCCACGACACCAAAAGTGACGACAGCAACGCCCATCAACAGCGCCAAGAGTCGCCGCACGTGTCCTCCACCCAGTTTGAAAGCCGATATTAGGTCGTCAGTCCTAACTCTGCTTTTCGCGCCGCTCTCGAATCAAATCAGCCTAACGCATAGGCGCATTGTAGGTGCAGTCTTGTATATTTGCAACGCCCGGGGCGGTGAACAGGTTCAAATATCGTTGAAAGTGGTGTTAGCGAGCAAGTTCCGTCGGGCGTATCCGACCCAGCGCGCGGTAGCTGTACGTGGCTCCGCACCACACGATTGCCGCGGCGATGGCGAAGAGGGCGGGGAAGCCGAGCACGACGACGCAGGCGAGGGCGTCCGCCGATGGTGGCAAAAAGGAAGCTGCCGTGCAGACCGATCCTCTTACAGCGGTGAGTGAAATAGTCGGGCTGGTGGGTGTGGTCAGAGGCATGACCTAACGCCGTTCCCTCCCCAACCCCCAGGCCGAAGTCCCCGGCCCCCCGCGCTAGCGCGGGCGTCGCGGAATTGGCAGATGTTCGCGACCCAGTCCAGGTCCCGCGCGTACTAGACCAGGCTAGCGATCAGATCGTCGATCCGCTCGATCAGGTCCGGGCGGGAAGCGTTTCCCACGGCGTCGAAGAGGGTGCTGGCGTCGTTGAAGTAGACCGACTCGTGGACGGGCACCACCGGGGGCTCCGGCCGACAGCCCACACACCGCCGCCGGCTTGCGACTACCCACCCATGACCCAGTGGTAACATCTCCGGAAAGTCTGTCTCAGCGAGGCCATTCGGGGTTTCGGGCCGGCGGACAGATTCGCGCCTGGGCGCGGTTACCGGCGCCGAACTCACTCGGGGTAGCGCTCCGGGGCGTAGCGGCGAGCGTACACGCCAGTCGTCGCCTCGGGATCGAGATCGACGACCAGCAGCGCTTCCTCGCCATGGGCCAGGTGCCCGACGCACCGACCGTCCGGCGCGACGACGCTGGTTGCCGTTTCCGGGTACCGGAGGGCGAAGTTGACGCTGGCAAAGTAGATCGCGTTCTCCATTGCCCGGGCGATGATCGCGTTCTCGAAAAAGGGAGGGGCTGGCTCTCCCCAGAAGCGGGGCACGGTTCCGTGGTGATCGCTCCCGGAGAGGTTGGGATGGAAAACGACGCGCGCGCCGCGCCGGGCCGCCCAGCGGACCGTCTCCGGATAGCGCCAACCCTCGTGGCAGATGACGATGCCGAACGAGACGCCGGCGATCTCGAAGAGGTGGCGGGTGTCGCCGGGGATGTAATGCGGCTCCTCCTCGACCGCAATTTGGTTCTTCGTCTGAGAGCCCTGGATCGTGCCGTCCGGGTTGACGACGAAAGCGAGGTTGAGCAATCCGGCCGGGCTCGCCCACTCCATCGGCATAATTACCGCGACGCGATACTTGCGTGTCAGATCACAAACGTCCCGCAGCGCGCGCTCCTGTGCCGGCTGGTCGGCTGGCGGCGTTGCGAAGTCGAGCCCGCGATAGCCGGGGAGGTAGGTTTCCGGAAAGCAGACGATCGCCGCGCCTCGCGCGGTGGCCTCGGCCAGGAATCGCTCCGCGGTGGCTAGCCCTTCCTCGCGCGATGTTGCCGCCCGTGGCGAGGCGAGCCCAATCCGCAATGTCCCGGGCAGCATCCGCCGTCACCACCTTTCCCTGGTTCACATCCCTACGTCCCGGTTCCGGCATGTTAGCACGGAGGCGGGTGATCGGGCCGAGATGACTTCGAGTTTGCCCCATTGAGCGTCCGCGATCAGCGACCGGAATCCATCCCTGAGAACCGGGAGTGAAGGATTACTTCGGGGAATCCGCCTCGACGTAGATCTCGCTTCGCACGCCCCGCAGGTCCATTTCGACCTCCCGATCGCTGATCGGCGGCTTACTCTCGTACCAGTGCACGCCGAATCGTTTAGCCGCGCCGATTGGCTCCAAAATCACGTCGAGCAGACGCTCATCGCAGGTTTCGGCGAGATACAGATTCACGGTCGTCACATCACCCCAGGTAACCCCGAGCCCGGCGAGGCGCGCCCGCATCGTCGCCATGACGTTGGCCAGCTTCTCCCGGATCGCTTCCGGCGACCGCTCGTCGGGGCGTACCTCCGGCGACTCGCCGGAGCCGGCCACGACGAAGGTGGGCCGACGGCTCGGCCGGCTTGTCGGCACGGTGTACGAGAAGGCGAAGAGCACCTGCTCGGCCGGGGGCTCGCGCCGTGGCGCGACGTTGCTGCGCGCGATCGGATTGAGCCCGTCGACGAACAATCCCCACTCTTTCAGACGCGCCACGTACTGCTGGTTGAAGCTGCCCGGGGGCATCCAGCCCTCCGGCGGATAGGGCTGAGTACAGCGGAGCTCAAAAGCACAGAGGGCTTGTCGCGGCCGGCCCAGCGCCGCCAGGTGCCGCTCGACGAAGTCGAAACCGGTCCAGATGGGAAGGGGCGCGCGCAAGGTGGCGTGCACGATCTCAAAGCCGGGATCGGCAACCACCCCGCAGCAGTAGGGCGCGGTGGGGGCGTCGGGTAAGAAGCGATAGCCCCCGGGGGTCTGAAGTAGGTCAGTCACGGTTATCGTCCTTATAAGTCATTCTCAGAGTCGAAGAGCGGGGACTGGCTTCGCTCGCGAGGCGAGGCGAGCCACTCCCTGCCCTGCCTGGTGATTTACCGGTTAGGCCGTGGAACTCTGAGCCACGGGTTGGCTAACCGGCTTATCATATGGGCTGGTGGTCGCGGTGGCAACGGAAGAGAGAGGAAAATCACGCGAATTCAACCCTGTGACTGCGTGACGCCACGACGACCGGCACCGGTGGCGTCGTCCTCACCTGTACGATGGTGGTAGACCAGGCACGGTAAAGCTTCTGACCCGCGGAAGTCGCCGTCGGGTCTAGTGGACGGTCACATTTGCAATGACGGGTGAGGAACTGTCGCCGCCTTAATGCACGTTAACAAATTAATCGGGTACACCTAAACCCACGTATTGCAGAAGATCAAGCGAGCCATCGGCAAACTGATCGAGGAAGCCGTCGACTTCCTGGCGCAGCTCATCGAGTTTGTCCGCCCGCCGGTGCAGGTGGAGGACATGGACAACGGAGTTAATGTTTGGGGCAGCCGCGACGCGACGTCGCGGCTGCCCCCGCTACCCATCCCAGGACTCGGGGCTTACCGTGCCTCCGGCATCGGCGCGTCCAGGAATGGCGTGACCGTGGAAGCCAGGGCTGGAGAGGAAAAGATGTTGTAGTGGGTGACCCCGGGCAAAATCGCGAGCCGGTTGGTCGACATGCCCGAGCCGTCCCAGTTCGCGTCTCTTTTCCCTCCGCCGAGCAATCCGTAGAACTCCACCACGTGCGCGAGACGAACGCTGTCGGCGTCGCCGAAGACGAGGAGAGTTGGCGCGGCGATCGCCGCCACCTCGTTGGTCCAGTCAAACTCCACGCGGAGTAAATCACTAACCTTCGTCACGAGCACCGGCCAATCGCTGGGCCTTGGCGCGACCCGGGCATACATCGCGTAGATCGGACTCGGCTTCATCATCTCCGCCGCGCCTGGCCCCATCTGCGCCATTCCCGCGAGGACCTCGGGAAACCAACCGTCCCGCTTGCAAACGGTCGAGATAACCACCAACTTCCGAACCAGATCGGGATACTGAATCGCCGTGCGCACGGCTACCGCGGCGCCAAGGGAGTAGCCCATGACGTCGGCGCGCGCGATGCCGAGATACGCCAGTAGCGCCGCGATGTCGTCGGCCATCGCTTCGAAGCGGATTGGCCGATTGATGTCAGCAGTACGTCCGTGAGCCTGCAAATCAGCCGCGATCACCTGTCGGGACTCGGCGAGCAGTGGCAGGATCTCGCCTAGCATGGCGGTCGATCCCAAACCGCCGTGAAGTAAGACCAGCGGTACTCCGGAGCCGTGAATCTCGTAGTACACATTCAGACGGTTTACCGGCGCGTAGCCGGTCCGAGGCGTTGTCGTTTCCATAGCAGTTCCTTTCTCCACCAATACGTCGAACGAGCGTGACGGAAATCGACATGACACCGAACGACGCGATTAGCGGCGGAGTCGCGGCACGATCCGGCCGGTCCGCGCGCGGTAGGCTCGGTAGGCGTCGCAGAAGTGGTCGATCATCATTTGCTCTTCGCGGGGGACTCGGACGAGATACATCGGAAGGAACGCCACCAGACCGGCCAGGCCGGCGATCCAGTTCTGGAGCAGGAGGGCCTGGGCGATTCCGTACAGAAATTGGGACGCGTACATGGGATGGCGAATGGCGCGATAGACCCCTTCCGTTACCAACGTCTGCCGCGCCCCGATTTCCAGGGATGGTGACCAATTCGCCCCCAGATCCCGATGGGCGCGCCAGAAAAGCCAGACCGCCGCGGCGAGGAGCAGGGTGCCGATACCGCTCGCTCGTGCTTTAGTGGGGGGCGATAGGCGGTAGTTGGCGAAGTCGAGCCAGGAGGTCAGACTGTAGATCAACGGAAGAACGATCATCGCGACGAACAACCCCGCGAGCAGACTCTGCTCGGAAAACGTGACCCGCCGATCGATTTTCGGAATCTGCCGGCGTTGGTGCTCGTAGGGAAGGCGCACGATGGTCTCGACGATCAGACCAGCGAAGTACAGTGCCTTCGGGAACATTTGTTCCATTCGTGAACTCCTCCGCTTGTGTTGATGAGGGTTAGTGAATAATTTCGGTGCGAAGGGAGCGCCGCCTTGGAAAGGGCGTAGCGAGGATAGGGCTAATGAAGGTTAACAAAATAGTCGGGTACACCAGGAAAGCGGCTGTCTGTCTTACCATGCGTAGGGGCAGGCCCCCGTGCCTGCCCAATTCTCTGCCGACCACAACCACAAGGTCCGCGATGCGGGAAAGGTCCGGGAGCAGGTGAGGGACAGGGCCCTCACCCTACCCAATCGAAACCTCGCACCAAAAGGCGCGCGGCGATTGCGTTGTTTGAGCCACGGCAAGTGGTTCTGCCCGATTTAATTGTTAACCATCATCAGGGCGGCGGCTGTACCACCTGCTGCGCCCACCTTTTAAGGCGGCGACTCATGCTTGTTGAGTTAACCAGATGGACCCGAACTCTCCTCACGATGGGCGCTCGCTCCTGGAACGTGCCTTCGAGTACGCTCTCTGGTCAAGTCGCTTAATCGTGCTCGTGCCGGTCGTCGTGAGTATCGCCCTGAGCTTCGCCGCGGTGTACCTGGCGACCGTCGAGGCTATTTCAGTCCTCACCCACCTGAGCACCGTCGTCGAACTGGGGATCCAGACCACCGGTGGCATCGAGGCCGCGAATAATCTGCTCGCGACGATCATCAAGGCGACCGATATCTACCTGCTCGCCGCCATTCTGCTGATCTTCGGGCTCGGCCTCTACGAGTTATTCGTCGGCTCCATCGAACCCGCCGAGCGAGCAACGAACGCGCCGAAGTTGCTGCTCATCCGCAATCTGGACGATCTCAAAGGACGACTGGCCCGAGTCGTCTTACTCGTCCTGGTGATCGAGTTTCTCCAGTACGCCTTACGCATCTCGTTTCAAACCGCGCTCGATCTCCTCTACCTCGCGGTCGGGATTCTCCTGATCGGCGCGGCCGTCTTCCTCAGCACCCTACGGACCGTGGAATCGCCGAAGAGCGAGGGAGACCCGCCGTCGGGCGATGGCGGGTGAGTCGGGAACAGGATCGCCGCCTTAAAAGGCGGGCGTTGCGGGGGTATATGTCGCCGCCTTAAAAGGCGGGCGTAGTGGTGGAGGCGCTAAAGCGCCCGCTTTGGGGGCTTCAGCCCAGTGTCCCTACGCCTGCCTTTTAAGGCGGCGACTTCCGTGCTGCTCGCCTCCTCCCTCCCCACGTTTGACAGTCCTCCGCCGCGCGCCATACGATGACAACAACCGGAAAAATACACCGCGAGGAGGATCAGCGTGGCAGAGAAGCTCCGCATCGGCATGATTGGGTGCGGCGAGATCGCCGTTCAGACCGCGAAGGGGATTGCCCTCGCCGAGCACGCCGAGCACGTGATGGTCATGGATGTGAGCGAGCAGGTCGCGAAGGATCTCGGCGATACGTACGGCGTTCCCCATACCACCCGGGTGGACGAGCTGCTCGCCAATCCGCGGGTCGACGCGGTGTACATCGCCATCCCCCATTATCTCCACGCGCCCCTCACCATCCAGGTCCTCAAGGCCGGCAAGCCAGTCCTCGTCGAGAAGCCCATCGCGACGACCCTGGCCGACGCCGACGCGATGATCGCCACCGCGCGCGAGGTTGGCCTGCCGTTTTCGGTCGCTTACCAGGCTCAGGTCGATCCGCAGTCCCAGACGATTCGCGGGATCGTCGCCGATGGCGTGATCGGCAAAGTCCTCGGGACAAGAATCGTCTACCGCGGCGACAAGCCGGGGAGTTACTGGCACGGCGGCTACAGCGGGCGGATCCAGACCGACTGGCGCGTGTCCAAAACGAAGGCCGGCGGCGGCGTTCTGATCATGAACACCATCCATGACCTCAACACGATTCGCTACATCACCGGACTGGAGGCGACCCGGGTCTACGCCGAATACGATACCTTCCTGACCCCGGTCGAAGTCGAGGACTACATCACGGTCACCTATCGCTACGACAACGGCGCGATCGGAACCTTGGAGGCCGGTTCGGCGATTCGCGGGCGGGATCCCCTCGGCGCGGTCAACCGGATCTACGGCGAGAAGGGGCAGATTATCCTCGGCCGAACCCCGCGGATCTTCACCACCGAGGCAACCGCCGACCTGAAAGCTGGTGAGTGGCAGGACATCATCTTCCCGGTCGAGAGCCAGACGAACGGCCGCGCCCAGATCGTCGACGGCTTCGCCCGAGCGGTCCAGACCGGCCAGACTCCCCCGGTCAGCGGCGAAGACGGCCGCGCCGCCCTGGAGATTGCCCTCGCCGCCTACCAGTCCGGCCAGGAGCAGCGGCCAATCATCCTGGGCTTTCCGTCGCCGCCTTAAAAGGCGGGCACAGGGTGGGTAGGGCTAAAGCCCCGGAACGGGCGCTTTAGCGCCTCCTGCCCTACGCCCGCCCTTCAGGGCGGCGACGATTGCTGACTCCAGCCAAGCGCTCTTCCGCTCTTCCTCATGGCAGTGGTATTGCAGGCCATCGAACGATGGTTTATCCCATCGCCGGGCGAGTCGCTAGTCGACTGCCCATGGAGGAGATACGTCGCATGATTCGTTCGAAAGCCTATCGTTTGGCATCGCTTTTCATATCCTTCACGATTATTTTGACGTTGTTCGCGCCATTTCTGGCCGGCAACGCCTCGGCGGCGACCGATCCCCGGTACTTTTCCCAGACCGGATTTCGTATCGACAACGACAAGTTCTGGGATTACTTCACTCATCGAGGCGGCGTGAGCACCTTCGGCTACCCGATCAGCCGAACCTTCACCTTTCTCGGTAAGACCGTGCAGCTCTTTCAACGCCGGATGGTCGAGATCAATCCGGACGGCGGAGTTGGGCAACTGAACTTACTCGACAGTCTCATGCCGTATAACTCGTTCAACTACGCGGTTTTCCCGCCGGTTGATCCCAATCTGGTTCGATCGGCGCCCGCGGTGGGATCGCCGAATTACGGTCAAACTGTTCTCGCGTTCGTCCAGGCGCACGCTCCCAACAATATCAACGGCATGCCGGTCAACTTTTACAACACCTTCCTGGGAACGGTTTCCCTGGCCCAGGCCTATCCGAACGGTGGAGGCAGCCCCGGGCTGCTTCGCGGCATCGATCTCGAGATGTGGGGCGTTCCGATCAGCCAGCCCGCCGCGGATCCCCACAACCACAACTTCATCTACCTCCGATTCCAGCGCGGCATCATGCACTACGACAACCTGACCCACACCACCCAGGGCATTCTCACCGCCGATTATTTCAAGTCGATCCTCACCGGCCAGAACCTGCCCGGCGACCTGGCGGTCGAAGCCGCTGGCAGTCCCTACTTCAAGCAATACGACAACAGCAAGCCGAACGGCGTGAGCAATCCGGCGCTGCTTCCGAACACGAATCTCAAAAACGCGTTTGTCCGGGAAATGCCCCAGGTGCCGACGATCAATGGCCTGCGCTACGGATTTAACGTCTGGATGCCCGGCCAGAACCAGCAGTTCATCGTCAACGCGGTGAACAACGCCGGCTACGGTTGGATCCGCCAGCAGATCCGCTGGGCGGACATCGAACCCACCCGCGGCAACATTCAATGGAACGTGCTCGATCCCATCGTGAACGCGGCTAACCAAAACGGCCTCCGCGTCGCGTTTACCATCGTGACCGCGCCGACCTGGACCCGGGCCGCCGGAGGCATCGACGGACCTCCCGACAATGACAACGACCTGGGAGATTTCGTCGCGGCGCTCGCCAGCCGATACGACGGCGAGGTCCAGGCCTACGAAATCTGGAACGAGGAGAACTTCAGCCGCGAGTGGGGCGGCCAGCCGATCAACCCCGGCGCCTACGTCGAGATGTTGAAGGTGGCCCACGAGCGGATCAAAGCGGTCGACCCGAGTATTACCGTCATCTCCGGAGCGCTCACCCCGACCGGGGTGAACGATCCGAACGTCGCGGTCGACGACACGATCTACCTGAACGAGATGTACCAGTACAAGAACGGGCTGTTCAAGTCGGTAGCCGACGCCGTGGGCGTCCACGCCGCCGGCTACAACAATCCTCCCCAGGACTGGGTCGACTCCCACAGCTATCTGGCACCCTGTTACTCCAACACCGGGCAATCCCTGGGCACCACGAACTGCTTCAAGGGAAACGGCCAGTTCTACTTCCGCCGGATCGATCAAATCCACCAGGTCATGACGTCCAACGGCGACAACCGGCAGGCCTGGATCACCGAACTGGAGTGGGGCGCGGCGACCCCTCCGGTCCCGGCCGGCTACGAATGGACGCTCGGCCTGACCGAAGGTCAGGTGGGCGACTTCTTCGTCCAGGCGATCAAGATGATTCAGCAGAGCCGTCCCTGGGTTGGCGCCATCTTCGTCTGGAATCTCAACTGGCGCCTCTTCGCCAATCCGCACACCAACGAATCGGCGCTCTTCGGCGTGCTGAACGCGGACGGCAGTTCTCGCTCGATCTATACCAAGCTGGCGATCACGCAAAAGTAGGCGAGCAGTCGGGTCGAGTGGGCAGGCACAGCCTCACCTGGCCTATCCACTCGACCCGGTTTGCAAATGCCTGGATCTCCGCCTCGGCCCAAAGGGCACCCTGCGGGCGTGAGCCGACACCATCGCCGCCCTGTAGGGCGGGCGTAGGGTGGGCGGGGCTGAAGCCGCCCGGACCGGGCGCTTTAGCGCATCCCTCTCTACGCCCGCCTTTGAAGGCGGCAACGGTCAATTGCAACCACAACCTACGGCGCGCTCCAGTCGATCACGACCCCCAGGTAACCGGAGGCGCGGTCGGCGAGGGCACGGTACGTGTTGGCCGCGGCGCTGGGCGCGATGCGGTGGCTGACCAGTCCCTCCACCGCGAGCGAACCGTCGCCGATCAGGGTCAAGGCAACCTGGCGATTCCGCTCGGTCGTAAACGGATTGTCGGGCGTGGCGACAGCCGGCGCGGTTCGCGCGTGCGCGCCGATCACCATCACCCCTTTGCGGTGAATGTCGCTGTAGGGGTCGATCTCCACCCGCCCCCGGGGGCTGCCCAGTAAGACAACGCGCGCCATCTCGCCGGCGATTCGCAGCGCCTCCGGAATCACCGTGGGCGCGCCGGTCGCTTCGATCACAATCTCCGGCGCCCGACCGCCGGATAACTCGCGGAAAACGGTAAGGGGATCCGCGGCGCCGGGATCCACCGGAACGATACCCGCGCTGGCTGCCAGTTCGCGCCGCTCGGCGATCGGGTCCACGCCAAGAACTGGACGACAGCCGTTGATCCGACCAAAGCGCGCGGCCAGCGCGCCGATCAATCCCTGGCCAAAGACGACCATGCCTTCACCGAGTCGCGGCTCGGCGAGCCGAATGCCCTGGAGGGGAATCGAGGCGAGATAGCCCAGGAGCGCCGCGTCATCGGAGCAGTCGTCCGGTACCGGAAGGAGTTGGGTCGCGTCCACCAGGGCCCGCGAGGCGTGCGGCGCCGAGGACAGCACCCGCTGGCCCTCCTTCAGACCGGCCACCCCCTCGCCCACCGCGCGGACCCGCCCCAGCGCAGTATAGCCGAGCGCCATGGGATAGCGGGGCCAGGCGGCCCCGGTGGTAAAACCGATGTGTGTGCCGGTCACGATCGCCAGCTCGGTCCCCGCCGAGATAAGCGAGCGCTGAATCTCGATCAGCGCCTGCCCCGGTCCCGGCACGTCCGCGAGCTCGAACTCCCGCGGACTCACGTCAAAAGGCGCGGTAATCCAGAGGCGAGTGGCTTTCAAAGGAATCCTCCTTACCCCTTCAGCCCGGTAATCACAATTCCCTGGATAAAGTAGCGCTGCGCGACGAAGAACACAACCACCAGGGGAATCAGCGCGGTGAGGGATGCCGCCATGAGCAGGTTCCAGGGGGTCGCGCCGTATTCGGCGGTGAAGCTTCGCAGGGCAATCGCGACGGTCCAGACGTGGCGCGAGGTCAGGTAGATCAGGGGACGGAAGAAGTCGTTCCAGTTGTTCACGAACGAAAAGATCGCGATCGCCCCGAGCGCCGGCAGCGACATGGGGATCATGATGTGCCAGAGAATCTGAAGGTAGCTCGCGCCGTCGATCTTCGCCGCGTCGTCCATCTCCAATGGCACGGTTTGATAGAACTGCCGGAGCAAGAAGATGTAAAACGCGCTACCAAAGTAGGCGGGGACGATCAAGGGAAGCAGCGTATCGACCCAGTTGATGAAGGGCAGCACCTTGCCGGCGAAGAGCAAGTACTCCGGAATCAGTCGAACCTGGTAGGGGATCATCAGCGAGCTGAGGACGAGCATAAACAGCACGTTCTTGCCCGGCGCGCGCAAGCGCGCGAAGGCGTACGCCACCACCGACGCCGAGCAGACGTCGCCGATCAGCGAGGCGATCGTGACGAGGATCGTGTTGCCAAAGACGACCGTGGCGCGCATGAAGTCCAGCGCGTCCGGATAGTTCTGCCATTGCGGGGGAATCGGGATCCACTTCGGCGGTAGGAGCAGAATGTCGCCGGACTCTTTGAGCGAAGTCGTGGCCATCCAGAAAATCGGAAAGAGCATGCCAGCCGACCCCAGGACCACGACGACGAGAACGAACCCGAGCCAGACCATCTCCTGAAACCGCTTGCCGCGGAGGAAGCCAACTCCCTGACGGGCGCGTCCGGCCGTCCCCGCGGCCGTCAGCAGCGAGGCGCCGGGTGTCGTCGGCGTATCCATCAGAGACGATCCTCCGTTGCCCCTTCGTAATACACCCAGTAGCGCTGCGACCGAAAGGCGAGGATCGTCAGGGTAATGACGATGAGGAAGAGGATCCACGCTTGCGCCGAGGCATAGCCCATTCGGAAGTACACGAACGCGTTCTGGAACAGATAGTAGATGTAGAAGTAACTCGCGTAGTTCGGCCCGCCCTGGGTGATGATGAAGGCGTTGGTAAAGGTCTGAAAGCTGGCGATGATGCTCATAACCAGGTTGAAGAAGATCACCGGAGTAATCAACGGAATAGTGATCGAGAACGTCTGGCGAAGTTTCGTCGCCCCGTCCAGTTCGGCGGCTTCGTACAGGTGGGAGGGAATGCCCTGGATCGACGCGAGGTAGATCAGCATGGGGCCGCCGAAGCCCCAGAGGCTCATCAGCACGAAGGTGGGAATCACCCAGCGGGTGTCCGAGAGCCACTGCGGACCGTGAATTTTGAAGAGATCGAAGAGAGCGAGATTGACCAGGCCAAAGTTCGGCTCGAAGATCCACGACCACATCAGCGCGACGGCCACACCCGAGGTGATGCTCGGCAGGTAATAGATCGTCCGCCAGATCGCGAGCCCCGGAATCGATTCGTTGAGCAGCAACGCGATGGCGATCGCGAAGACGACGGCGGCCGGCACCGCGAGAATCGTGAAGTACAGGGTGACCTGAAGGGAGTGCCAGAAGAGCGGGTCGGCAAAGAGTTTTGAATAGTTCCCCAGACCGATCCACTGGGGAGGCGAGGTAACCTGATAGTCGGTAAACCCCAGGTAAAGCGACGCGAGCATCGGTCCGCCGACCCACAGCAGGTAACCGATCGCCCAGGGGGAGATCAGGATGTAGAACCACATCGCTTCCTTGCGCGCGAGCGAGCGACGCCGCTTCCCGGAGGGTTGGCTGGCTGACTGGAGCATGATCTTTCCCTCGCGAGTCTGGGTTGGGCAGCCGCGCGGGCGCGGGCCGACGGCGTGAGCCGAGAACCTGCCCGCGCCCCGGGTGGTGGGATCGACCGGGTTTACTTGATCAAGGTATCCTTGTAGTGGCTGTAGGTGTCCGCGGCGATTCCGTTCCAACTAGACGCCAGGGAGGTAAAGAAGCTGTCGATGGGCGTCTTGCCGTCCCAGAGACCGGCGACCAGTTGATTGTAGGCGTCGTCGAAGCGACTGAAGTCCACCACCATGTGGTCCATGCTCTCGGTGGTGTGCTTGATGTTCTCGTTGACCAGCACGCGAATGTCGCTCGCCGGCATGTGCTCGGCGTGGAGTTTGACCCAATCGTCCAGGACATCCGGCCGTGACGGTTGCGCGCCGGTAATCTGCACCCAGTTCTGCTCGCCTTGCTGGCTAGTTAGAAACTTCATGAACTCCCACGACGCGTCGCGCCCGGTCTTCGCGTTGCCGAGCATCCAGATGTTGAGGTTTTCGGAGTTCTTGATGTCCTTCATGCCCGGCACCGGCGCAGCGCCCCACTTGAACGCCTTGATGTCCGAAAAGCTGCTCCAGTCCCAACCGCCATCCACCACCATGGCGAGGCGCCCGGTCTTGAAGGGGTCGCCCAGCACACTCACCGCTTTATTGTCGGCCGCCGATGGCGACACTTTGTGCTTCTGAATCAGGTCGAGTTTGAACTGATGGGCCTGCCGGCTGGCGTCGCTATCCACGGTGGTGGTGGAATCGATTCCCTGTTCGGCCATTTGCTGGCGATAGGTGTCGCCGCCCCAGAGATACGCCAACCCGTGCGGACTCCAGACGTTCAGGTGAGCACCGAAAATCACGTTGGGCTGGCCGACGTTCTTGGTTAGCTTCTGAGCGGTCTCCAGAAAGACGTTCGCGTTCCAGTCCTTCCTGGTGAAGTCGATTTTGGGGTAGGGCACGCCGGCGGCGTCGAACAGGTCACGGTTGTAAAAGGTCATATTTCCAAAACGCGGCGCCATCGGCAGCCCCCAGTGCTTGCCCCACCAGTGAAAGGTGTTGAAAAGACCGGGGAAGTGCTGGTCCTGAAGATTCGCGTCCGACTTGAGGTAGTCGTCGACCGGATAGGCGAGATTGCGCGCCCAGAAGGTGGCGAAAGCCGCGAACCCGAAGATGTTCGGGGTGTCGCCGGCCGCCTGGAGGGCAAAAAGCTTGGCGTTGAAGTCGCTACCCGGCACGATGATTTCGCTGACCGTGACGTTGGACGCCATCTTCTTGTACGCGGGAATTGCCCAATCCTCGAACTTGTTCTCGAGCGGACTCGTCCGGACGAACCACTTCACGGTGTCGCCGGCTCCGGAGGCCACCGCGGTCGCCGCTGGCCCGACCGTCGGCGCCGCGCTCGCGTTTGCCGCGGCGGTGGTTGGCGTGGCCGCCGACGCCGCTACGCCGGCCGACGGAACAGTCGTGGCAGCGGACGACGACGAAGACGCCGGCATCTCGGTGCTGCACGCGGCAAGCAACGGACCGGCCGCGGCGAGGCCGCCCAGAAGCAACACCGAACGCGCAAAGGCGCGCCGGCTCAGGCGAGAACTGACCCGGGGAAAGACTGGCTGCATTCTCCTACCCTCCACTTCGAATCCGGACCGTATATGTACCCGATCGCCGTGGTACCGGGACGTAGCACACGCGAGCGCCGAAGCGTACCCGAATTAGTGGACCCACTCCACTAGATCCAGGTATGAAGCCAATATATCTATTAGGTCACTCAGGTGTCAACACATAAAGGTTTATTACGCCTTATCTATTCGTTCGTATCCGGTTGACACGTTCCGGTTTGGGACGTACTGTGGGGCTATCTGCTCAGAGTCGAAGGAGGAAACCACCCGTGCGAATCGGATTTATGAGTTCGGTGGCGCCGCACTGGAACCTCGATCAGATCATCGCGGCCGCGAATCAGTACGGCTTCTCGGCGCTCGAGCCACGGGTGGAGTGGGGCCACGCGATGGGTCTGGAGCTCGCGACAAGCAAGGTCCAGCGCCGCGAGGCCCGACAAAAACTCGCCGACGCCGGTCTGTCGTTGAGTTGCCTGGCCCTGGGAACCCGCTTCGCCAAGGCCACCGAGGCCGAGCGCGAAGCATCGGTCGAGCAGGTGGCGCGCTACAGCGAGCTAGCCGCGGACCTGGGAGCGCCCTTGCTGCGGATCTTCGGCGGACCGATCCCGGAGGGGCGAACCATGGCCGACCTGCGCGACGAGGTGGGCGTGGCGATTGGCAAAGCGGCCGCTCGCGCCGCGGCGTTCGGAGTGACGCCGTGTCTGGAGACTCACGACCACTTCAGCAACCCCGTCGACGTCGCCCACGTGGTGAAGGTGGCCAATCACCCCAACGTCGGGGTCGTCTGGCACGCGAATCACCACTTGCGGCTGGGGATGTCGATTCCCGATGCCTACGAACTGCTCCGGCCCTACCTGCGGCATTGCCACATCAACGAAGGCCTCGCGGTCGGTCAAGCCAACCCGGCCAGTGGACCGATTCCCCTCGGCTCGGGAGATCAGAACGTCGCCGAGGTTGCTCGCGTCCTGAAGGCTTCGGGCTTCACCGGGGTACTCTCCTGGGAGTGGATCAACGGCGGCCTCGTCGGCGGGAAGCCCGACCTGGCCAGCATTGTCGATCCTCACGCTTTCCTGGCCCAGTATGCCGGCAAACTCCAGGAATATCTCGCGGCGTAGACGGTCGAGACGGGCCGGCGGCCCGTCTTCTACACTGCATCCGGTGCTGAACGGGAGAGCGGGACCGACTACTTGACGATAATTTCGCCGGTCATTCCGAGCGCTTCGTGGGGCACGCAGAAATACTTGTAGGTGCCCGCCACGGTGAAGGTGTGCGACCAGGATTGCCCGGGTTGGAGCAAACCGGAGTCGAACGGCTGAACCCCGCTTGGTAACGCCGCGTCGGGCTTGTTGACGGCTTTCGCCGGATCGAAGGTCGCCGAGTGCACCATCGTCCCGGCGTTCTGCCAGGTGACCGTGGTTCCGACCGGAATCGTCAGCGAGGCCGGATCGTACTTGTACTGGTCGGTCATTTTGACGACCGTGGGGGTCGCCGCCTTCGCGGCGCTCGCCTCGGCGTTCAGGCCAGCGGAAACTCGGCTGACCGCGGTCGCCGCGCTCTGATCGGTCGACGCGGCCGACGTCGGGGCGCTGGCCGAACCACCCGACGAGCACGCCGCCAGCGCCCCCATGCTCACCAGCGCCAGGCCGCCGAGAATCCCTCGACGACGCAGCCGTATGCTTTTCACCTCGGACATCATTTCCTCCCTAGCGAATAACGAGAACGTGACATAGCTGAATATACTCTCATGAATGTACCGGCGCGAAATTGGCAAGGTCGATATTTTCGCCGAGATGCGTTTGGGCATCCGGTCACCGTCCGAACGGGCAGAATGGGAGCGCGGCGTGGGCCAGCCTGACCATCGCGTTGACGGAGAACTAATCGGGGGCATTCAGGTCGAGGTGATCCAGAATGGCGTCGCGCACGGCTTCCTGAAGCGCGGGGTCGCTCAGATGGCCGTACGTCTTGACAATCCGTCGCTTCGAGATCGTTCGAATCTGATGAGCCATGCCGATGGAGTTTTTGGGCAAACCACCAACCCCGGCCGGAATTAACACCTCGGACGGATACAGCTTGCGCTGAGTTGAGGTGAGCGGAAGAACGGTCACATTCGTCAGAACCTGATTCGTATCCTCGTTACTGACGACGAGAACCGGACGTTGCTTCCCTTCCTCGGATCCGACGATTGGATCCAGATTGGCGAGAACGATGGCCCATCGCCAAACGGGCATCAGACGATCTCACCAGCGCTCTCGGCGTCGGCAAAAGCGAAGTCTTCCTCGACCGCGGTTAGATCGCGCACGAAGAGAGGATCGTGCCGCGCCTCTTCGAGGCGAGCGAGTCGCGCCAGTCGGCGCATTTGGGTAAGTTCGTGTCGGAGCGCCTGCTCGACGAACGCCGTCTTATTTGCCGCCGCGCCGCTTGCCACCGCCGCGTCCACCTCGCTGAGGAGATCGACCGGAAGAGAAAACGTGGCATTCCGCACGTCCCGCGAGGCGTGGTCCCGATATGATCGACGTCTGGTCCGCTGTTCCATACCTCGGCCCTCCCGCTACGACGCCCCTTACCCACGAATCACGAATTGGCGCTACGTTGAATACAATAGCACAATCACGGCCAATGCACCATGGACTATTATTGTTTTAAGGCAATAGTCCGTCCACTTTAGCAACACCATCATTTTGAGTGCCGATCCGCGTGTGGAGTAGGGCCGGGGCGAGGTCGGTCCGAATGCACCATCCGGGTGGAAGTCGCTAGCCGACCCGCTCCAGTTCGAGAACCGGGATGACGCGAGTGGTCTTGCTTTGATATTCGACGAAGCCCGGGAAGCGGGCGGCGTGAGCGGCGTACAACTGGTCGCGCCGCTCACCCTTGACCTCGGAGGCCCGAACCGGAAACTTCTCGGTTCCAACCTCGACGGTTGCGGCTGGATTCTTCAGCAGGTTGTAGTACCAGTCCGGGTTCGAAGGAGCGCCGGCTTTCGAGGCGACGATGACGTAACGATCCTGATCTCTGGAGTAGACGACCGGGTTGATTCGCTCCTGACCGCTCTTCGCGCCGCTCGTCGTCAGCAGGAGCAGGTTATCGCCAAATGGCGGAACGTTCTTCCCGCCGTTCGCGCGAAACGCCGCGATGATTTGCGCGTTCCAATTATTGACTTCGGGCATGATTCAACCTCGTGACCCCCCAATTTTGGGCTCGGGATCTCTTATCATCGTATCACTTCCGACCGGCGCGCTGAGGGTGTTTCGTCCCGGCCTAGTGAACTGTCAGGCGACAGTAGATGAATATTTTCCTGATATCGCCGCCCTGAAGGGCGGGCGTAGGGTGGGAGGCGCTAAAGCGCCCGGGGCTTCAGCCCACCCATTCCTACGCCCGCCTTTTAAGACGGCGACACATCAGGCCCCTTGATCGTATTCCCACGAATCAGATTGGCCAGGCTTCCTCCCGGAACGCGGCGTCCCAGAACAGCCACTCGTAACGGCTCGTCGTGACGAAGTGCTGGCGAATCGCGATCCGGCACTTCTCCGAGGCCTCGGCAGCCGCGCCGTTCATCACCGCCAGAACCTGCCGGACGGCGCTGCCAAACTCTTCCGACGCGTAGGTGTCGATCCACCGCTGGTAGAGCCGGTTTGCCGAACCCTTCGCTTCTAGCGACTTGCCCACTTCCCAGTAAATCCAGTAGCACGGCAATACCGCACCGAGCAATTCTTCAAAGGGTGCACCATAGCCGACCCGCAGAAGATAGGAGGTATAGGCCAGGTTTGTCGGAGACATCGGCGTCCGATTGATCTGTTCCTCACTCAAACCCCATTCCTGGAAGAAGCCTTCGTGCAGGGACCGCTCGACGACCAGCGCGGTCTTCGCGTGATCGGCAAACATTTCGCAGCCCGGGTCGGTGGGAGATTTCGCCGCGGCGATCGCCAGGCAGCGCGCGTAGTCGCGAAGGTAGAGGGCGTCCTGGATCACGTAGGCGCGGAAGACGGCGTCCGGTAAGTCTCCGCGCGTCAATCCTCGTAAAAAGGGATGGGCCAGGATGGCTTCGTAGATTGGGCTGATCTCGGCCCAGAGTTCGTCGGTAAACTGCCTTGCCACCGTTGGGCCTCCTCGCCACCATTCTGAGTTAACCGGGCGAATCCGCGACGGGACGCCCTGCGTTACAATTATCCCACAATCGCCGGCGACGTCCGAATGACGACGTACTTCTCGATCCAAGGGAGGGAGCAATTCGTGGCCAATTTCGGCGGACCGGTTCGGATCGGCGTGGACATCGGGGGCACCTTTACCGATCTGATCCTACTCGACGCTCACGGGGGCGTCGCGACGCGCAAGCTGTCGACGACTCCGGATGACTACCGCGCGGCGATTCTCCAGGGCGTCGCGGCCCTGCTGGAAGAAACCGGCGTCGATCCGGCCGCCGCGCGGGAGATCGTTCACGGGACCACCGTCGCCACGAACACGATCCTCGAGCACCGCGGCGCGCCGACCGGCCTCATCACCACTCGGGGCTTTCGCGATACTCTGGAGATTGGCCGACTGCGTTATCCTCGCCTGTACGACCTTACCTGGCGAAAGCCAGTGCCCCTCGTCGAGCGCCGCTGGCGGATCGAGGTGGCGGAGCGACTGGACGCGCGCGGCCGAGTCGTCACTCCGCTGGACGAAGCCGCCGTCCGCTCGGCGCTGACCTTTTTGCTTGCCGAGGGCATCCGCTCGCTCGCGGTCTGCCTCGTCCATAGTTACGCGAATCCCGACCACGAGCGGCGGCTGGCCGAGATCGTTCGCGAGGTCGCGCCGGATCTGCCGCTTGCTCTCTCGTCGGAGATACTGCCGGAGATTGGCGAGTACGAGCGGACCAGCACGACGGCGATCAACGCCTACATCCAGCCGGTCGTCGGGCGCTACCTGACCGACCTGGAAGCCAGCCTGGCGTCGCTCGGGGTCCGGGCGCCGGTCCTGGTGATGCAATCGAACGGTGGCGTGATGTCGGCGCGCGCCGCCGCGGTTCGCCCGATTCAGATCGTCGAATCCGGGCCGGCGGCGGGCGTGATCGCCGCCCAGAGCCTGGGACGGCTGATCGACCTGCCGAACGCGGTCACCCTGGACATGGGCGGCACGACCGCCAAGTCGTCGCTCATCGAAGATGGCGCGCCGCGCTACGTCTCGGAGTACGAAGTCGGCGCGGGCCTCAACGTCGGCAATCGCTTGAACCGGGGCGCCGGCTACATCTTGCGCGTCCCTGCCATCGATATTGCCGAAATCGGCGCGGGAGGCGGCAGCCTGGTTTGGGTCGACCCGGCCGGCGCGCTCCACGTCGGTCCGCGGAGCGCTGGCGCGGTCCCCGGACCCCTCTGCTACCGCTCCGGCGGCGAGGAGCCAACCCTCACCGACGCGAACCTGCTCCTCGGCTACCTCAACCCCGAGGTACTCCTTGGCGGAAGCCTCGCCATCGACTACGGCTACGCCCGCGATGTATTCGCCGAGAAGGTCGCCCGGCCGCTCCGGCTGGACGTCGCCGAGGCCGCGTTTGGCGTCCATCGCATCGCCGTGGCCAACATGGTTCGGGTCGTCAAAGCGGTCTCGTCGGAGCGGGGGCGCGACCCGCGCCGCTTCGCGCTGATCGCCTACGGCGGCAATGGGCCGGTTCACGCCGCGCGGGTCGCCGCCGAGTTGGGCATGCGCCGAATCGTCATCCCGCCCGGGCCAGGGCTGTTTAGCGCGTTTGGCCTGCTGGTCGCGCCACCGGCGCACCATTTTGGCCGAACCCTTCTCCGCGAGGTTCACGCCCTGGATCCCGCCGACCTCGAAGCCAGTTTTCGAGAGATCGAAGATAACGCTCGCGCCGAGTTGGCCCGCGAGGGCCACGACAGGGACGCAATTCAGATCACCCGCGCCGCCGACCTGCGCTACGTCGGCCAGTCCTTTGAGCTACGCATCCCGCTCGGGCCGGGTCCGCTCGACTCGGCGGCGCTGGCCGACCTCGCGGAACGCTTTGGCGCCGAGCACGAGCGCACCTACGGTCACCGCGCCGCGAGCGACCCGATCGAAGTCGTCAACATTCGCATCACCGCGCTCGCTCGGCGCGCCGATATCCCCGACCAGCACCTCCGCGCGCTCCAGTCACCTCACTCACCAAACCGACAACCACGCGCGGCGTACTTTGGTCCGGCGGTGGGCTGGCGAGAAATTCCGGTGCTGAGCCGGGAAGCGGTCGGGGCCGAGAAGCGTTCCGGACCGCTGATCGTGGAAGAGTACGACGCGACGACCGTCGTGCCACCGGACGCGACGATCTATCGCGACCACTGGAACAACCTGATCGTCGAGTTGGCGGGGAATCGCGAAACCCCCGAGGGGAGTCACGACCACTCCGAGAGGGAGGACTGATGAGTCTGCCGCTGACCGAAAAGCTGGATCCGATCACCCGCGAACTCATCCGAAACGGCCTGGAATCGCTGGTGGACGAAATGGCGCTCACCCTGGTCCGGACGGCCTACTCGGCTAACCTGAAAAACGCGATGGATCTCTCGACGGCCTTCTGCGACGCCGCGGGCCGGCTGGTCGCCCAGGGCCTGACCTTGCCGGTCCACCTGGGAACCGTGCCCGACGCGATGCGGGCCATTCTCGCCCGCTACGCCGGTCGAATCCGCCCCGGCGACGTGTACATCTTGAACGATCCCTACGAGGGGGGAACCCACCTGCCAGATCTGGTGCTGGTGAAGCCGATCTTTCGGGATTCCGAGCACCTGGGCTTCGTTTGCACCGTGGCCCACCACACCGACATCGGCGGCCGAGTCGCCGGAGGCAACGCCTGCGACTCGACCGAGGTTTACCAGGAAGGGCTGCGGATCCCGCCCATGCGTCTCTACGACGCGGGAGTTGCCGACGAGGGCTTGTTTCGCCTGATCGAAAAGAACGTTCGGATTCCGGTCAAGGTCCTCGGCGACCTACGGGCGGAACTTGCCGCCTGTCATATCGGCGAGGCCGGCTTTCTCGAACTGGTCGCGCGCTACGGGCAGGCCAGCGTCCTTTCCGCCGGGTCCGAGCTACTCGACTATAGCGAGCGCCTCGCGCGACAGGAAATTGCTCGCTGGCCGGACGGCCGCTACGAGTTCGTGGACTGGCTCGACGACGACGGGATCGATCCGGATCCGATCCCGATTCAGGTCGCGGTGACGGTGCGCGGAGACCAGGTCACGGTCGACTTTGCCGGCAGCGCGCCCCAGGTGAAGGGGGCAATCAACTCGGTGATGTCGTTTACCCGGTCCACCGTTTACGCCTGCGTGCGCTGCTTGCTCCCCTCGGACATTCCCAACAACGAAGGCTACTTTCGCGCGATCGACGTCCAGGCGCCTCCGGGCACGATCGTCAATCCCATTCCCCCGGCCGCAGTCGCCGCGCGAGGGCTCACCGGTTTTCGCATCGCCAACGCCGTCTTTGGCGCGCTGGCCAAACTCGCGCCCGATCGCATTCCGGCCTGTGAAGTGGGGGGCGACACCGGCATCACCATCGGCGGCTACGACGCCGAGCGGCATCCGTTCGTTTTCCTGGAGTTTCTGAATAGTGGCTGGGGAGGGAGACCGTTTGCCGACGGCGTCGACGGCTGCGCCTCGTCGGTGGTGAACTTTTCGAACTACCCGAGCGAGGTCATCGAGAACGAGTATCCGCTGCGGATCGAAGAGTACGGTTTTCAGCCGGATAGCGGCGGCGCCGGCCAGTATCGCGGCGCGCTCGGTCTGGTCCGCCAGTACCGCTTTTTGGAGGCCGAAGGCACCCTGCACATCCGCTCTGACCGCACGCGATTTCCCGCTTACGGACTCAAGGGCGGCCAGCCCGGGCGGCTCTGTCGAACGATTTTGAATCCCGGCCCGAGCCAGCGCGTCCTCCCGGCCAAGACCCTCCTGATCATTCGGCGCGACGAAGTGTTCCGCCACGAACTGGCCGGCGCGGGCGGTTGGGGCGACCCCTTCGCGCGGGATCCCGAGGCGGTGCTGGCGGACGTCCGCGACGGGAAACTTTCGGTCGAAGCGGCGCGCTCGGCTTATGGGGTTGTGCTCACCGCGGAGGGATCCAGCGTGGATCAGGAAGCGACCGAGCGAACGCGGAGGGCTCCGCCCTAAATTACCGTGCTCGCATCAGAAATCTATGTTACCGTAGAAAGAGTAGAAGGAATCGCGTTTCCGCCGGAGGAGGGCACTGCCGTGGCTATTTCGAAAACTCGCTCGGTTTGGACAACATCAGTCGGCGATCATTCGGCCAAAGGCGCGCTCGGCGAAGCGACGCTCGCCCGCCTGCGCGACGGATTCACCGCTAACCCGGCCAGCCGGCTGGCGCAGAACGCCGTGACCCAGGTCACGGCAGACGACGTCGCGCTGAATCGCGCGATCGTCACCGCGACCGATCACACCTTCTCGAACCGCCTCGACGAGTGGAGCGTCACGAACCAGAAGCGCTCCGGGCGCTGCTGGATGTTTGCCGGGCTCAATCTCTTCCGCGTTGGGACGATGAAGCAGTTGGGGCTCAAGTCGTTCGAGTTCAGTCAAAGCTATCCGATGTTCTGGGATAAACTCGAGCGGGCGAACTACTTTCTCGAAGCGATGCTTCAAACCGCGGATCGCGAGGTGGACGATCGCACGGTCGCCTTTCTCTTGAGCCACCCCGCCGAAGACGGTGGCCAGTGGAACATGTTCGTCAACCTCGTGAAAAAGCACGGACTCGTGCCCAAGAGCGTCATGCCGGAGACCGAGAGCTCCTCGAACAGCGCGCGCATGAACAGCATTCTCCGGCGCAAGCTCCGCGACGGCGCGCGAACCCTGCGGGATCTCGCCGCTTCCGGCGCCGATACTGCCACGTTGATCGCGGCGAAGGACGATACCCTGGCCGCGATCTACCGCATCCTGTCCATCCACCTGGGCACGCCGCCAGAGCGGTTTACCTGGCAGTGGACCGACAAGGAGAACGCGTTCCATCGCGACGAAAACCTGACTCCCCAGGAGTTCGCCGCCCGCTACGTGACCCTGCCGATCGACGACTACGTCTGCCTGGTGAACGATCCGCGCCCAAGCAGCCCCTACGGCCAGACCTACACCGTGGACTACCTCGGCAACGTCGTCGGCGGCGCGCCGGTCATTTATCTCAACGTCGACGTCGAAACGATGAAGACCGTCGCCCAGCGCACGATCGAGGACGGCGAGCCGGTCTGGTTTGGTTGCGATGTCGGCAAGATGATGCGCCGCGACCTCGGCATCTGGGATAAGGACCTGTACGATTACGAAACGCTCTACGGAACGACCTTTACCCTCGACAAGGCCGAGCGTCTGCTGTATGGGGAAACCCAGATGACCCACGCCATGCTCTTCACCGGCGTCGACCTGAGGGAAGGAAAGCCGCGGCGCTGGCGGGTCGAGAACAGTTGGGGCGAGGAAGGTGGCCAGAAGGGCTTTTACACCATGAACGACAACTGGTTCGACGAGTACACCTTCGAAATCGCCGCCCGCCGGTCCTATCTTCCCGCCGAACTTCAGGAGGCCCTCGCGGAAGAACCGACCGTCCTCCCCGCCTGGGATCCCATGGGCGCCCTGGCGGGTGGTGATTGACGGGGAACGGTTCCCCCTACCCTTCGATGATCGCCGCGCCGACGGTTTCGTTGGTTGCCTCGTCGATCAAGATGAGGCTGCCGGTCGTGCGGTTCTTCCGGTACGGATCGTACACCAGTGGCGCGGCAACTCGCAGGGTCACTCGCCCGATGTCGTTCAGGGCGAGC
>Ga0209012_1000924_pt1 | contig 34718 bp, 42 predicted proteins | sample RS3BMetagenome_FD_184735 | JGI IMG/M metagenome (GOLD analysis project Ga0209012, IMG submission 184735) | Ferric oxide microbial mat and aquatic microbial communities from Rainbow Spring, Yellowstone National Park, USA - RS3B (SPAdes) (version 3) ...
ATGGTACTCCTTCCCTTTGTTAGCTATTTCCATCTTCCTAAAACATTATATTATCATAGCTTATATATCTTTCCGCAATTCATCTCCTCCCTAAAGGTCGGAGCTTTCTTGCTCATATATTTGTAAAGAACGCATGGTCTCCATAAACCGTATATCCGAAGCTTCAGCACGAATACGATGTGAGTGTCATGCAATCTAGCGATCCCTAGTCAGTGCTCCACCAAATTCGTCATATCCTTTCTTCTCATGCTTAAGAAACTCAGTGAGTGAGGTCTCTTTGGGCGTCGCCCTACTACTGTGAATTAACTCGTATATCCTCTTCGCTTTCGACCGACCGATTATTCCCTCAAGCTGACTCTGGGAGGCACCGAACACTCCGGCCAGACTTCCAAAGTGTGACAGAAGACTCTGTGCGCTTACAGGTCCCACTCCGGGTAGCGCATTGAGCACTTGAAGCCTTAATAGTATTTGATCTGAACCCTTTGGCTTGCGCCTGATAAGGGGTCGGTAATCAGATGTTTCGGTCTCCTTAGCCTTTTCCGCGAGCCAGTACATGAGTTCTGCCGCTTCCTTTTCCTTGGCAAAAACTAGGGACACTTGGTTGACCGTCACCCAGGCGAGCGAAGAGTATACAAGCGCCTCATTCGGCGCAAGCTTGACTGCTTCTGCGAGGCTTCCCGTCAGTAGAACGACGCACTTGTAATACACTTCCCTCATTCTGTGAACTTGATCGAAAAGCCTTCCGTCCAAAATGGACGAAATCAGGTCCTTCGGTGACTTTCTTTCGATCGCAATTCCGCCGCTAATCAGGTAATCGGCGATATCAAGTCTGTCGTAGACGACCGACATTCCTCTTGCCGTGATCTGAGCTACCAGTGGAGAATTTCTCTCCCTGTAATCAGCAATGATTATGTGGCCATTCACGTCACAGGCCTATTCACTTTATATTCACAAGCTTTTTAGGCTGTACCGTTATGCTTCATTGATGGAGAGAATGCGCTGTTTTGCTTCAAACCAAAAGACATATATTCGACTTCTTCATGGTGAAGCATGAGGTGAGCCAGATGTCTTCAAGCGACAAGAAGTACACTGTGGGACAAACTTGGAACGCCCTGAAAGCTGCTTGGAAGGGCTACAAAATAGCCAAAGCAAAGAAAGAGGTCGAAAAGCAAAAGGAATATGCAAGGAGAATAAGAAAACTTCAGGGTGAGCTGGGGCTTCAGCTTTCCAAGTTCCCGCACTTAGGTAAGGAATTTGAGTAATTTTTTAAAAACCCCTTATTTTTTGTTTCGGCGTGGTCGTCTATGTAGAGTGGTCTAGGTGATTTTATACCGATTTTCCAATGATGAAGGGTATTAGTTTCAAAGAACCGCTTAACCGCATTCGTGCAAGATTTGCTTGTGGCGTATGTCGCAGTCAGAGCAGGAATCGCGTGGCAACTTCCTTAGGCGGGTTGCAAACACCATTCGAAGTCTAGCAAACAGATTTGTGAATGCGCTGAAGTCTTTCTTCGCAAGGGATAACGTTCAGGACGACAAACACGAGACCTCCGAAGTCATGAGTTCTCCTCATGATGTTCCTCTACAGGAAGCGTTGGTCACAATCAGGAATGAAGTGCAGAACTTGGTGGCCTCACCCGAAAATACTAACGTGATTACCGCTGAAGCTACGGCGACCGACCAGAAAACGTCGTCGAAGCCAAGGCCTCTACGTTCGCCTTCGCTACCAAAGGAGCACAGACTCTTGATAAAGAAGTGTGTCAGAGGCGGTAACAGAAGACTTGCAGAGCAAAAGCTTGAAGAGCTGGGCTACCTCTTTCCAGAGGTTCACACGAGGGGCGCATACATTGTCGTCAACTATCGGGGAGTAGACGGCTATCTGTACACGGCTAGGTTCAGGTATAAATAGCAACCCACCTTCCTTTTTTTCGAAATCCCTATACGACATCCTTATGCTAGAAAGGTGCAATGGGACCTCCGCTTGAAGGCATTATAGTTATAGACCTGACCCGTGCGATGTCGGGTCCTTTCGCAACCATGTTATTGGGCGACTTCGGTGCTGAAGTAATAAAGATAGAACCCCCGGGGGGCGACGAAACAAGGAGATGGGGCCCTCCGTTTGTTGATGGGGAAAGCACTTACTTTCTCAGTATAAACCGCAATAAGAAAAGTGTTTGCGTGGACTTAAAGAGTAAAGAGGGTAAAGGTATAATCAAAAAACTGCTCAGTAGTGCGGATGTGATCATCGAAAACTTCAAGCCAGGCGTGACACAAAGGCTCGGGTTGGATTATGAGTCGGTGATGGCCTTGAACCCCGGCATCGTTTACTGTTCAATCTCGGGTTTCGGACAAACTGGCATCTGGAAAGACAAAGCCGGCTACGACCTTGTAGCTCTTGCATTGAGCGGTATGATGGAGCTTACCGGTGAACCGGATAGCGAACCAGTCAAATTTGCCGTTCCAGTCGCCGACATCGCTGCTGGTATGTTTGCTGCCTTTTCCATAGTAAGTGCGCTGTACAAGAGGCAAAGCACAGGTCAAGGCGAGTATATTGATGTATCACTGCTGGACGCCATGTTCTACTGGCTCACGCATCAAGGTCAGTCCTTCATTTCGGCCGGCTATGAGCCAAGAAGGCTTGGTTCGGCGCATCCAAGTATTGCACCCTATCGGGCATACCGGGCACGCGATGGCTACTTCGTCGTAACAGTAGGCAACGATTCGCTCTGGGAGAGATTCTGTATGGCCATAGGCCGCAATGACCTTTTTCAAAATCCTCTCTACATGACGAATCCTCTCAGAGTTAAAAACCGGGTCAGACTCGACCGCATACTTTCTAGGACGTTTAGCCTCGACACCGTGGATCACTGGGTTAAGAAGTTGCAGGATAACGGTATCCCATGTGCAAAGGTGAATACGCTAGCCGAGGCAGTGGGGAGTGAGTATGTGAGTGACAAGGGCGCCATTGTCTCGGTGCAGCACAGAAAGGTCAAGGATTTCGCAGTTGTGTTTACTCCCCCGACTTTGCGCAGATTTCCCGCAAGAGTTTCTTTACCGCCCCCCGAACTTGGCGAGCATACATTCGAGGTTCTGAGGTCCATAGGATACACCAATGATAAGATAAGAGAACTGCAAAAAGAAGGCGTCGTGCGCTTTAATGAATAACGGTGCGACATTTCACAAGGTATATAGCAATCTGCCCTATATCACAAGAAGATATGGATACCATCATACCTTTTGTACCGGCATCTATAATGTCGTTTATACTGTTCCTAATAGTAGGCCTGCTAATTGGTGCAGCTGTAAAGAAGGCGGTTGTGTCGGCGGTACTCGTGATCCTTGCCGCGCTAATAGCATCTATAGCCGGTTTCAACATGATTTCAGCCTACTCTACTCTACTCCTTCAGCATCTGCCCAACATTGCGATGTCGATTAGCCGGCAATTCGGGACTTCCCTTGATACCCTGCCCATCGCTTTCCTGATCGGTCTGGTACTTGGTCTGTGGAAGGGCTAATGCTTAGGAGAACACAATTTTGATAACGTCACCATCCTTAAGCAGGTAGTCCGAGGCCACTCTTTGTTTGGTTTTGGCGTCTATTGAGTACAGATAGCCCTTCGCCATGTCTGAATGTATCATCCGAGCAAGATCAACCGGGGTTGAACCGCTTTTCATTATAATCGCATCCGGCAACACGTTTCCATTTTTGTCGGAAAAGGCGTTCATATCTTCAACCGGATATACCACGATTCCTTGATAAGCCGTGAAGATTGCGGCCTCCAGTGTCTGCTGCACCCCAGTCCCTCCAAACTTCTCAAGTAGATCGGAAAGCCTGCTAAGCGCAGAAGCAAGCTGAGGAGGTATGTTTTTCGATGTGATTTCAAATTTAGAATCGCCAGGAGTATAGCTTATCAGTCCTCTGCGAGCAGCCCTTTTCAAAGCAAGTTCCGCCTCAGCTATTACCGGTATCACCGGAGCGTTAACTTCCTTCTCCATTCTTTCTATGTTGGCACTCGAGTTAGGCAAGTCGGCTTTGTTGGCTGCTACGACAAAAGGTTTTGCTTGCCTGAGGGCTATGGAAAATGCGGTCATGTCTTGGTCGTTCCAAGTTGAAAGCTTTTTCTTTGCGAGCCCGGTCTCCTCGAGAGCAACTTCCAAGGAACGCTTCGAGAAACCGAGGCCCGACAGCTTTTCGTGTATCGCATTGATATTTTCCGCGCCGGACTGCTCAGCCAGCTTGCACACCCTCACCCAGTCACGAGAAAGAATACTCTTTAGCCATTCTTGGATTTCGATTTCAAGAAACTTGATGTCTTCGAGTGGGTCCCGAGCACCTTCACCCACAAACCTGCCCTCTGCATCCGTGCTGCCACTCGCATCAACAACATGGACAAAAACGTCCGCCTGTCTTAGGTCGTCGAGAAACTTGTTTCCAAGACCTCTACCGAGGTGTGCATCCGGCACTAGGCCAGCAACATCAAGAAGTTCAACCGGTATGAATCTTACTCCGTCAATGCAGCCGGAATGCTCTATTCCAAGAACTTTGCATGCGCAATGAGTCCTTACTTGTGCTACTCCTCTATTAGGTTTGATCGTCGTGAAAGGCCTGTTGGCCATCTCTACATCGACAAGGGTTGCGGCTGAAAAGAAGGTAGATTTTCCTACATTAGTTTTTCCTATTATACCGATAAGCAAAAGAAGTCTATCTCTTGGGGGTTATGCTTTTATTTATTTGTAACCTTAGTTTTGTGGACGAGTGATGTGCTCGCGACGATTTGAGGGTAACCAGTGATTTCGCCGTCCCAGCCTGACGTCCTACTGGGTTCTTTGTAGCACAATCTCAAACCACTTGAATCTTCCGTCCTCGCCAACGAGATAGCTGCCAAGAAGCTTTAAATTTCGAAATTTTCTTAGAGCACGGTTTTCAGCTATTTTTCTGTCAGATATTGCATATGTTATTTTTGCGATTCCCATTTTCTTTGGTCTGCGGCCGGCCCTGGGTCTCGAATGAAACGGTGTTCCCTTGGTGACCCTCACCCTTGCAATGCAGAATGCACCGTCTTCTCTATATCCAAGCGCCCTTGCCCTCTCTATTCTTGTAGGCTTGTCAACTCTTACAACTGTGTTCTGACCACGCCATTCGGTAAGTCTGCTGCGGTATCTTTTAACATAAGTAGGGTCCTTTTTGATCATTCTTTTCCAGACAATACTGCGTAATCGAGCTAAAGATGCCATGATCCGTACCAGCCTGCAACGACCTATATCTTTTACGTTCAGGGTGACTAGCGCTGCCTCTTCCATAGATAGAGCTAAATCTCTCCCTTTATTCGAAATGTTGACTAGCACTGCTTAAGGTAGCACGGCTTGAACTTAGCGCGCTTTGCCACGCGACCGAAGGCGTGGAAAAAATCAGAAAGTGTCTTACATTTTTCTGCAGCGATAAGAAAGATGTCACTGTGAATGAAATCCTGATGAAGGGTCACTATGGGAATAGCATAAGGCGAATTGTTTATACCATTGACGGTCAGAATGCGAAGGCCAGTGCAGAAATGGTATTTCGCAGTCTCGCGAGGGACGACAGAATAAGACTCCTAGGCAGTGCGGAACTAAGACTTGAAGGGTCAAAGTTATTCCTGCGGTTCTCAAAGTTCAAAGCGTATTACGGAAAAATTGTTCTTACAGATGAGAGCGAATGTATTCATATGGTGATGAGATTTGGAGGTTATGTTAAGGGGCGATCTTCGCGAGATCTTGTCTCCGAAGTTATGCGAAATTCTGGTGTTGAGACAGAGTGATGAGAAAGTACACGGATTTTTGCCTTGATCCTTCCGTCATCAACGCAGCTGACGACTATATATATGAGCTCAAATTCTTCTTGGTCAAGATCAGAAAAAAGGAGGAACTGGATCTCATAAGGGCTGCTGCAGATCGCTTGGATGTGCAATGGGGAGTGAGAGCCGCCGGGCATGGAATTTCTGGGGAGGCTAGGGAGAGGTCAACTGAGAGGGGTACTGAAGTATCGCTAGGTAGAGAAAGGATCCTGAGACCCAAGGTGGGAATTATGCCACCCGTTGACGTGTGGCTTGAGTTTACACCCGCACTACTCACTTCCGCTATAAGGACACCCGGCGGCTATAGGTGGCTGAAGCATATTCTCAAGAAAAATATCGACCGGGCAGTCCTCGGTTCCGACCTGCCAACCCCTCCCTCCGTAAGAGACGTTATAGCTCTTATTGCATGGCTTGTGGGTGTGCCCCAGGATACCGGTGATGTGCTAATAAGACAGAACTCCGCTAGGCTTAGGGAGGCCATTGTCACTTGCGACTGAAAAGAAGATACGTCTTTGTAAAGAAGAGGCGAGAGATAAAGGCAACTGAGGCCCTTAGCACTTTTAAGGCTCTTTTCGGTTTCTTGCTATTCTATGATGCTCAGCCGAGACTTGTCGCTGAAACGAACCAGTTTGCGGTTTATCGGGTCGCATCGAATTACGTCAGAGAGCTCAGAATTTCCATACTCCTCACACACGCGACGGGGGGCCTGTATACACTTGTTGTCTCAGGTACGCTCAGAGGGTTGATACGACGGCTCAGGGAACGAAAGGAAGGTGAAGCTTTTTGGCAAGGACTTAAGGCAGAGTATCTAAAGGGGAGGAAACGGTGAGCGGGTGGTTAGGAAGGCTTTGGGCCCCTTGGAGAACGGAATATATAAGGGCATTTCCAGAACAAAAGCGCATCGGCTGCTTTATTTGCGCAGCACGACGGGCGAGAAATAAAAGAAGTCACTTTGTTCTCGAAAGGACACGTGAGGCAATCGTCCTTATGAATCTTTACCCTTATAACCCGGGTCATCTACTCATTGCCCCAGTTTTGCACGTTGCCGACTTGTCCGAGCTCACTTCTACCTCACTTGCGGAGCTCATGACGCTTTCGAAGAAATGGGTGGAAATTCTCCGAAAGATGATGCGTCCGGACGGTTTTAATCTCGGAATAAACATAGGCGAATCGGCGGGAGCAGGCCTTCCAGAGCATATTCATGTTCACATAGTTCCGCGCTGGGTGGGCGACACCAGTTTCATGAGTGTTGTTTCGGGGACAAAGGTTGTATCCATGTCTATGGAGAGTGTTTACTCATTACTTTCTTCGGCAGCGGCAGAGCGCTAGTTCTATTTATATACAGGCGAAAGGTTTGTGCATACGAACCGGTGAAAGCGTGAGTGAATTATGTCGGGGATGTATCTTTCGGGTTATGATAGAGCAATTACAATGTTCTCCCCTGATGGCCGGCTTTATCAGGTGGAATATGCGATGGAACCGGTCAAGAAGGGGTGGACCAGTATTGGAATAAAAGTTGACGAAGGAATTGCGCTAATATCGGAGAAAAGAAAGACCTCGCCTCTCATGGATGTATCAGCCACAGAAAAAATTCTTCTAGTAGACAGGCACATAGGCGTAAGTTATGCCGGACTTGCTCCTGATGCTCGTGTCCTCATTAACGAAGCACGGGTTTTTTCGCAGGCGCACAGAATAACCTATGATGAAGAACCGGATGTTGAGACGGTTACGAGACGCGTTGGAGACGTTCTTCAAACGTATACCCAGAACGCTGGTGCAAGACCCTTCGGTGTCGCCCTACTTATAGGGGGTGTCAGCAGGGCAATCCCGAAGCTTTTCATGACAGATTCAAGTGGTGCTTATACAAGCTATAAGGCCGCGGTGATAGGCATGTACGATCAGAGCATAACTGAGTTTCTGAAGGATAAATATTCCTCCGACATGAAACTTGAGGACGCATCGGTGCTGTGCCTAAAAGGTCTGCTGAAGGCTCAGCAGGAGACCTCGCAGGCCGTTCCCTCTCTTGATCCAGAAAGGGTTGAGATCGGCATCGCAAGGAGGACTACTGGGCTTTTTGTGAAACTTTCACAGGCTGAGCTTTCTGCGATTTTGGCAAAGGCGACCAGTTAATGGGCACTAGGTATGTTGTGGCAAGATATGAGGCAAAGGGGTACAAGTTTGAAGTACTTGTCAAGCCTGATGAGGCTTGGGATTTCAGAAACGGTAAGATAAAGTCAGTATCCGAGGTTCTCGTATCGGACGAGGTATTTCGGGACGCAGCAAAGGGGCTTCGGGCATCGGAGCAGGCATTGAGGGAAGTGTTCGGTACGCTCGATAAAAATGTAATAGCTGAAAGAGTACTGAGAAGCGGGGAACTTCAGCTTACATCTCAGCAGAGACATGAGATGCTTGAGAATATGCGCAAGCAAATCATCAATTATATTTCGAGAAACTGCGTTGATCCGAAGAGCGGACTCCCACACCCGCCCACCAGAATAGAACTTGCGCTTGAGCAGGTGCGCTTTGGCGTCAATCTGAACAGGTCTGTCGAGGAGCAGGCTCTTGAGGCCATCAAGGCCCTGCGGACGGTTCTTCCACTCAAGACTACTGTCGCAACGATTGAAATCCACGTGCCCGCGGCCTACATAAAGAACTTCAACCTGATATCTCAACTCGGCACGCTTCGGTCTTCGAAATGGAATGAGGACGGATCGTTTTCCGTGACGCTAGAAGTTCCAGGGGGAATGAAAGGTGAGGTGATTGAGAAGGTCAATTCGTTGACGCGTGGTCAGGCTGATATTAAGGAGGCGAGTCAAAAGAGTGGTTGATATGCACCATAAACACAGGGATCTGGTTGTGCCGGGTGAACAAATAGCGAAGGGTAGGTTCCACGCTGGTGAGAATGTCATCCGGCTTGACGATTCATACTTCTCGACCGTTCTCGGCACGGTAGAGGTCAGGGAACGAGGGGAAATAGCGGTGAGAGCCCTCAAAGGTCCGTATATGCCTGTCAGGGGTGACCGGGTAATAGGACGCGTTGTGGACGTTTCTCTTGGTAGCTGGACCGTTGATATAAGGGCGCCATACGAGGCAGGTCTTCCCCTGAGTCACTTTCCGAGAAGAATCAATCCTGTCTTTGAGGATATCAGGAACGTGATGAATGTGGGAGACTTTGTCTACTGCGAAATAGCCGAGTTCGACAGGTTTCACTCACCTGTACTTGATGCTAGGAGAGAAAGGGAGTACGGCCTCGTAACACAGGGTATGCTCATAGCGGTCGAACCAAAGAGGGTGCCGAGAATAATAGGGAAAAGGGGTAGCATGTTGCAGCTGCTGACAAAGGAGCTCGACTCGAAGATAACGGTAGCCCAGAACGGCTATGTATGGGTGGTATCAAAAAACGAAGCCTCCTATAAGCTTGCCATAGAGGCCATAAAGAAGATAGAAGAAGAAGCGCATCTACAGGGCCTCACGACAAGGATGGAAGAGTACTTTAGAAAAGTTACGCTTAAAACACAAGGTGCAAATCAGGTTGGTGGATCAGCTGAGACCGGAAGTAGCGGGGTAGAAAAGCTTGAGTGAAGTTGCTGAATTGATTACGGCTGACGGAATAAGAACCGATGGCCGGAAAATCGACGAAATGAGAAACGTAAAGATGGAAGTGGGAATACTAAAGAACTGTTCGGGTTCGGCTTACATAGAACAGGGAAAGACAAAGATAATAGTAGCCGTTCACGGCCCTCGTGAGGCACATCCCAAGCATTTGGCGCTTCCTGACAGAGCCCTTCTTAGAACAAGGTACCATATGGCTCCTTTTTCTACGGGTGAGCGCAAATCGCCGGCGCCCACGCGCAGAGAAATAGAACTTACAAAGGTCATTAGAGAAGCCTTGGAGCCTTCGCTGCTTCTTGAGGAGTTCCCGAAGACCACGATTGACGTATTTATAGAGGTTCTTCAGGCGGACGCCGGCACAAGGAGTGCAGGTGTAACTGCCGCGTCGCTCGCTCTTGCGGAGGCTGGTATACCCATGAGGGACTTGGTGGCTGCTATTGCCGTAGGAAAGATCGGCGGTCAACTCGTGCTTGACCTGAACGAGGAAGAAGACGAGCATGGTCAGGCGGACATGCCCGTTGCCATGATGCCAAACCTTAACCGGATCACGCTTCTACAGCTTAACGGAAGGCTGACCAAAGAGGAAATAGTAACTGGTCTCACACTTGCGCAGAAGGGTATCGGCAAACTGTACGAGTTACAGCGGCAGGCACTCAAATCTGTCGTCGAAAAAAACATAGGTGAATGAGTTGGACAGTGTTACACTGCTCAGACAGAAGGACATAATTTCTGTGTTATCAACGGGCACTAGGGTGGATGGCAGGAAGCTTGACCAGTACCGAAAGGCGAACATAAGGGTGGGAGTGTATGAAAAGGCTGATGGCTCTGCGATCGTAAGTCTGGGTAACACGGTAGTTGTGGCTGGCATCAAACTTGAGACTGGTGAACCTTTCCCTGATACTCCCAACGAAGGTGTTCTTGCTGTAAACCTAGAACTGCTTCCGCACGCCTCTCCAAGTTTCGAACCAGGTCCCCCAGACGAAAACGCGATAGAAATGGCAAGGATAGTTGACAGAGGAATAAGGGAGTCAAAGTCGATAAAGTCTTCAGAACTCTGCATCGTTCCGGGTAAGAAGGTCTGGATAGTGTACGTGGACATAAGCGCAATGGACCACGACGGAAACATTGTGGACGCTGCCGGCCTTGCCGCTATGGCGGCGCTCCTTTCATGTAAAATACCTGATGTGCGAGTGGAGGGAGAGGAATTCTTACGCCTCGATACGAAGAAACCCATCCCTCTGGTCGAAAAACCTGTTCCTGTAACCGTAGCAAAGATAGGCGACTATTTGGTTGTCGACCCCACTCTTGCTGAGGAGGAGGTGAGCGACGTCAAGGTTACCGTTACCACGCTTGAGTCGGGCGTGGTGTCATCTATTCAAAAGAGTGGCTCCGGAACCCTTACGGAAGACGACGTACGGAAGATATATGACTTGGCTCTTGAGAAGGGAAGGGAGCTCAGGTCTCTGCTTTCAGCAGGAGGGGAGTGAGTCACATGACGAATAAAAAAGTCTCGAAAGAGACGGGCAGGTATGGCGCGCGCTATGGTATGACAGTCCGCAGGCGAACCCTCAAGATACTTCAAGCACGGGGGAAAAAGGTACAGTGTCCAAACTGCGGAAAGGTGTCAAGAATGATAAAACTGTCGGTTGGTGTCTGGCAGTGTCCAAAGTGTGAATACACTTATGCAGGACAGGCGTACACAGCCGAGTTATAGCCAGCTGACCACGCAGCGCAGTGTGATACTCACCACTTCGAGATCGGCGTCCCCGAGGACACGCTCTTTGGTGAGCACGCTACGCCTGATTACACCGGTTAGAAAGTTATCAAGAGGTAAGAAGAACGTCCCGCAGCTAGTAGAGATCGCCCGTGCACAAAATGCTCAAGTTCTTATCGTCACGGAAAAATTCGGAAATCCCGCTGGTTTTGTGGATCTAGCCTCAGGTACCTTGTATGCTTTCGACGGAGTATTCATCGCACGCGGGGTGAGAAAGCTTGTAGGCAGGTCGCTCCCTGCCAAGGTCATCCCCCCGGAGCGTCAGCCCACTTCCGCGGGTGCAAAGGCGCTTGTCCACCTTTTATCTTCGTTTCCATCTCATCCGGGATCCTTCAACACGAAACTTGAGGCCGTCTTGAAGGACGACAGGGAAGTTCTTGGTCTAGAAGCGAGAGGTACCAGTTGTGTCGCCTTTTTCTTCAGACTTGAAGGTAAAGAAAATTCAAGCAAGGCTTGAACTTTCACTCGGTTCTAGAAAGAACGCGAGGGCAGTGTTCGATGCCGTGTTTCCTGAGTTGAATACATGGTCAAAGTCGGGTACGAGTGTGCGCCTCTCCCTTGTGGAAAGATGTGTCTGCGCTTATATAGAGGCCCAGACACTATCAGAAGCAAGGGCTGCTTTCAACACGATACACTCGTGGTTTCAGGTGGCCTCTAGAGTGGTAGGATATGAGTACGAATGAGAAATCAGCACAGCTTGCAAGGCTCCAGGAACAGTTGAGACTGATTCTTTCTGAAAGGCAGAAGCTTGAGCTTGAGATCAAGGAGGCTGACCGGGTAAAGCAGGAGGTCCAGTCTCTTTCGGCTGGAACTGAAATCTACAAGTCGACTGGTCCAGTTCTTTACAAAACCACACCGGAAGAGGTTGTTCAGGGACTGGACAGTTACAAAGCCGAGCTCACCGAGAGGCTTGAGTTGTACAAGACCCAGGAGGGTGCGCTGAAATCCGAAATAGAGCGTGTAAGAAAGTCGCTTGTGATACAGCCCAGGCTTGACCAGGTACAGACCGACTCAGAAGAAGAGTGAGTTCGGGTCTTCGGTATTCATGCGTAAGACTTAAGCGATTTGTGACTGTTTGAACATCGCAAAGGGTGTAATTCGTGCCCAAATTCAAACAAACTGAAGAAATGATCAAACTGATGGATGTTACGGAGAACATACGCAATATGGGTGTCATAGCCCACGTGGATCATGGTAAGACTACTTTGTCGGACAGTCTTCTACTTGCTGCGGGAATCATTTCCCCAAAGGTGGCCGGAACCGCACTCGCAATGGACTATCTTGAAATTGAGCAAAAAAGACAGATGACCGTAAAAGCTGCAAACGTCAGTCTGCTTCATGAAAAGGATGGGAAGTCATATGTTGTAAACATGATTGACACTCCGGGTCACGTTGACTTTACTGGCAAGGTCACCCGCTCCTTGCGCGTCATGGACGGGGCGGTCGTGGTGGTAGACAGCGTGGAGGGAGTCATGACACAGACGGAAACAGTCACGCGCCAAGCACTCGAAGAAAGAGTTAGACCAGTTCTCTATGTTAATAAAATAGACAGACTAGTTAAGGAGCTTCGCCTGAGCCCACAGGAAATTCAGGATAAGCTAGTCGGGATTGTACGAGACTTTAATTCACTCATTGAAAACTATGCCGAGCCTGAGTACAAAGAAAAGTGGAAGGTCAACATGAACAAGGGGCAGGTTGCGTTCGGTGCGGCGAAAGACAAGTGGGGCTTTACCATACCCCAGGCCATTGCAAAAGGACTTAAGTTCGGCGATATCGTCACAGCCTACACTGCAAACGACATATCCAAACTCGTGGACGGATTCCCGCTGTACATGGCAATTCTTGACATGGTGGTGGATCACATGCCGAACCCGCTTGAAGCCCAAAAGTACAGGATACCGAAGTTATGGAAAGGTGTTGCTTCCTCCCCACTTGCCAGTGCCATGCTTTCCTGTGACCCTGCAGGTCCACTTGTTATTGCGGTCAATAACGTTGTCGTTGATCCACACGCGGGGCTGGTTGCAACGGGGAGGATATTCAGCGGAACAATCAAGACAGGACAATCTGTTTATCTCGTGGCAGCTGGTTCCGAAGCAAGGGTACTCCAGGTCGGCCTCTTTATGGGCCAAGCGCGTGAGGTGGCCGAAAAGATACCCGCCGGAAACATAGTAGCCCTCCTCGGTCTTGAACAGGCAAGGGCGGGCGAGACGATAATCGACCCGGAATTCAAAGGTGAGACCATAGGCTTCGAGAGACTCAAATACGTATCCGAGCCGGTGGTGACAATCGCTATCGAACCAAAGAACTCACGTGATCTACCGAGGTTTGTCGATGCTTTGCACAAGTTGACAATCGAGGATCCTAACTTGATATTGAAAATAAACCAAGAAACCGGCGAGTACCTGCTATCCGGTATGGGGCAGTTGCACCTTGAAATAGTGCTTTACGATCTTCAGCAAAGGGGATTCGAGGTTGTCACTTCGCCGCCAATAGTCGTCTACCGCGAGACCACCCAGAATATAGGAGGTCCGGTGGAAGGGAAGTCGCCGAACAAACACAACCGCTTTAAGGTTATAATAGAACCGCTCGATCAGGCCACAATTTCGCTGATACAGTCTGGCGATGTCTATGATGGCCAGGAGTTCAGAGAGAGGGCTAAGATACTGAGAGAGAAGGCGGGGTGGGAAACTGACCAGGCACGGAACATTTGGGCGATAGACGAATTCATCAACATATTTGTGGACACTACAAAGGGTTTGCAGCACCTTCTCGAGATCAAGGATACACTCATCCAGGGTTTCAAATGGGCAATGCAGGCAGGCCCGCTTTCCCAGGAGCCCTTTAGGGGTGTGAGGGTGCTTCTCACAGACGCTACGATTCATGAAGATCCTGCACACAGGGGACCAGCACAGGTCATGCCGGCGATCAAAAACGCGATACTCGCCGCTGCATTGTATGCGAACCCAACGCTGCTTGAACCTTTGCTCAAACTTGATATCAGAATTCCAGCAGAGTATATAAGTAGTATTAATAGAATCTCGTCGCAAAAGAGGGGGAGGGTTCTTGAAATTAATCAAGTGGGTTCGCAGATCAGGATGATTGTTGAGATGCCGGTGAGCGAGACGTTCGACCTTTCGACCGAGCTTAGGAGTGCAACCGCAGGAAAGGCCTTCTGGGGAACCGAGTTCTCTAGATGGGCTCCAGTTCCCAGCTCGCTCCTCGCTTCGACCGTTCAAAAGATCAGGGAGAGAAAGGGTCTACCTAAGGACATTCCGAAACCGGAAGACTTTCTGGAGTGACACTCGATGAAACTCTTCGAATATGAGGCGAAGGCAATGCTCAGAAAGCACGGTGTATCGATCCCTGAGGGCATACTCGTTCATACGCCCGAGGAGGCAACGGCGGCCTACACTGCGCTCGGAGGGGGAGATGTGGTGCTAAAATCCCAGGTTCTCGTCGGGGGAAGGGGAAAGGCAGGCGGCATAAGATTTGCTAAAACGGCAGAGGAAGCTCTCAATACAGTACGAGAGCTGCTCTCGATGACAATAAAAGGGGAGAGGGTCAAGTCCGTTCTCATCGAAAGAAAGCTCGGGATAGCTAGCGAGATTTACCTAGGCGTAACGTGGGATCGGTCCAATAAGTCTCCAGTCGTGGTTGCCACATCCTCAGGGGGTATGGATGTGGAGGAAGTGGCAAAAAAGGATCCGTCGCTAATACATAGGATGTACGTTGACGCGTCTCTGGGTTTCGAGCCGTTTATGGGCAGAGAACTCGGAAGAAAAATTGGGCTGAGTGGTGGCTTGTGTCAACGATTTGGATCGATCGCATCGACACTCTATCAAGTCTTTGACCAGTATGACGCCGAGCTCGTTGAGTCCAATCCCCTTGCGGTGACTTCAAGCGGAGAGCTGATAGCTGCAGATGCGCGCCTGAACCTTGCCGATGATGCCCTGTTCAGGCATCCTGAATTCGCCGATAAGCCAGACAGGTACGACGATCTTTCGCCTCTTGAAGCGAAGGCGAAAAAGCTCGGTGTTCAGTATGTTGAGCTTGAGGGGTCTATTGGGATAATAGGAAACGGAGCAGGTCTTACGATGAGTACCCTGGACGTAGTCAAATACTATGGGGGAGAACCCGCTAACTTTCTCGATGCGGGTGGCGGATCCTCGGAGAGCGAATTTCTTCAGGCACTCACTATTTTAAGTGAAAACCAGAGAGTACGCCTTATTTTCGTAAACATACTTGCGGGAATCACTAGATGCGACGATGTCGCGAGGGCTATAGTCAAGGCGAAGGCCGAGTTACAGGTCTCAAAACCTTTTGTGATTAGGCTTGCTGGTACAAACGAAGAAGAGGGTCGTAGAATACTGAAGGGAGCAGGTTTTTCGGTATTTTCGGATATGGAGGAAGCCGCGAAGGAAGCCGTGGGGATTTCTAAGAGGTGATCTGGTTTGACTATACTTGTCGATAAGGAATCCAGGGTTCTGGTCCAGGGTATCACTGGGAAAGAGGGTTCTTTCCATGCAAGACAGATGATGGATTATGGTACCAGAGTTGTCGCAGGCGTTACACCCGGACGAGGGGGGACGAAGTTTTTGAACTCTGTGCCTGTATTCGACACTGTTTCTGAAGCAGTTGAGCAGACTGCTGCCAATGCCTCAATAATATTCGTTCCAGCTTCCTTTGCTAAAGATGCCATACTCGAATCGATCGCATCTGGTCTTAAACTGATTGTGACGATTACCGAGCATATTCCTCCCAGAGATGTTTGGAGAGCTGTTGAGTTCGCCTCGAGAAGGGGGGTGAGGATGATAGGCCCGAACTGTCCTGGCGTGATCTCACCTTCAAAGGCAAAAGTGGGGATAATGCCGGCCCGAGTATTTTCGCAAGGAAGAATAGGGGTCGTAAGCAGGAGTGGCACCCTCACCTACGAGGTAGCCTATAGGTTAACGTCCGCGGGACTTGGTCAGAGTACTGTTGTAGGTATTGGTGGTGACCCGATAATCGGCACCAGTTTCATTGACGTTCTCGAAATGTTTGAAAGAGATCAGGAAACAGATGCTATTGTGCTGATAGGCGAAATCGGGGGGGATGCAGAGGAGCGTGCCGCCTCCTTTATTAAAAGATCAATGACCAAGCCAGTAGTGGCCTACATAGCCGGAAGGACAGCACCGCCCGGAAAGAGAATGGGTCATGCAGGTGCGATAGTGAGTGGAACCGAAGGAACAGCGGATTCCAAGATACGAGCTTTTGGCGAGGCAGGCATACCTGTTGCGAGCACTCCGCGGGAGATTCCCGAGATTCTAAATGGCGCACTTCAGAAGACCATGCCATCTTCATGAAGCTTTCTTAGAAGTGCGTCGAAGTCATGTGGATAGCTTTGTGAATCCTTTAGAGGTTTATCCTCCAATTTGGCGTAGGCGGCGAGGTGTTCAACGCCTCCCGGCATATCAAGGTTTGCAAGAATGTAAACAAGTGCAACCCACGCCTTTACAACGCTGGGAACATGGTACCCTCCACCGCCAAACACAACCAGTTTTGAGCCGAGGATATGTGCCATTTTGTGGACGTTCCTGTATATCCAGACATAACCTTCGTCACTCAGTCGGAGATGTGTAAGCGGGTCCATTTCATGAGCGTCCACTCCAGCTTGAAGTAGAATGAACTCTGGTCTGTAGTGAAACAGAGCAGGCCTCACTACTTTCTCAAAGCCTTCCTTGTACACCGGATCCGATGAGCCCGGCGGAAGCACTAGATTCATTTTGAAACCCTTGCCAGTGCCGTTTCCTGTCTCTTCAGTTCTCCCTGTCCCCGGAAAGAGATATCTGCCGTCCTCATGAAAATCAATATCGAGGACCCGCCTGTTATCATAGAACGCGTACATCACGCCGTCTCCATGATGAGCGTCTATATCTAGGTAGGCGAGACGGCGGTAGCCCCTGTTCAAGAGCATTCTGATCGCGATTGCAACGTCGTTAAAAATACAGAAGCCACTTGCCCTGTTCGGCATCGCATGATGAAGGCCACCGTTAAGGTTTATCGCATGCCCCCCTTGTTCGGCAGCTTCAATAGCATCTAAGCTTGCCTGAACCACATAGGAAGAAGCTTCATAACAACCTGGAAAGGCGGGCGTGTCGCCCGCATCGAGAAGACCGAACCCTCTTTCGCTCATGGAGCGTACAAAGTCGATGTAATCGTGAGTATGGAACGTGCGAATGATGCTTTCCTCGGCTGGATGGCCCACCTTTATCCATTTGACAGGCGCGTGCAATGCCCTTAGTTCGGATTCGGTAATTATGACTCTCTCCTTTTTGAAGGGGTGATCTCCTGGAAACCCGTAGGCGTGCTCCTCTGGAACCGAAACAAATTTGACCTCGCAGTTTCTGTCCACTTTCTGTCATCTTTGCAAACAGTAGTTTGGTTACGTTAGCACTCCAGACAAATAAGGCGTTCTCTTTCTAAAAGCACTTCCTTGGTGTCTATAGATTAGTGCCATAGAAGGCAGCATCGCCTCGAGGTCCATCTTATAAATAATGTCAGCGGTTTGGGGGAAGCTGTAAAACTCCGATCTTCCTGTAGGGAGAAAATACACGGACTTCCCCTAGCGGAGAAGCTTTAGCTAAGGAGTAGTTCACATCATCAGTAGCAGATCCTAGTAGGTCACCTTGCCCGCCAAATACGGAATCGGCGTGTCGGCTGTGCAGAAGTTACAGAGACCATTACAGAAATATTCGGAACATCGCCCCCTTTAGGGGGGGATGTTTGCACTTTAAAACGTAGCGTCTTGGTCAGGTGCGTCTTCTGCATCAGGTCAGTTTCCTAGAGGCGACGAGTGTAAACTGGTTGCTTGTCCAGCATGGTTGGTTAGGACCGCGGGGAAAAGAGGAGTCCAGTTCTAAGGACCACGTAGAGGACAATGTTCGAGAAGGAGGGAGTAAGTACCATCCGCACATGTGAGTATGAGTAACGCCGAATGACCGGCGTCCGCAAAGAATAAGATGTACTGCAGGAACTATACGTAGTGCCTAGTCAGGGTACCCTGTCACCCGACCTTATGAGATCTCAGAGTCCCACTGGGAAGCAGGTATCAGGACGACGCACGATGGGTTTGGCAAAATGATGCGGCCGTCGTCCAGCCTGGTCTAGGACATTGGCCCCCCGCGCCAACGACCCGGGTTCAAATCCCGGCGGCCGCATTACCACTAAGTGTGTAACAAGTCCCCTGGATCCACGCGTGCTTACTTTATCGCTGCGCAAACCTTTATCTTATCTGGGGGTTCAAAGGGGGCGGAAGACCCCCACCGCTCCGCTCCGTGAGGTGGGGGATGGATAGTCCCCTTTGTAGCTATAAACTTTCCAAAACCTCGCCCCTTCCAGGGGCGGGGATCCCAAAAGAATAAATACACGCCGAGAAAAAACTCGGTGACGCGTGTGAGGGCCTACCGCTTCCGAGCTTACTCTTCAAAAACCACAGCGGGCGAGGGTGTTGGAAACCCAGCTTGAAGTTGCGTGCAAACTCTACAACACGCTCTTACACGCAGAGCAAGAAGAGTATGAAAGAAACAAGCACACGATGGGTGAAAACGAGCTTCGACAGCTCGCCTTAGACCTGAGAAAGCAGAGTGAAGAGTTCCAGCTTCTCCACTCTCAAGTTGCGCAACAAGTAGCTGATAGGTTCGACCAGGCGCGTCAGAGGTTCCTCGACGGAGTTGCGAACAAGCCCAAGAAAAAGAAGCCTCACCGCTACCTTTCCCTGGTGTACCCTCAGAAAGGCTGGAAGCTTTCTAACACAAGGGAAGTTGGACAAGGCAAAAACAAAAAGAAAAAGGCTAGACTCTACCTGAGTAAAATCGGCTTATTCACCTTGATAGTACACAGGGAGCTCCCAGAGAGCCAAGTGTCCCAGGTGTGTGTTAAACTCAACCCTTCAGGCAGAATCCACGTGATATTCCTGGTGGAGGAAGCCGAAACCCAAGTTCAGGCTTCGAAGGAGCCCAAGAACGCTGTGGGTGTTGACCTGGGGATCGCAAGGCTCACAACACTCTCCGACGGGCGCTTCTTGGAGAACCCGAAACCGCTTGAGCGCTCGCTTGAAAGAATCAGGGTGCTACAGAGGACACTTTCAAGGAAGAAGTTTCTTTCCAAAAACTGGCTTAAAGCGAAGATAAGACTCGCTAAACAGCACGAACATGTTAAGGATTTCAGGCGCGATTTGTTCTTCAAACTCGGGGTTCTACTTTCACAGGAGTATGATGTGTTGGTGCTGGAGGACTTAAACGTCCAAGGCTTAATCCAGAAAGGCGTAACCAAGAAGAGGAGGCTTCGACTCCACGACTCCTCTTTTTCCGAGATTAGGAGAATCCTGGAGTGGGAGTTTGTAAAAAGAGGGAAAAACGTGCTCGCTGTATCCGCCTACAACACATCCCGTGAATGCTTCCTTTGTGGAAGAATCAACCAGAATTTGGGTTTGGAAGACCGAATCTTTCACTGTCCCCACTGTGGTTTCACTATTGACCGTGACCTGAACGCTTCTTTGGTGCTCTTAAAAAGGTCAGGGTGGGTGCCACCCGGTGTGCCTGCAGTTGAGCTACGCCCAATACCTCCCCTACCCTCCCTAGGGTTAAAAAAGAGGAGGCATGGTGGGGCTATGAAGCAGGAAGCCCCGTCCGTGAGAGCGGGGTAGTTCACATGAAGCTGTTTAAACCTTAAAGTGAGTGTGTTGAGCATATGCCTAGATGTTGTTCAACCTTCCTAGAGTGTTTATCCAGTCTTTGAGTGCAGGTTCTTTTTACGTTTAGCTTATAATAACAAAAATAACATTAACAGCATTCTTATTGCCTTACCTGAACACAAAACTGACATTATTAGACTTAGCTCTTGCATTTTTTTACCTTTAGGGGAAGACCCCGTCCGTAAGGGCGGGGGTAGTTCACATTAGGGCAACGCAGGTATGTTCCAACAGCCCTTGACTGATTCTCGAGGCGGGTGTGAGCACACCGATGCTCTGGCTTTCCTTGGTCATGACGTTGATCCTAGGAAATGCTTGAAATAGTCCGTCCGCAGGACTAGACGGCGTGCAAGTGTGATGTGAACCTTCCATGTATATATTCGTCATTTGTCTTGGTGTTGATCGTGGGTGTCACCCGCATAGCGGGTGACACAGGAACCATTTTCCGGGAGTCCAGAAAAGGTCTAAGCTGCTGCGGAAAATCTGTGTCGCGTTTTTAAATGAGTAAATACACATTCCAAAAATGCCCGTCAGTTTCGGCGAGCTGTAATGCTCATAACCGTGGGGAAGCCTTGGTCAAAAGGTTTTTATCCTTCCGGTCGGTATGCGACGTATGGGTTCAAACGTCAGGATCTACAAATCCCTCGACCTGACCGGTCAAAGTTGTGCCGGGCCGGTTGGAGAGCTTTCTGGGGTTCTTGACGAGCTTGCCGAGGGCGAGGGTGTTGAAGTGATATTCAGTGACGAGTCGACCGTGCGTGACGCTGTCATGTTCGCGCAGAAAAAGGGCTACAGGATTATCGAGAACGCAAAGGAGGGAGGCAAATTCAGGGTAGTGATCGCGAAATGATATGCTACGTGTGCATCGGGTCTCTGAATGGGAAGGCGGCCTAGTTGGGAAAACTGGGTATAGTGCTCGGAACAAATGAGCTGAGCGCCCTTTTATACGCCGCGATGAACTCGGTGATATCCACATCCCTCGGTGACGATGTGGGCGTTTTTGTTACCATGGATGGCGTTCTTGCTTTTAAGAGGGAAAGCGAAATAAAGACCAGTACAAAGTCTTCTCTAACAATGACGGAAAGCCCATTTGATCTGTTCGGAAAGGCGAAAAAGACCGGCAAGCTAAAGGTGTATGCCTGCTCTTATGCGAGTTCGCTGCTCAAACTTTCCAGGTCTGATTACTCTGAGCTTGTTGACAATGTAGCCGGAATAACGACGTTTATGATTGAGTTTGAAGACGGCAAATTGCTTAGTGTCTGGTAGCAAGAAAGTGAGCCCCTTTTCAATGGTATCGAAAGAGTGTAGCACGGTGCGGCTGGTGGTTCCTCTATAGGTGTGCTTTTAGCACAATCCATCAAACAGGTCTGCATCATTAGATTTTCTGGAAAACGAAACTTTCCTACGTCAAGATGGTCCACCCCAATCATATTGATACCAGAAAAGTAGGATGGTCACAGTCACCAGTCAACGGTTGGATTTGCCACCTGTCTATCTTAGGGGAAGACCCCGTCCGTAAGGGTGGGGGTAGTTCACCAGTTCATATCATGTCGGTTATTTTCTTTTCAGATCATGGCCACATCAAGGGCGCAATGGTCATCTGGCTAAAGACCAGATGGTATGTCCAATGTCCAGCCGCCGTCAACCGTAACGCATATGCCGGTTGCAAGTTGGTTTGTGATTAGAAATTCCACTGTCTTTGCTACCTGCATCGGTGAATATCTACCAGAGACCCGTAGCCATTCAGCGCGATCTTGAGGGTTAAGGTTCGCTTTCGCGAAAAAGCCAGGGGCTATACAGTTCACCCGCACATTGTATGCAAGGAGCTCCTTTGCAAGAGCTTTGGTCAAAAAAAACACACCGCCTTTTGCCGCTGCATAAGCAGCATTCAAGTTCATGTATACGTTAGGCGACGCTGAGAAGGTGATTATCGAACCACGTCTCTGTCGTTTCATAACGGGCACGACTGCTCTGAGGGTGTTGAATAGGGTTCTCAGGTTACTCGAAATCATCCACTCGAATTCTTCCTGTGTCACCTCTTCGGCGTTCCTCTGTGTGAATGAGTCTCCGGCTGTGTGAATTAACGCGTCCAGTCCCCCCATTTTCTCGAGCGCAATTGTAACCGCGAAGCTTGCATCTCGCTGGTTTTCGAGGTCACACTTCACGTGATCGGTACCTATCTCCTTTGCAAGAGTCCGCCCATAGTCCGAACGTGAAATCAGCGTAAGTCTGTGCCCCCTTCCCGCCAGATATCTTGCTGTCGCGCCGCCGATGCCGGGACCCACGCCGGCCATTACCAAACGAAGATTTTCCAATTTACTATTTTTTCACCTGTTTATCCTATTTATTCATTATGGTTTGGGAAATCTGTTCTCAGCTTTAGTCGGTTGGGACCTATTTCTAGGATAAGAGGTCGCATAAAAATGGGCATTTTAAAAGGGGTACCCTCTCCCGGCGGTGCCTTCCCAATCGTCCCTTAAATAACACCCGTGGGTGCACAGCCAGCATCCGAAAACCTAATTCACCACGAGTGATTACGCAATACCATGGTCGACAGGTTGTATTTAACGGATTCTTATGTGGCTCAGACTGAATCTGTTGTCATTCAGGCTGAAAATAACCTCGTGCAACTTGACAAGACGTGTTTTTATCCGGAGGGGGGCGGTCAGCCCTCAGACAAGGGCGAAGTAGTGCTTGGAGATAGAGTATTTAGCGTCATTGAGGTGTACAAGGACGACCGCGAAAACGTGTATCACAGAGTAACCGGTGGCTTGCCGGCTCTCGGAGAAAAGGTTGTGGCAAGGATAAACTGGCCTCTCAGGTATGCGCATATGCGCCACCACACAGCTCTTCACATTGTGTCCGGCTCTGCGTTTGTGTTGTATGGCGCTAAGATAACCGGAAGCAGGATATACGCTGACAGGGCAAGAATGGACCTGAGTATCGAAGATTTTTCCAAAGAAAAGCTCGAGAGGATCTTCGAGCTTTCAAACACGGTGGTGAACGAGAAGCGCCGCGTCCTTGTGAAGTTTGTCGAGCGTCAAGAGGTTCAGAGCAATCCTGGCCTGCTACGCGTTGACCCTTCTTTGTACCCCAGCTCTGAAAAGATGCGCATAATCGAAATCGAGGGATTCGATGCACAGTTTGACGGTGGTACCCATGTCTCCAACACTGAGGAGGTGGGTTCGATACTTCTTTCCAAATTCGAGAACAAGGGAAAGACCAACAAGCGGATCGAACTTGTTCTCGGAAGCGATGGCGTGGTAAGGGGTCCGAAATGAGCTCAGGGAGGTCGCATCACGGAAAAAAGCTCCAGGTTACCTATTCCAAACTGCTTAAGTACACACTCGAGAACAAATTCTACGAAGTTGAGGAAAGCAATGGAAATGTGAACATCATATTCTCGCCAAACTTTCCTGAAGCGGAGGCCCATTCCCAAGGGGAGAGTGTAAGGATTATTATGAGGGGTAAACTTAGCGGAAGTAAACTGGTCTTTGAGCACATTTTTGTTGATGATGGTTCAGGTATCAAGGAAAAAGACATGATTGAAGCAGTCTTTACCTATCAGGCATGGCTTCAGTTTATAGAAGAGAACTACTGAATTCACGTGCCATACTAACGAATTCGAGGATAGTGTGGGTGTTAGCCTTCGACTTTGCTAACAGTCCTACCGTTTTTCTCAGATATTCCCTGAATTTGGGATTCGCGAGCCGGAGTGTAAGAACCGTTGATACGTCCCGCTCTAGAGACCAAGAGGGGAGGACTCCGTTCTTTAGTAGAAATGCTTGGGTCAGTTTCTCCATGCACCTTCTAAGCACATCCATATAAAGCTGTACACGGGAGTCCGAGCTATCCAGGTCAGACAAGAGTGACTCGACACCCTCTGTAATTTCAAGCAGCTCCTTCTTTAGACCCTCGACTACCCGCTCCTTTCCTTTCCTGCGAATGCTTCTGAAGAATGGCATGTTGTCCAACCTTGCTCGCACCAGTGCCGAAATTATTGATCCACCGACTGCAAATTCGTCACCTTCGGAGGTCTGCGCCAGCCTTTGTACGGCGTCGAAGATGTCGCCTGAAAGCTTCTTCAGGTGCTGCTTTGAGGCCTTGAGTCCATAGTTTCCGAGTTCAGCCAAAACAAGTTTTCTTATGTCCCCACGCGAAAGTGGAACTCCAGACTGCGTGATTCGACCGGTACTGACCATTCCGATGTACTTCCTGGCAAGATTTTCGTCGATGTCTCTGAGTTCTGACGCAAAGAATTCGACAAGTTCCCTCGAACTAACAGTGTTTAGAGAAAGCATTTGGGCGGTTTCGAAGAGCCTGCTTATTATCTGATGCGCCCGCCCCGCCTGTACTCCGATCATGGCAAGCGCGTTCCATGCGCGAGCTTTGTCGAAAGTGGCAACATTTCCGTCTCTGCTCACCACATACAGGGTGGGTTCATCATTCATGACGGGCTGCGCCCTTCGATAATCAAGAAAAGGCGCTGCAAGTGGTAATCTATTGTTATTTTCGCTCCTTTCCACTGTTTGTCCGGTCATGGGTTCTCGGCCAGACTTGACGTTGGGGTGCTCGCTCGCAGCCCCCGTTTCGTAAAAAGGTGGATTCAGGGTTCTGGACGCAAGGAGAGGGTTTGAACCTGGAATGAACGTTCTGACCGTGGAAAGCACGACAAGCTTGGAAGGGCGAACATTATATCTTGCGGCGAGCTTGTTTACAAATGACCTTGCCTTTGCAGCAGAAATACTCGAAACTACGGCGTAGATCCTGCCTGTATGCTCGTCGGTTACAAGTCTAATTGCCAAGCTTCCCTCCGCGAAATACCACAGGGGCGTTTTAGGAAAAGAGAACCCTCCAGTCTTTCGAGTCATAAGTACGGCAAAGTAGAGCTTCGGATGGGGGTTAGATATAGAAGAGTAACTCTTCTTCTTCATAGAAACGACCCTCTATTTCCTGCCTGCCGTCGATTGTTATTGCATCGTAAGAGCGGAAGTAGGCATCGAGTGTACTTGGTGCGCCAAGTCCATACTGTCTTTCATTTCCTCTTAACATTTTTACGGGTACCGATGAGAGTAAAACCCTAACAGGAAAGATGTGCCGCGTCGACTTCGGCGGGAAAATTTGTCCGCTCCTTGCTGCTTGGATTACCTGTTGCTTAGTGATCAAAGGAGGTCGAATTCCAAAGTAACCCTGTGATAGTGTCCCCTTGGGATTAAGCCGCGGTTTGCCGAATCTCTCAGCTAGTTTCTGCGTTATTGCATTGAGGTTTCTGTACCTTTCCGCCCCCATTCCAGCTAGGTGAAACTTTATCCTCTCTCTAGGCGTAATAAGCAGGCTCTCCCCTTGGCCCACCTTTGCACCGGCCTTGATTATTTCCAACGCTTCCCTCCAGTCTCCCATGAACTGTCGGTCCCATGTCCCGAGCTTGATTCCCGGAAACTGGTAGTCTACGACCATACAAAGGACCATCGCAAGTCCGAGTCTGACGGCCGCCTCGTGTCTGTGGGTGCCGTCCAGCACGGTGCTAGTCACCCTGTCAACGATAATGGGGTTTTTTTGCCACCCGTCGCGCTCAAAACTGCGAACCATCTCCCGGACTGATTCTTCTATGAATTCTTCATGAGGCCTAAGTTGCTGCGGGTCAAGCAGGGCGAGTTCAAAGGAAAATTTTCCATTCTCTGTGCGTAGCGTGTACTCAAGAACCATCTATGGTCATGCCATTTCCCGTGTAAGTATGTCCACTATTTCATCGCCAATTTTCGCCTGCGCTTCGTAAGTATTCGAACCAATATGTGGCGTTATCACCACATTATCAAGTTCTGCCAGCCTGCCGGAATATGGTTCTTTCTCAAATACGTCTAACGCCGCCCCCGCAAGATTACCGTCTTTCAGTGCATCGTACAAGGCGTCTTCGTCTATAACTTCACCCCGTGAAGCATTTATTATGTACGCTCCCTTCTTAATTCTACCTAGTGTAGCCGAGTTTACAAAATGTCTTGTTGCATCTGTTAGGGGTACGTGCAACGTTATAAAGTCAGATTTTGCAAGTAGCTCATCTAGCTCGGTATATTTCGCGGGTTCTTGGACTACAGAGGGTCCAAGTATATCCCATGCGAGTACTGTCATCCCAAGGCACGTGGCAATCCTTCCCACTTGAGAGCCAATCCTGCCGTATCCGACGATGCCCAGACTTTTACCTCGAAGTTCTACACCCATTATCTGGTTTTTCAACCATTTACCCTGCCTGACCCCTCTGTCGCCCAGTGATATTTTCCTTGCCAGTACAAACATCAGACCGATTGTTAATTCGGCGGCGGAGTTCGTTGGTGCTTTAGGGGTATTGAAAACCTTAATTCCTCTCCTTTTTGCCTCTTCAGTGTCTACGTTGTCCAGTCCAACTCCTGCACGAACGATAACCTTGAGCTTGGACGCACCTGCAAGAAGCGTCGTATCAACCTTTGTCGCGCTACGTACGACGAGGCCATCGGCATCTGCGACGACTCTCGCCAGTTCAGACTTTGGTACTTGGCTTGCATCGACAACCATGAAGTTCGAACCAAGTCTACGGATTACCGACTCCTCAACCTTGTCGCAGATTACGACCTTCTGGATCATGATCGTATCACTTATGCAGAGGCATAGAAATCGAGCGCGGCCGATACTGCGTCTCCGGATTTCTTGGCCATGCCAGCGTCGCGGAGGCTGAGTTCCAAGGCACCGAGCGTTGCGAGAATGTCTTTGGGGTCGACCCTGCCCATGTGGCCAACTCTAAGGATGTCATTCTTATACTCTCCAAGACCGGCGGCAACGATTACACCGAATCTCTTTGCCATTCCGCTTGCGATCTCCTTTGCCTTACCCGGTATTTTTATCGCGCTCACAGTGTTTGAAGCATACTTCCTTTCTGGAAAGAGAGAGAGCCCAGCGGCCTCGACCCCCTTTCTGAAAGCCTCCGCATTCACAAAATGTCTTCTTTCAAACTTTTCAAGTCCCTCGTCCAGTATGATGTCAAGAGCTTTGTTAACCGCAGCAAGGACTGTTACGGCAGGGGTAGCTGGTGTCTGAAACTCCTCTGCATACTTTTCAAAGAGATTAAAGCTGAAGTAAACTGAGTTCTTTTCAGTCATTTCGGCACGCTCCTTTGCGCCTCGTGAAAAGTACACAAATGAAACACCCGGAGGAGCGGCTATCCCCTTTTGCGATGCAGTGACAGTTACATCGATTCCCCACTCATCCATTCTGAACTCGTTTCCTATACCCGAAACATTATCCACCACAAGAAGGGCGCCTACATTCTTGGCAACTTTAGCTACTTTTTGCACGTCGTTTATCATCCCCGTACTTGTTTCGTTGAAAACAATCGCAATAACAGAGGCATCAGTTGCTGCGTTTTCAATTTGATTCAAATCTAATTCGTGTCCCCACGGAGACCTGACTGGGACAACTTGTTTTGTTAGTGCGGAATACGTATCATAAAGCCTCTCGCCAAAGTAGCCGTTTGCGCACACAACCACCTTGTCCTTTGGTCCGACGAGATTACCCGCTGCAAACTCGTTTCCGGCGGTTCCAGAACCCGTTACGAAGTATACATCAGCGTTTGTGTACATGAGTCTTTGCAGTTTTGTCCTTAGCATCTTGTACAGGTCAAAGAATTTTGGTCCCCGGTGATTGAAAACGGGAGCAGCTGATGCCAGCAGCACCTCGGGGTCAACTTCTACCGGACCCGGAAGCATTATGAGATCTCTCGTAGTCATACGGGTTTCTGTTTTATGTATTATAAGATAAGCGTTTCCAAGCGGCATCCGTCAGTTTCAGTGGGAATTGACAATGGTCCACTTGGGCCCCCTAGGCGTATCTTCAACCAATATTCCAAGTTTTGCAAGTTCAGTCCTGATTCTGTCGGCCATTTCAAAATCCTTTCTCTTCCTTGCTTCTTCTCTCGTCTCCAAAAGAAGATTTATGAGATTTTCTACGAGGGTCTGACTTTTCTGCTCCTTGGTCTCGAGACCTAGGATGGTAAAAGCATCTTTCAGTGCGTTACTGGTCTTTCTGACAAGTTCCTCCGGTCCGCCCTGCTCCGCTATCTTGTTTGCAATCCTCACGAGTTCAAATAACGACGCAAGTGCTCTAGGCGTGTCCAAGTCATTTTCCAGGCTGGATATGAAGCGACCAAACGCCTGTTCGACACTATTGGCCAGTTCCTCCGAACCAGAGCCGTTCTTAGGCACTGTCGCGTTTAGCGCGGAGAAAGCCGACACTATTCGTCTTACGTTTGCTTCCGCCTGCTCAAGAATGGATTCACTCCACTCAAGCGGACTCCTGTAGTGCGCACTCAGAAGGGCTAGTCTTACCGCAGCGGGTTGCCATCTTTTGAAAATGTCTGCAAGAAGGATCACATTTCCGGTGCTCTTAGACATCTTTTCCTCTTGAAAGGTCACAAGCCCTACATGCATCCAGTACTTTGAGAACGGTTTGCCTGTAAGCACCTCGCTCTGGGCTATTTCGTTTTCGTGATGAGGGAAGATCAGATCCTGTCCGCCTCCGTGAATATCAAGAGTCTCACCCAGATACTTAATCGCCATAACCGAGCACTCGATATGCCAACCTGGTCTGCCCCTGCCCCAGGGCGACTGCCAGCCGATTTCATCGTCAAGCGCACCCTTCCAAAGGGCAAAATCTTCAGGACTCCTCTTTTTCTCGCTAGGTTCTATTCTTGCACCGGCAACCAGGTCATCCACCTTCTGATGCGAGAGTTTTCCATATTCGGGGAAGCTTGAAACATCAAAATATACGTCCCCACCGGAAGAATACGCATGACCCGAATCCAGTAGCTTCTTTACTGACCGTATTATGTCATCTATGTGCTGTGTCACGCGCGGATACAGATTAGGAGGCTGAACGTTCAGCTTTGCCATACTTTCGGTGAACTCGACAATATATTTCTCCGCAACTTCGCTCGGTTGTAGTCCCAGTTCCTTCGACTTCTGGATTATCTTGTCGTCTATATCCGTAAAGTTTTGAATATGAATGACTGTATATCCTTTATAAGTGAGAAGCCGCTTAAGCAGGTCAAACACGACAAACGTTCTTGCATGACCGACGTGTGACGGTCCTTGGGGCGTCAATCCACAGACGTACATTCTGACCACTCCCTCAGTCAATGACATAAATGATTCAGTTACCCTTGTCAGTGTGTTGAATAATCTCGTGGAAGATCAGTTACCTTAAGGAAAATGGGTATATTTGGATTTTGGGACATGGTGGGAGTTGGATTGCTTGGCTTATAGCCTCACGATAGGTGGTACTAAAGTCGGGTGGATAATGGCCGACCATAATTCATGCCTACGGCATGCTTTATTTCAGGTGCTCTTCTGACGCCCTGACACTGCCGATCAGGAACCCGTTAGTATGAGGGCCATACACGGGCTCCTGCAAACCCGGAGTCCTCCGCCTTTAGGCGGAGGAGATGTCAGTTGGATGACAATCATATACCGTTGAGGAAGGGTGGGTGTGGCAACAGGGTTTAAAATCTGGTCTGCCAGATAGACTGTTGGGATGCAAGTCGCCAAGAACATGACGGTTAAGGGGATCCAAAGTCAAGTGTTTGACCATGCCCTAAAATACGTCAGGGGGCTTGGATATGAGATAGAGGACAAACGCGAGCATTACATGATAGTCTCAAAGAAGAATATAACGCTGAACGGCTTGCCCTTTGAGCTTTGGCTTTCAGTGGCGATAACAGGAGAGTCCTATGTGACAGTGTTTATGGACTACCAAACTAGGAGCGTCGAGGAAAGGTTTCGGAAGGACGGGATGTCAGAAACCACAGATTATCAGAGCCTACTGCATGAAATTGAAAAAGAATATCACGGACTTTGGCTATACCTGACTAGGATCAATTCAAGGTATTCATGATTTCGATCAAAGTTTTCGCGTATTCCTGAGTTCCAAGGGGTTTGACTGAGAAATACCTTGCAAGGTCTTGTGTCACCGTTTTCTGTTTGATGCTTTCAGCTATAGCCCGGTCAACCAGTGTCGCGGCTTCGTTCCATCCCATAAAGCTCAACATCAGCTGGGCGCCTCTTATAAGTCCAGTTGGGTTTGCCATATTTTTTCCTGCGTATTTTGGAGCAGTACCGTGCACCGCCTCGAACATGCCACCCGTGTCACCAACATTGGCCCCACCAAGCACTCCGATGTCCCCTATTAGCGCCCCCGCAGCATCGGAAATGTAATCTCCGTTGAGGTTAGGTGCTAGAATTACGTCGTAAGATTCAGGACGGGTGATTATTTGTTGGAACATGTTGTCCGCAATTCTGTCGTTGACAAGTAGCTTGTCCGGAGGAGCAACCGACCCCTGCAAATCAGGCTCAAGCACCACTTTAGTGCCAAACTCATTTTTGGCGACCTCGTAACACCATTCTCGAAATGCAGCTTCGGTGAACTTCATGATGTTACCTTTATGCATTATGGTTACGGATCTTCTTGAATTTTCCAGTGCATACCTTATGGCCATCCTGGCTATTCTTTGCGTCTTATAGCGGCTCATCGGTTTGAGTCCGATTCCGGCGTCATCTTCCAGTTCAACTCCAAAATCTTTCTTTAGGATAGTACGAAGGCGTGATGCCTCAGGTGAGTTGAACTTCCATTCTATTCCCCTGTAGAGGTCGTCGGTGTTCTCCCTGAAAATCACGAGATTGATCCTCTCGGGGTTCTTTATGGGCGACTGCAGCCCTTCCATATACCTGACCGGTCTTATGTTCGCATAAAGGTCAAGAATTAGCCTTATTTCCACATTGATCGAACGGAACTCACCTCCCACTGGAGTCTCGAGCGGACCCTTAAGAACGACCCGATTTTCAAGAATCTCGTTTCTTGTTCGGTCCGGGAACCTGCTTCCGAATTCAGCCTCTGCCTCAAGACCCGCATAAAGTTTTTTCCATACTATTTGCCTAGATGAATGATAGCACACTTCGACTGCCTTATCTATCACGCCAAGAGCGGCCTTTGTTATCTCAGGACCGATGCCATCGCCTTCTATATATCCTATAAGAGGTCTTTTTGAGACATCCCATTTTCCTCCTTCAATCCTGATCGGAGTACCCTGATCTTCTTGTGGCAAATGGACTCGGTTGAGACTCATGCGGACTCTTTTTTTAAGCATTTGGTTGCGTCAATATGAGTCCACGGGTTTTTGGGAAACGTCTTCTCCCTACACTTTCGCATTTCCGACTTAGCCAGAACACGACTTTACGGTTCCATCGCTAGCTCAACCTGACCGCCTACAAGGCATTCGTAAACCCTCATAACACTACTGTACACAGCGTTCCAGCTAAAGCGATTTGCCCATTCCACGCAAGCACCTCTTATCTTGTCGGCATCAACCTTTTCGTCCAGTATCTGACTTACCCTTTCCGTCAGCTGGTCGATCGCTTTGAATCTGACAATGAATCCTGTCGTTTCGTTCTTGACAACCTCTGGTAGCGAACCCGTGTGATACACTACACTGGGTGTCCCGCAAGCTGCCGCCTCAAGGACTGTCAGGCCAAAACCTTCGCTGCTGCTTGGAAGAAGCAGCACTTCCATGTCAGAATAGGCCTTGGCCAGATCTGAGTCGTTGAGCGGCGGCAGGAAGATCACTTGTTTTTCAAGATCGAATCTTTTTACGAACTTAAGTATGTGCGGAAAGGCGGAAGCCTGACCGCTTGTTTTTCCCGTCGAAGGCGGCCCCACGAACACCAAAGCAAGTTTCTCTTTCCTCTTTAATAGTGGAGCGACCGCTACGAGTGCGTCGAGGGCACCCTTACCCACAGAAAGTCTGCCAACGAAACCCACTATTTGAAAGTTGGTTGGGAGGGAGAGTTTCGCCTTTAACCAGCCTTTTTCTCTCGGATAAAAGACTGTTGTGTCGACGCCATTTGGGATGATCCAGATACTCGAAGGTTTGTGCAGAAGACTCGCGAGTTTCGAGTATGTGGAGACGCTTGGTACTATATAATTCCTGAAAGAACCAAGCAGAGTGCTTTCAAGCAGTCTTGCGACGTTTGCGAATCCTGAAGAAAAGTACGCATTCGATGACTGCAGGTACACGTCGTGGACGTGCCTTACGACTCTACTTGAGTCGAGCACATATAGAGGTGAAGAGAGGTAGCTATTGACATGAACTAGGTCTGGAAGAAAACGTCTGAAGTGATACTTTGAGGCAAGCGGAAGCTGGTAGTATGGATATTTAAGGTAAAACACCCCGTCCTGCTGAAGTCTAGCCTTGTACATATTTTCATGACCCGCTACCACCAGTACCTTGTGCCCGTCCCGAACCTGTCTCTTTGCGAGTTCATGCACTACCCTCTCCACGCCGCCTATATTCGGGTACGAGTTGTCACTTACATGTAATATCCTCATTGTGTCCACTCACCGACTGTCCTACTTGTGAACTTCAGTCTTTCGAGATTTTTTCCTCGAATGAGGCATCTCGGGTGGATCACAAAACTCTTAAAAAAGTGTTGTTATTTAACACTTACGACTCGCAAATGACCGCAGAGGAAAGAAAGTCCAACGATGAAAAAAGAGAAGGAAAAACTCAGGAAAACGTGGTCCTGATAGGACAGAAACCCGTAATGAACTACGTAACCGCGTCCTTGGTGCAGTTCAACGGGGGCTCAAAGGAAGTGATCCTGAAGGCGAGAGGAAGGGCGATCACGAGAGCGGTGGACACAGCGGAGATACTTAGGAACAAGTTCTTGAAGGATATCAGAGTGAAGCAGATCCAGATAGGGTCAGAAGCAATCACCATCGATAACCAGACCAAGAACGTCTCTACGATTGAGATAATTCTTGGCCGTTAGGTCACACTTCTCTTATTGTCGCACTGATGGAATCCTCGACGATTTCTCCTGCCTCCCTGAGTGTTTCAAGAACCCTTTTCTCCTTGGGGTTCAGCTTTTCTTTTTCGGCAATTGGAAGAGGTAATTTTTTAAGAAGCTCCTGTATATAGGGTTTGTAGATGACGACTTCTTGACCTGATACCGTTTTTATTTCGAGGATATTTTGGGACACTAGTTTGTCTATCTGCTCGCGTGGCTTCCTTATTTTCTCAAGGGGATACACGGCTAGGTTTTGCATGAATTCCAAAAATCTGTCCTTTTCAGGAGGCGCTGCAGCTTTCTGCATCACTGGTTGCATGGGAGCTGCCACAGGAGGTTTTTGAGCCACGACCTCCTGTTGCTTCTGTTGCCTCGCCTCCCTTTGTTGTACTTCTACTCGCGGGGGTTGCTGCCGTGCGGCGCCAGACAAGCTTTCCAGACGCTCGACTCTGCGGTCCAGCTGGGCGAGCCGGTCCCATACGTCGATCAGGAGATCCAGCCTGCTTGGGTCAACGTTGGCCCTTGAATAGCTCTCGATAAGTATGATGAGAATTTCGTCAATGGTCGGTGCCTTACCTGTGATCCTCTCAATCTGCTTTCCTAGCTCATCAAGCTTTCTGTAAACTTCACCGCCTATCTTTACGTCAACTGACATGATATTTATTATTCAAAGTAAAAGTTAAATGTTTGTCTGTTCAGAACTTTTTTCGAATTTTTTCTTTTCTCACTTTCTCAGTCTTCTGAGAATTCAGGTATAGCTTAGCCTCAAGAGTATCTCGCTCAACAATTTTTACGCCATACTTTTTGCTCTTTTTGGCCTGCTTAACAAAGCGGTTCGTGGCCTTGCTGTAAGGGATGGCGACGAATCTCTGGTCTTCGTCGGACGTTTGCTTCTCACCAAGAGTCAAAGCTCATACTGTTATTAAAGCTTTAAAGGGCGCGATCTTGAGGGGTATGTCCTTTAGTGTGTGCGTAATCGGGTGTATGTGGTAAGAAAGAATATTATAAGGGCGACGAGCGTAAGAAGACCGGCGACAAGTACTAGCGGCGCCCCGTAGGGCCCGCTCCCTAGCATCACGGGAAAAGGACCGATCAAAATTACGGCACCAAAACTCGAGGAATTGACACCAGACAAGGAGGCGATTAAACCAGCTAATATAAGAACCAGCCCGCCGGTCATTAAAAGCACCGCCACTTTCAGGAGCCGCACAGATAAATTAGTCGCAAACATGTAATAAAGTTATGCGTATGAGAGGAGCAGCAGCGCTATCATAATGGCTCCCAGTGCGAGCGCTGCAAGAATCATCCACTTCGCAATCCTTCTGTCTGAGCCAAAGATTATGGGCACGGGGCCTATGAATACAACCCCACCAGCCTCAACATGTTTGTGTTGTTGTTCCTTCTCCGTATCGCTTCCTCTGTCTCCGATGAGCGCTTCGAGAATGAGCAGTATGACCCCAATCGCGAGCATTACAACACCGATCGCGATTACCGCGTTGTAAGGCACAAAGTAAAATATGTCCGACTGGTATTTTGTCTTTGCGGACCCCTTATACGGGTTCAAGACTCATACCACTCGGTATACTTCAACTAGCTTACGTTACAAGCACTGTCCGTTTCCTCTTTAACCCCTAAAGTTAAAAGCGAGTTAGTGAATGGTTTTGCATGCTAAGTGTCAAGATAAGAGAGGCAGACCCCTCGGACGTGGAAGATGTGATGATGCTTAACAGGCTCACCCTTCCCGAGAATTATCCCGCCCAGTTTTTCTATGAGATTTATTCTCAATTTCCGAAGACGTTCCTCGTTGCAAAGGCAAACGGCGTGGTCGCAGGCTACATAATGCTCAGGATGGAGAAGGCGTATTCAATACTCAAGGTGAGTACACGCGCCCACGTGATATCGGTCGCCGTTC
>Ga0209012_1000926_pt1 | contig 34680 bp, 30 predicted proteins | sample RS3BMetagenome_FD_184735 | JGI IMG/M metagenome (GOLD analysis project Ga0209012, IMG submission 184735) | Ferric oxide microbial mat and aquatic microbial communities from Rainbow Spring, Yellowstone National Park, USA - RS3B (SPAdes) (version 3) ...
CTACATGGCCAGTTGCATTTCTATCAACGCCTAACCATGTCTGTGGTTTAATCATTGGTTTATCTGGTACAGATACAGATACATGGGCGTACCTATCGTCTATTTCAATCTGATTTATTTTCTCGAAATCATTCCTGAAGCTGTATTGAAGTGTTAGCTTCAAAGAAGGTATGTATAATTCTTGCTTCTCTCTATCCAAACGAATACCTTGATTAGGTATTGTTAGTTCCACATTCTTGACATTCTTTATCTTCCTGTTTCTAGGATACTTTCTCAGTATCTGATTTGCGATGATACTCTTCAGACCGAAGTGTTTGACATCCTTAGAGGAAAGTGTGTGAGTTCTGATCGCAAACTCAGCAACCTGTTTGGCCTTCTTAAATTCATCGGAGAAATCCCTGTTGTGTTTTATGTTGAATGTTAAGATCGTACCCCTTTCTGCTCCTCTATGTATTTCTTTACAACATCAAGTGTTACTGCACCCACTGATGAAATGAATTTTGAATGTGTCCACAGGGTTGGAAGCTTTCTCTTGAGTTCCGGGAACTCTTCCCTGAGTATATGGGAAGTATAACCCTTAATTATATTCATATAGTACACTCCCTTCTTAGGGTTCACATCTATGAGGTGATATACTTGGTATGGCATAACTTCCATCTCAAGTACCTTATACCCATAATCACTCTGTTTTTCAAGAATCAGTTGCTTTAATCTTATATCTATAGGGGAACAAGAACCCTTCTTCTATACTTCGAGCAAAATATCACATGGTATTGACAGCTGAATACAGTGTGATCTTTACGATGGTGATCCTTTTCTTTATTAGCTATTTCCATCTTCCTAAAAAATTATATTATCACGGCTTATATATGTTTAGAAATTCATCTCCTCACTGAAGGTCAGAGCTTTTTTGCTCATTTGTTTGTAATATTTTATTTTCCTAATTTAAAAATGGATTTTTTCCATAATTTATGATAATTTTCCGTATAATTTTTATTAACTGTGTAAAATCAAAAAATTTTAATTTAAGATTATAGTATAGTAATGATTGAAATGACCCAAAGCGATAATAAAAAGGGTGCAGGAAGGCTTTTTGTAGTCGTGATAGTAATAGTGGTAATAATAGCTGCTGGTTTTGCTGCATACGCTCTGAGTCATAAAACTCAGACAACGGTGAATAAAACTTCTCTAGTTGTCGAGGAAGGAGAATTTCCTGATAGCCTTGATCCAGCTGTAACCTTCAGCACTCCTGGATGGGAAATAATGAACCAAATTTATCAGGGACTCGTTGCACCTAATGGAACAAGTGTGACCACATTTGTTGGAGTATTAGCTTACAACTGGACTATTTCCCCTGACGGGATGAACTATACTTTCTACCTTAGACATAATGTAACTTTCAGCAATGGAGACCCATTCAATGCCTATGATGTTTGGTTTTCTATCTACAGATCAATAATTATGGATCAATCCCCGGAGTTTATATTAGGACAAAATCTTGCAGCAGGCAACGGTATTAATTTCAACATAACTGCGAATATTCTTAATTCCATTAACTATACTGATCCAAACTCCACTGATTTATATTACATGGAATATCCAAACCAATCAGTGCAGGTTGTAAATCCTTATGAAGTTATCTTCCACTTGGGTTACGGTTATAACGGATACCACCCATATAACGCATTTTTAATGACTCTTACAACTCCACTTGCAGCAGCAGTTGATCCAAAAGTTGTTGAAGAGCATGGAGGTGTTGTTGCTGGATCTACAAATAGTTGGATGGATACGCATGCAGTAGGTACCGGTTTTTATGAATTAGGTCAGGTTATACAGGGACAAAGTATAACTCTTGTTAAAAACCCAAATTATTGGGGGAATTATCTACCAAAGGACGAATTAAATTATGCAATTCAACCTGCAATTTTGAATACAATTACCATTGAATATAAGTCACTGGCATCAAGAATAGCAGATCTAAAAAGCGGGGCAGCGCAAATCATTGAGGCACCTGTGCAAGATTATAACACATTGAAAACTATTCCTAATGTTAATGTGTCATTATTACCAATAATTTTCGGCAGTTCACAAGGAGCATATTTTGTATACATGGATCCTGTGGCATTCCCAGCATTCAACAACACTTCCGTGAGGGAGGCTATTACTTACGCCATAAACTATGCTGGAATTATAAAAACGGTTTTTGATGGGTATGCTGTCCAATGGGTCGGACCTATTCCTCCCGGTTTCCCATATTATAACCAATCTGTTGGAAATTTAACACCGTACTCATACAATCCAGAATTGGCAGCCAAATACTTGGCACAGGCTGGCTATCGTGCTATTTTTCCCAATGGTACCATCGTAAATAGAAATCATCCATTCCCCAATGTAAATTTCTTATACACTTCAGATTCCACGTCTGAAACAGAAGCTGCTCAGATAATTCAGTCAAATCTTGCTGCAATAGGTATAAATATAACTCTTACTCCATTAACGTTCCCTGCATACGAACAAGTTGTTTTTGCACCTGGCAACGAAACAACCCAGTATCCAATGGGAATAAACTTCTACACTGAAGATTTTACCGCATCTATAGATTATGTTGATGCTATAGCTGATGGATATTACATAGGTACTTCTGCATATTTCAATGATAGTGTATTCATTGCCTCCGTTAACGCCAGCGCCACATTCAATCAGACTGCCATAATACAAAACTTTTCATTCATTACACACACTATGTATTATCAGTATGCAATTGATTGGCTTTATACCCCATACATTCTTTCAATAACTGCAAATGACGTTACTGGAATAATTCCAAATCCGGCAGGTAGCGGTGCAGGTTACTTTATGTTCTATAACACCGTGCATTATACCTGAGGATTGTGTATGATTGGGAGAAAAGAATTAATTTTATTTATTTTGAAGAGAATAATTTTTTCCTTTTTTGTTATTATTGGAACGATAATAATAATTTTCTTTATCTCTCATATTTTATCTAAAAATCCGGCGGCACTTTGGGCTGGACCAAAGGCTAAACCTTCCACAATTGCCTATGTAATAAAAGAGTATGGATTAAATAAACCTATTTACATTCAGCTTCTGAACTTCTTTGAGGGTTTTTTCACGGGAAATTTTGGTATAGATCCTGTTACACATCAGCCAATCGCATCTGAAATATTCTATTACTTCCCAAACACCATTGAGCTTGTTATTACTGCATTAATTTTCATAATAATAATAGGTATAGGTTTGGGGTATATTTCCGCCGTGCATTTTAACTCCAAGGTTGATGATCTTATTAGGCTTCTTTACACAACAGCATGGGCTACTCCCACTTTCCTGGCATCCATATTGGCTATACTTATTTTTACTTCCTACATACCTATCTTACCCTCAGGTGGGATGTATTCTCCTGGTTTGACCCCACCACCAAGGATCACCGGCATATTTGTTATTGATTCCCTTCTTTCTGGAAACCTTGCAGATTTCACAAATGGACTAGATCATCTTATTCTACCGGCCCTGACTCTTGCATTCCTTAACTTCGGTATTGTAACTAGAATAAGTAGGAGCGGTATCCTCAATGTAAAATGGATGCCTTATGTGAAAAATGCCAGAGCAAAAGGAGTAGATGAAAGGAGAATCAACAGATATCATATACTCAGGAACGGATTGATTGAATCCAATACAGTTATAGCAGTCATGTTTGGCTGGCTTGTTACAGGTACAGTAGTTGTGGAAGAGATATTTTCATGGCCTGGAATAGGAAAGTTTGCTTACAACGCCATTACATCGGATGATTATCCCGCTCTTATTTACGTTGTTATAGTATTCACAATACTTGTTATCATAGCTAATCTTATAGCAGATATAATGTATGCCGTACTTGATCCAAGAATAAGGTTAGGGAGGGGAATTAAATGAATTTCAAATATTCTGCGAGCAAATTCTTTAAAGTTATATTTTCAAACTGGCTTTCGGGTTCAGGTTTCATTATAATTGCAATTTTCTCAATTATTGCAATACTTTACGAGTTGCTAGGAACCAGAATGGTTCCATACAACCCTTACCAAATAAACTTGTTGAATGCCAATTTGCCTCCTTCCAGCTCTCACTGGTTTGGTACAGATGAATTGGGAAGAGACATATTTTCCAGGGTTATCGCTGCCCTTCCTGTGGATCTTGTTATCTCCTTATTCATTGTGATCGCATCATCATTTATAGGATTAGTCTTGGGCATTGTGGCAGGATATTTTCGTGGTCCATTAGAAGAAGTTATTATGAGATTGACAGATCTCTTCCTGGCATTTCCCCCAATAATTATGTCCATGGCCATAGCAGCTACCCTTGGCCCTAGCCTTTTAAATGCAGCTATTTCAGTCATATTCGTGTGGTGGCCTCCATATGTTAGGCTCGTTAGAGGCAATACATTGCAGGTGGCATCACAGGACTTTATAACAATATCTAGAGTATTGAATACGCCCTTTAGGAAAATACTTCTCAAGGGTATTCTTCCCAATATTATTACACCGCTCCTAATTTACGCTACAATGGATGTGGGTACTGCCATGCTTACACTATCAACACTAGGGTTCCTTGGAATTGGGATACCCATAAATACTCCAGAATTAGGTCTTATGTCATCGATACTTACAACCACATTTTACACTTATCCGTATGAAGGCTTAATACCGGCAGCGTTCATATTCCTGATAGTTTTAGGGTTTTCTCTAACTGGAGAAGGCCTTGCAGAGCTAATTGATCCGAATATTAGAGTTCATATCATATCAAGGAAGAAAAGGGCCGAAATTTTAGAAAGGAGCAAAGTATTAACAGAAAAAATATAAAATCAACCCTTTTTCTTTACATCCTTGTTTTTTATTTTTATATTCTTTTTCGATTTCTCATTACCCTTTTTTGGGGAAGGAATTAAGGCGTATATTATTATAGCCGCAATTACAAATGCCATTACGATATTGCTTTCCATTGGTATGTAAGTGGTCTTACCTGTTACCCATAATTTAAGGACTCCCAAGATAGGTATGTATCCAACAGCAACTCCCATAATTTGTGAAACATTTACTAAACTATTATCAATTCCTACATTCTGATCAGCAGCCAGATAATAATTGCCTGAAATTAAAAAGGGAGAGTTCGCCAGATTGTAGTCACCCATTGTTACAAACCCTTTCTCCCCGATATATTGTGATAGCTCAATGATTAAATTTCTATGAGCATAACCCACATCTTTTATGATCACATTGCTCCCGTTGATAGACATCCATGATTGGTTTTTAAAGTAGTATATTATGGGTGTTGTCCCTTTCCAGCCCTCGATATAGAGTATTGCCCTATGTATTACCAATTCTCCCAAGTAGTAATTCTTATAAACAATTACATCACCATAATCGCCGTAATCAATTGGACTCCCTTGTGTTCTGGCTTGAACATATGTTATGACTTGATTGAAATTATCAATTTTTTTTACACCTACAATGTCGCCAGTATTTATAACTCCGAATGTAAAACCATTACCGTGCTGCATGGATTTTGACTCCACTATAACTGCAGGTGGCCAATTATCAGTGTAGGCGTATGCTGCTCCAAGTAGTAGGACTACCACCAATAAAGCTGATATACCCTGGATTATTCCCTTATTGAGTTTCAAATATATCTCAGGTTAATGATTTTTCTAAATTTAACATTTATTTAAGAGCTTTTCCTAAATCATCTGTGAAAAAATTCCCAAAAAGTAATAATTTATTAATATGAATTTTATACATAATCATGGCCTCAAGAAAAAATTCAAAAGATCAAATAAATTCAATAGATAAAAAAATATTAAAAGCTGTATTCGAAACTAAAAATACAAATCTGGGGGTAATTTCAAAAAAAGTTGGTATGTCAAAATCAACAGTGCACAATAGATTAAAGCGACTCAAAAATCTTGGAATAATTACTGGAGAAATTTTAGCTTTGGATCAAAAATTTGTGGAAAGTTATATGACAGCGGTAAGCCTAATAAAGGCAAGATATGGCCCTGAATATGCTGAGGAAGTTGGAAAAAGGATTGCTAAAATAAAAGGTGTCTGGGCAGTTTATTTCGTAATAGGTACAAATGATTTTGTGGCACTTATAAGAGCCAAAACTAAAGAGGAACTGGAATCCATAGTAAATGAATTAAGTAAAACAGAAGGAATAGAGAGGAGTGAGACTACCATTGTATTAAAAATGTTAAAAGAAGACCTTTCCGAAAGTATGAAACTTCTCGTTGAGGACTAATTTGTATCAAATTTTTTCCAATCTTTTAAATTTAAAGAAAATATTTCTTTTAAACTCGTTATGAATCGATATTAAGATTCATTAATATATGCTTTAAAGATTATCATGTATATGCTGACTCAGAGACTTAGTTTAAGTGAAGCCCCTGTTATAAGGGTAAAACCACCTGGGCCAAAGTCCATGGAGATCCTATCCATTCAAGATAAATTAGAAAGTTCCACTAGATCTTATACGAGATTTTTTAAAATGGCCATAGACCATGCGAAAGGCTCTACCATAGTGGATGTAGATGGAAACGTCTACATTGATTGGTTCGGGGGAGTAAGCGTAATGAATCTTGGACATGGTAATCCCATAGTGATTAGGGCAATTGAAGACCAGCTAAACAAAATTACTCATATCACTGAATTACCAACTGAAGCCAGGATATCTTATCTGAAAAATTTAAATGCAACACTTCCCGGAAAAATGAAGGATCATTCAAAAGTCTTATTTACGGTAACCGGTGCTGATGCTTGTGAAGCAGCAATAAGCCTTGCAAGGTATATTACCAAAAGGAGAACAATTATAGCTTTCTCGGGTTCATACCATGGGATAGCCGGTGGGGTGGTATATGCTACTGCCAACCCGCATTACAGGGAATATGCCTCATTTAACCCCCATGAAGTATTTTTCGCTCCTTTCCCCTATCCTTACAGATTTCCTATTAAAGGTGATGATATCTCCAAGGTTGTCATTGATTACCTTGACCATATGATAAGTGACCCTTATTCTGGTATATCAAAACCTGCCGGAATAATGGTTGAACCTATACAAGGAGAGGGTGGGTACATAGTTCCTCCAGATGATTTTCTACCAATGCTTAGAGAATTAGCTGATAAGCATTCCATTCCTCTTATAGTGGATGAAGTTCAAACTGGTGTGGGAAGAACGGGAAAAATATGGGCTTCTGACTTGTATGGCATAACGCCTGACATTATGTGCGTTTCCAAAAGCATTGGGGGAGGGATTCCCATATCTAGTTTAGTATATAGGGAAGAGTATGATAACTTACCAACTGCATTCCATCTCGGTACATACAGAGGAAATCCTCTAGGACTTGCAGCTGGTGCTGCTATACTTGAATACCTTATGAAAGGAAATTTACTTGACAGGGTTACAAAATATGGAAGGAACATCTTATCTAGATTTCAGGATATGATGAACGAGTATGGTGTGATAGGTGATGTAAGGGGGAAAGGTTTTATGATCGGTGTTGAGTTGGTAAAAAATGGAACAACTTTACCCAATCAAGAAATTGCCCAAAAACTCCGGGATGTGCTGTTTCAAAATGGATTATTAATGCACACTTGCGGCCATTATGGAAATGTAATGAGATTTATGGCACCCCTTACGATAGAGGACGATTTAATCGATAATGGATTGGAAATATTCGAATCTTCAATTAGGGAGATGATTAAATGAGCATACAAACCTATGACCCTTTTACGGGCGAACTTTTGGGTAATTATAAAACAGAATCAGAAAAAGATGCACTAGAAAAAATAAAAGAGGTATATAAAGGGCAGGAAAGTTGGGGATTAAGTCTTGATGAAAGGGTAGAGTATTTTAAAAACACTATTAAAAGAAACTTTGAAAAAGAGACTGAAAATTTGGCAAAGTTAATGACTAGGGAAATGGGAAAGCCCATATCTCAATCCATAGCTGAGGTCAAAAAGAGCATAAGGTTGATTGATTATTTGATTGATAAGGCCCATGAGATATTTGATCCTGAATATAATAAAACTGAAGCTAAAAAGAGCTATGTCAGATTTGATCCCCTGGGAGTAATTATGTCAATAGAACCATGGAATTTCCCTGTTTGGCAGGTTGCACGGGCAGCTTTTCCCGCACTTATGGCCGGAAATGGAGTGGTTCTTAAGCATGCTTCAATAGTTACTGGAACATCACTTAAAATCCAGGAATTGATTGATTTACCGGTATTTAAAAGTCTTATTGTTGATGGAAAAACAGCATCCTCATTGATAAAATATGTTGACGGAGTTGCATTTACTGGTTCAACTCCCACGGGCGCTAAGATAGCTGAAGAAGCAGGAAGAAATCTTAAAAAAATAGTAATGGAACTCGGAGGTTCTGATCCATTTATAGTGCTGAAAAGCGCCGATTTAGGGAAAGCAGCTAAAAATGCAGTATTAGGAAGACTACAAAACAATGGACAGAGTTGCATAGCTTCCAAAAGGATACTGGTGCATGAAGAAGTGTTCGATGAATTTTCTAAGAAATTTGAAGAAGAAATGAGTAAAGTTACAATAGGCAATCCACTTGATGAAAAAACTTACCTTGGACCATTATCCTCAAAAGAGCAGGTAGAAACCATTAGAAAACAGATATCTGAGCTGAAACCAGTTTCCAATGTGATCAAGCTCGGTGAGGAAAAGGGAAATATCATACCTCCTACGATTGTTATAACGGATATGAATTATCAGGAAGAAATATTCGGACCTGTAGCAATACTTAAGAAATTCAGGAATAATGAAATGGCTATCGAAATGGCCAATGAAACTCCCTTTGGCCTGGGAACGTCCATTTGGGGCGATGAAGAAGAAGCTGAAAAGATGGTACCTTTCATACAGGCAGGAATGGTTTTTGTTAATAGCATTGTATTTTCTGACCCGAGGATACCCTTTGGTGGTGTTAAGAAAAGTGGCATAGGGCGGGAATTGTCAAAATATGGGTCAAGGGAGTTCACCAATATGAAAACAGTGTGGATTGCTTAGTGGTTTGAAACATATATGGCATAATGCCCTTTATGAAATCTCTCTATATTTTTCATGGATATATTTTTAAAATATTTCTTTAGCTTATTTATCTCATTTTTCAATTCCGTATCAGATCTCATGGAATAGCTTTTGTACATTATAATTCCCCTCTTTGGAGAATAATATTTTACATTTTTTAGAAAAATATCAATCTGATTTGGCTGTGCTATGTCCTGGTAAATCATTTCAACCCGGTCTATAAAAGGTTCATATTGCTCTGGCTTATTGGCATCCAATAAAAGAGGTATTAGATTTTCTCTTGACTTCCCCAGCTCAGATAATTTAATCATTGAAACTGGCGAAAATTCAACTGCAAATATTACCCCCTTTGATAAAATATCGGATATATGGGAAGCGGTAGTACCTGTAGAGGATCCCAGGTAAAGCATATGATCTTCTTCCCTTAACTCTGGTTTAAACCCTAATTTGATCGATGATGCTAATTTGCTCCTCAAAGGTGAAAATTCCCTGTACATTTTTGAGTTTCTAATTAAGATCCTCTCACCATAAACAGGCTTTTCAAATTTTGTAAGAGTATATAGCGAATTGCCCTCCTCATACAAATTTGGAATGCCCGTGGACCTCATTAAACATACATTCCCAGGTCAGCAGGTTTCCCACTTTCCCTTTGCGCTCTTATCTTCTCAACAGCTTTTATAAAGTCAGTTTGGGTGATGAAATCCCTTAATTCTCTTACGGCAAACATTCCTGCTTCAACCGTCACCGCCTTCAAATCTGCTCCTGCAAACCCTTCAGTTATGGATGCTATTTCTTTCAGGTTAACATTTTTCAGATTCATCTTCTTAGTATGTATTTTTAGGATCTCCTCTCTGCCACTTGAATCTGGCAATGGAATTTCTATTATTCTGTCGAACCTTCCTGGCCTGATTAATGCCTCATCCAGTGTATCTGGCCTATTGGTGGCCGCTATGATTTTAATATTTCCCAACGGTTCAAAACCGTCAATTTCGGCCAGGAGTTGCATAAGTGTCCTCTGCACCTCCCTATCTCCAGAGGTAGATGAATCTACTCTCCTGGCACCTATTGCATCGAGTTCATCTATGAAAATTATTGATGGTGCCCTCTTTCTGGCAAGGTCAAAAAGTTCTCTTACAAGCCTCGCCCCTTCACCTATATATTTTCTCACCAATTCTGACGCAACTATTCTTATAAATGTAGCATTAGTACTGTTTGCAACAGCTTTCGCAAGAAGTGTCTTTCCTGTTCCAGGTGGTCCAACCAGTAGAACACCTGTAGGTGGATCTACACCAACCTTCCTGAAAATATCCGGGTTCAAAAGGGGTAACTCAATCATTTCACGTATTTCCCTTATCTGTTCCGATAGACCACCAATTTCCTCATAGGTCACATTTGGTTTAGTTGAAATTTCGGAAGCTATTATTGTTGGATCATAAGCTTCAGGTATTACTGAAATAACACTTAGGGTAGCTTTGTTCAATGCCACTCTTGTGCCAGGAGTCAATTTTTCCCTTGGAATGTGTTCTGAAGCATATACTAGAAAACTTGGGCCTGTGGAACTCCTTATGACAACCCTCCTTTCGTCAACGATATCTTCTATTGTGCCTATTAAAAGAGGTGGGAGCTTCATTCTATTCAGTTCTTTCTTTAACCTTTCAATCTCTTCCTGAAGCCTCTTATTCTCCATCTGCATGTATCTCTTTTCCTCTTCCAATTCCCTCAATTGCCTCAGGAGCTCATCTAATTCATTTATCTGATCTACATCATCGTCTGTCTTCGTAGACATATCACCTTTTTATTTATGCCATTAATTAACATCTTTATTTAAGGATAGTGTATTATTTCCCTTACCTAGGAAGTTCAGGAGCAAATATATGATGCCTGAAGCTATGAAACTGACGAAATAGCTAATATCTATTCCACCCAACAATTTGGAAATTGGAAAAACATAATTCAAATTTCCAATGGATATGTCCATGAAAGGTACAGAAACAAGGAGTCCTAAGATATATGCTAATATCCCCTTATAATTTATCCTTCTACTGAAATCCAATTTTTTATTACCAATAATAAAGAAATCAATAATAAGTATTGATATCCATGGGGAAATCCAATAATCCAAAATCAACAGAAAAGATTCAAAGAAGTTATAGAATCCATTGTAGAAGATAACACTGAGCAGGAAACCCAACAATGCAAGTATTAAAATGAAACTTGTTCTCTTCATTCTAATTCCACCCACAAGCCCCGAAAGTGAGCTAGAATAAAGGTTTAGGACATTTGCTGAAATTCCTCCAAGTGCTATTAGTATAAGGCCGATAATAAAGTATTTTCCCAATGAAATTTGAAGCCCCTGCATTGAATTGTAGCTATTAAATTCGTATGAAATTAGCATAGCGGCAATTTCAACAAAAGTGGTAGATATAAAAGAGCCCAGAAAAGTGAAAAGGAAAACTTTTTTGGTATCTTCATTTTCTGGTAAATAACGAGAATAATCTGATGCATACGGGCCCCAACTCATTAGGTAACTATATGTGAATGCTATCATGCCAAAAAATGGAATATTCAGAATCAAATTTCCGCCCATAGGAGTAGATTTTAAATTATAAACGGCCAAAAACAGCATGACGAGGAACAGGATTCCTAAGGAAAATGCTAGTATCTTTTCAACTTTATGAATAAAATCGTGGCCTATATAGGATATAATCAATATTAGAATTGTGTAGAGCATAATCAAGATCCATGGTGGATAGTGGAATATGAGGAAAATTGCCGAAACAGCAATTATATTGTTTACTATAAACCAACCTAATGTGTTTGAGAGGTTTATTATACCAAATATTCTCATCCCTAAAGTGCCCATAGAATTTGTGGTACCCATCATTTGAGGATAACCTGTTTTTGGTCCCATAGCTGCAGAAAATCCCACTATTAAAGCACCCAAAACGTTTCCTATGAGAATGGATGTAATACCGGATAAAAATGACATTCCCAAGGTAATAGGAATGAATCCTATAGCGAAGTCAGCAATTGTTAAATTTGCTGCAAACCACAGGAAGAATAGGGATCTAGAGTTCCCTTTTTTCATATTAGAGTCTATATGTTCAATTCCTATTTGTTCAACCATATATCCGAACATGTGTTCGAATTATTTATTTTTTACTTTGTTATAAACCCATATCCATGGAACAGAAAGAGAATTTTTGTGTCCATAGGTAAAAAGTTCTAGGATGGTTTAAAAGTTAACTACTCCCGGTCAAGAAAATTAAAGAATAAATCAAATATTTATCTTATTGAATTTTATTAATCCTATTATAAAAGGAATTGCGATCCATATTATAGATGATAATATTACTAAAGGTAGATGGACTGAGCTTACCGCTGGCTGTGTCCCGTACTCTAATCCTAGATAATAAATACCGAACGATTCCGCACCGAGAGGACTGAAGTAGTAAGATCCGTAAATAATCTGAATTATTTCATTTATATGTCCGGTTGTAAAGGCTATTATTGCAGCAATAACGCTTGGTCCTATTTGGAAGAGTAAGAATAGAAATATCGAAATTCCCAACATTTCACCTCCAGATTTTATGAAAGAAGGTAACATATACACTAACGAAAAGAATCCAATAAGAGCTGCAGAGGTTGAAACAAACAAAATTAGTGGAAAATCTACAGGTAATAAAATTCCTGACGATGATACCAGGATTGAAAGAGTAGAATAAGATAGGAAAGTGAGCAAGAAAGAAGATATTATAGCCGTTAGAACGCCCCCTAAATATCTGTTAATGTATAATTCCCTCCTGGTTACAGGCCTAGCTAGTATGAACTTTAAAGCTCCAGTATCCCTCGGCTTTGAGAATAGAATATAAGCTAAATAAAGCATTATGGCAGCGAAAATAAAAGTGAAACCTCCGATTACTCCGATTATGCCACTTACTAGTGATGTTATTGCGGAACCGTCTGGATAATATTCAGTTGTATAGGGACCTAAGGATTTAACTTGAACTGATAAAAATTCTATTGAACTAGGAGTTTGAAGGTGATAAAAGTTAATGTAACCAGTGACGTTTCCAACGTATTTAAAAGAAGTATTAGGTATAGCGAAACTGGAAGAATAATTTGCGAAATTAACGTAAACGCCCTGGTTATTTGGATTGTCTATGGCTAAAATTAATGTACCTTTTCCATTATTATTAATGACAACGAACGCGTATTTCAGAGTGATATTCTGGCCATTATTCTGTGTTCCATAGCCGAATCCTTCTACGACGCCTTCTGCTGATAAGTATTTTGAACCGTTTTCGAATACTGGGAGTGGAATAAACTCTATTTTCTGATTATTGTAACTCACGGCAATAGGTTCGAAATAGAATTGAGGTAAATTAAGTTCGAAGTACCCAGAAGCATTGGTTCTATAAGATGAACCGCCTGCAATGATTTGAGCGTTATTTATAGGATTTCCATGGTTATTAAATACGTAGCCGATGACTTCAGTTTCATTATATTTCTGGATACTTACGCCTATTACGTTGAGATCGTGAAAATAGTATGGATTAGGTGAAACATTTGTAGCATAGGTTTCATAAGATACTGCTATGCCGATTGCGGCAAATATTACTATGAAAAGTATAACTGAAAACCTAAGAAAACTTCTCTTGAAATCATAAAATACTGTTTTCATTTCTGCTCACCGATTAACTTAAAGAAAACTTCCTCAAGGTTACCTTCCACTCTGGCCATCTCTATTATATTATAATTTAATAAATCAGAGGAGAGTCCTGGAATATCTCCGTTAAAATTCTCAATAAAAATTATATTTCCTTGGAGTTCTGGATTACCATATTTTTCTGCTATCTTAATTACTTTTCCATCGATCCTTCCCAAAACTACTCTGAAAATGTTAGTCCTGATAAAGTTTTTAATTTCTTCAATCGACATTTGCCTTATTATTTTTCCTTTATGTATAAAAATAACTTTATCTGCTATATTTTCCACTTCCGTGAGGATATGAGAAGAGAAGAGTATAGCTTTGTTTTCTTTTTTTAATTTTACAGCAAGATCTCTAAAGAACATTATGCCCTGGGGATCGAGTCCATTAAGAACCTCATCAAATATGAAATTATTTGGATTTGAAATTAATGAAACAGCTAAAGCGAATCTCTTTTTCATACCTTGAGAATAATTTTTTAACTTGTCCTTCTCCCTGCCTTGCAGTCCCACTAAGGAAAATAATTCCTCCGCTTTCTTCTTAGCCTCCTCTTTACCTATACCGTAATATCCTGCAAGATAAATAAAATAATAAAGAGCTGTAGCATCCTGCTCAAATATAGGTAATTCTGGAACCCAACTAACGTTTTTTGATGCTTCCTTTTTTTCTTTAATAATACTATGTCCATCAATCATGACGTCTCCGCTGTTAGGATAGGAAACACCTGCAATTATTTCAATAGTTGTTGTTTTACCAGCACCGTTTAGACCTACATATCCTACTAACTCTCCATTATTTACGGTAAAGGCAACATCTTGCAAAGCAATAAAATTGCCAAATTTCTTTGAAATATTTGAAACCTCTATCATTGCTATTGAATTTATCTGCATTATTTATATTTTCTTTAGAATTCATTTTCCAAACAGTAACATTGTTAATCAATTATAGAAATAGCTAGTTACAGTCCTTGGCATAATATAAATTTATTATTCTTTTTATAAATAAATATTTCAATCTCACCACTAGATTATGCTGTCCCACTTCCTTTTCATTATACTTCTCCTATTATCTCAGGATTCATTTCGGCTTTCCGAAGATCCTCTATGATATCGCTTGCAATCTTTTTACTGGTGAAAATTACTATTCCACCATTTATACATTAAGTAGAGTTATATATGATGAAGCTATCTGTTGCAAATTTCACTATATCCTTATCAATTACTGGGATTTCTTTAAGTTTTGCATCAACTCCTGCTATTTCTGCAAACTACTTAATTACGTTGATACCTTGCCCAGTTACGTCTGTCTTCATAGTTATATGATTTTCCCTGTCAAAGGCTTTCTTGAATTCTAGAAGATAACTGTAAATCACTTTGGCATTTTCTAAATTAGGAACTTTCATTGAATCTAAAGCCTTCCTTTTTCCTTTTCTAGTCTTTCAAAAGATATTCACTTACTTTCCATGAAATTCTAAAATTTCTATTGCCTCTAAAACCTACATATAGATATTTAATGGAATCAATAGATATTTAATGGAATCAATTCTCCTATCCCTCAGCTTACTATCATTACATTATCCTGTTCAATTTTTTATTAAGATATAATGTAAATTCGTGATCAGATTCTCTAAACAGTGTAGCACCTATTGCTATTTCTCCATTATTAATGCATAAATTTTACTTTATCTTTATATTATATTTCTCATAAAAACTATAAAATTCTTCTACACTATAAAGGCGTCATTCTTGAAAGCTACCTTAATAAATAGATCATCTTATGGGTCAGATAGAGCAATATTCACTTTCATTTGAAAGCCAAGATTGCCTTATATGTTTAATATATGTACTTTATCTTTATTGGTTACTGTATGGAAATTTGTATACTTCCCTCCTAGTTTAATTTTGTATATATTAATTGCCAATAATAAATAAAATTATTTTTTATTGATAGAACTTTAGATCTAGCGGTGAGGACGGGCTAATTCATTCACTACATCCATCATAATCTTGACGGTATGTCATAGAATTGTACTGTTATTGCTCAGAATTACCTGAATGCGTACCAAACTCCAGTTGCATGTGCACACAAATTTGATTTCCCGTCGTAAACCTTAACATCCACATAAAATATTCTATTTCCAGGTTTTGTAACTTCAGCAACCGCTTTAACTGGCCCATTGTCGATAGCTTTCAGGAAGTTCAAGTTTAAATTTACTGTTACTTGGTTTGATTTACTTAATGTTAATACCGCAGTTCCACCGGCAGTATCTATTAAAGATGCTATTGCACCGCCATTCATAATGTCTCCTGATCTCATCAATTCTTTTTTGAAATCCACCGTTGCTTCTGCCTTACCGTCTCCTAGTATTCTTACTTTTATACCAAGATAATTTATAAATGGGTCATTCATTATGAGTTTCTCGATCATTGGGTAATCGTCCATGAAGGTTTATATATACCCATTATAAATACAAAATGTAATGGAGTTGGGAAACCAGAGGAAAATATGGGACAGGGAGTATAAAAAGAGGGGGAGGCTGTGGAGAGGATCCAGCATTGACTCTATTGATGACGAAATTTTAGTCCCGGCATTGAATAATGGATGCGGTAACGGTAAGGATGTCAATAAGATAGATGGAGTATTGGGACTTGATTTCTCAATTAATGCTTTAAAGCTTTATAAATTGAAAAACAAAAATGTTGTATGTGGTAACATGCTGGTTCTCCCATTTAAGGATAGAGTCTTCAGAAGTGTATTATTTTTGCATTCCCTGGATCATCTACTCAAAGAAGAGAGAAATAGGGCTATAAATGAGGCGAAAAGAGTTCTTCAAAAAAATGGCTTGATGTTCATTAGAGTTTTCTCAATAAAGGATTTCAGATATGGGAAAGGAAAGGAGATTGAAGAAAACAGCTTCGTAAGGGGGAATGGAATAATAACACATTACTTTAAAGATGATGAGCTTTACTTCGAAGATTTCGAAATTATTTACACGAAACATTTGATTTACCACTTGAAAATTAATGGGGAAAAAAAGGAAAGAAATGAAATTTTAATAAAATATGTGTTATCAAAATAGTTTTTTCGATAAATTCAGAGTTTCAGAAATTTATTAAACTCAAATAATATAAAAAGATATAAGTATGGTTTTACTATCAAGAATAGACTCACAATGGAAGATTATACAGCAAAGGATATTGTTGTCCTAGAAGGTCTAAAAGCGGTAAGAAAGAGGCCTGCAATGTACATAGGAAGCACCGATTCACGAGGGCTTCATCAGCTCGTGTACGAGGTAATAGATAACAGCATAGATGAAGCCATGGCAGGTTATTGCGATAATATATATGTGGAGGTTAAGGGAAATCAGGTTACAGTTGAGGATGATGGGAGAGGTATACCAGTTGACCCTCATCCCAAATACAACAAACCTGCCCTTGAAATTGTACTTACAGAATTGCACTCTGGTGCCAAATTTGAGAAAAAAGCCTATAAAGTTTCCGGAGGCCTCCATGGGGTCGGCGTCCATGTAGTTAATGCCCTATCAGTGAGCTTTGAAGTATTTGTCAAGAGGGATGGATTAATTTATTATCAGAAATATTCTAAAGGGGAAAAGCAGACAGATGTTAAGGTTATTGGAAAAATTGAAAATGGAAATATAACTTGGTTTGGAGAAGAAAGGTGTGAATTTAAATTCAGTTCACCCACAGGAACCCTACAGAGATTCATTCCAGACAGCGAGATAATGGAAACTACAGATTTCTCAAAGGATGTTTTAACAAAGAGAATAGAAGAATTATCCTACCTTAACAGAGGACTCAGGATAATATTCAATTGGAATGGACAGGAGAAAGAATATTTGCACGAGGGCGGTATAAAAGAAATGGTCCGTGATAAAAATAAGGGAAAAAATGTTCTCCATGAGGATATTATATACAACTTCAGTGAAAAGGAGGGAATTCAGATTGAGTTTGCCCTTCAATACAATGATGGAGTTGAAGAAGATTTAAGCTCATTTGCTAACAATATTAACACAAAAGAGGGAGGAACGCATGTTACAGGTTTTAAAATGGCACTCACAAAGGCACTGAATGGTGCCGCAAAGGAACTAAAAATAATAGATTCTGATGATTTCTTTACTGGAGAAGATGTAAGGGAGGGCCTTACAGCGGTAATACACGTTAAGTTAATGGAACCCCAATTCGAAGGCCAGACTAAGGAAAAGCTTGGAAACAGCAACGTCAAGGGTATAGTATTCAGTGTTGTTGCTGACTATCTCAGCAAATATTTTGAGGACTATCCAAAGGTTGCCGAAGCTATAGCTAGAAAAGCCTATCAGGCTGCTTTGGCCAGGGAGGCTGCAAGGAATGCCAGAGAATTGGTGAGATCCAAATCAAGTTTAACTACCACATTACCCGGAAAATTGGCAGATTGCACCATTGAGGATCCTGAAAAGACAGAACTTTACATTGTGGAAGGTGATTCTGCGGCAGGTTCTTCAAAACAAGGAAGGGACAGGACCTTCCAGGCAATTTTGCCACTCAGGGGAAAAATTTTGAATGTGGAGAAGGCAAGGTGGGACAAATTGGTTAAGAATAAGGAGATAAAGAGTCTGTTTGCAGCAATCAATATGTCTCCTAACGATAAATACGACCCTAAGAGGCTTAGATATCATAAAATTATTATAATGACCGATGCTGATGTGGATGGGAGCCATATAAGGACACTTCTACTCACTTTATTCTATAGATATTTGAGGGATTTAATAGTGAATGGACACATTTACATAGCGCAAGTTCCCCTCTACAGAATCCAGAAGGGTTCTGATATATGGTATGTTTATTCCGATCAGGAAAAGGATGAAATTGTTTCAAAATTAAACAATCCCATAGTACAGAGATTCAAAGGTCTCGGAGAAATGAATCCACAACAGCTTTGGGATACTGCAATGAACCCACAGACCAGGAGGTTATTGAGGGTTACCATCGAGGACGCAGAACAGGCTGATTATCTGTTCAGATTATTAATGGGAGAGGATGTAGAACCTAGAAAAGAATTCATTATGAACCATGCAAAGGAAGCTCAGAATATAGATGTGTGATGTAAAATGTTTGAAAATAGACCGATTGAAAAGGAAATGAAGGATTCTTATCTGGACTATGCAATGAGCGTTATACTCTCCAGGGCAATTCCGGATATTAGGGATGGATTGAAACCTGTCCAGAGGAGAATTCTCTATTCAATGTATGAGATGGGTTTGACATTTGATAAGCCTTACAGGAAATCGGCAAGAATTGTTGGAGAAGTTATGGGTAAGTATCACCCGCACGGAGATGCTGCTATTTATGCATCCCTTGCAAGGATGGCTCAACCATTCTCCATGAGATACCCATTGGTAGACGGTCAAGGGAATTTTGGAAGCATGGACGGAGATCCGCCAGCTGCCATGAGGTATACCGAAGCAAGATTGGAAAAGATCAGTAATGAACTCCTTGAAGATATTGAATACGAAACAGTTGATTTTGTACCTACCTTTGATGGTACCCTAAAGGAGCCTCTTTTCCTCCCCGGGAAGCTTCCAAATCTCTTAATTAACGGTTCATCCGGAATTGCCGTGGGTATGGCCACCAACATACCCCCTCACAATCTTGGTGAGATAGTTGATGCGTTAATTTATCTCATAGATAACAGAAGTGCAGGTATTGAAGAATTGATGAAATACATCAAAGGGCCTGACTTCCCGACAGGTGGTGTAATAATGGGGAAATCAGGCATAATCGAAGCTTACAAGACCGGAAAGGGCAAAATTATTTTAAGAGGGAAAGGCGAAATAAGTAAAAATCAAATCATATTCACAGAAATTCCCTACGAAGTTAATAAAGCAGATTTATTGAGCAAGATGTCAGAACTTTCAAAGGCAGGGGTAATACACGGAATCCAGAGTATAAAGGATGAGAGTAATAAGGAAGGTATCAGGATAGTAGTAAAGCTTGAATCAAATGCAAATCCCGAAGTAACACTTAAGCAAATATATGAAAATACTCAGATGGAAATATCTTATGGAATTATCAATCTTGTTTTGCTTGATCAGGCTCCAAGGGTTTTAGGCCTTAAAGAGATGCTGGAGGAATTTCTAAAACACCGGGAGCTAATGGTAAGGAGAAGAACAGAATTCTTCCTTAAAAAGGCCAAAAGCAGGTTGCATATTCTAGAAGGTCTAATCAAGGCACTGGATGCCATTGACATTACCATAAAAATAATAAGGGAGTCTAAAGACCCAAAAGAGGCTAGAGAAGGGTTGAAAGCTCAATTCGGTTTGGATGATGACCAGGCGAATGCAATTTTAGATACCAGACTTCAGAGATTAACAAATATGCAAATGGAGGAGTTGCAGAATGAATTTAAGGATTTAACTTTGAAAGTATCAGAGTATGAAAAGATATTGTCCAATGAAGGGGAGAGGTGGGAAATAATAAAGGAAGAATTCTTGGAATTGAAGAAAATGTATGGAGATTCCAGGAGAACTGAAATAGTGGAGTCTTACGTTGAAACCACTGAGGAAGAACTCATACCCCATGAAGAAAATACCATAATATTGTCAGAGGATAATAGGCTTAACAGGATAGAGATAGATTCATTTGTTTCACAGAGGAGAGGAGGCAAAGGAGTTTATGCAGGAAATCAGGAATCTCAAATAAGGCAGATAATAACAGCAGACAGTCATGATTATATATATTTGTTCACGGATAAAGGGAAGGTATACAAGGTTAAAGCCTATCAGATACCAAAAGGTGAGAGAAGAAGCAGAGGAAAGTTAATTGAAAATATAATTGATGGATTAAAGGATAAAGTTGTATTTATAATGAATGAAAGGTCTATCAGCGAATACAAATTTATAATGTTCTTCACAGAAAGAGGGAAGGCAAAGAGAACCAGTTTAGAAGAATTTAAAAATATAAGGTCTAATGGTATAATTGCAACAAAGTTGAAGGACGACAATCTCAAATACGTTATCCTTACCAAAGGGGATGGAAAAGTTGCATTGCTATCAACAGATGGAAATCTCGTACTTGTAAATGAAAGCGAATTTAGGCCCATGGGAAGGGCTGCCATGGGAGTGACTGGAATTAAGTTAACTAATGGAAACAAGCTTGCTGCAGTTGATTACGTGGAAAAGGATTCTCTACTAATCGTTACAGAAAAGGGTTTAGGAAAGAGGGTATCAACTCAGGAATTTACAATGAGGCATAGGGGGAGAAAGGGGATGAGAGCAATCAAAATTACGGAGAAAACAGGAATTCCAGTATCTGCTTTTTCAGTGGAAAATGATGATGAAATCATAATAATAACAAAAAATGGAAAAACCATAAGGATAAAGGCTGAAACTGTACCGATACAGGGGAGAAATGCTCAAGGTGTGAGGCTCATGGATCTCGATGAAAATGATGTAGTGGTCTCAGCATCCACTATTTAAAAAATGCCCCGACGCTTGTTGTACTTGTTTCAAAGAATTGCAAATTTAATTCATTTAATTTTTCCCTTATTTTATCCCTCTCCTCTGTTAGTATTATAACGGATCCCCCGCCACCTGCACCTGTCAATTTCGCACCGTACCCATAGCTATTCCCTATTTCAATGACCTTTTCCATTGTTGGGGTTGAAAGGCCGAAAATCTTAAGTTCCTTGTGATTTTCTTTCATCAACTCTCCTATTTTTTCCAGGTCGTTCCTAACAATGGCACTTGCACCCTCCCTGGTAATTTCTCCTATCCTTTCCATTATTTCTCTGGCGAATCGCCCTCTATTCATGAATTTCCTTACTTTTTCAACCTGTTCCTTGGTACTCCCCTTATTTCCGACATAAACTATAATGAGATCCAGATTTTTGCCAGGAAGGTTTGTAAATTTCCACTTTTTATCGTTCTTTGTGATCTCCCAAAGAGGAATACCGTAGTTTCCGTTGGTCATCACAAAGCCGCCAGCAACTATGGTTGATGTGTCAATAGGGCTTCCAAGCCCCTGTACTGAATATTCTATTTCGTATGCAACCTTAGCTAGCCTTTCGCCCCTCAGCTCAGGATTGTGCAGCAATATACCTATAATCACCATGGACGATGTTCCCAGTCCAGAGCCAGAAGGTACATTGCTTTCTACTTTTACGTAAACATCCTCTTTATTCAAAAATTTTAAAGCACCCTGCACAAATGGAGTCTGTTGATAATGAAATTTATTTGGGATTAAGTAAATTTTAGAAAATAGATCTACGGTTGAAGATATGGAAGGGTACCCATATACTACTGCGTGCTCTCCGAAAAATATGACCTTATGAGGAACGAAGGATGGCATTATTATATTTTTGCCTTATTTCAATCTCACTGCCTGTGGCTCACTTTCATCTTTTTCTACTACCACTGCAGTACCATATGCTAAAATTTCTGACATTACCTGCCCTATCTCAGAGGAATCAAACCTTACCTCAATAACCGCATTTGCACCCAGTGATTTTGCATGCTGCTTCAGTCTGTCCAATGCCTCCCTCCTGGACTGATCTAACATTTGCGTATATTCAACAATCTCTCCACCCGTAATCGTTCTGAGGGATGCCATTATATTACCGCCAAGGCCTCTCGATCTAACGATCAATCCCCATGTGAAACCTATTACTTTAACTATCTTATATCCAGGAACATATGGGGTGCTTACAATTATCAAATCTCCTTGAGATGGGTTATAAATAGAATCCATATGTTCTTAATATAAATGAAATTAAAAAGCTTATTGGAATTGGAATAAATTAAATTAAAAAATAGTTTAATCTTCGCTTTCAGATTTGCTCTCTTCGCCTGGTTTCTTTGGAGGAGATGCTCCAGAGGAGGCTTTTGTGGCAATCACATCATCTATTCTTAGTATCATTACTGCAGCATCTGTGGCGCTGTTTATTGCTTGCTTTCCTACCCTTATGGGTTCAATTACTCCAAGCTCTACCATATCTGCTGGCTTGCCTTTGAATACATCAACACCGTATGTTTTCTTGCCTTCGGCATGTTCCTTCTTCAGATTTATTAGAATACCGATTGCATCGAGTCCTGCATTTTCTGCGAGTGTTCTCGGGATAATCTCTAATGCTTCTGCAAATTTCTCAATCGCAAGCTGCTCCCTTCCTCCTACCTTGGCACTGTATTCTCTCAGTCTTAGAGCTAACTCTGTTGCAGCTGCTCCTCCGCCAGGAACAATCTTTCCATCCTCTATGGCGGATGCAACCACATGCAATGAATCAACCAGGCTCCTCTCAATTTCGTCCACCACATGCTCAGTTCCACCCCTTATCAGGATGGATACAGCCTTTGGATTCTTGCAGCCGGTCACAAATGTGAGATGGTCTTCTCCAATCTTAATTTCCTCTACTTTCTCAGCCTCGCCCAGATCTGTAGATGTCAGATCGTCTATGTTGGTTACAATGTTACCTCCAATGGCTTTGGCTAATTTCTCAATATCCGATTTCTTTACCCTTCTGGCAGCATAAATTCCTTCTTTTGACAGGAAATGCATAGCAAGGTCATCAATTCCCTTCTGGGTTAAAACTACGTTAGCTCCCACAGACTTGATTTTCTCTACCATCTCTTTCAATATATTTTCCTCTTGCTTCTTGAATTTCATTATCGATTCTGGATCTTCAATCCTTATTGAAGTATCGAATTCTGGTTTCTTGATCTCCAGTGCAAAGTTGAGTAATGCAATTTTAGCGTTGTTAACAACAACTGGCATTCCAGGATGTACCCTTTCCTTATCCACTATGATTCCATGAATTAATTGGGTATCATCAATTGCTCCACCCTGTTTCTTAACTAGCTGTATGTCATCGAAATCAACATATGGTTTACCATCCCTGATCTGTTTTACCTGTAAAACCGCCTTCACTGCAATTTCTCCAAGCTTCTGTTTTGAAGTGGATGCACTCTTTGAGTTTAGCGCAGTGTTTGCAATCTTTAATAATAGAGATTCATCATTATCCGTAACAGGTATGGATATTTCATCAAGTACCTGCTTTGCTTTCTCTGCAGCAAGTCTATAACCTGATGCAATTACTGTTGGGTGAACGTTTTGATTGAGTAAGTCTTCTGCCTTTCTTAAAAGCTCTCCAGCTAATACAGCTGCTGTTGTGGTACCGTCTCCAACCTCCTGATCCTGTGTTTTAGATACCTCAACCAGCATTTTGGCAGCTGGATGCTCAATATCCATCTCCTTAAGAATTGTTACACCATCGTTTGTAATTACTATATCACCTAGGGAATCTACAAGCATCTTATCCATTCCTCTTGGTCCAAGGGTTGTCTTAACAGCATCTGCAATCGCTTTAGCGGCGTTTATATTATTCTGCATGGCATTCTTACCAGATTCCCTCTTTGACCCTTCCTTTAAAATAAATATAGGCTGTCCCGGCATCATTGAACTTTACACCTCTGTTTCCGTATTTTATTCTTCTATATAAATTTCACTTTTATCATATTTGAAAACCTTGAAAATTCTTAAATTATGCATATACCGTATCCAATGAATTATAACACAAGTTACCATATTTATTAATAAAACTACACACAACATTTCTTAAATTCGCCATTTAAGGTGGCAGCATGAAATCTAATATATGGGTTTTTAATGGCATCATGAAATTAAGCCACCGTAGCTCAGCCTGGAAGAGCGGCTGATTCGTAATCAGCAGGTCGGGGGTTCGAACCCCTCCGGTGGCTTCATTATTAAAATTATATCTCTTTTTTAAATTCTTGAGTTCAGGGAAAGCTCATTTTTTAGGTCTTACAGCGATCACTCATAACAGTAAAAGGGATCTTTTTCTAATCTTTTCAGCTTATTATCCTATTACGTAGTGCTTCTATGAATATAGTAATCATTATCGAGTTATTTTATTTCAAGGCTTTTTATTCCATATTTCCTTTTATTATTTAACTAACCAATTATTCATTGGCTTAAATTTATAAATCCCAATCGGGATTGCATGCATAAAATTTATTCCCTAGAATTCAATGTTAATGGGCAAAAGAAACCAATAAACAAAATTGTTCTATATCCTAAAATTAAAGTAGTTGAGGACAGGGAATACAAATGACTCAAGGAGGAAATTGGTCAGATTTATCCGGCACAGGATATTCTTCCGACAAGTAAGATAGTTTAGGATGCTTCTCATTGAATAGAGAAACCACTTTAATTTGTCTATTTCCACTTAACCATTCTAGTTAAGAATATATTAATAATCGTAATTTGTTAATACATTTCCATGCGTTTAATTTTGAAACTATATGCTAGAAATAACCAAATCGACGTTTCAAAAGATTACCACAAACTTCAAGGGGTTGTTTATAAGCTGATTAAAAATAGTAACCAGGATTATATCCATGATAAATACGGATATAAATTCTTTTGTTTTTCCAATATTTTCCCTCCTGGAGATATGAAAACAGGTGATATGCGAAACTTTATAATTTCATCTCCAGATGAAAATTTGATTAATTCTCTGGCTGATTATGTTTCTAAATTAGTAAATTCAGAATTAAATTTTGGAGATTCATCATTTTTAATTAAGGATTTTCAAACTTTTGAACTAAAACTTCCAAAGAGAAATATTGTTTTAACTACGGCTACCCCAATCATTATAAGAATACCAGAAAATAAATACGATAATTATGGAATACCAGAAGACAAAAGGATGAGACGTTTTCTTTACTGGAGACAGGACATCGAATTCACAGCATTTTTAAAACAACTCACTGAAAATATAATTAAAAAATACAATGATTTTTATGGAACTAAAATCCAGTACTACGACCTTTTTGAACAATTTCAATTTAGGCAAGAGGTACATTTAAGAATCATAATACACGGTAAAAGTTATGGTCTAGTTGCTAGTCTCTGGGATTTTATATGGAGTACTATGGACAATATGCAAAGACAACTAATTCAATTTGGTTTAGAAACTGGTTTTGGGGAGAGAAACAGCATGGGTTTTGGCTTTATTAATTTAAAGTCCTTTATGGATTAATGTTAAATACATTTTAATGATTTAATCATACTCTTTCCATCATCAACATATTTAGTTATAAATAAAAATATAAATAATAAAAGTTATCAACTAATTAAATGAAAAATGTACGCATCTACGTTATTAATATATAGAAAGTTATAGATGTTAAAACACTTGGTAAAGAAAAGGCAAACTTGGATAACATAATTTAAACCTTTTTTTGGTAATTAAAAGATTTCATGTCGGGAATCTTTAAATAAGCAATACATTATGTTTAAATTGGAATGTGGTAGGATTGAAATAGCAACAAAAAAAGGTGACTCTAAGACATCTGCAGGTGAAAATGGACAGGGGCGAGAAAAAATAACAGTAATATATAGGGTGTCTCATCTTTTTATTAATTTTCGACAGACGTCGGATTTTCGGGCATGATAATAATAGTAAAGTATGATAAAATCTAATGACCGCTGTCATTTGAGGAATGGGAATTAAGATGCTGCTATGGGGGTTTAAAACAATAGCTCACAATCCAATGGTTACATCGAACATATAATACGGAGAAAAACCTAGGGTTGTAAAGAAAATCGACGTTTGCTAAAATATGAGACACCCTAAGTAATATAGATATAGAAAAGTAATAGATATTGGTTTAGGGCGAGGGAGTGCCCGTTAAAGTAACTGCAAAAAAGAGTTCTTGTTCAAAAAGTAGTAAAATGAATGCTGATTATTCAAAGTGGTCGTTTATAAACGATGGAATAAATAGCTTGAATTAAAAACTTGGAGTGTACTCAAAAAAACCTTTCATATCACATTTAATCAAATTAAGAAATGAAAATACGTGTCTGGTATCATTAGCAAAAAATAAGATCAAACAAATATGGGTGCATAAAAGATTAAAGCATATCTTGGAGATAAAATAAAAATGAGCCAATAATGAATTCATGAAATCCTAGTAAAAATTACCTCATCAGTCCAGGGAAGAAAACGAGACGAAGATAGAGACAGCTTGTAATTAACCAATACAATTGCCTCTGGCAAATTGACATCACATAATTGTGATATGGTTATCCATTTCTTGTGAGCATCATATGTGATCGCACTCGCTTTGCAATTACCTCTCCTGTAATAAAGTATGCGACTAAATGCTCTATTCTTGAGATTCTCAAAAAGGCAATATGTATATTCTAAAAAACAGACAAATTCTCACCGAAGACAGCTTTCAATACTTTGCAGATAAATGTTGAGACTCTAAGTTTGATGCATTCTATTGCTCATAAGAAATCTATAATGTCTTTGCAGGTTGAAGTAAGCTGAATATGATAGATAAGATAGAAAGATTGGAAAGAACGGTAAAAATAAATTTGCAAGGAAAATTTAGAGATTTTGATAAATTTAAGACCGCATTATTGAATTATGTTGCAGAGTATACCTCAAAAAGTCCATACTGGGGGTAAGGGCTAATTACATTTGTTGCACTGTACTCGGTAGATCTTAAATCACATAAGTTATTCTCTCCTTTTGCAAGTTTACACAAAATCCCTGATAATACAGAAACATCTTAGGATTGAAAATCTTTATATAGAGATATTACTTTTTTATATAAATGAATTTAATTGACCAGGAAGAGATCCATAATCACATTGACTTCACTGGCAACTGGTTTATAGATATTGGTATGCTCGGTTTCATAAATTTGATGGAAGAGGTTTATGGGTGGAACTTAGAGGAACTGAGAAATAAAATTAAAAATGAACCTGAAAAAGTTTATTATGGGTATTTTCCGCTGGCATATATTTATTATAATCTAATGAAACAACCTGAGAAAAAAATTAACGAAACAAACAATCATGAACTTCCATCTCCTAAAGATAATTATAACATACTGGGAGTTTCTGTCGATAAAAAACAGATTTTTGAAGAGTCTTGGAAATTTATTGAAAAAAACTATTCAGAAAATGGAAGAATCCCACTGTCTTCAAGTAATGAATTTTATTATTATCATAATTTTCTATTTTTTCAGCCTAAATGGGAAAAAGAAAAACAAAAATCTGCATTCGAAGAAATTCTGGGATTAAAAAATTTGGAGGATGATGTATTAGTCGACATAGATAGAACTGTGTGTAAATTCTTACCGTCTAAAAAAGAATTTCCAAACATTTCTTACACTGGTTCTCTAATAACGAATCATACACTCCAAAACATTGTATCGCATTCTACAATTTTTGTTTTGACCTTTCCACTAGGATTTATTTCATTGATAAATGAAAAAGATAAAGAAGAAGATAGACGAACAATGTTCTACTCATCTAACATGGAATTTAGCTACAAAATAAATAAAAAAATTAAACAAATGGTGGAACGAAGTACCGAGAAAAAAGAAAGTATATTTACTGTTACATGGGAAGCTATAATCGACACGCTGACTGAGTTGAAATCTCAATGGGCATTAGAAAACATGTATTTAGTCTCGTATAATCTTGAGAAAAATCAAAAACTCATAAATGTAGAATATATTGGCATACCAAAACTTCAGGCAGCAATTATTATGGATGATACAATTCGAGAAAATTTGAACAAATATGTTCCATATAGAAAAATCAGAGAGAAATTTAAATGGAAATGGCTTATTCAAGAATTTATAAAGGGGAACTTACTTTATCCAACAATCATGAACCACCTTTACTTAGTTTTAAATAAGGATGCGAAGCTAAGTTATTCAAGTTCATTATATTCATTGCTTGTAGATTCTAAAATATTAGAATTTAAAAGTAAAAAGGAAAAATCGCAAATATTCTCGCCAGATTATTTTGATAATTTTAAATCTTTGATCAAAAACATAAAGGATGAGATAAGTTTTACGTCTTTTGCATCTGGCCTTATTAACCAGATTTCGGAGAGTGCAGAAACAAAAAATAGAATTGCTAGAGAATTGCTCGAAACGCTAAAATCAAAGAACAAAAACATGTTTTTAAACATCCTTCTTAAAAATGTAAATGAAAATAAGGAATTATCTTCCAATCGTAATTTTTACAATTGGATTTTAGAGAAAATCATTTCTAATAAAACATCATTTGAAATGTATGGTTTAATATTAGTTATGAACTTATTGCGGGGGTGAAAAATGTATCAAAAAAATATATACTATTGGCAGAAAGTGGTTGGCGATCGTCCCATAAGTATGGACTTAGAGGATATCAGAAAGGCAGTATCTGAAGGATTTAAGAGCGAGTCTCCCAATTATAAACAAAAATTGGTTTATAATTTATTAGAAACAATAAGAAATAATGACCAAAAAGAATTCTTTTATATTCTGTTGAAAGCAATTAATAAACCCAAAAAAGATTATGCTCTATTATTGGAGCAGCTAAATAAGAGCTATGATGTTATGCCGGAAGAGGCATTTGCTAATTTCGCATACACGGTCCTCATTGGAATAATGGCGACATATGATAGAGGTGAAAAAAATGAATGACCAAATTATAAACAGGAATGAAAATGGACAAGAAAATACGGCTCTCCAAAATGCTCTAAGAAAGTATATTGTGCTGGACATAGTGTTCTATGGAAGTTCATTGAACTACGATCAGGGGTCTGGAAACTATCAGGAATTGAAGAAAATAACAAAATGGGATGGAAAACAATATATTCTAGTCAGTAGGTACGCGCTGCGTTACAGTATACTTCACTCGGCAAATAAGATGTTCCAGGAATGGAAACTAGCTGGAAATGATGTTCTTATTGCAGAATCACAGGGCGTTGCAAGATTACGAACACCTGAGGAATTGAACGGCCAGAGTTTTAAGAGTGTTTTCGAAACATATCCAGAGTTTGATTTGTTCGGGTTTATGACTGCACCTAAAGGTGGAGAAAAAGCAGCGTTAACACGTGTCTCACCAGTAAAAATTTCTCATGCAATATCGATGACACCTTACAGCTATGATTCTCACTTCACTGCAAACTTAGATGTGATGAAACGAGCTGCGGGGTCTGGCAGTAACCCGGTAACGATAGAAGAAAAAAAGGATTTTTATGCCTACAATATAGTGATAGATGTAGATAGAATAGGTAAATACACGATAGATGAACATGGAGACCCTAAAATTGGTGATATTGATATTTCAGATAAGCGTGAGGTTCGGATAAAACAATTGGTGGAAACATTGTTATCCTTGAAGCGAGAAATAAAGGGCAGAATGGAAGACCTATCGCCATGGTTAGTTATATGTGGATTATACACTGACGGAAGATATGAGACATACCTTGATAAAATAGAGCTGGCGAAGTCTCATGTATATAAAATTATCACAAAAGAGAGGACTACACAAGATTCAGAGGGAAAAACAGTTAAAGAAGTGGAACACGAAACTGTTGAAAGAAGCGCACCTAAATTTGTAATAGATATAGATACGAATGTGCCAAAGCTAGTTGAGACAAAAGATGATATCATAAAAAAGATTGAGAATTTCTTGCATAATAACGAAGGATCAGAAGTAATAGTTTATAAGCGAAATTCTGTCGAAATTGAACCACAACTGAAATCCATAGAAAATAAAGACGATAACTAATACGGAACATTATAATGAGCCGAATCGAAATAAACATTGCTTTAAATTTAGGTGATGGAGATGTCTGAGAGGACAATTGTTCTTGAGCTATTTCAACCGTATGCTCAATATAGAAATCCATTTACTTTTTATTATGCTCAGACATATCCATTACCTCCTAAAACTACAATAATTGGTATGCTACAGAATGCGTGCAATGACTGGTACGGAAATAATTATGGTATGGAAAAGTGGTGGAACTTAAAAGTAAGTGTACATGGAGGATTTGAAAGTATATTCTGGAATTACCAGAATCTCATCAAAGGAGATGTAGAACTGAAAAGTGATGGAAAATTATGGAACCAAGAACTGCCCCTCTACGGCAAAGGCATAAAATCCCAGCGTACACCAGTTTATCAGGAAGAACTTTTTAACGGGCATCTATACATCTTCATAAAAGGTGAAGACGATCTAATTGAAAAAATAAAAGAATCACTAGAACATCCTCTTAAGATTTTATCCCTTGGAAGGAGCGAGGATGTTGTTTTTATAAAAGATATAAAAGAAATTAAGCCACTGCAGAAAATTAAGGTGGAAGGAGACATTAAATTGAAGTATCCAACATATATATTAGCGGAGAAGTTGCCAATTTCCAATATTAAATACCCAGTATATTCAATACCTTTATCGGTTCATTTCAAGAGGCAGGGACAGTTTGTCAAACATAAATCTGAAATAACGAAAGAATCTGAAAGAATTGTCGATTTTAAGGAGGTGATTTATTCAGGATACGACTACAACATTATTCTCAGAGAGCATGGAAGTATTGAGAGCGAATTCTATGAGTTGGACGGTAAAAGGGTAATAATTGTAGAAGGAGGATGGCTATGATGGATATTTCAGAATGTCTTAGGGCAAAATCAAAAGATAATGAGAATTTTTTATTACGAGACCATTTAAAAGAAACAGTAAAGCGCGCAATTTCACTTAGAGAATTCGTAAAATATAACAAAGAGGCCATAGACTACGAAAAATTTGACCAGAAATTTTTTAAAAATCTTATAATTGCTTCTTTTCTCCACGATCTGGGGAAAATAGATTGGCAATTTCAGTTGAAACTCTTTGATAAAAACGAGAAAGAATATGACTCAAAAAATAGACAATACAAAAGTGAAGAGTTAACAACAATTGCAGAATTTTTTACAAATAGATATAAAGACATTGAAATAAAAGACCATGAAGTCATTTCTATTTTATATTCATTATTATTCTTAGGCAATGATGATGATGCCAAAAAAATAAGAACCGCTATCTTATTACATCATTACAATGAGTTCTATGTAAATAAAAAAATAAATATGCGAGATATTTTAGACGATTATCCAGACCTAGTTAAATACATTGAATTTTTAATTGAAAAGGAAAAAGATATCAGAGCTTTACTTGAAAAAATATTAGACAGTATAGCGAATGATTTGAAAGACAATGATCTGAATCAAATTTTAGTGGAACTCAAGAAAAACATCGATTTTAAAGGAATTCAAGACCTCAAAGGTTCTATTGATGATGGTTATGGCGTATCTAATAATCTCAAAATGCTTAACATTCCAGATAGAGAGAATGAAAACTTCTATGATTTCTTTGTTTTCTTGGGCTGTCTACGAAGATGCGATTATTCGGCTAGTGGGGATATCAAAATCGAAAGTGCAAAAAAGCTTGCAGATGAGGTATATAATGACCTTAATAACCGTATTAAACAAAAAATTCAGCCTGCAAAAGAACTCTGGCAGGAAAAAATACTAACAGAAAACAGCGTGAAGAATCTCGTCCTTATTGCGCCAACGGGTTCTGGCAAAACGGAATTTGCGTTGCTTTGGGCAAAGAACAGAGGAAAAAAGCTTGTATATACAATTCCCCTAAGAGCTGCTTTAAACGATTTATATGAAAGATTTGGTGGTAAAGATAGTCTAAATAAGGGATACTTTTACGATGCGGGCAATAATATCCTGGGAATACTTCATTCAACTTCTTTTCTTGAGTATCTGAAAGAAGATAAAGATGGAAAACGGCTTGACGTTGAGGAAAAACAGACAACTGCACAATTATTTTCTTCAGCAATCACTTTGACCACACCAGATCAAGTTTTTCTTTCCTCTTTGAAGTACTATGGGTTTGATAAACTTCTTAGTATTTACCCGCTTTCGTCAATCGTGATCGATGAGATACAAGCATATAACCCAGAGATGGCAGCAGTAATATTAAAGACAATGGAAATTATCCAGGAATTACGCGGTAACATACTTGTAATTACCGCAACATTCCCACCATACTTTAAAGAATTCATCAATGAAAGAAAGGATTTCAAGATTATAGATTTAAAAGATTACCCGGGCAAATCTAAGGTTAAAAACTATCAGTTAAAGCGCCATAGAATAGAGATGATAGAAGAAAATCTATTTAAATTACAGGAAAATAATAAAAAGAACAGAAATGAGGAAAAGAAAGCAGTTAAAAATGCCAGTGAAAATAATATGGAAGATTCAGTCTATCAGATTATTGGTGAAGAAAAATTGATAAACCTAATTAATAAAAATGAGACCAAGAATATCCTAATTATTGTAAACAATGTAGGAAAGGCCGTTCAACTTTTTAAGCTTTTAGAAAATAACGAAGAAATTAAAGAAAGAGTTAAAATAAAAGATGCAAATGAAGAGATCTATCTCCTGCTAAATTCCAGACTTATCGAAAAAGAAAAAGCTAGGAGAATAGAAGCAGTAAAAAGAGCACTAAATAATAAAAAGAATGGAATGGTACTGGTATCGACCCAGATTGTTGAGGCCAGTGTTGATATAGATTTTGATATTTTAATTACTGAAATATCACCGATAGATAGCCAGATACAGAGATGGGGAAGAATTTATAGGAACAGGGAGAATGATTATAACGAAGAGAAACCAAATATCTATGTCTTCGCGGGTACAGAAATTGATACTGGTACAAAAGCAATATACGACAAGCATGTAATTGAGGAAACTGTCGTGAAATTAAAGGACAAGATGAACGATTCTTTGAACTATGAAGATGAGAGAGAATTAATAGAATCTGTATTTAATGAGGAAATAAACGGTAAAACATTGAAAGAAGAATATATTGAAGAAATCAACAAGAATCTAGAATGGCTTCAGTATTATTCTACAGAAAAGAGGGGAGAGGCCCAAAGAGTGTTTAGAAGAATAGCTGGTGTTCAGGTGGTTTTGCCTGCACTTATGAAAGCGAGCGATGATCCTGTAGAGAAAAAATTAGGACAGATTCTAGAAGAAAGAGGTATTTTTTCAAACCTTTCTTGGAAAATAATTTGTGAAAATATTAACCAAGATCTAAAGCTAAACACTCCAGTTGATTTCTGGCACATCCTAAAAATCATGTACGAATATTCCTGTAGTGTGCCATTCTATTATTTTGAGAATAGAACGCTTTATGGAGGTACATCTTTTAAGGGATTCTTTATTATGTCTCTCAAGGATGATGAAATAGAAGATGTGAAAAAATACGGAAACATCAAGCTTAAAGAACTGGAACAACTACAAATTGAAGAAAGCATCTTGTCATAAGTGAGGAGTGAATATCCTTGACAGAATTGCCTTCTGAAGCATATTTGACAGGAACTCAGATCAACTATTACCTTATATGTCCTACTAAACTCTGGCTCTTCACGCATCACATCATGATGGAAGATGAGTCAGAGGAAGTTCAGATTGGGAAATACATCCATGAAACTTCATATGCCAGGGAAAAGAAAAACATAATAATTGATGACAAAATTGCTTTAGATATTGTGAGGCAGGGTAATAAGCTCGTTATTTGTGAAGTCAAAAAATCGATGAAGTTGGAGAAAGCGCACCTCTATCAGCTGTATTACTATCTTTATTACCTTCACAAAATAAAGGGCATCGAAGAAGTGGAAGGCTTATTACTATACCCAGAACAGCGGACAAGAAAAAAGATAGAGCTGACTGAAGCTATAACACATGAACTCGAGATAATGCTTTCCGAAATCAATGGGATAATCAAAAGTCCACGGATGCCGAAACCAGTGAGGAAATCGTATTGCACATCCTGTGCCTACTTTGAGTTTTGCTGGGTGTGAAAATGAAGACAAATTACTATATCTTGAGGAACGGCAAACTCATAAGGAAGGAGAACACAGTTTACTTCATCTATGCAAAGGATGAACCAAACGAGACCAAAGATACCTTTATCTCAGAAGTGGATGGTGAGGAAACACCAGTAGAAACTGAAGATGTAT
>Ga0209012_1000933_pt1 | contig 34492 bp, 44 predicted proteins | sample RS3BMetagenome_FD_184735 | JGI IMG/M metagenome (GOLD analysis project Ga0209012, IMG submission 184735) | Ferric oxide microbial mat and aquatic microbial communities from Rainbow Spring, Yellowstone National Park, USA - RS3B (SPAdes) (version 3) ...
AGCCCTCCGGGAGCTCGTCCGCCAGTGCCGCCACACCCTCGACGGCATGGCACCCGCCGCCACCGGAGCGGCTGTCGCCGGGCACGGTGCCCGGTGAACGATCCACAACTGAGACAGCGAGGAACGCTACCTGGGTCGTTGCGTCGGTCGCTCATGGCCGAACCAACACGTCCACGTGCTTGCAGCAGCAAGCGCGAACGGCGCCTGGGCTGCCAGCTGTCGGACCGCACCGAACAGGGTGTTCCGCGCGATGCATGATCTGACTGAGAGGGCGCCGACCGGAGCACCGAGTCGGCGTTCTGGTCGCAGCTTCGACGTGCTGGAACGGTGAGTGGTGTCCTGCAGAATGCCACTCGCAGCGGGCTCTGATCCCCAAAGTCTTCAGATCGTGTCGATGGTCTATGGACGCGGTGGATCAGACCAGGCGCGCGATCTTGTCCTGGTCGGATGCGCGGGCGGGGACGTGGACGGACATGGTGAGCCCAGGGTGGGCGGGGAACTTCGTCTCGATGACGTCGATGTGGATGATCCCGACGTCGGGGTGGCGGACGGTGATCTTCCCGGTGAGTGCCTGCTCGACGTTGTAGCGGCTCCACCACTCGCAGAACCGCTCGCTTTCTTCTTGGAGGCCTTTGATCAGCTCGGCGAAGCGTTCGTCGCCGGGGTGCTCGGCGGCAGCGGCGCGGAACTGGCCGAGGAGGTGGCGGGCGCGCTCTTGCCAGCCGACGGTTCTGCGTGCGGTGGTGCCCTCGGCGAAGTAGAGCCACATGAGGTTCCGCCGCCGGTCGGGGAGCGAGCCCGGCTTCCAGAGCCGGTTGAAGGGGTCGTTCCAGGCGAGGAAGTCGAAGCGGGGTCCGAGCAGGCAGGCGGGTGCGGGCTCCAAGGTGGCGAGCAGCCGGTTGAGCTCGGGGCCGACGTTGTCGGGCATTTGGTCGGGCTCGGGCACCGCTAGCCTTGCGAGGCGGCGGAGATGTCGGTGGGACTCGGCGTCGAGGCGGAACGCCCGGGCGAGCGCGTCGACGACTTGCGGGCTTGGGCCGACGGGGCGGCCTTGTTCGAGCCACGTGTACCAGGTCACGCTCACGCCTGCGAGCTGCGCGACCTCTTCTCGGCGCAGGCCCGGCGTGTTGCGCCGACCACCGACGGCATAGAGGCCGAGGTCTTGTGGGTGCAGCTCGGCGCGGCGGGCACGGAGGAAGGCGGCGAGCTCGGCCCGCCGGGTGGCTGCGGGGTCGGACACCGCGCTCCGCATGGAAGAAGTGTACCGCTCTCCTGGTAGTCGGACTGCTAGTAGAAACACCACCAGGCAGCCGGTAGGGCGGCGGGTTTACCCTGATCGCGGGCCGGTGTCTCTGGAGCACCGAAGAGGGCCCCCGGTGACATGCCTCGGGTCGCCTCCGTGAGTCTCGTGCGGCGCCAGCTCTGGTGAAGGAACTGGCAGACACGTGAAGGCGATCACATGACGGAGAGCCGACTCGCCGACAGGCGCATGGAGCGAAGAGGCGCAGCATCGTCCGCCGCCCGCACGGCGCAGGACGCGCGTGCGACCACGGGGACGAGCGGTCGCGGATCCCAACGCAGCCGGCTCGTGATCGGCGTGCTCTCGCTCGCAGCGGCTGCTGTGCTCCTCGCCGCCTGCGGCGGCGGACCTGCGTCGTCGACAGCTACCACGGTCCGGGCGAAGGCGGCCAAGTCCACCCCGTCGTCGACGACCGATCCGGCTTCGACGGCGGTGCTCGCCGCCTACCGCGCAGCGTCTGCTGCCTTCGAGCAGGCACTGGCGACCGCCAACCCCGAAGACCCGGCGCTGGCGGCGACGATGGTCGACCCGCAACTCCAGTCGGTGAAGGCCAACCTGCTGGCGGACCAGCGCGAAGGAATCGTCGGTCGGGGTTCCGTGAGCCTGCACCCGAAGGTGGTGGCTGTTACGGCCACCACCGCCACGGTCGTCGACTGCGGCTACAGCACCACCGAGCTCGTCTACGCGAGAACAGGCAAGCCCGTTCCACCGGTCACGCCGCCCGAGAACGACGGGATCCGAGCGACGCTGGACCTGAGCAACGGCTCGTGGCGGCTCGCCAAGCAGACTGTGACCGAGGGGTCATGCGCGCCGGGGTCGTGATCACCGCCGCGGTCGCGGTCACCGTTACCGCGCTTGTGGCTAGCGCCGCGCCGGCGTGGGCAGGCGACGGCTACGGCCAAGACAACTACGCCAGCGCGCAAGCCTCCGGAGGACAGCTCACGGTCCAGGCGGGCCTGACCGAGTGGACCCCGCCGGCGACCTCGTCGTGGGGGAAGGCCGCCCAACCCGACCCACCGCCCGGCAAGCCCAACCCCAACCAGCCCTATGGCTGCACCTACGCAGCGGGCGGCGCCTCGGCGACGGCCTCGCTCGGAGTCGGCGGCCCGCAACCCGGCCAGTGGGTGTTCCCCATGTGCGCCGGCCCCGGGGCGGTCGACCCGATGGCGCCTTTCTGGGTGACCGGCGCCAAGCCCGTCGCGGCCACCGTTCACCTGGCGCCGGTGGTGGTGGCCGAGCAGGCGGCGAAGACCCTGGGGCTCACCTCTGCGGTGATCGAGATGGCCCCGCCCGAGGGCCTGTAGGGAGGTCTGTGTAAGAGGGTCCACCACTTGATCCGGGAGATCTAGGAGTATTTTCCGGGATGAAAGGAGATCCGTTGTCTTTAACTGTTGATTCCGAGGTTGCAGTCATGTCCGATGATGAGATATCTGTTGTCGGTTCCGACGTGGAGTTGGGTGATGTCTGCTCGCCGGGCAGTGAGTTGTTATCGCCGGGAGAGTTGGACCGGATTATGGAGCGTGTCCGCGGCCAGAACTTGCGTCTGGTCGGGGAAGGCGGCGTGTTGAGTTTGTTGTCGAAGAAGATATTGGAACGGGCGTTGGAGGAGGAGAGAACCGAGCACCTCGGCTACGAGCGCGGGGATCCCGCCGGGCGTGGGAGCGGTAACAGTCGTAACGGGACTACCCCTAAGCGGGTTTTCACCGATGCAGGCCCGGTCGACTTGGATGTTCCCCGAGACCGGGCCGGCACGTTCGAGCCGAGGATCGTGCCTACCGGTGTTACCCGCCTGGCAGGGTTCTCCGACACGATCGTCGCTTGGTACGCGACAGGTATGTCCACCCGCGACATCCGCCGGCAGATCAAGCGCATGTACGGTGCCGACATTTCAGCCGAGCTCGTCTCTCGGGTCACCGACGGAGTCATCGACGAGCTCAACGGCTAGCCAGTCAGCCCCGCAGGGTGCGGGTGTATCCGATCGTGTACATCGACGCCCTGGTGGTAAAAGTACGCACGAACAGCGACCGTGATCAACAGGCCCGCCTGGTTGGCCATAGGCGTCGACGTGGAGGGACGTAAGCACATTCTCGGGGTGTGGCAAACAGACGGAGGCGAAGGAGCCAAATTTTGGATGACAGTCCTCTCCGACATCAAAAACAGGGGTGTTGCCGACGTGATCTTCGTGTGCTGCGACGGGCTCAAGGGCCTGCCCGACGCTATAGAAGCGACCTGGCCGACAGCTATAACCCAAACCTGTGTGGTTCACCTGGTTCGAGCGAGCCTGCGTTACTGCTCGTGGAAGGACCGCAAGACCGTCGCAGCCGCGCTACGGGAGATCTACACCGCCCCAAGCGTCGAAGCCGCAGCCGACGCCTTGGAGTGCTTCGAACTCGAATACGGGGACCGCTACCCCGGCATCGTAAGAGTGTGGCGCGACGCGTGGGAACAGTTCATCCCGTTCCTCGCCTGGTCGCCGATCATAAGAAAGATCGTGTACACGACGAACATGATCGAATCAGTGAATTATCAGATGCGTAAAGCATCCAAAACCAGAGGCCATTTCCCTAACGACGAATCAGCACTAAAACTGTTACGTCTGATAGCCATGAACATTACAACAACGAGAGGAGGAGAAGCAGGAACAGCAACACCAGGATGGAAACAAGCATTAAACATGTTCGAAATGTACTTCCCAGGAAGACTCGACTTGTGATACAATACAAACAAGAGGCCACAACATAACAAACCTAAAAGCCTCTTACACAGAATACGTTACAGGCTCGACCAGTCACACCCAGGGTCAGACCTGACCCCTTCCCGGAGACCCTTCCAGTATGAGAGTCACACCCCCTCGATACCGTCGAGGTATGACGAACAACCAGTTCAATGCCATCGTCATTGCAGAGCTCCAAGCCATCCCGCGAGGCGATCTACCGCAGAACCTTTACCGATCCGCCTACGAGCAGGCCCGGCTCAACAGCCTCGGATCCCATCCCGAACTCGCCCCGACGCCCGACGCTGCGCACCAGTGCGCCCTCGACCTCGTTCGACAGCACCACCCCAGCTTCCTCCCCCGGCGGGCTCCAACCGCCCAGTCCACTCGAAGGCGCTCCGCCTCGTGAACCTTGAGAAATGCGTTGGCGGGACCCTCGCCTCCGGCCGTGATGTCCCGGTTCCGGACGACCGGGTGGTGCTGAGTGTTTATGCGGTGTGGCACCCGAGCAGCTCTCGCTCAGAACAGCTTGCCCGGGGCTTGTTCAAGGCAGTTTGCGCGGACCCTGAGGTCCCCGCTTCTCGGGGTTTGGGTATTCCTGTTCGGTTCCGGACGGCGATCTCGTCCGCTTCACTCCCTGCCCCGGTACCTTTCTCCGTGGCGCAGCACACCGCCGTGTTCGTGTTCTCCGACGACCTCCTAGTGGCCGAACACCGCTGGAGGTCGTTCGCCGACGCCCTGGCGCGATCCGCGGGCGAGGGCGATGTTGTCGTCCCGGTCGCATTGACTCGACCGGAAAACCTTTCGCACGAGCTCGGCCAACTCCAGGCCATCCGGCTTCATGATCTGTCGGAGCCCGACCAGTCCGCCGTTCTGCTCAACCGCGTGATGCACGACCTATGCCGCCTGCTCGACCCGGCGGCAGCGAAGGTCAAGGTGTTCCTCAGCCACGCCAAACACGACGGCCTCGACATCACGAGGACGGTGCAGCGTCACCTCCACGAGGAGGCCGGTATCGACGAGTTCTTCGACGCCACCGATATCCCCGATGGCATCCGGTTCGCCGAGTTCATCAAGACGTCCGCCGGCTCGGTCCCGGCCCTGCTCGCGGTGCAGACCGACAGCTACGCGTCGCGTGAATGGTGCCGGTTGGAGGTGCTCGAAGCCAAGCGCCGTCGCGTGCCGATCGTGGTGCTCGCAGCAGTCGAGAATCGAGAGACCAGATCGTTCCCCTACATGGGCAACGTCCCGGTCGTCCGCTGGCGTGGGGAGGCCTCGTTGGCGGCCGTGGTTGCGGCCTTGCTGGGTGAGGTCCTCCGGAACCGCTACTTCCCGTTGCGGGTGAGGGCGATCAGCAAGCATCACGTAATCGGTGAACTGGACCAGGTTCTCGCCTACCCTCCCGAACTGCTCACGGTGCTGGCCTACCGCGCCGACCTACGGGAGAAGGGTCAGACCCTGGTCCGCTACATCTACCCCGACCCTCCGCTGGGCTCCGAAGAACTCCAGCTTCTCCGCGAACTCGACCCCGACGTCGAACCCATCACCCCTACGCTCCTGCAGGCCACGTGACCGAGACCCTCACGGACTCAGGCCACCACCTCGTCGTCGGTGTCTCCGTGTCGGAGCCAGCAGCCGACGAGCTGGTCGAGCTCGGGCTGAGCGACCTGCACGTCCGGCACGCCTTCATCGAGATCGTCCGTCATGTGCTCGCCCTGGACGGCTCGATCGCCTACGGCGGAGACCTGCGCGCGGCTGGCTACACCGAGTCGCTGTTCGATCTGGTGAGGGCCTACAACCCCCGAGACCTCGCCGGACCTGAACGCGTGACCGCCTACCTCGCGTGGCCCATCGGACTGGCCCTCACCCCGGCGCAGCGCGCCGACCTCGCCAACGTCGCCACCCTCGAAGAAGTTCCACCACCGGACGGTGCGCCCTCCACGCTGCCGCCCATCCCGGAGCGAAACGCGGACGAGCTGCTCTGGAACTCCCTGTCGCTCACGAAGATGCGCCAGCACATGACCGCGGCCCTGGCGGCCCGAGTCGTCCTCGGGGGGCGCGTCTCGGGACAACAAGGCCTCTTGCCCGGGGTAATCGAGGAGGCAGCACTGGCCATTGGCGCCGAGAAGCCCCTCTACGTGGCCGGCGGATTCGGCGGGTGCGGTCGGGTGCTCGTGGCGGCGCTCAAGGGCGCGACGCCCGAAGAGCTCACGATCGAATACCAGCTCGACCACACCCCTCGCTACCGGGAGCTGCACGACCAGGCCGTCTCCGCAGGTGTCGCGCCCTCCTTCGACGCACTCGGCCAGCTCTTGCACAACGCAGGCATCGAAGGGTTGAACAACGGACTCAGCCAAGCCGAAAACGAACGACTCTTCGACACCGATGACGTGGACGAAGTGGTAGCGCTGCTCCTCCGTGGACTGCGCCAGGTAGCGAGCATCCGATCACCATGACCGCGACAACCCGAGCCGACAACAAGGAACGCACATGACCGCCACCATCTACATCCCCGAGCGATTCAGCGCCGCCGTGGACGAACACCTCGTCCTGAACATGGCGGCCGTGGAGGACTGGCCGCTCATCCTCGGCATCTTCGGGCGCCCCGGCGACGGCAAGAGCTTCCAGGCCCGGACCCACCTCACCAACAGAGGCGTGCGGATCATGTCTATCAACGCCGCCGACCTCGAAAGCGACCGCGCCGGACAACCCGGCAAAATGGTCCTCGCCGCCTACCGAGAGGCAAGCGAGCGCACGGAGTCCGGCCGTCCGACCGCCCTCTTGGTCGACGACTTCGACACCACTGTCGGCGAATGGGCGCACAGCACGAGCACGGTCAACCACCAGCAGGTCCTCGCACAACTGATGCACCTGGCCGATTCGCCCACCCGCTTGGGCGACGACGAGCTGCGCCGGATCCCAGTGGTCGTCACCGGAAACGACCTGACCAAGATCTATCCACCCCTGCGCCGCCCCGGGCGCCTTCGCCCTTTCACCTGGATCCCCACCGACGACGAGCGGTACCAGACCGTCGCTGCCATCCTCGGCGGCATCGCCAACGACGAGGGACTCCGGAAGATCCTCGTCGCCTGCCCCGACGCGCCCATCTCCTTCTTTGCCGATCTGCGGACCACCATCCTCGCCAAGCGGGGCGAGACCTCCATCAAGGACCTCGCCACGAAACTGCCGGACCTTGTCAAGGACCCCGACCGGCACCGACGAGCGCTCGAAGCCCAGATGCGCTCCTCCTCACTCTCGTCAACCGTGCTCACCGAGCTGGCGACGACCGAATGGGGGCTTCGCCAGGACGCCGACATCTCGCATCTGAAGGACGAACAATGACCTACACCTACACGTACACCTACACCCGGACGAGCATCCTCCTCGACCAGGTCGACCTCTTCTACCAGGCAGCCGGAATCGGCGAGGACGCCCGCAAGCGCGTCGTCGATGCCGTCAACGAGCGGTGGCTCGAGCAGGTGGGCGCCTACGTCGCCGAGAACGGCGAGCGAGTCCTCGAAGGGGCGCTGGAGATCAGTTGGAAGGCCCACTCAGACCACGCCGAACTGACGATCTCGACCGATCTCCCCGGGTGGGAGGGCGGCGCCGCACCAGAACTGGTCATCTTGGCGAAACGGCTCCGAGAGTACGCCGACAGCAAGAAGCTTCCCGTCGACTTCTGGGTGCTCTTCACCGAGAAGATCCGAAACGACCCGGAGATCTATTCCAGCCGATGCAACACGGTCGGCGTCGGTGGCCCTGTGCCTCCCTGGAAGAAGACCCCAGAGGAGCGCCGTATCCCCCTACAAGACCTGCCCGAAGCCCACGTCGTGCTGCGCGACGCCAGATAGGGGAGCGCCACATGCGACAGATATTCGTCTCGTTTCACCACCACGACGAGTACGAGGTGTCCGTCTTCTGCCGACGGTACGCACAATTCTTCGACGAGATCCGAACCCTGGGGATCTCCGAAGAGGGCGACGAGTACGCCGACAAGATCAACAGCGGCGACACCGACTACGTCATGAGGAAGATCCGCGAGGACTACCTGGCAGGAACGACTTGCACCGTCGTCCTCATCGGCAAATGCACCTGGGCACGCCGCTACATCGACTGGGAAATCGCCGCGACCCTACGCAACAACAAGGACAATCCCCGCAGCGGATTGATCGCCGTGCAACTCCCCTCTGCCGCGGAGAACGGTTGGACGACGCTCCCGCCCCGACTCGCAAAGAACGTGATCCGTCAAGACGGGACCGACGTCGGATACGCCCGCTTCTACACGCCGCCCCCCAGCGACGGGACGCTCGCCACCTGGGTAGACGCAGCCATCGAGCGACGCGACTCAATGGAACCCGTCGCAGGCTCGACGTCTGACCTGCGCGTCAACAGCTCCCCCTGCGAGTGATCATGTCGGACACGACCCGGCGGCAAGTCACTGCAGCCCGTTCTGTCATGACCGCTTGCTGAGCAGAAGTGGAGCTGGATCCATGGCGAACGGACGAGTGAATGGCGAAGTGAGGTTGAGACCTCTCCGGGTCGGGCTCCTGCTTCGCTCATACTCTGCATCACTAGAGCGAGCTATCGAGTGGGCGACGTCAACTTGGGCGGGGACGTACACGGTGCTGCTCGACCCGAGTGGCGACGAAGGGCTACTCCGAGTGGCCGACGGGCTCGGAGTAGACGTCCTCTACCCCGTGGACGACGACGACCGGGAACGCCAGCTCGCCGAGACTCCGGGTTACGCGTGGAAAGGACGTGGCGAGTGGGCACCGTACGCGCAGCCTAAGGAGTACATGTCGGCGCGGCTGCTTGGTCCCGAGTGGTTGATCGATCGCCTACCGAAGGGTGTCGAGCCATTCCTCCCAACCTGGGCCGATGACGATCCGCTCGGCGGCGTCTTCTCTGTCTGGCTCGGCAAGTACGGCTCCGACGACTACGGTCGTCAGCTCGCCGCAGCAGTGGAGCAGAGCGGTCGAGTCATCGAGATCGCACCTGACGCACCGGTCGCCCTCTCGGAGGGAGTCTCTCCGATCGACCTCACTGGCCAAGAGATCGGCTACTCGGGGCAAAACGGCTTTCATGGCTTCGTTGTCGTCGATCCCACTAATCCGAAGCACCTTCGCCTGGCCTGGAACGTCCGCGCCCTAGGCGGCGACATGTTTCCGTGGCCACTGAAGGGCAGCGACCGGCTGAGGGAGCTCGCTGAAGCATGGATCGAAAATCGACGAGCCTCCGGCCAGCTGAGCCGATGGCGCCGGGGCGACGGCACGACACTCCCACCACATGCGAGCGTAATGCTGCTGGACGAGGGTGCGACGATCCCCGACGACCTTGCTCACATCCTGAGTGATGCCGGTCTCGACCCGTTTCCAGAGGGCTACTTCGTTGTTCCCGGTTGGAGTGGCAGTCACCCGTTCTCGACGGAATTTGAACGGTCATTCTCCGCTGAGGTTGACGCAGCGGATTGGTCGTTCCCAGTGCCACTTCCCGAGTTCGTCCCCGTCCTTCGACGTGATCCGATCACCCGGTCGATGATGCTGGCCGCTCAGATCGAGCTCTTCCGTGAGCAGCGACTTGGCTCAACTAGGTGGGCAGCCCTGCCCAACGTCCGTGGGCTTGCTCGACTTCTCAGAGAGGGAGCGTTGCGGACGACGATGCGTCGTCCGGTGTTCGGAGGCCGCGCACTAGCCCTGGAGGTCTCCTCGGAGGAGTGCAACGTTGAACTCGTCCCCGCTATCGACACGATTGCCCAACTCTTCGACGGTTCAGGATGGGAGTGTTCACAGAGCGACCCTGGCCGGTTCGCCACCAGATTGGCCGACATCTTCGGAGGACAGGGTACCGCGGTTGCGAATCAGCCAGCGGCGCGGGCTGTGCTGGCCGCGACGGTCCGTTCTCCAACGGGTAAGACGATCGGTGAACTCCTCTCGGCTGCGAAGAAACACCGCGGGTCCTGGTCCAAGCGACTGTTGGCCGAGCGATCTCCCGACGAGTACGCACGAGGGGTCGTGGACTTCCTTCTGTATCGCGGGCTGCTTCAGCCGTACTTCGCCGTTCGATGTCCTGAGTGCACCATCCTGATGACGATGCGACCCGAGGACCTCACTTCAGGGGTGAGGTGCACGATGTGCTCGGCGGAGTTCCCACTGGGTTATGCCCTGGGCCGGTCCAAGTCCGGACAGGGCTGGCAGTATCGCCTCCCCCAGGATATCGGCGAAGACCGATTACTTGAGGCACTAGCTCTGCTTGCCACGGCATCGGCCCTGGGTTCGGAGGGCGGCTTCGCTGGCAGAAGCCTTCATCAGTTCGGGATCGAGCTGAAGACTCCGCGACAACAAGGCAAAGCGCGCAACCACGAGTGCGAACTAGACCTGTTCATGGTGGTGCATGACGGTGGCAACCCGGAGATCATCGTCGGAGAGGTAAAGAACGGGGGTTACCTAGAGTAGACCGACCTTGACAACCTTCTGAGGGTCCGAGACTGGTTCCTCGGACGCGGATTCAACTGCTACCCGCTCTTTGCCACCCTCCGAGAGGAACTACGAGATGGCGAACGTGACCTGCTTCGGGGCGCCTGCGAACACGCACCGAGGGCCCACGGGAACCACGTGCTACCCCTCTTTCCCATCGTCCTACTCGGCCCGGATCTGTCGAGTGCGCCAATGGAAGACGATCATCCAAGGTCGTGGAAAACGGTTGTGGGGGCCTTCACGAACCTGTCATCCCAGTCGTGTGTCCAGAACCTGGGTCTTACGTCCCTGCAATGGATCCCGACCGTTCCGGGGGGCTCATGGCAATGTGATTGGAGCGATTGACGTGCCAGACGAGGCACATGGCGTGCGGCCGAAGAGTCGGGGTGCTACCGCTGAAGACACGGGCGCCTTCATTGGCCATGTTTCGGTGGACGAGGAGATCAATGCGCTGAATATGGGCCGTCCGCACCTGGTCCTCCTTGGGGCGGGCGCGAGCAAGGCAGCACTGCCCTCAGGTGACCGCAACGGCCGGCCCGTCCCGCTGATGCGCGAAATTGCCGAGGAGCTTGGACTGGAGGATCTCTTTCCGGCGGATCTTCACGATCTTGCTCACACGGATTTCGAAGCGGCCTACTCCCGGCTCTTCGACCGGGGCGATTCGGTCGTGTCGCAGCTCGATGCCCTGATTGGCGAGTACGTGAGCGAGCTTCGGCTTCCCGAAGAGCCCAACCTCTACGACTATCTCAACTTGTGCCTTCGGGCGAAGGACGTGATTGTTACCTTTAATTGGGATCCACTTTTGGTCCAATCGCAGATCCGCCTCCACCGAGCAGGCGTCGATCTTCTTCCGCGTGTCTTTGCGTTACACGGCAATGTGGCGATTGGCTACTGCGAGAGGTGCGAGCAGAGCGGCATCGGCATGGTGGGACTTCCCTGCGGCGGCTGCGGAGAGCCCTACCGGGCCTCCAGGTTGCTGTTCCCCGTCGAGCACAAGGATTACACGAGCGACCCCTTCATCGATCGCGAGTGGAAGGCGATGAAGTACTTCCTCGGCGAATGCTTCATGTTGACGGTCTTCGGCTACAGCGCGCCAGTTACCGACGTGGAAGCAGTTGCGATGCTGAAGGCCGCCTGGGGTGATGTATCGAGCCGCTCGATGGAGCAGACCGAGATCATTGATCGACCCGGCTGTGATGCCGACGAGCTCCGCGAGAAGTGGGACCCGTTCATCCACACGCACCACTTCGACGTGTTCGACGACTTCTTCTCATCGTGGATGGCTGGGCACCCTCGGCGAACGGGCGAGGCCTATATCTCCCAGTTCTGGGAGGCTCAGTTCATTTCAGCGAATCCGGTGCCTCGTGGCGTCGCAACCATCGAGAAGCTTCTCGCCTGGTTTGAACCGCTCTTGGCGATCGAGCGACCACGTCATGGTGACCCGGTTGTCGGAGGCTGACCGTCTCCGCTCGAGTGCAGGTGGGTTACTCCAGCAGGCGGCGGAAGCGAGGCTGGGGAATGAGGACCCCAGCGGGCCGTCCAAGCTGTGAAAGAGCAGGTCATCGCCGTAGTGGCTGCATAACGCAGGGTCGGGGGCCCGGCCCTTCGCCTGGGTCGAGGCCTGGACATCCAACCGCTAGCGATGTCACCCCCTGAAGGGTCCAAGAACTCGATGCCGAAGGTGCGTGGGAGCGTTGCCGGGACCGAGATCCCGTCGGAGAAGCCGAGCCGATGGCACGAGCGCTTTGGAGGTCACTTCGAGTAGGACATGATGGAGGCCGGCGGCCCATCGTCCAAGCTGTGGATCGTGGCGGACGGCCAACGCGTTTAACGCGCTGCTCGGGCCCGGGGTGCTGGGCTCAGGCAGCCCGGTCGTACTCGTGGATGATGCCGCCGAGGATGTCGCGCCGGCAGATCGCGCCGGTGCGTGGCTGGTCGTGGCGAGGCAGCGGGGTCGCGAGTTGGCGTCCCCGGTGCGGGCGGGACTCGTTGTAGTGGCGGACGTAGGTGCCGAGCACCGCTTTGAGGTGACGTCTCGAGTAGATGAGCAGGTGGTCGAGGCACTCTTCCCGCACTGTCCTCACCCAGCGTTCGGCGAACGCGTTGGCCTTGGGTGATCGCACCGGAGTGCGGATTGCCTCGATCCCGCTAGCCCTGTACACCTCGTCGAACGACGCTGTGAACTTCGTGTCCCGGTCGCGGATGAGGAAGCGGAACCGATGTCCGGCGTCTTCGAGGTCCGAGGTGAAGTTGCGCGCCACCTGGATGACCCAGGCCATGGCCGGGTTGGCGGTCACCCCGAGCAGGTGCACGACGCGGCTGTCCACCTCGATGACGAAGCTGACGTAGTAGCGCCGGAGCGTCACCGAGTCGACACCGAAGAAGTCGCTCGCCAAGATCCCCTTGGCCTGGGTGGAGAGGAACTGCGACCAGGTCGGTCCCTCACGCCGTGGTGCTGGGGGAAGCCCGTGTCTGCCACCCAGGGTGGCGACGCTCGCCTTGGACACGGTGACGTCGAGCTTGCGCAGTTCTCCGACGATGCGTAGGTAGCCCCACCGGGGGTTCTCCCGGGCCATTCGCACGGTGAGGTCGACGGTCTCTCGTCCAAGTGGTGGTCGCCCGGGGCGTCGGTGGGGAGAGGTCCATCGTCGAGCCACGAGACGGCAATGCCAGTCGAGGATCGTCTTCGGCGTGACGAGGAATGCCGTCCACCGCTCTGGTGGGATGAGGCCGGCGAGCAGGGCGATCAGTGCCCGGTCCGACCAGGTGAAGCGGGCGCGGCTGACTTGGCGTCGAAGGACTGCCACCTGGTGGCGCAACACGAGGATCTCGGCGTCCTTGGCGAACGTGTCCCTCCTCGCCAACCCGAGGAGTCCAAAGGTGCGATGCACCAGGCGGTAGAGGAAGGAGAGCACCACGGCGAGCAGCCTTGCCGACTCCATTCTGGCTGGTCAAGGCGCTGGCGGGGAGTTTCTGGACCCTTCACGAGCTCACCGCGCTCGTTGACCACGGCTGGCCGGGCAGAGATATTCGGCAGGCCAGGGCGTTTGTTCTCGCAGCGGGCCTGGCGACGCCGCCTGCGGGGCCTACGGGTCCGTAGGCACTCGGTCGGGCGGACCCCGAGCACCCCGGCGCAGACCGCGGCGTAGATGGTCTCGACGCACACCATCACAGCGCTCCCCTCAGCCACCAGGTCAGCCCAGATCGCCACAGGGGACCGGCCGAGCTTCAGCTCCCTCACCACTCGGTCTCGCAGCTCTCCAGCCGCCTCCAGGCGACGTGGGCGGGTCCTGCGCCGCTCCTTGTCGGCACGGCGTTGGGCACTCGCCGGTCGGTATGCACCACGACCACCGTTGGCGGTCACCTCACGCATGATCGTGGTCGCCAGACGCCCGATCCTAGAGCCGATCCTCGCCCACGGCGTGGAACGATCCTCGCCCAGCGCGACGGCGATCTCCTCGCGCTCGGGCAGGGACAGCGGTTCACCTGGCATGCCCTGGTCTCCATCGGTTGGTGTCGGTTGGCACCGGTTGGTGTCGGTTGGCACCGGTCATCATGACCGGAACCGTGCACCGACCGATGGAACTCACCGTCCAGAAACTCCCCGCCACGGTCTTGACCAGCCAGGATGGAGTCGGAGAGGCTGCTCGCAGTGCTGCTCTGCTTCTTTTACGCCTGGTCCATCGCGCCTTCGGGCCCCTCGGGTTGGCGAGGACGGACGTGTTCGCGAAGGACGCCGAGATCTTTGTGTTGCGCCACCAGGTGGCGGTCCTTGGTCGCCAGGTCGGCCGGGCCCGCTTCACCTGGTCGGACCGGGCACTGATCGCCCTGCCCGCCGGCCTCATCCCACAACAGCCGTGGACGGCATTCGTGGTCACGGCGAAGACGATCCTCGACTGGCACCGGCGTCTCGTGGCTCGACGCTGGACCTACCCGCAGCAGCGACCCGGGCGACCACCACTTGAACGAGACCCCGTCGACCTCACCGTGCGAATGGCCCGGGAGAACCCCCGGTGGGGTTAGCTACGCATCGTCGGAGAGCTACGCAAGCTCGACGTCACCGTGTCCAAGGGAAGCGTCGCCACCCTGGGTGGCAGACACGGGCTTCCCCCAGCACCACGGCGTGACCGGCCGACCTGGTCGTAGCTCCTCTCCGCCCAGGCGGAGGGGAGCTTGGCGACCGACTTCTTCGGTGTCGACTCGGTGACGCTGCGGCGCTACTACGTCCTTTTCGTTATCGAGGTGGACAGCCGCGTCGTTCACCTGCTCAGGGTGACGGCCAACCCGGCCATGGCCTGGATCGTCCAGGTGGCGCGCAACTTCACCTCGGACCTCGAAGACACCGCCGGACGTCGGTTCCGCTTCCTCATCCGCGACCGCGACACGAAGTTCACGGCATCCTTCGACGAGGTGTTCAGAGCCAGCGGGATCGAGGCAATCCGCACGCCGATCCGATCACCCAAAGCGAACGCCTTCGCCGAACGCGTTCGCCGAACGCTTCGCCCGCACCAGGGCCGTCAGTTCCCGACCCCACTTCCCCGCTATGACCAAGAACGTATCGGTGAGATCTGCCGGCGCTGGAGCCTCGGCGGCATCATCCACGAGTACGACCGAGCTGCCTGAGGCCAGCACCCCGGGCCCGGGCCCGGGCACGGCGTTAAACGCGTTGGCCGTCCGCAGGGATCCACAGCTTGGACGACGAGCTGCCTCGCCTCGACGACGTCATCGACTTGAAGCGACCTGCAAAGCGCTAGTGCCATCGGCTGCTGCGACGGACCTCGACGCCGGCAATAGTCCTCCGGCATCGAGTTCTTGGACCCTTCACCTTCACGGTGCCGTCGGCAATGGTGATACCATGGGTGCCATGGAATCACCATCAGTTACGATTCGGGTGGATGCTCAGGGTCGGATGGTGTTGCCGCTCCGGCTCAGGGAGGACATCGTCACGACGCCGGGCGAGCTGGTGGTCCGTCGTGTCCCCGAGGGGCTACTGCTCACCTCGACGACGAAGGCCGGGGTCTTGTCCACCGGCACCGATGGCCTTCCTGTGCTCCATCTCGGACGGAAAGTCACCAACGACGAAGTGCTCGACGCGCTGGAACGCGAACGCGCCGAACGGTGATAGACACCTCAGCACTGGTGGCCGCCTTGGTCTCCGACCACGAACACCACGAGCTTGCCCGACCGCGCTTGGCCGAGATCCGACGGGTGCCGGCGATTGTCTTGGCAGAAACCTTCTCACAGTTGCGCCGCACCTTCGGACAGCCGGCCGACCTCAGTGCCCGGTTGCTGGCAAACTGGTGGGAAGACGGCGAGCGCGTCTTGCCGACCACGGCGGCTGCGCTTTTCGTCGTGCTCAGCCGAGCTGGCGAACTGGACCTCGGCGGCAACGTCCACGACGCGCTGATCGCAGAGGTGTGCCGGGAGCACGGGTTGGGTTTGCTCACCGCGGACGGTCGCCAGCACCGGCTCGCCCTGGCTCTCGGGGTCGACAGCACCTACCTCCTGGCCTGAAGGGTCCAAGAACTCGATGCCGAACCTTCGTCTGGTGTATTGGAGGTGTGAGGTGAAGTTGCGGGCTTGTTGGGTGACCCGGGCTGTGGCCGGGTTGGTCTTGATGCCGGCGATTCGCACGAGGCGGGTGTCGTGGTGGATGAATACGAGGACGTAGAGCCCGCGGAGGAGGATGGTGTCGACGTGAAACAAGTCGCACGCCATCAGCCCTTTGGCCTGGGTGGCGAGGAACTCCGTCCAGGTCGGTCCCGACCTGGACGGCGACGGGTCGACGCGGTGGCGCTTCAGGCTCGCCCAGACGCTCGAGGCGGCGATGACGACGCCCATGGTGGCAGGCTCACCGTGGATGCGGCGGTAGCCCCACTGGGGCCTGTAGGGAGGTCTGTGTAAGAGGCTGTTGCTAAGTTTCGTCCAGCGCGTTAGTCGTACGTGTGTTCGGTTAGTCGTCGGCGGAGTAGGCGAGTCTGGGCGGCCCATACGAATCCTTCGGTTACGGCTGGAACGCGTTCATAGTCGACTTGTAGGCGCCGGTTGTTCATCAGCCATGACCAGGCTCTCTCGACGATCCATCGTTTGGGCAGTACTTCGAAGCGGTCGGAATGGATCTATTCACTACCTCAGCGGAGACGTGGTGGGCGCCGACACCGGCCTTGAAAACTTTCTTGAACCCGCCGTCGCAAAACACTTTGGACCTGACCCTCTTACACAGAATAATTTACAGGCTCAGGATCCCGCCGACGGCCGCTTAGCTCGCGGGCGTCTGCCGACGCGAGATCCTGGGCGCACTCATCAACGAGTATCACGCCGCGTGACCAGCCCGGCCGAGTTTTCGGACCCTACGGGTTCCCGCTGCTCTGCTTCGACGGCACGTGGCGCGATGTCCGGCCCAAGGCGCTGCGGTGTGGTTTCTTCCACGCTCCCGGAGGCCTGCCGCACCGGGCACGCGGACGCATCGTGCAATCATCGACGACTGGCCTACAACCGACGTACTCCTCGACGCCTACCGGCGAATCGAACTGCTCAGCTGATCTGCCCTCCCGCCCGACACAGCGCGAGCACCTTGACGACACGCGTCCCCCAGAAGACATCCGCCCCTCGCCGACGCAGAAACCGGACTCGATCACCCCGACCGGAACCTCCCCGGCACCGTCAGCGCTGATCGCGTCGCTCCCGGCCATGCCACCCCTGGATCAGACCCCCATCAAATAGCGGCGTGAAGAGTCGGGGCTAACGCAACGGTGACGACCAGATCTCGATGTCGCGAGAAATGTGGCCGGTGGTCACCTCGGGCACTCCGGCTTGGTTTGCGAAGGTCGACCACTTCCCGACCGCGTCGAGGACCTGCTCGATGATGTCGGAAGCGTCCGGAACGCTGAAGCGATCGCCGACCTCGCGGACGTCCGCCCGCGTGATCCCGGTCGTGCGGCCGTTCACGGCCAACAAGTGCTGTCGGGTCCACTGGCTGTTCGGGGCGTGCGCGTGCGTGACGTCGTAGGCGGGGGACAGGCGCCACCGACCGCCTTGGGGCAGCAGGAATGAGAAGTTCTTGGTGTGGTCATCGCAGTTGGCGCCGGCGACGTTGAAGACCATCCTGCGGAACGCCTCGGCACGGGTCTCGGGTCCAAGTCCGAGTTGCTCGATGTGCAGGAACAGCTGTGCGTAATCGTGGGCACCAATTTGCCGGAAATCGAGGTGCGCCATGGCGCAGAGGGTTTGCGCATGCACCTTCTCGCCCCCGGGAAGGCGGTCGAAACGGCGCGTCATGAAATGCGCCCGTCCGCCCTCTTCCAGAAGGCGGCATTCCGTCATTTCAATACCGGCTGTGGCGGCCATGAGGTGGTAGGCGTATTCGATGCGGCCGAAGTGGCCGGATGCACCCAGGTCAATATCGGCACCGACGCCGTCCAGCTTCAAGAGCCACTGCTCGAAGCCGGGATCGGCAGGAACCTGACCAGACCGCAACTCTCCCGTCTCGGGATTGAGCGCCACGACGGCCTTGGCCCTCGCACCGCCCGCTGACGTGCCGACCGCCATGAGCTGCGAGATCGCATCCGTCAACCCATCCTCGGATGCGATCCGTCCAGAGAGTGCGCTGCGAGCGGCCACGACCAGTTCCGACAACTCGATGGCCGTCGCCTTGCGGGTGCGCGGACCCCGCAAGGGATGGAACTCTAGGGCGCCAATCCCGCGCGTCCCGAGATACGCCAGCCGGTCCAGCGCGGTGATCTGGCCGGGCGTCACACCCTCGTTCGCCAGGTAGGCGGTCGTCAGGGCGTTGCCGAAGTCGTCCGGTAGCGAGTCGGCCACCATCGATGGAAGCCGGTGGTACGTGTCGGGGGGCAGCGTCGGGAAGACGAAACGCCGCGCCGGCCCCGTGGTCGGCATCGTCGTGGGTGCCAGCTCGACGCCGGTGTTCGCCCATGCACGCTCGTACTCGAAGACGTAGAAGCCGGACCGTTCGTCCAGAGCCACGGCACCAACACGTGAGCCCCAGCACCTGACCTCGATGACATCGACCGGCTGGTAGGCCATCAGCGAACCCGGCCCGGTTGCGGATCGTTCGTGCGTACCCGGACACGCATCCGCGGCGACTTCTGCTTGGCCCGCAGCATCTGGATCGGGGATACGGTTACCGGGGGTGCCAGGGCCTCGAGCCAATCCGTGCGCCCCAGAGCCCGGACCACGGCCACCACCGTCTTGAGCGATGACCCTTTGCCACGCTCCAGGTTGGAGAGGGCGCCCACCGAGACGTCCGCCAGCCCCGCCAGGTGCGTCTGATCGAGGTCGCTCGCGATCCGCATAGCCCGGATCTGCTCGCCGACCAGCGTCTCCCACTCCCCGATCGTTCGATGACTGCGCTGAAGCACCATAAATCTCCGCTTTAAAAATTAGCTAGCTGTCAACCCACAGAATAGTGCGTGTCAGCCGCAAATCAGAATGTAGCGGTGAACTCCCAGAAAAATGTGTGCTAGACGCAGACCGGCTCAATAACACACAGATTTATGTAGACTAAAGTTCCCATGATCTGTAACGAAGCGGAGATCATTCCGACGCCCCGGTTTCTCGAGACACCGCCGGCCGCCATGCCAATTGAGTACGGCACGCGCCCAGGTGGCTGCATAGGGCAGACGCAGCGAACGGCGAACTCGTTGGGTCTGTAACTCGAAGGGTGCACGATGGCCCTGAGCCCCCGCCACTACGACCGCTGGTCAGGCGCATCACACCCGGACGTGGCGCAACAGGAACTTTGCCAGCCGATGCCGGGCCTGGGTCCGGTCGATCACCAGCGACGTCGCCCTCGCCTCCAACACCGTCACCGAGATCGAGCTCGTGTGACCATCCGGTGCGATAACGGCGGCATCTTAGGGAACACGGATCAACACGGCTGGCTCCTTTCGTATGTGGCTCGGTCCACCTCATCGTGGACAACCCACGTGATATGCGGATCGAACCAGCCGTTTCATACTCACTGATCGAACGCGATTTCGGAGTGACCAGACTCGAGGTGGCCCTCGATGCGCGGTGGGTGCGGCACCGAACGGGTATACCATCGAAGCCCGGCGACGCTTCAGGCACTGCTTGGTGTCGGTTCGAGCTGTTCACCACCTTTGTCGTGGTGGGAGTGAGTGTGGTTGGAATGGGCATCATGCACACGGTCCGCAGCGTCCGGGTCGAGCGCGGCTGGACGAGCCAGGAGGACATCGACGAGGGGATGGGGTTCGTCCAGCTCTACCCCGGGGCGATCATGGTGGACATCATCACCTACATCGGCTACCGGCTCCGCGGGGTCCGTGGCGCCCTGATGATCGGGGCACTTGCGCTGAGCCCGGGCTCCGCCAAGCCAGCTGCTGCTCAGCAAGCTGGCGGGGCGCCCGCAGCGATGTCGATCTCGTGGTCACGCCTTGCCCTCGCCACGGTGCCGGGTCTGGTGGTCGTGGCCGGGACCGAGCGTGGCGATGACCATGGTGGTCGCCCAGATCTACCCTGTCTTCAGACGTCTCACCTGGGTCCGTGAGGCGATTATGGGCGTGATGGCTGCCTTTACTGGGTTGCTGGCGGGCATGGTGCTCGTGCTCGGCCGACCGGTGCTGTCGGTTCCGGCAGCCTCGGTCGACCTGGCCGGTCGGCGCCCTCACCTTCTGAAGCCGTCGAAGCCGTGCCCCATTATGTCTGTGATCTTGTCTGCTTGTTATCCGGGTTCTTCCGCACGGGGCAAGGCAACCCTGGCCAACCAGCGAGTTGTCACAGCCCGGCGGGTGTATCGCCCACCGTACGCGCTTGGCGCCAATCGGACCGGATGACTTGTAGCATATCTATGCTATATTTGTGCTATGAGTCGGGTGAGGGTGAGTACCACGGTGGACGAGGACCTTTTGCGCAGTGCCCGCGAGCTGCTCGTCGGGTCGACAGACGCCGCGCTGCTGGACGAGGCGTTGGGGGCGTTAGTGGCTTCTTATCGGCGTGCGGAGGTAGATGCCAGTTACCGTGCCTATGATGACGTTAAGCTGGATGCGCCTGATGAGTGGGGTGATCTGGCATCGTTTCGAGGCGCAGCTGGGCTGTCGTGATCCAGCTTCCGGCCCGTGGCGAGGTGTGGTGGTGCGAACTCGCAGGGGTCGGTCGCCGTCCTGTGGTGGTTCTGTCTCGCGATGTGGCTATTCCTCGGCTTCGCCGGGCGGTGATCGCCCCATGTACGACGAACATCCGGGGGTTGTCGAGCGAGGTGGCGCTCGAGCCGGGAGAAGACCCAGTCCCGCGTCCGTCCGCGGTCAACTTGGACTCAGTTGAGAGCGTCTCGGTCAGCGTGCTCGTCGAGCGTTTGGGCAGGCTCAGCGACGCGCGGATGCGCGAAGTCTGCTCCGCGCTTGAGGTGGCTGTGGGCTGTGGGTAGTCGGCGTGACCTTACGTGACCTTATCGAGATGGATGGGGAGGTTTTTGGAGGGGCCCTGAGGGAATTGCAGGGCTGTGACCTGCACATTCTTCGCTGAGGCCCTGGTCGGCAACGTAGAGCTCTTTGGGGCTCGCCGGGGTGAGCGAAGATTTGGTGGTGTGTTCGCCTGTCGCGGCTAACCCCCTGGCGGTGTGTTGGTGTTGGTGGGAGACTTGTCGGGTCCGTCCCGGTAAGACACCGAAGCCTCTGTAGTGCTGTCGAGCCTGTTGGTCCCCATGGTGGTGGAGGGCTCCCAGCCGAACCGTGGATTGTTGCCATAGAGCACGAGCATCAGACTTCTGATCTTTTCCTGCCCTCCCCGGAGCGGGCGTCGACTACGAGAAGGGAGAGAGAGCTATGGAAGTGATTCATCCCCGTTGCGCTGGGGTTGATGTTTCTAAGCGTGACGCGAAAGTGTGTGTTCGTGTCGCCAAACCAGGCCGGGCGAAGGCCGTCTCGACGGTGTCGACTTGGGGTTCTGTCACCAACCAGGTGTTGGCGTTGCGGGACCATCTGATAGCCGAAGCGGTGACTTTGGTGGTGATGGAAGCGACAAGCGACTACTGGGAACCGTTCTTTTATCTGTTGGAGGACGGGCCATTCGAGGTGATGTTGGTCAACGCCCGCCACGTCAAGAACCTCCCGGGCCGAAAGACCGACGTGTCGGACGCTGCGTGGCTAGCCGAGCTCGGCGCGCACGGTTTGGTGCGCGGGTCGTTCGTGCCGCCCGAGCCGATCCGCCAACTACGCGACTTGACCCGTGCTCGGAGCACGCCTTGACATGGCCCAGTTCCCGTCCCCGGACCATCTTGTCTCCTGGGCAAAGGTCGCCCCGCGAACGGTCCAGTCCGGGCCGAGGAGCCGTTGGGCAAGACCGGCGAGGGGAACCGCTACCTAAAGCGGGTCCTCAGTGACACCGCAGGGGCTGCGGCGAAGACCGACACCTTCCTCGGCGCCTGCTACCGACGCCTAATCAAGCGGACCGGCAAGATGAAGGCGCTCGTTGCGATCGAGCGTTCCATCCTCGTCGTCGTTTGGCACCTGCTCAACGATCCGAACGCCCGCTTCGTCGACCTCGGCGCCGACTTCTACGAGCGACGCATCGACGAGGACCGCCGGACCAGAGACCTCGTCCTCCAGCTCAAGGCACTCGGTCACGAGGTCACGCTCCGGCCTGCGGCCTGATCCTCCCCGTCAACATCGGCGCTGACACCCCGAGCGGGACTACGTCCCGCAAACCCCGTCCCCGGGGCTAGAGCATCGCGCCCACGCGCGACCATTGATTTTCCGGACAGGAGGCCAGGATTGGTCGTTCGCATCGCAGAAGTGGTGGGTTCAAGTCCCATCACCTCCCCGGTGCTTCGGACCTTTGCAATTTTTGTTCTGTATGCCGTTTGCTGTTGTGCTGTTTCGTTGTACTCCCACGGGTTTGTCCACAGGGTTTGTCGACCTGATTATGGATGGATGATCACGCTGCCCTAGGCAGCCCTGCAGCAGCTTGCGGCAGTTCCCTATTGAGCGAGACTGGCGAGAAGCCGCCCGCTAACGGCGCTTTCTCGGTCTCGTAAGGGCGACTCGTCTGGCGTGGCAGGCCCGGAGGCTCACTGGCCTAACGATGCGAGGTCACTCACTCGTCGTCTTCGTCGGTGAGCACCATGATTCCGCTCGGCGCGTCGAGGAGAGCCATGGTGCGCTGGGGGCGCCGTCGACGTGGATCCGGAGCTGCGGAGAGGGGTCGTTGGGGTAGTAGGTCCCGGACCGGAGAGCTGGCTGTAGTGGCCCTAGGCGGCGTAGCCGTGTAGGACGATCACCTCACGCCACGGCCGAAGCCCCGCCACCGCTCCCGTGGTTGCGTGGACTGCTGCTCCGGCCTTGCGGGTGTCGGCCTCGTAGCGAAGCCGCATCAGCTCGGTCTTGGAGCGGCCGACCTCTGCGGCCTCGCTGGCGTCGACAGCGAGGCCGCAGCCGCTCGATCACCGTGCAACGAGGCGATCTGGCGGTCGACGAACGGTGCGAGCCCCGTGGCCAGGACCTCGAAGGCCCTGCCGACCCGCTCCCGGTTACTGACGGCCACGTTCTGCTCCTAGCTCTCGTCGCACCTCGACCACCACCTGGTCTGCAAGCCCCGCCAACCGGTTCGCGAGTTCGGCGTCCGCCTCGGCGAGGTCATCCGCGTAGCGCCCGTCGACCGCAGCTCGGGCATAGACGACCCGTCCTTCCCGAAGCGGCCAGTAGTGCATCGAGCCGATCACGTCGCGGCGGCGCTCGCCCTTGCGGCGGTCGGTGACAAAGACCTGGACCGGCACTGCCCCGCCGAGGACGCCGTAGAGTGCCGCCTCCAGCTCGTGGCGCTTGGTGTAGTCGATGGTGGAGAGCACCACCATGAGGCCGAGATCGGAGTCCGGGCCGTCGTCGCCGCGGGCGACGGACCCGAAGAGGGCACCTGTTCGGGGTCACAGGCCGCCACGACAGCCTCGACGACATTCGGCACCCACTCGGACAGGGTTCGGCCGTCGTAGCGAGCCTTGCCGTCGCGTACTTCGTAGGTGACCGGGCTCATGACCCAAGCTCCGGTTGGACCGATCCCGGCGAGCCGGCCCGACGGAGGATCTCGGGCCACGACGTAACCAAAGCGTTGAACCCGAGGGCGTCGTCGGCCCAGCCCCGACGCTCGCTGATCGTATAGAGGCGATAGGCGAGAGCGCGTGCCGATTCGCCGAGACCACCCAGACGGCGCACCAGGTCCGCGTCGCCAGACTCGCTGCCGTCATCCCATAGTGCCTTCACTAGCTGCTGGGTCCTCTCCCACTGCTGGGGTCCTCTCCCACACCGGCGTACGCTCGTCGGTGGTCGGATCCCAGTCCGCGGCGAGCTCGGCACGCCGCAGCAGCCGGATCCGCCCGGCCCGAGCGACGAGGATGCCGGCCTCCTCCAGGCCCTTCACCGACACGTTCGTCGCTCGGGCGAGGCCTTCTGCGGGATCGTAGCCGGCCTCGTCGAGGACCTGGGTGATGAGCGTCAACGCGCTGCGCACCGGCATCGTCTCGCCGGTCGGCTCGACGACTTTCGCGTAGCGGGAGAACATGGCCATCCCCGGTCCGATCGCAGCCTGGGTGAGGTCCGCGGCAGCGATGTTGCCCTGCTGGAGCTCACGCAGCGCTCGGGGAAGCTTGGCGTGCAGCGCAGCGAGGAAGCCTCGCCGATCGGTGATGCCAGCCGTCTCGCTGCGTGGCCGGCACGCCAGGACGATCGACGAAGCGAGGGCGTTGCCCGCCTGGTTGCGCATACGATTCGAAGCCTCAGTACGTATTGGCCAGGTAGCAGTGACCGCGAACCCGGCGCGGAGCAAACCGGCAAGCATCGTCTCCCACCCTGTAGTGGCCACGCCTGAAGGGTCCGAGAACTCGATGCCGGAGGTGCGTGGGAGCTTTGGTGGGAGCGACATCCGTTGGAGCGGCCGATGGCACGTGCGTTTTGCAGGTCAGGTCGACTGGGAGGAGATGGAGGCTGGGGGCGCGTCGTCCGAACGGAGTCGCCGATACGCACCTCTGCGTGGCCGATCCGGCCGTCGCTCCTCGCCAGTCGCTGGGTCTCGGTTCCCCCGAAAGTAGCGACGAGGAAACCGATGAGATCTTCGGCACCGCCGACGAACACGAACGGGTTGACGCTGTGGTAGCTCTCGGCGGCCAGGGTGCGCTCCACGGGTAGCTCCTCCTTCAGAAGATGTCGGGTCTGACGGTAACGGCCGTAGAACGCGTCGTCTTGTAGGAACTTGACCTGCCGCGGGGGCCCAGCCGGAGTTGATGCTCCACGCCTGGCTTCCCCGTTCTCGCCACCACGGCGTGCCTGCGGCTCTATGCACATGCCCTACTCAAGGATCAAGGACCTAGGAGAGGATGCGGGTTCGGGGTGGCGCGACGGCTACTGGTGCGCCGAGCCGGGTTTGACCACCATGAGGACGATGATGGCGAGGAGGGCTATTGCGGCGAGGTAGTTGAGGGCGATCGCGCTGCGGTCGTCGAGCAGGGCGCGAAGTTCGGCGCTGGGCGGGAGGTCCTCGGTGGCGTGGTTGGTGGCGAGCTTGCGCGCCTGCTTGGGTCGCTGGCCGCCGATCGACCCGATGACGACGACCAGGGTCAATAGGCCGATAGCTGCGTCCACCCAGGGCGTTGCGTAGCCCCAATTCCCGAGATCGACCAGCCACAGCCCGAAACCAGCAGCGAAGAGGGTTCCTGTCACGACCAGGACAGCACCGATCCGTGCGAGGCCGAGCAACAGGGCGATCTCCGCAGAGTTGGTGCGCCGGCGGGCCATTTCGAAGCCCACCCCGGCGACGACGGTTCCCGAGACGAGGGAGAACGCACCTAGCAGGTGGAGGCACAAGGCAAGGTCATACACCCAGGCGGGGGTCATGGGCGGACCATCACGCGGCTGCGCAGGTGATCGGCTTCGAGGCGGGTGCGCACCTCGACGGCGGAGAAGATGGGGAGGCTCCCGGTGATCTGGGCGTGGACCCCGCCGCCGGCATCTCGTCGGCCGCTGCGAGCTGTTTCAGGTAGGCAGCTTGCACGATCGGGGCGCGCCCGGCGTTCATCGCGGCTTAGTCGCGATGGGTGAGGAAGCCATCGAGCGGCCATCCCGCCCGTCGGCGTGATGGGCGGGAACGACGAAGAGGTCGTCGTCGCCATACGGCTTGAGCCGCAGGCGGTCGCCGATCGAAAGCCCTCGGTGTGACGTTGGCGCAGCCGCTCTAGGATGATGGGATCGAGCGTCGAGCCGAGCATCTCGTGGGCATGGTAGCCGAAGATGCGCTCCGCGCCCTTGTTCCAGTACCGGACCTCTCTGTCGTTGCTCGAGGAGTGCGATCGCGTCGTCGATCGCTGGGTGCTCGGAGCCCGGGAGGGCTCTGCCGTCTGCAACGCAGCAGTGAAGGCCGTGTTTTCGTACGCGCTGCAGGGCCTTTTCATAGTCTACCCTCCAGGGCTGTGACCTGCGGGGTTGGTTGCTGATTGGCGCGCATCGATCAGCTGGTGCTACGGGTAGCGGGTGCGAGATGCGTGGTTGGCGGGCCTTCGGGTCGCCCCGATGTTGCCTGGTGACGCTGGCCGCTTCGACGCGGAACTGGACGAGCACCACTGGCTCGGTCACCGGATGGTCGGCGAGACGATGCGCTACGTCGCGGTGGATGACTCCGGCGAGTGGGTCGCTGTGGTCGGTTTCGCGTCGCCTGCCCTGTCGTGTGGGCCTCGTGATCGCTTCATCGGCTGGTCGACAGAGACCCAGTTGCGCAGGCTCCGGTTCGTCGCGTCGAACCAGAGGTTCTGCATCCTGCCAGCCGGTCGAAGGCAGAACACCGCTTCTGCAGTGATGTCTCGAAGCCTCCGGCGACTCTGTGCTGACTGGGTGCAGTCCTGGGGCCACCCAGTCCTCCTGGTCGAGACGTTCGTGGACCCGTCGCGCCACCTTGGGACCTGTTACGGCGCCTCGTCGTTCCTGCGGCTCGGCTCGACGAAAGGCTTCGGGCGTCGCTCCGGTCGCTACGTCGCCCACGGCCAGGTGAAGGACGTCTATCTCCGAGCACTGCACCGGCGGGCGAGAGAGGTGCTCGCCGGCACGTTCGACCATCCCTTGTTAGCAGACCCGAGGAGCCCAGCCGGCGTGGCACCAATCGACTTCAACACCGCGGATCTCACGAGCCTGATCAGACGCATCGAGACCATCACCGATCCGAGGGACCGAAGGGAGTCCGCCACAGCTTCGCGACCACTCTGGTGCTCATTGCCTGTGCGACCTTGGCAGGCAACAAGAGCCTGGTCGCGATCAGCGAATGGTGCGAGAACTCGTCCCAGGAGGTCCTCTGCCGGCTTGGTGCCCGGATCTCTCCGGGAAGCGGGCTGCGGATCCCGCCTTCCTACGCGACGATCCGCAGAGCGACGATGGCGGTCGACGCGGACGACTTCGACCGCATCGTCAACACCTGGGCAGGAGAGCAGGCAGAGCGCAGGGGCAAGAGCAGGGCCGTGGGAGACGGGACAACTGGCGACGATGGTGACGACACCACCGATCCCGGCTCTTCTGGCTTTGCTCCAGATGGCAGCGGGAACACTCCCGGAGCGGACCTCGTCGGGGTCGCGGTCGACGGCAAGGCGGTCCGGGGGGCGAAGCACGAAGACGGCACCCAGGTCCAGCTGCTCGCAGCACTCCGACACGACACCGGGACGGTCATCGGCCAAACAAACGTGGAGAACGACAAGACGAACGAGATCGTCGCCTTCCCAGCACTGATCGAACCACTCGACCTCACCGGCAGGGTCGTCACCGCGGACGCGATGCACACCCAAAAGAACGCAGCCAGGCTCGTCGTCAGCAAGGGCGGACATTTCGTCCTCGGCGTCAAACGGAATCAGCCGAAGCTGTGGGATGCAGCGGTCGAGGCGGGCAACTCGGTCGACATCGATCGTCCCGAGGTCGAGACCGAGCACACAGGTCACGGGCGCATCGATCGCCACCGGGCCTGGTCGGTGCCAGTCCCACAGACGACCTCCTTCCCGCACGCGAGCCGCTTCGTCATCGTTGAACGCGAATCGTCGACCCTCGACGATGTCCGGGTCAGTATCGAGACCCGCTTCTACGTGACCGACCTCACCGAACCAGACGCCAGCGTCGAGCACCTCCTCCGCCTGATACGGGGCCACTGGTCGATCGAGAGCCTGCACTGGGTTCGGGACAACACCTTCGACGAGGACCGTTCCCAGGTCCGAACCGGAACCATCCCACGGGTCCTCGCGACCCTGCGCAACCTCGCGATCGGCATCATTCGCCACACTACCTTTCGCACGGTCAACATCGCAGCCGCAACCCGCCAACTCGCCCGTCAGCCGGACCTCACCCTCGATCTGCTCGGGATCCCACCCCTACTTTGCAAATGACCGTGGTACGCGCTGCGGGTCGTTTCAACTGGGAGGCTGAAGGGGCAGCACGGGAGTCGGCAGAAGAGGTGGCCTCGCAGAGTGGACACCTGAATGAGCCGAGCCCACTCGTTGGCCGACACGGATCGGCCGAGCTGGGGGACGTAGAGCCAGCCCATGGGGAGCCGGGGAGATCGCTCGATCCCAGTAGGCGGCTCGTGGTTCTTGACCTTTGTCCCGTAGGCGAAGGCGTCGCTCTCGCCGAGACCAGCGTCAGCACCAGGGATGCCGGCGGCTCGTAGTAGGGGCGTCAGCGCGGCGAGGCGTCCGGCGATCACCGTGAAGCCCTGCGGTGCGGCTTCCATCGAGGAGGTGTGGGCACCGATGAAGGCGATTCACGGACGGGCCTCGGAAAGTTTCTCCTGGCCGATCTCTAGGAGGGAGCGGAGGCACCGTTCGACGGCCTTGTAGTCGCGTGCGGCGACCCGAGGTAGGAATCCGTGACCACAGTTCATCGGCTGCTCCGATGCTGGCAGGATGACGTTGATCAGACACTGACTAGTTGAATCGCACGACTGCAAGGAGACGGTGTGGCCGTACTGAGCGGGGTCATCGACGAGCTGGCCGCCGCGTCGCTCGCGCCGTTAAGCGGCCAGGGGTGGCGGCACTTCGCCCCCCGCTATGAGCCACTCGGTGGGGAAGGCGCACGTCTTCACGGTGGGCGGTTCAACCTACCGGGCAGCTTCCCCGTCTTCTATCTCTGCCAAAGCCACCCTTGTGTGGTTGCCGACCTGCGGCGGTTGGGTGAACGCCAAGCGATCGGGTCGAAGGACTGCTCCCAAGGGTGCTCTACCGCTACGAGATCGCCCTCGACCAGGTCCTCGTCCTCACCGGCCCCGACGTGCCGGCCGCGCCTACCTGCCCCCGGTCGGCCCGATCTTCGCTACGTGGAAACGACATCGTGAGCGGCGATACGGGTGCCGGCGGGGCGGCCGTTACTTCAAGCTTCGTCCCGTGCGCCCACAGCACGATGGCCGTCTGTGACGTCTGCCCAATCACTGGCGGTGACTATCAAAATGATATCTTGTCTGTATGGATGTTTTGATCAGAGACCTTCCCGCCGAGGTTCACGCCGAGCTGGCCCGTCGGGCCGCTGCTGAAGACAAGAGCCTCCGCGCCTACCTGCGCGAGCTGCTCACCGAGCACGTGGCCGTTCCTTCCATGGACCAATGGCTAGGGCACCTACGGGAGCTGGGGCCTACTCACCTCGGCGGACCCACCGGCGCAGAGCTTGTCGCCGCCGCCCGGGCCGAGGACGACGACCTGATCGACCGTTGACCATTGCGGTAGTCGATGCCGCCACGGTCGTCGATCTGATCTGCGACCTTCCGGCCGCCGAGCCATATCGTCATCACCTGGCCATGGCCAGCGCTGTTGCCGTTCCAGCGCACCTGGACGCAGAAGTACTCTCCGCTCTTGGCCGGCTGAAGCGTGCCGGTCAGCTGACCCACGAGGCTGAACGCCTGGAGGCACTCGGCACCTTCGGGGCCAGACGATGGCCGCTTCGGCCTCTCCTTGCCGCGGCCTGGGCGCTGACGGACCGCATCGCAGTACGTGACGCCCTCTACGTCGCCCTGGCAGTCTCCCTCGACGCGATCTTGGTCAGCTCCGACGGGCGCCTTCGCCGTGCAGTCTCAGGGATCGTCGACGTCGCTGAACCGAACGAGTGACTGTGCCCTTAAGGATCGGCCTACGAACAACCCGATAACCGTCGCTGGGTCTCGCTGATGGCCGATCGAGGTGAAGGTCGGGCGCGACGCTGGTCGGGGGTGTTCGAGGGTTTCAACGAGGAGGCCAGGGCGGCCGCGTCCCATGCGGCCATCGTCAGGAGGGCGGTCGCCGAGAAGGCGTCACCGTGTTGTCGAGGGTCGAAAATGGCGAAGCTGACGACGACAAGCGGTCGCAACGGGAGCTAGCAGTCCACATGACCGGGCACCGAGCCAGAGGGGAGGGGGAAGACGACCCGGCATTTGAGAAGGAGCACCAGCAGGGCCATGTTGATGATGACCGGCCCGGCATCGGCGTCGGGGACCGAGCCGGTCTTCGCCGACCTGCATGGTTGTCAACGTTTCTGTAGGGCTGCGGCTGCGAGCCGCGGACGGTCTCGTGGGCGGCCAACCTTGATATAGCCACGCGTAGGTTTGTCTCGTACTGGCCTCGCGTTTGGTTGACCGTGGCGGGTTGAGCTGTTGGGATGACCGCGGTGGTCGACTCCGGGACAGCGGCGCAAAGCCGGGGACGGGCGGGTTGGGCCCTGAGGCGCCGGTCGACGCTGCCAGCGCTCCCGGGGCAAGCGCCAGCACGCCGGGGTGATAGCCCAGTGCCACGCTGCCGTCCCGTTGGGCGCGTGGCCGAACACTGGTCTGACTTACGGGGCGATCCCACCCTACGCCCCAACATCAAGGCGAGGACGGCGCCGAACCCTAGGCCGAGCGGCAGTCGAGCCGCCCTTGGCGCGCTAGTCGCCTGGGTCGGCTCCCGCTCGCAGTGTCGTTGCTGCCGCCTTTGTCATGGCTCACCTCCTTGATCGGGGCGGTTGGCTCCGTGGCGCCAGCCGCCGGGTCGCCGGTCCCGGGGCCCGTTGAGACGCCATGCGACCTCCCGGCAGTTCGTACCCTTGCGCGACTGCCGGGAAACGTTGGGAATGCGGCGTGCGCGCGCAGAGGCCCCCGACTGCCTGGCGACGCGCAACGACCCCGCCCACCCGGATCGCGGACCGGGGCGGACGGGGTCGTGGTTTGCGGGCTCAGCCGGTGGTGGCCATCCCCACCATCGGCTTGTTGAGTGGCTGGCCGCCCATCGAACCGTAGAAGCCGGCGTCTCCGAAGGAGAAGATCCCACCGTCGGCTGCGACCTCCCAGTAGCCGGCGCCGTCGGGGGTGGCGGCGATGCCGACCACCGGAGACCCGAACGCGCTGGCGGGAAGGGTGGGCAAGGTCTCGGCGTGGCCGAACGCGAGCACGGTGCCCGCCGCCGTCACCATCCAGTACCCTCCGCCTCCGGGCACCTCGGCGACGCCCACCACCGTGGAGGTGGCTGCGGCGCTGGACCCCACGCCCGATCCGTCGAAGGCACTCCCCCCGAAGGTGAACATGCCCCCGTCGGCGGCAGCCGTCCGGTAGCCGGGCGGGTTGGCCACCGAGATCTTCGCCGATGTGAGCGCCTGCTCGATTGCCTGGGCGAGGAGCCGGTGGCCGGCGAGGGTCGGATGGACGTTGCACGTGCCGTTGGGCAGCTTCACGAGCAGCCCCGCCGCGCACGTGTTCCCGCCGTAGGCGGCGGACGGTGCCTGGAACGCCGCGTACCCATTTGCGGTGATCACCGGGGGGCTGACCGACGTGCTAGCCGCGTTGATGGCGTTGTTCAGGAACTCGGTGCCCGCGGTCCCCGTCGTGCTGGCGTAGTCGGTGGAGTAGTAGTCGAGGGTCACGATCGGGCCGGTGTACCCGGTCCCGCGCAGGTCCTGGTAGATCTGGGCGAGGTTGGTCTCGACCTGGGTCGCGACCTCGGTGAGGGCAGATTGCGTCGTGCAGTCGTCCCTCTCCGGGTCCGCCTCGCAGATGAAGGCGTCGTTTGCCCCGATGTCGAGGGTGATGAGCCGGGTCGTCGGGTGGGCCTTCAAGAACTGCTCGGCGAAGGCGATCTGAGACCCCGTGTAGGAGGCGTGGAGCGGGAATAACGTCCGGTACCCCCCTGGCACGGGATTCGTCGACGCGTTGGGGTCATAGCTGTTCTCGCATCCGTTGGACTGGGCGGTCGCAGAGAGCATCGAAGATGTGGTCTCCCCGGGGCAGGAGGCGTTCACTAGGACCAGGTTCTCGGCGGCGGCCACGTCGTTCGGGTAGGCGGCGAAGTTGTCGGCGTTCTCATATTGGGCGTTCGTCGTGACCTGGCTCGGTCGGTACCCGAACGCCACCGAGTCGCCGAGGGCGAGGTAGTAGCCCGGGCTCGCGGTGCTAGCAGCCGTCGTGGCCGGCTGTGCGAGGTCCACGAGGGATGTTGCCGGTGGAAAAGGAATCTATCCGCTCCGCTCCCGGCGTGCCAGATCCCGCCACGGGGGGGACCGTCAGAATTGCCTCGTGCGAGATGATCGGGAGCCTGAGGGCATGTCTCGGCAACCGCCCGGGTCCTCGTTGCGTCCGAAGCGTTGCTGGCGCTCGCGGTCGGGGGCGAGGCCACGACGCCGACTGGTTCGACGATTGCCGCGGGGTTACGGCATCACTGGGCATCAGCGCGGGTCACAAGGAGGTCACCACGAAGTGCGTGCAGCGTCGAACCAGTCGCCGTCGAGCAGCACCTCGCAACCGACCTCCTCGGCGAGCGTGGCACCCGAGAGGTAGCGCTTCCACTGGCGGCAAGTGCCCGTAGAAGTGCGCAGTGAACACGCGGTCGAAGGCGCCTTTTGCGAACCTCAGGTCGAGGGCGTCGCCGACGACGGCCACGCCGTCTGGTAGGCGGGACTGCGCCAGCGCGACCATCGAGCGGCTCTGGTCAACGCCGACCACGAAGCCCCGCAGGTGTCGGGTCAAGAACCCGGTTCCGCAGGCGACATCGAGCGTGCGTGCGGGACTGAGGCGGCGCACCAGAGCCACCAGGTCCTCGACCGCCCGGTCCCATCCGGGCCGGTCCCGCCTGGCGAAACGACCCTGCCCCAGGTACCACTCGTCGTACTCTGCGGCCCGCTGCTCGTAGTAGCCGCCGGTGGCGAGATCCGTTGCGAAGGCGGGGGTCGGGTCGGGCACGATGGCCATGGTGCCACATGCCGAGCCGGGGGATTTGTTTGCGGCGGCCGCCGTGGTTCCCTGAAGTTATTTCCTAGACGGGTCGGATCCGCATCGTAAATAAAGAGCCGGTCGCCTCTGTCGGGGAACGACAGGGACAAACCCAACCGTACGAAGGCAAGGCGATAGACGAGAACCGAATGCACCGGGAGAGGTGGGCTGTGCCGGCCGGCCTGTGCATCAGCCTGCTCGTGGTCAGCCTGGACAACACCATCTTGAACGTCGCCCAGCTGCCGCTGGCGCGGGACCTGAGCGCTTCCTCCAGCCAGGTCCAGTGGATCGTGGACGCCTACACCGTCGTCTTCGCGGGCCACGAGATCACCGCCGGGAGGCTGGGCGACCGGTTCGGGCGCAAAAGACAAGTCTAGTCGGCGTGGTGTCCATCGCGTTCTTGATCCCCGAATCGTCGGATCCTGCCGCCCGGCGCTCCGATCCCTTCGGGGCAGGGCTCTCGATCGTGGGGCTCGGTGCCCTGCCTAGAGTCGGCCAGCCCAGAGCAGGCCTCCGGCGCCGGCTGCAGTCGCAACCGCCCACCAACGCTCACTTGCCGCCACCGCAAAGGGATGGACTTGCGGGCACCGGCGCGTCAGGCGAGCCCGAGGAACACGACCAAGGAGCGCGAGAGCGACAGCATGTCGGTGTCGGACACGGCTCCGATGCGCTCACCCATCTTGGATCGGGGCATCGTCGTGAGTTTGTCGACCATGATGCTGCTGGGCTGGGCCAGCCCGGTATCGCTCCCCCCGGTCAGCGGGATCCGTAGCAGGGGGATCTCAGTGGGGTCCGTGGTCAGGGGACAAATGGTGATCGAGTCGGTGGCGTCGAAGCGGTAGTCCTGCACCACGAGCACAGGGCGCGCTTTGGTGGCGTAGTGCTTGCCGGCCGCTGCGGTCCACAACTCACCGCGCTTCACTCCTCGTCGTCGCCCTCGTCACCAAACCAAGAGATGGCATCGACGAAGGCCTGGTCTCCGGCCGCGTGCGGGCTGGAGGCGGCCAGCGCCGATTGGCGGTGCGCCTCGGCGGCAAACCCCGGAGTGCGGACATCAGGGACCCATATCTGCACCGGCCGCAGTCCCTGGCGACGGAGACGGGCGCGGTGGTCTGCTACCCGCTGACGAACGGTAGAGGTCTCCTGGTCAGCCATACCCTCCAGGTTACATGTAACTCGGACGGGAGTCCATCGGCTGCTCACTCACTCTGTGCCCGATCAGCGAACCCTCTACGGCGACGACGCTGAGCGTGGCGAAGCCACTCAGGTCCGTCCTGCAGCGGGATCGTCTTACGGCGATGTGCGAGGTAGCTGTGGTGTGGGTGTCATTACCTCGACCACGCATCGAAGGCCGGGCGCTTTGGACAGTCGGACGTCAGCGGTCACCAGGACCGTGTCGAGCTGCTCTGCTAGGGCCACGTATGACGCGTCGTAGATGGTGAGGTTCTCCCGAAGGCTCCAGCATCGCGGAAGCAACGCGCGGTGCGAGACGCGACGCAGCGGCAGGGCTACGAGGTCGGACATCGCAAGCTCGGCGCGTCGTGGCGGTATCCGGCCTCCAAGGGACAGCCGTCTCAGCACGGACGACACCTCGAGGTCGATCAGTTCGGGCGCGGCCAGGGTTTCGTGCGAGAGCCGTTGCCGGGCCCGGTTGCCATCGTCGCCGTCGTCGCCGAGAGCGGGAGCGAGCACGCTGGCGTCAACGACGATCACGGTCCTCCCGCAGGGCCGCGACCGCCTCGGCGAAAGGAACTGACCCCCCGGCCCGACCGCCTGCTCGCTCTAGGACCTCCTCCACTGTAGGCGTGGCCGCCTCTTCGA
>Ga0209012_1000954_pt1 | contig 33943 bp, 35 predicted proteins | sample RS3BMetagenome_FD_184735 | JGI IMG/M metagenome (GOLD analysis project Ga0209012, IMG submission 184735) | Ferric oxide microbial mat and aquatic microbial communities from Rainbow Spring, Yellowstone National Park, USA - RS3B (SPAdes) (version 3) ...
ATCGCCCACGGGATGCGCAATTTCGAGAACTACCGACTCCGCCTGTTGCTCCACTCAGGCGTGCAATGGGAAACTCGGCCAACTGCTCGAATCAGGGGACGCTCCCCACGCCTGATCGCGTAGAGCCTCTAAAGTGACTTGTATCCACTATATACCGACAGTGACCACCATACCCCGTTAGTGCCTTCTAACTGGAGTTTCGTGGATTTCGGAGCGATCGTTACTGACCGCCAAATTCCGTCACTTTCCACCTTTTACGGTCGTTTGGTTCTCACGGGGGTTCTCACGGACCGGTCAGGTGGGACCAGATACCCGTCCTACGATCTACTGGAGTCCCCGCAGTCCACCGCCACCGACAGGGCAGCGCACACCGCCGTCATGGTGGAGGGCTGGGCTCGTCCAATGCGTCGGCGGAGCCGATCGCGGGAGAGAAGTTGGACATTGTCGAGGTTCGCGACTGACGGGTGTCGGATGCCGTCGTTGCGCCCGAGCGGCACCTCGGTAGACAGACCCCGGATCGTTGAGGTGACAGGAGCGACGATCACCGAGTGGAGGAGCCGTCCCAAGGGATCGCGGGTGAGGACGATGACGGGACGGGTCTTGTCCAGATCGGCGAGCCAGACCTCGCCCCGGCGCACGGCGGCGGTCACGAGAGCTCGTCGGCGTACAGGGCTTCCCAATCGGTGTCGTCACCGAGGCCACCAGTGTCGACAAATGATGCCAATGCGACCTCGTCCTGCGTCGGTGGCGTGCGTTGGTATGCCGCGATGTCCGCCCGGAGGCGCTCGGCGTGGATGAGCTGGTCCAATGCCACGTCGATGGCCTCCGACGTGGAGCCGACGCCAAGCAGAGCCCGAGCGGTAGCGGCCTTGCCGCGGTCCAACGTGATGGTTGCCTTTTCTCGTGCCATATATTTAATACTACCACTTGGTGGTACATATTGGAAGTAACGCAGCCAAATCGTTGATCGTGGAACCTTCCAAGTCACAACCAGGTACGCGTGAAGTACTTCGGATCCCGATCTTCGAGAACTTCGCAACTGCGGGCACCGGGGTCAGCCGTGTGCGTCAGGCGCCGCCTCTGGTCCATATCACTGCGACACAGCCATTCACCGGAATCGCTCTCGCCGGCGCCGAGCTGCTCCCGGGGCGCCTCGCTGGCCCACCACACCTCCTCCACCGTTCGTCCCGGTGCCAGCCGGTGCATCTACCGGGTTCCGGTAAGGCAGGCCGCCTCCCTGATGCCCTCAAGGGGCCGGCCGTTGGCATCCGCTGGGCAGCCGTGGCTTCCGGCAACCAGCAGGAGCCCATGGAGCTCCGCGGCGTCGGCAGCGGCGTCGGCAGCGGCGTCGGGGCCGGAGAACCCCTTCTTGCGGTTCCTGCCGTCACAGCGCCAGCGCACGACCAGTTTGGCGGCGCGCGGATCTTCGACAGTGACCTTCTGGCCCTGCGCGTCCACTGCTTCGAGCGTGGACCTTGCCGACCAGCGGGCGTCGCCGGCCTTCCGCTGGGCGCTCATGCTCGTCGTCCGAGGGTGCGGAGGTCATCCATGGCACGGAACGTGTCGAGCGTGCCGGCCGGGGCATTCGGCCCCCCGGTGGGGGTCGCTGACCGAGTGGTCCGAGTAGGCCTCCAGGCGCTCTTCAACGGACGCTGCACAGTCTCCTTGTCTGCCCTGCAGCCGACCCCTTGAGTGCCCTGACGGAGTTCCCGAGACGACCGACAGAGTCCCGGGTACGGCGAAACCCCCGCACGAACAGGGGTTTCGAGGTGAATCGGGAAGTGCGCTCGGCAGTGCGCTCGGCAGGATTCGAACCTGCAAACTTGTGATCCGTAGGGAGAGCCCGAGTCGTCCTGCCTGTTCTCCGGAGATCCCGATGTCGCATATTTGCAGGTCATCGGTGGTGCCTTCGGATGGGCGCGAAACGCGACGGGACGATCTTGGACACGATGAGACCCAATTGTTGGCTCGCGAGTTGGCTTCTTCTCCCACCTCGTCGCATGTCGTCTCAGCAACAATCTGTGCATCGCCACCCTGTCAGCGAAGGCCCTGGCGAACCCGAGAGGTTCCGGTGATCGACGACATGCCCACCGAACGCCCTGCATCTCGGGTTCGTGGCCACGCTCAAGGACCTCGGTGGATCCAGTCGATCAGTATCTCCCCCGCTCTGCGGAACTGGGCCGCCGTGGGAACGTTCGACTCCGCCACTCCCGACCGGGCGATGAGGCCCACGGTCCGGTCAGCGTCCTCGATCATGCGCCTGTTGATCTCGAGTGAGCACCACAGGCCGAGGTCGTGCGGTGCTGCGCGCAAGCAGATGGCGATCGAACGGGTCACGGCCGGGTGGGACACCAACCGGAACAGATCGAGATAGTCACCCCCGGCCTTGTCTTCCCGCGCCCCTTTTCGCCGTGGTCCTGATTGGAGCTTCATGGCCACAAGGCTCGCCGGGGTGGCGAACCGACAGCGCACCTGAGCAACGATCGTGCCGTCCGCTTCAGCGACAAGGGTGAGCTCATCCGCGGTATCCAGTGCCCAACGGTGGGCGAGAACGAAGATGCGATCTTCTTCCACATCGGGAAGCTGTTCCACCGAGAGTTCAGCAGCCGGGACGTCACCCACCGCAATGCAATCGACCTTCGTTCCCTTGAGCGAACCGTCAATTCCTTGGGCGGCAACCACCGCTTCCACGACGGTCGGCTCGTCGCCGTGTTGGGTGGCCACGGTGTCGAGATCGTCGGTGACCCGGTGTGCTCCTCCGAGGCGTGCAAGAACCGCCAGTCCGCCGATGACGGCAAACTCGGCACTCGATGCCGATTCGGTGAGGGCGGCCAGCGATGCCACCAGGTTGCCGATCCCTGAGCCCTCCAAGCGAAGCTCACCAGACACGTGCGAACTCCTTCGGGCCCCAACCTTCGAGGATCTCATGACCGCGCGCCCGGTCCTGGGCAAGGTCGAGGGCTACGACGAGCTGGTTCGCCACCAGGTACCCGTCCCGATGGGCCGACGACTTCCAGGCGAAGCCATATCGAGACGGGCATACAGCCACCTCGGACCCTGTCCACCCGGATACCGCGCCGTAGGCACCGAGGACAGTCGCTAGGTCCACGTCGTCGGCCACGTAGAGACGCGGCCACGTCCCTGCCGCTCCGACGACAAGAGGCACGTCGAGGGCCAGGGCACCCAAGGTACCGGTCAGCCGGTACCGCTCCGGCGGCTCGGGAGGCGGTGGAGAGGGGATCGGCGTCCAGCGAGGCTTCCACTCTTCCGCAACCGCCCAGAACAGCTCGGGGGTGATCGGAAGGTTGTCCGCCCCGACGAGTCCCTGGCGCCGGAGCGCAGTCAGGATCTCCGAGACCCGGCCCGGAGAGCGACCGATCTCTCGGGCGAGCTGGTTCACGCCGCGTGACTCGAGCGGGAACCGAAGCAAACCGAGGGCGACATCGAGGCCAGTCCCCTTGAAGATCTCCATGACCCTGCGAGCAGGTGGGCCAGTACTGGGCCGAACATCGGCGTTTACGAAGATCCCCGCCGTGCGGATCCACAGGTGCCCACGGCGATCCAGCCAGGCCAGACCGGCCTGACTCAGTTGCGCCCTAGCCGCCCCAGAGATGCGGTCGGCCACGATGATCGTCGGAGGGCGAGCGGACGCGTCGTGGACGTGTGCCAACGCTGCACCGTCGCTTTCCCGGATGACTTTCACCCGGTCGACGACAAAGGCCGTGCCTCCGATCTCGACCGAATCGTCCCCCAGCCAGCGCGCCTCGACTCCTGCCTCCTCGAGAGCTCCGGCCAAGTCGTCAGAACCGTTCGCTGTTCGTGGTACCACGAATAGAGAATAGCATCTCCGGGGGATCTCCCCGACTACGAATGCTGATCGCTGCCTGGAGCACGCGTCGGACGAAGGCAGAGGCGCTCCGGTCAGGCAAACAAGAGCTGCAACTCTCTTTTCAACAGGGAAGGCCGGACACGCTCCTGCTCGAGGCGGATCGTGGCACCGAACCGGTCTTCGACAAGATCGCCGTAGAGCGCCGCCTCAGCCTCAGTGAGATTCGGCAGGGGTCGATTGGTCGGGCTGGGCTCTGTGACCCACTGGCGTCGGTGAGCGAGCAGTGTGGCTTCATCCATCAGCATCGATCGAACCACGTCGAACCGCGACCGGAGTCGATTGAGGATGTCGAATCCGTGTGTATCGATGTCACCCCAGTACACGATCTCCTTTTCGACCAGCCACGGGAGTGGCCGCAACGAGGCGAGGCCGAATCCCGATCCGAACACCACGAGGGCATTGGGTACGTGAGGAAATGCCAGGTAGGTGATCTCGTTCTCCACCACGAACAGGAACCGGGAGGTCAACTCCAGTGACGCAAGCTCCTCCGTGCGCAACGTGAATTCGGTGCATCCCTCGGGCAAGGCCGTCTCAGACCCGAGTACACGGAAGCGCGTGTACTCGGGTCTGGCTCGGAAGCGAAAGCGCCGAGCAAAATCGCCCGCCGTGAATTGCGTGTCGATTCGTCCTTCGGGCAGGACTGCCGTGAGGAGCTCGTCCAGTACCCCTCTGTGACGATCCACGAACTTGGTGTCGACGCCCTCGACATCGATTTGCCGCAGATAGTGCTGCTCGGTACTCGCCTCCCTGACCCAAGCAACGACGGCGAGCAGATCGCTCCAGACGTCTCCGTAGTCGATGGCCTTGCGCGGTTGAGCACGCACCCACGGGACGAGTTCGGGCATGCCACTCCTCGTCTGATCGATGATCTCATCGAGGCTCCGCACCTCGGCCGTCGTACCCAGCAGTGCGCACAGCTGGCCGAAGCTCTCGATCCGGATCCGTGCTGGCACCGAATTCGATCCGAGGCTCCGCCCCCCGATGTTCCGGTACTCCACGGCGAACCGCGCCACCCCAGCCCTTGTCCGGCTGTCGCGGCGGAACCGCTCCACCCAGAGCGCGGCATCGTCGAATCGATGGAGCAGTTCGTCGGCCGAAGGTGACTTCACCGGTAGTTCGATCGGTGCCCACGGCAGACCCTCCACGTACTCACGTAAGAAGCGGCCTGACTTCCATCGCTTGTGCAGGGTCGCGACCAGGTCGTCCACGTTCGTCCAGGTCGTCATGGAGTGTCGGCTGCCGCCACGTCCTCGGGAGCCCGAGGATCGGCGCGGTTGCCATGCTCCTCACGACGACTCCGGAACTCGGTGATGGTCAGGCACTGGAGACGTGAATAGCTGCCGCTCGGGTTGTCTACGAAACCGACCGCGGCAACATGTGGCTCGATGACATGGATCTTCTGCAGCGGGGTCACGATCAGTAACTGGAGCCCGAGGCGGGTGAACAGGTCGAGGGCGTAGCGGGTCGAGAGCTCCGAACCCCGGTTGAACGCCTCATCGATCACGACGAACCGGAAGGACTTCGACCGCTCGGCGCCCCAATCCAGCTTGAATTGGTAGGCCAGCGACGCAGCCAGCACCGTGTAGGCCAGCTTCTCCTTCTGCCCCCCCGACTTGCCGCCCGAGTCCGTGTAGTTCTCGTATTCGAAGTCGTCGGCACGCCAGCGTTCGGATGCGGAGAACACGAACCACTGACGGACGTCCGTCACTTTGCGGGTCCAATTGCGGTCCTGATCAGCAGTTCCCTCGCGACCCTTGAACCGCTCGATGATCTTCTTCACCTGGAGGAACTTCTCCTCCGAATACTGATCGTTAGTGACGGCACCGACCACATTGTCCGTACAGGTCCGGAGTTCGGCCCGGAACTCGCGCACCTCGATATTCGGTGTCTGGTCGGGAACGAGCCGGATGTAGCGACCCTCGTTGTAGTCGATGCCCTTCAACGAATCATTGATGGTCTCGATGCGGTCACGGATCACCCGCTCGTGCTTGTTGAGCTGAGCGGAAAACCCGGCGATGTCCCGGATCGTGTTCTGATTCAGGTAGTTCTTGAACTCCTGTTCGAAGCGGGGGAGATCGTCGGTGGCCACCCGCTGGTGGAGCTGGCGGTACTCGCCGGCCGAGCCCATGGAATCGTCGAACTCGGAGGTCTCGGTCGGGTACTTCGTCCGGAAGCCACCCATGGCACGGACGATGCGCACCTCGAGGTTCCCCCATTGCCTGGTGATCTCATTGAGCTGATCGGTAAGGCGGGCGCCGATCTCCTGATGGGCGGTCGTGAGCACGACTGCATCAGGCGCACGGCCGTTGAGCAGCGTGCCCACCATCTCGTCGATCGATGGGAACGACGGAGACGCGTGCTCGAGCGCATCACCGTCGGACAGCAATGTCGCGAAGCGGTCGCGCTCACCCTCGGCTGCCCGTTGGCGCCCCTCCACGGCACCCCGCTCACGCTGCAACCCGTTCCGCTCCTCCTCGGCGATGCTCACCTGTTGTCGGACACGTTCGAGCTCGGTGGTCAAGTGGGCCAGTGTGTCCGACGAGCAGGCGATACGGTCCTGCTCGGCCCGGAGAGCGGCGATCTCGTTGACCAGCGCCTTCCAGTCCAACTCCTCCCATCGGTCGTGCTCGGCAAGCCCGGCCAATGACTGAAGTTGGGACGATGCTGATCTCTCCCGCCCGACAAGCTCGGCGATCACCTGCGTGGCCGACGAAAGCCGCTGGTGCAGTGAGCTGGCATGGACCACGAGCGCCTCGACCTTGGCTTGGTTGGTCCAACCCAGAACGTACTCCCGACGGTCGTCGATCCTCTTGCGATCGTCCTTCTCGTGCCGTTCCCGGTCTTTGATCTGCCCCGCCCGGGTGACCGCCTTCCGGGCGGAACGGAAATCGTCCATGGTGTCCACGCATGCGTGGTTGGCACGACGGCCGAGCTCGCTCTCCAACCACTGCTCGAATCCGGTGTCGGGTTTGAGTTCGAGCATGTCGACCAGGAGCGGATGGGCAGACGGACGCTCCGGAGGGGTTGACCGGGCGAGGCGGAGCGGGACCCGAAAATAGACGACCCGGGTACCGAGGTGGTGGTCGTTGATCCAACCGGCCACGGCTTCGTAGTGGCGTTCCGGGACGAGCAGGGACAGTGCGAACGAGTGCAGAACCCGTTCCGCCGCGCCTTCCCACTCACGCGCCTCTTCGAGTACCTGGATCAGCTCTCCGGCAAACGGGAGGTCGTCAGGATCGATACCGAGGTCGTCCCCGAGGCGCTGCCGCAATTCGAGACTCACTCGAGGAACGTTGCTGCGACGGGACTGCAGGCTGTGCAGCTCGTCATTGACCTGCTTCGACTCCTCGTCGATCGAGCGTTGCTCGAACCGCCGCTCGCTAAGGTCGTTCTGGAGAGCGGCGTGTTCGCTCTCCAGCTCCGCTCTTCTGGATTCAGCCCGGGCACGGGTGGCGGCGAATTGCACCGCTTCCGATACCGGTGCCATGCCTACCTCCGCCAGACGCGTGTTGTAACGATCGAACTTGTCCTTCCGAACCGGCTTTTCCCTCTCGTGACGTCCGATCTCCAGGTCGATGGCGGCCAACCGATCGCCTCCGCTTCCGGCGATCTGGAGACGCAACTGGCTCTCCTCCTGGCGCGACGACTTGATTGCCGACTCGAGCGACTCGAGCAACTGGTCGAGTTCGAGCGCCCGGGTCTCCAGCCCCGCGAGCTCCCCGTCGAGGACCTGGCGCATCCGGTCGGCAAAGTAGAGCGGCAGGGCCTGCTGCCCTCGTTCGAGAGAGGCGCGTTGCTCCGAAAGCTGATCATGCACCTCGATGTCGGCAACCAGGGGCTGGAGGAGCTCGAGTTGGGCACGTGCGCGCTGCACTGCGTCGTGGGCCCGGGTCAGGTTGTCGAAGTGGTCGATCAAATCGGAGATCTGGGCGCTGGTGTCGAACGGCTCGAGCATGTGGCTGCGGACGAAATCGTTCAGATTGTCGACCGCCTTCATCGACACGGTCTGGTGGAAAAGCTCCATGGCCTGCTCGGATTCGATGCCGAGGTGCCGTCGGAAGTCTCGGCCGTACTCGGGAAACGTGTCGTACAGGCGGGCTCCGACATCCCGAAGCCTTCGCTTCAAGACGGAGAACTCGGAGCCGAACTCGGCGAACTCTTTGAGGATCGACAGCTCGGCATCGGAGACCACGAAGAACCGCTCGGGCTGGCCGACATCCTTTGTCCGGAATACCTGGGCCAATGTGACCGTCGTGGCGAAGTCAGTGTTTGCGAACACCCCGAGGATGACCGAGAACTGCCGGTCATCTCGAAGTCCGACCGGCCGTGAGGCCCCGGTCATCTCATTGCGTTCCGACTTGTAGTGCCCCTGGACGTAGGAACGTAGATCCCGCTCTCGGGTCTCCGCGCCAGCAGCCTTGTTGTAGGAGATCTTGTTCGCAGGTAGCAGGAGGGTGGTGACCGCATCGACCAGGGTCGACTTTCCCGAGCCGATGTCGCCGGTGAGGAGTGCGTTGCGGCCGGCGAGTTCAAACGACCAGATCTTCCGGTCGAAGGTTCCCCAGTTGTAGACCTCGAGTCGCTGCAAGCGGCAGCCGGGCAGTCGGTCAGGGCATTGGTCCTCCAGCTCGATCGGACTGAACAGCGAGGACGTCACGCTGACTCCTCCGACACATCCAGGTCAGACAGATACTCGTCAAGTCGCGCGTCGAACTCCGACAGCCACTGCCCATCGATGTAGGCCTTGAGAATCCGTCGGACTTCATACTTGTCCTGCTCACCTCGGAGCGGGTGCAGAAAGCCCAGTTCGCAAACTCTCTTGACCGTGGTATCGATGTTGTCCACCAGGCGCGCTTCGTTGGTACTGTCGGGCATGAACAGCCGGAGTAGCTCAATGATCTGGTCGCGACTGAGAACCAGGCGAACATCTGAGCTGCTGGCATCGAACTCGGCCAATCGCTTGCGCAACAGGGCCAGGAGCACGCTCACCCTGAAAGGCAGCGTGCGCCTGGCCACCAACCGCGGAAATTCGGTCGCGTCCTGGTCGACGACCTGACTGCGCAGGTAGGCATATCCCTCCGCCTCGTCGACGACGACACTCAAACCGAGCACCGAGACATAGTCGCCGACCTGGTTCCGCAGTCCGAGCAAGAGGCCCCAATACTTCTCGTGCACATCCCGGTAGAGCGGACCCTTCATCAGATGGACCAACACCAGCGACAGGTCCGTAGGCTCATATGGCGCGTTGATCGACGTGTCCGTCACGATGGCTCCGAACGGTCCCGACTGAACGAGACTGCGGGCAGGTCGGCCGTTCGCTCGACTTCCCCGGTGCTCCACTCGATCTGATCGCGGCGTCCGTCGTCGAAGACGACCGTAAGGCCGGGCTCCTGCAACGACAGGTACCCGACCAGCTCAGCCAGGCCCTGCTCCAGCGGCTCACCCGCAACCACCTCACGGAGTCCGACCTGGTCATCTCTTCCGAGTGAGCTGAAGACCCGCTGCACGAGCATGTCCCGATCGACATACAGCTGACTCAGCATGGCCGAGGCGTCGAAGTCATCGTCCCCATGTTCCATCGATTCAAATTCGAGTTGGTTGCGGCGCGAACGACGGAAGAGTGGACGCTCCATGGGCAAGCCGACGGTGACACCGGTGTCGTCAAGCTCCATGGCGACTACCGGTTCGGGTTGGTTGCGGACGCGGAGTGCCTTGCCCTCGATGGAGTGGAGGAGGTCGAAGACCCGGCGATTCTCGAGCCACACGTGATCATCGAGGAAGCGGCGGAGTTGGTCGGATAGGAGGCGAACGGTGGCCTGGGTACGCTCGCTGGCGTCGATCCAGTCGAAGTGGATCCGACGCAGCCGCCCGTCCTGACCGCCCAGATCCTCGATCTGTTGGAGTCGCTCGAGTAGCTCGGTGAGTTCGGCCTGTTTGTGATGGGACAGCAGGAAGTCGTAGAAAGCCTGAAAGCTTCGGCCCTGGTCCGACTCGGTGATGCTGGCGCGGCTCCCCAGTGCCTCGTCGAGGAGTGCGCCCTTGGATCCCGACCAGCCTGCGATCTGCTCGCGGAGTGAGCGGTCGAGGCCGCGGAAGTTCTCTTCGACCTCTCGAAAGTCAGCAAGCAGTTCCCGGGCGGTGCGGGCGAATTGCTGGTATCGATCCCGCTGACTCACTGCGTCGAGCATGGTGAGTTCCCCCCGTTGGGCACGGGCGACCTCTTCATCGATCTGCGCCCGCCGCCGCTGAAGCTCAGAAAGGCGGCGCTGGGGGTCGTCATCAGCGCCGAAGACCATCTGACGCAGCAGCTCAAAGATCGTATTCAGGCGTGACTCGGTACCGATGAACTCGCGAGCCGGAAGATCCTGGACCCAGAGAAGCGCCTTCTCTACTGCGGGGGCCAGGTCAAAATGGGCTTCAGCAGTACCTGCCGGGTAGTACTTCCGTAGCCAGCCGTGTTCGGGCGATGCCCAATCGTCGAGGTAGGCAGTCGCCGACCTCGGAAAGGCATCTTCACCGAGCCGCTGGTTGAGCGCGAACAGCTCGTCGTCCAACTGAGCAGCCAGATCGCTCGCCGGGATCCCACTTGCATTGCCGTCGACGAACACCCGACCGAGGAAACTGAGCACGAGAGCGACGTTGTTCGAGCGCAAGAGCGCCCACGCCGGATGTTGGCTCCTCAAGTGAGCGATGTCGTCGTAGTTCATCGGCTCCGCACTTCCTCCCCAGCGGAACGGAAGGACTCCCGAATCGGGCACGGGCGTCTGGGCACATGAGAATCGTACGCCGTAGATGTGACACCGACCGTGGTTCGATGGCGGTGACGGCCCAGTTGCCGAACCAGTGGTGGAGATCACCCCGCTGGCCCACGGTGTTGAGCCCCTCTCGGGCGTGGCCAGGTGCTCGCCTGCGTCTTCCAGCTCCCCCGCGCGCTCAGGAGACTCGATCTGAGGCCGGCGCGATGTCGAGTCTCGTGGCCATCAGACAGTCTGCGTGGAAGCGCGTCCCAGTTCGCTTCTCCGCATCCCATCGAGGACCAAGGCCAATGTTGGCTTTTCGTCAGAGGGGAACAGGGGCCATATCAGTCTCCCGACATGGGCTTTCGCGGTTCCCCCGAGACGCTCGGACAGGTCATGTTGGCTCTGTTGCGTCCGCAACCACCCTTGGCAGGCCGCTGACCTGGAATTTCTAGTGCGCTCGGCAGGATTCGAACCTGCAACCTTCTGATCCGTAGTCAGATGCTCTAATCCGTTGAGCTACGAGCGCTGGTGGGTGATGAGTCCGCCCCACTGACCTTGCCCAGGGGCCGGACAGACGGGGAACACTTCAGCCGGGACACTCTACCCGACCCCGATCACCCCGCTCCTACGGGGCCCCCGGATGGTGCGCTCCCCCTGAGCGACAGGCGGCACGGGCCCCCCGGTAGGGTGCGTGCAGTGACTGACATGGACGAGTCGTTCGATCTGGAGTTGGCGGCGGCGCAGCTGCGGGCCGACGGCACGGACGTCCGCATCCTCGTCAAGGTGCTGGTGGACCAGCTGTCCGACGCCCTCGGACCACGGCTCCAGGTCGAACGGTCCGGTGGGCGGTTCCGGAAGTCCGACGAGATCAAGTCGCTCACTATCACCATGGAGGACGACCAATTCGACGCCGTCGTCGACGGGCCGGTCCTCCGCTGCACCATCGGCCACTCTTCCGGCGGCATCCGCATCCGCAGCCAGAAGGTCGACATGGACACCTGGTTGAGCCGTCTGCTGGCGGTGCTGAAGGCGGAAGCCGACCACAGCCAGGCCGTGCGCCAGGCACTCGAGAACATCGTCATCGGAGGCAATTCATGAGCGACACGTCCGACGGTCTGCCCCAGGACCTGCCCGAAGGGGCCTCCAAACGACTGGCCGAGCTGGAACACGGACTCTTCACGTCGGACCTGTCGGTGAACGAGTTCCTCCTCATCAAGGAGGTCGGCTTCCATCCGGTCGGGTTCGTGATGGGCTCATCGATCTACCACACCGGCATCCAGACCCGGAAGTGGGGTCAGAGCCAGGAGCTGACCAAGCTCACCGAGGCCATGTACAGCGCCCGGGAGCTGGCCATGACCCGGATGGAGGAAGAGGCCCTCGAACTGGGGGCCGACGGGGTCGTCGGGGTCCGCCTCGACGTCAACTACTACGAGTGGGGCAAGGACGCAGCCGAGTTCATCGCCGTCGGCACCGCCGTGAAGGCCGAGAACGGCGTCTCCCACCGCAACAAGCTGGGCAAGCCCTTCACGTCGGACCTCTCGGGTCAGGACTTCTGGACCCTCATGCAGACCGGCCACATCCCCCAGGGCCTGGTGATGGGCACCTGCGTCTACCACATCGCCCATCGCGGACTCGGAGCGACACTGGGCTCGGCCGGCCAGAACGTCGAGCTGCCCAACTTCACCCAGGCCCTCTACGAGGCCCGCGAGCTGGCCATGACCCGCATGCAGGACGAGGCCACCGAGCTCGGCGCATCGGGCATCGTCGGGGTCCGTCTCGAGGAGAAGTCCCACCAGTGGGGCAGCCACACGATCGAGTTCCTCTCCCTCGGGACCGCCGTGGTCAAGACCTCGGACGAGGTCACCCTGCCCCGGCCCACCACCATCATCTCCCTCGACAACTGATGACCGTCCCGGCCGAGCCCGCTGGCGACCTGCCCGAGGCCGCCGTCCGCCGCTTCGCAGACGGTGCCTTCACGTCCGGCCTGACGGTCCCCGACTTCGCCGCCTGCCTGCAGATGGGACTGGAGCCCGTCGGGTTCACCCAGGGCTACTGCGTCATGCAGTGGCAGTGGTACGGGATGCCGCAGATGGGCGGCGGCTTCGGGTACCAGTGGGGCGGGGTCCGCGGCTACTCCGAGACGTTCAACTGCCCACACGGCATGGTCTCCCAGGAGCACCGGGCCTGGGGACAGAACTACGAGCAGTCCTGGCTGGAGGACGCCTGGGCCTCGGGGTTCAGCACCGCCTACGAACGCATGCTGGACGAGGCGGGAGCGGCCGGAGCCCACGGGATCGTGGGGGTGGTCGACACCTCCGCGCCCCTGGCCGACATGGGCGTCGTGGAGTTCCGGGTCCAGGGCACCGCCGTGCGGGTGGTCGACGGCCCGGCCCCGGCGGACGGTCGTCCCTGGTCCACCTACCTGGCCGGTCAGCGCCTGGCCAAACTGGTCGAGGCCGGGTACGCGCCGGTGTCGATCGCCGCCACGGTCGCCTCGGTGGGCCTGTGGGCCAACTGCGTCACGCAATACCAGACCGAGGGCACGGCCGGCATGTTCCGCACGGGGAACCCGGGCGAGGAGATCGTCCAGACCGCGAAGGCCCACACCGCGGCCCGGCGCATCGCCACGGAGCGCATCCGGGGGCAGCTGGGCCCGGACTCGCTGCACGGGGCGTCGCTCCGCACCACCCACCGGGCCCAGGGCGAGGGCGATGCCACCATCGAGGCGGTCCTTCGGGGCAACCGGGTCCGACGGTTCAAGGACTTCGATCCGATGCCCGCTCCCCGGCCCACGGTGCGCCTCCTGTGACCGGCCCCGAGCCCCTGGGCCCGGACGCGGGCGCCGACTCCTCGGATCCGAAGGCGGACATGAGGTCCGCAGCAGACGCGCTCGCCGGACCGGCCAGGAACGCCGGCGGAGCCCGGACGACGTCGGATCTCTCGATCGACGAGGAGCTCGTCCTGCACTCGATCGGCTGGGAGCCCGTCGAACTGGTCAGCGGCGTGTCCATCCACGCGGTCCCGGTGGGCGTGTGGAACTGGGGTCAGGGGGAGATCGGCTACGCGTCGGCCGCCTACGCGCGCTCCTTCGCCGCGGCCGTCGACCGCCTGCACCAGGCCTGCACCCACGCCGGCGGTCACGGCGTGGTCGGCGTGCACGTCGAGTGGGCCGTCGAGCGTCACCACATCGAGGTCACCCTGGTCGGCACGGCGGTGCGCCCGGTCGGATCCACGGGGATCGGTACCGATCCCGTCTTCGTGTCCGACCTCTCGGGCCGGGACTTCGCCCTGCTCCACACGGCCGGGTGGGCGCCGTTGGGCCTGGCCGCCGGGGCCAGCTTCGTCTACGCCCCCCGTCGGTCCATGGGGGCCACCATGAAGCAGTCGGGCCAGAACGTGGAGCTCACGAACTTCACCGAGGCCATGTACGCCGCCCGCGAGGCGGCCATGGAGCGGATGCAGGCGGCCGCCCTGGCCCTGGGGGGCACCGGGGTGGTCGAGGTCAAGGTGACCGAGGGCCCGATGGAATTCGCCCGGCACGCCGTGGGGTTCACCGCCTACGGCACCGTAGTCCGGCTCGTGGCCGACGAGCACCGCCACGTCGGGGCGCGGATGGTCCTCCCCCTCGACGATGCGCAGGTCGGCTTCGACGCCGCGTCCCTCCGTGGCGGCTGATCGCGGCCGTAGCCACGTGGCCGACCGCTTCTGACGGTCCGTCAGATACAATCTGCGGCCATGCCCACCGACGCCCCTCTCCACGGCATCCGCATCCTCGAGGTCTCGGCCCTCGGGCCGGCCGCCATCACCATGCCCCTGATCGACCTCGGCGCCGAGGTGATCAAGGTCGAGCCGCCCGCCGGCGACTACATCCGCGAGATGACGTGGCCCATCGTCGAGGGCGTCTCCCTCATGCACCTCCACGTGAACCGGGGCAAGCGCTCCATCGTCATGGACCTCCGCACCGGGGAGGACGTCGCCACCTTCAAGGAGCTGGCTGTCACCTGCGACGTGGTGGTCGAGGCCGGTCGGCCGGGCGTCCTGGCCCGGCGCGGCGTCGGCTACGACGACCTCCGTGCGCTCAAGTCGGACATCGTCTTCTGCACCATCTCCGGCTACGGGATGACCGGTCCCTACAAGGACCTGCCCGCCCACGGCGTGGCCTTCGACACCTGGGCCGGCATCGTCACCCCCCAGGTCAACGAGGACGGATTCTCGTACCTCCCCGAGCACGCCTCGATGGGGATCCACGCCGGGCCCCTGTTCGGTGCGCTCGGCATCATGGCCGCCGTGCTCCGGGCCAAGCTGACCGGGGAGGGTTCGTACCTCGAGATCGCCCAGTCCGACGCGGCCGCCGCCATGGACTGGTACCGCAGCGAGACCTGGAAGGCCTACGAGCGCCCCGAGTCCGAGGTCACCGGCAACAAGTCCGACGACTACGTGCGCCGGGACCCCGGCACCGCGGGCATGATCCACGGGGTCCGCTACCAGGTCTACGAGGCCGCCGACGGCCGTTACGTCCTCTTCATGGCCTCCGAACAGTCGCTCTGGAAGAACTTCTGCGAGGCGGTCGACCGGGTCGACCTGTTCGAGAAGTGGCCGGGTTCCAAGTACGCCGACCATGCGGTCGGCAACCTCGAGCTGCGCTCCGAACTCCGGGACGTCTTCGCCACCCGGACGTCCACCGAGTGGATCGACTTCGGGACCGAGAGGAACTTCCCCGTGGCCCCGGTCAATTCGCCCAAGACGATCGCCGAGGACCCGCAGTTCCACGACCGGTTCCAGTGGTACCCGGTGGAGCAGCTCGGGGCCGAGCAGTTGGGCTCACCCCTCAAGTTCATCGGCGAGCAGCTGCCCGCCCCCACCCACGCGCCGACGGTCGGCCAGCACACCGACGAGATCCTCGCCGACATCCTCGGGTGGGACGCGGCGCGCGTCGAGGCGTCCCGGGCCCGGGGCGGCCTCGGTGGCCCGAAGGAGTCCTGACCCGCCACGCTCTGTCCCTGTCCCCGTTTCTGACGCTCCGTTAGGATTCGCCCATGCCCACCAAGACCCGAGTGCCCGCCATCGACGGCTGGTTCACCGTGGACGACCGGGCGCCCGCCCTGCTCGGTTCCCGGTGCACCAGTTGCGGCAACATCGCGTTCCCCAAGGAGACGTACTTCTGCCGGAACCCGCACTGCCAGGGGATGGAGTTCGCCGAGACGCCGTTGAGTCGCACGGGCAAGGTCTGGTCCTACACCAACGCCGGCTACCAGCCACCGGAGCCCTACGTGGCCGCCGATCCCTACGTCCCCTTCGCCATCTGCGCCGTCGAGCTGGCCGCCGAGCAGCTGGTGGTCATGGGCCAGGTCGTGCCCGGTGTGGACGTGGACGACCTGCACGTCGGCGACGACGTCGAGCTCGTGCTCGACACCCTGTACGAGGACGAGGAGCACGAGTACCTGGTGTGGAAGTGGCGTCCCGTCGACGGGGCGGACACGTCGAACGGACAGGGGGTGCCGGCATGACCGCGGACCATCGCGTAGCCGTCCTGGGTGCCGGCATGCACCCCTGGGGCAAGTGGGGCCGGAACTTCGTGGAGTACGGACTGGCCGCGGCCGGTGACGCCCTGCGCGAAGCCGGCGTGGACTGGACGGACATCCAGTACGTGGCCGGTGCCGACACCATCCGCAACGGCTACCCCGGGTTCGTGGCGGGGGCCACCTTCGCCCAGGCGCTCGGGTGGACCGGCGCCCGGGTGTCCTCGGCCTATGCCGCCTGTGCGTCCGGTGCCCAGGCCATCAACAACGCCCGGGCCCAGATCCTCGCCGGCCTGTGCGACGTGGCCCTGGTGGTCGGGGCCGACACCACGCCCAAGGGATTCTTCAAGCCGGTCGGCGGCGACCGCAAGGACGACCCGGACTGGCTGCGCTTCCGCCTCATGGGAGCGACCAACCCGACCTACTTCGCCCTCTACGCCCGCCGGCGGATGGAGCTCTTCGGTGCCACCGAGGCCGACTTCGCCGCCGTCAAGGTGAAGAACGCCCGGCACGGCCTGGAGAACCCCTACGCCCGGTACCAGAAGGCGGTGACCGTCGAGGAGGTGCTCGCCTCGCCCATGGTGGCCGATCCCCTGCGGCTCCTCGAGATCTGCGCCACGTCCGACGGGGGCGCCGCCCTGGTGCTGTGCTCGGTCGACTTCGCCAAGAAGCACGGCGTGACGAGCCCGGTCACCATCGACGCCGTCTCCACGGTCACCCCGCGGTTCCCGCAGACCATCATCGAGATGCCCAACTTCTCGACCGACTCCTCGGTCGCCACGTCGACCGTCGGCGCCACGTTCAAGGAATCGGTGGCGCTCGCGGCCTACGAGGAGGCGGGCATCGGGCCCGAGGACGTCGACCTGGCCGAGGTCTACGACCTGTCGTCGGCGCTCGAGCTCGACTGGTACGAGGACATCGGGCTGTGCAAGCAGGGTGAGGCCGAGAGGCTGCTCCGCGACGGCGACACCACCCTGGGCGGTCGCGTGCCGGTCAACCCGTCGGGTGGACTGTCGTGCTTCGGCGAGGCCATCCCGGCACAGGCCATCGCCCAGGTGTGCGAACTGGTGTGGCAGTTGCGGGGTCAGGCCACCGGCCGCCAGGTCGAAGGGGCCAAGGTCGGCATCACGGCCAACCAGGGACTCTTCGGCCACGGCTCCTCGGTGATCGTCTCCAAGTAGGCCCGGACCTAGAGGCCGCGGGCCGCTGGTCAGCGGCCTCCGCGGCGCAGACGTTCGGCGGCGTCGTCGGGCATCCCGTATGGCATCGTCCGCTCGTGGACCAGCGCCTCGGCGCGCGTGCGCTCGGTGCGGTCGGCGAGGAGCCGTTTGTCGATGCGGTTGGTTCCCCACGAGTTCGCCAGGATGCCGGCGGCCAGCTCGGCCACCGCCCCGTCGAGCCCGTCATCGGGCACCACCCGGTCGACGAGCCCGATGGCGAGCGCCTCCGGGGCGGGCACGCGGGCGCTGGTGAACATCAGGCGTTTCGCTGTGGACGGACCGACCCGTTCGGGCAGTCGCACCGACATGCCCCAGATCGGGGCGAGGCCCCACTGACCGTGGGTGTCACCCAGCACTGCGGACTCCGCCGCGATCAGGAAGTCACAGGCCAGGGCCAACTCGAGTCCGCCGGTGAAGCAGTGCCCGTGGAGCCGGGCGATGGTCGGCTGGGGCAGGTCCTCGAGCGCGTCGACCGTCTCAGGCTCGAAGTGACGGCTGGGCGCGTGTTCGCCGGTGGCGATGGCGTCGAGGTCGTGACCGGCGCAGAACGACCGCCCGGCGCCGCGCAGCACCACGCACCCGACGGACGCATCGGCGGCGATGGCGTCCAGGTGGTCCCGTAGTTCCACGAACACCGCCGGCGTCAGGGCGTTGAGCTTGGCCGGTCGGTGGAGCGTGAGCGTGGCCAGTCCGTCCGCGTCCTGGCGGAGCACGAGCGACTCGGCCACGGTCAGTCGTTCACCAGGATGATCTTGCCGAGCTTGCCCCCGGCGGCGAACCGCTCGTAGGCCGCCGTCGCCTCGGCCATGGGGAAGGTGGCGGCCACCGGCACGGTGACCGCGCCGGTACCCAGCAGGTGGACCCCACGGGACTGGACCAGGAAGGCGACCTCCGCCTTCTCCTCGGCCGAGCGCGAGCGCAGTGTCGATCCGCCAATGGTGGCCCTGGTCCCCATCAGGGCCAGCAGATCGACCTCGGCCTTGGCGCCCGACCCCACCCCGATCACCACGACGTGGGCCCGGTGGGCCAGGAAGGGGAGGACGGCCTCCACCCCGGCCGCCCCCACCAGTTCGAGGGACACGTCATAGGGTCCGAACCCGCCGATCCGGTCGGGCAGGATCACGTCGTGGGCCCCGAGTGCGCGGACCTGCTCGTGGAAGTCGGGGTTGCGCACCGTCGCCACCACGTGGGCGCCGGCCACCGCCGCCAGTTGCACGGCGGCCGTGCCCACACCTCCGGCGGCCCCGGAGATGAGGACGCGCTCCCCCTCCATCAGGTCGGCTTGGGTGAACAGGGCGTCCTGGGCGGTCGAGAACACCTCGGGGAACCCGCCGGCGGCCACCAGATCGATCCCCTCGGGCACGGCGAGCAGTCCCGACTCGGGAACCGCAACCTGCTCGGCCTGACCCCCACCTCCGCAGATGCCCATCACCCGGTCGCCGACGGCGAACCGGTGGGTGCCCTCGCCCGTGGCCAGGACCGTGCCGCTGAACTCCATGCCCGGGATGTCGGCGGGCCATCCGGCGGGTGCGCGGTACAGGCCCCGACGTTGCAGCATGTCCGCCCCGTTGAGGCCGGCTGCGGCCACGGCCACCACCACCTCGCCCGGTCCGGGAGTGGGGTCGGGGTGCTCGTTCCAGAGCAGGTCCCCGTCGAGGATGGTGACAGCGCGCATGGTGCCAGGGTACCGGTCCGACCCCGCTGCGCCCCTGGCCCGGCGATCGTAGGCTGTCAACGGAGGCCGGAACATGACGATCGATCCACTCGCGGTGCAGGTCGACGGGGCGGACGCCCCCGCGCCCCGGACCGGTCGCCGGTCGCGGCCGGATGACGTGCTCCCCGCCCCCACGGCCGGCATGGTGCTCCACCGCACCCTGGCCATGTCCGCCCGGACGTTCCTCCTCAACGACGTCGACGACGGGCTCGCGCGCTCGGGTGCCGTGGATGCGCTCCGGGTGGCCCTGGGCGCCCGGCCGCTGTGGGCCCAGTCGGCCGCCAAGTCGTTCACGGGCACCGAGCGTCGGGCGGACGGGGTCGAACGGATCCATCAGAGCCGTGTGGCGATGCGACGCATCCGCTCGAACCTCCGCACGTTCCGCCTCCTGCTCGATCCCAGATGGGGCACCGCCCTACGCGCCGAGCTCGCCTGGTACGGCGGCGAACTGGGCCGTTCCCGCGACCTCGACCGTCTGGCCGCCGTGGTGGCCGAGCGGGGTGGCGATGCCCTCGATGCCGCCGAGATGGCCCGCATGACCTCGGTCATCGCCTGGCGCCAGCAGCAGGTGGCCGTCGATCTGGCCGCCGACCGCGCCGGCCCACGGCGCTTGCACCTGACCGAGCAGATGATGGTGCTGTGGGAGGGTCCTGCGTTCAAGGCCAAGGCGACCCGACCGGCCACCGAGGTGCTGCCGGCCATGCTCCACCGTTCGTGGCGGGACGTACGCGGCGCGGCGCGCACCGCCAGGAAGGATCCCTCGGATGCACACCTCCACCAACTCCGGATCCGACTGAAGGACCTGCGCTACGGCGCCGAGACCGTCGCCCTGGTCGAAGGGGGTCCGGCGCGCAAGGTCGCCAAGTCGGCGGAGTCGCTCCAGAGCAAGCTCGGCGACGTGCACGACGCGGTGTTCTCCATCGCCTGGCTCGGGTCGCTCGCCGGCGAGCAGCCCGATCTGGCCGACGCCGCCCAGCGGCTCATCTCGATCCAGCGCGATGCCGCGGACCGGTCGCGCAAGGGGTGGAAGCGCGAACTGAAGGATCTCGAGCGCCGCTGGCGCCGCTGGCAGGGCTGAGCCGGGAGGACCGCGGCGGGCGGATCAGTCCGGGCCGTTCCCCGGGTGGAGCGGTACCCAGAGCCGGATACCGCCCAGGATGCCGGCGGAGTTGTCGACCACGGTCACGTCGTCGGGGAGGTGGTGACGGACCACACGACGTGAGTTGCCGCCTCCGATGTAGAGGTGGTCGAAGAGGGTGAGGGCCCGCATGTTGTCGATCGCCTTCATCACCCGCTTGTTCCAGCGCGTCTCACCGATCTCCTTGCGGGCGGCCTCGCCCAATTGGTCGTCGTAGGACTCGCTCTTGCGGAACGGCTGGTGGGCGATCTCCAGATGGGGCATCAGCTGGCCGTCGTAGAACAACCCGCTGCCGAACCCGGTGCCCAGGGTGATGACCAGCTCGAGTCCCGTGCCCGTGACCACGGCCGCACCCTGGATGTCGGCGTCGTTGGCCGCCTTGGTCGGGATGCCGAACTCAGCGATCAGGTGCGCCGCCAGGTCGAACCGGGCCCACTGCTCCACCAGGTGGTGGTCGGTGGCGCTGCCCGGACCGGCGACCGTGACGAAGTGCGGCGCCGAGAGCACCACCCCGCCGCGCACCATCCCCGGGAACCCGACGGCGGCCCGCTCGGCCCGCGGCAGCGGGGCGATGAGCCTCTTCAGGGACGCGATCAGCTTCTCCGGAGGGAGGGGGTAGGGGGTCGGGATCTTCACCCGCTCGGCCACCATCGACCCCTTGGCATCGAGCACCGACGCCTTGAGGCCGGTACCGCCGATATCGACGGCAAGGGTGAAGGGATGTTCGGGAGCCACCCGCACCGCGTCGGCGTCGGTCACCACATCGGGGATGCTCTGGGGGCCCGTCGGTAGCGAGCCGGAGTCAGGTGAGGTCATCCCTTCACGCTAAACCCCGCGACCCGGTCCCGCAGACCCACCGGACGGCGGCGGGTGATCGCCGGCGTCCGGTAGCGTCGGTGCATGAGCGGACCCTGGCTCGCAGATGCCTGCTCCCTGGTCGACGCCTACCGGCAGGGGACGGTCAGCCCGACGGAGGTGCTCGACGCCTCGCTCGCCGCCATCGACGCGTCCGAGCTCCACGCGTTCTCGTGGATCGACGCCGAGGCGGCCCGGGACCAGGCGGGCAACGCCGACGTCCAGCTGCCCTTCGGCGGCGTGCCCATCGGCGTGAAGGAGCTCGAGCCGGTAGCCGGCTGGCCCTTCACCGAGGCCTCACTCGTCTTCGCCGACCGCAGGGCCGAGCACACGTCCACCCACGTCGCCCGGCTGCGCGCCGCCGGTGCCGTGCTCGCCGGGCAGACCACGGCCTCGGAGTTCGGCGGGGTCAACCTCACCTCCACCAAGCTGCACGGCACGACCCGCAATCCGTGGGACACCGGACGCACCCCCGGTGGCTCGTCCGGGGGCTCGGCCGCCGCTGTCGCCGGCGGGCTCGTCCCCATCGCCAGCGGTGGGGACGGGGGCGGCTCGATCCGCATCCCGGCGGGCTTCACGGGACTGTTCGGGCTCAAGTCCACCTATGGCCGCATCCCCCGGGGACCGCGGACCCTGCAGCCTCCCCTGACCGTGACCGTGGGCTGCCTCACCCGCTCGGTCCGCGACACGGCGCGGTGGTTCGACGTGTGCAACGGCTTCGACCCCCGCGACACGCTCAGCCTGCCCAGGGTGTCGGGCTGGGAGTCGGGGCTCGGGACGTTCGACCTGGCGGGTACCCGGGCCGTGGTGTCGGTGGACCTGGGGTCGGCCGTCGTCGAGCCCCGCGTGGCCGCCCTGGTCGTCGACGCCGCCGAGGCCCTCATCGGCGACGCCGGACTGACCCGGGTGGACGTCGTCGTGGAGCTGCCCCAGGGTGGACTGGAGTGGGCGCTCTCCAATCTCGTCGGGCTCGTGGAGGAGCTGGGCGACCGCTACCCGGACTGCCACGACGACCTGACCCCCGAGATCCAGATCGGCATGGCTCTGGCCACCGACCAGTACTCCATCCGGTCCGCCGGGGCGGCCGACGCCTTCCGGGTGTCCCTCAACGAACGGGTGGCCGACATCTTCGAGCGGGCCGACGTCATCTTCTGCGCCACCAACCCCGACACCGCCTTCGCCGCCGCCGGGCCGCTGCCCACCACGGTCGGCGACGTGGACCTGATCGCCACCTACGGGTTCGAGAGGGCCCTCGGCAACAACGGCGCGCTCACGATCCCCGCCAACCTGGCCGGGCTGCCGGCCGTGTCCGTACCGGTCGGGACCGTCGACGGCGTCCCGGTGGGCATGCAGATCATCGGCCGGCACCACGAGGAGCAGCGTCTGCTGGAGTTGGCCCAGGTGGCCGAGCGCGAGCGCCCCTGGCCGCTCGTGGCACCCTCCGTCCTCGGCTGAGCGCACCTCCACCGTCGGGTCCGTTCCGCGGATTCGTCTAGAACTGGTCCATGCGCGTCGAACTCTGGGTCCCCACCGCCTCGCCGATCTCCACACCGGAACTGCTGGCCACCATCGGCGAGGAGGCCGAGGCCCGGGGGTTCTCGGCCCTGTGGGTGGGTGAGCACGTGGTGCTGTTCGAGGAGTACGCCTCCTCCTACCCCTACGCCGTCGACGGCAGGATCCCCGCGCCGTCCGGCACGGGCCTGCTCGAGCCCCTCAACACGCTGTCCTTCCTGGCCGCCCACACCTCGACCGTCCGCCTCGGCACGGCCATGGTCCTGCTGCCGCAGCGCAATCCCGTCTACACCGCCAAGGAGGTGGCCACCCTCGACTGGCTGTCCGGTGGTCGGGTGGACCTGGGTGTCGGCGTGGGCTGGCTGGAGGAGGAGTTCCGGGCCGTCAACGTGCCCTGGCCCCGGCGTGGCCGACGGACCGACGAGTACCTCAAGGTCCTGCACGCGCTCTGGACGGACGAGACCTCCGCCTACGAGGGCGAGTTCTACTCCCTCGAGCCCTGCCAGATGTTCCCGAAGCCCCTGCAGGACCCACTGCCGATCCACATCGGCGGCGAGTCCGATGCCGCGCTCGCCCGCGTCGCCCGGGCCGGTAACGGCTGGCACACCTTCAACCGGAGTCCGGACGGACTCGCCGAGCCACTGGCCACACTCGACGGGCTGCTGGCCGTCCACGGTCGGACCCGGTCGGACATCACCATCACCGTCTGTCCGTACTTCCAGCCCCTGGACGCCGACATCGCCGAACGCTACGCCGAGGCCGGGGCCGACGCCGTGTCCGCCCTGCTCATCCCCATGGACACGGACTCGGTGCGCTCCCAACTCGACGGGCTGATCCCGGTCCAGGAGCGGGCGGCCTCGCTCGGACGTTGAGCTCCGGCTCCACCCGGCCGTGCCAGGGGTATCTAGGCTGGCACCACCTCCAAGGGAAGGACCCCATCATGTCTCCTGTCGCCCTCATCACCGGCACCTCGTCCGGCATCGGACTCTCGACGGCGGTGGCGGCCGCCAGGCACGGCTTCACCACCGTCGCCACCCTGCGCGACCCGACCAGGGATTCGGCCCTGCGTGCCGCGGCCGAGGCGGCCGGCGTCGATCTCGACATCCGTCAGCTCGACGTCGTCGACAGCGACTCCATCACCTCCTGCATCGAGGCCGTGGTGGCGGCGCACGGCTCGCTCGACGTACTGGTCAACAATGCCGGCCGGGGCTTCGTGGGCACCATCGAGCAGGTGACCATGGACGAGATGCGGGACGTCATGGAGGTCAACTTCTTCGGGGTGGTCGCCACCACCAAGGCGGCGCTGCCCCACCTGCGGGCGTCACGGGGTCGCGTGATCACCGTGACCAGCGTGGGCGGTGTGGTCGGCCAGCCGTTCAACGAGGCGTACTGCGCGGCCAAGTTCGCCGTGGAGGGGTTCATGGAGAGCCTGGCCCCCGTGGCCGCCACGGTCGGCGTCCACGTCTCGGTCATCGAGCCGGGACCGGTGACCACCGAGTTCGTCAACAACGTCGGCGTGGACGTGGGGGCGATGTTCGCCGACGGCGGTGAGTACACCCCCGCCATGCAGGCCTACTTCACCCACGTCATGGCCGAATTCGCCAACCCGGATGCCGCCCAGACCGGGGACGACGTCGCCCGGACGGTGCTGACCGCCATGGTCACCGACTCGGCCGCCTTCCGCCACCAGACGTCCGACTGGGCCAGGACCTTCACCGGCTACAAGCTGAGCGACCACGACGGCTCCGCCATCGTCGGGATGACGTCGGAGTGGGTGCGGTAGCCGATCGACCCGGCGCCGGCGTCCGGCAGAGGGCACGTATCCCCCGGCTGGGCCCGCCGACTACGGTCAGTGCCAGGAGGAACCGGTGACGCGACGACTCGAACCCTCTGATGGCTTCGTTGGTGCGCCGGCGGGATCCACTCACCTGGGGCCCGACCAGCAGGTCGATGGACCGACCGGCACGCACCTCGCCCATGTCCCGCTCGTTTCGTCCACGGGGATCCCCGGGTTCCCCGCTTCGGTTCGCGTCCCCGGTGTGCGTGGGTCCCACCCCTCCCCGGCGTCGCGTCAGGCCGCCACCGGCCGCAGTCGGAACACCGGGTGCGAGGGCACCTCGGCGGCCAGGTCGGCGTAGGAGGCGTCGGCCCGGCAGTCCCAGTAGGCACTCGTCACCGGGACGTCCCGGATGTACGCGCGGATCACCGGGACGGCCTCCTCCCCCGTGACTTCCTCGACGTCGAACTGCTCCCGCTTCCCGCCGCGGGCCAGTTCGACGCGACCGACCACACGGGCGTTCTTCACCCAACCGACCACTCCATAGGGTGCGACCAGCCACCGGTCGCCGCCGACCTCCATCACGTCCACGGGCGTCGAGTGCGGCGCGCCCGAGGACCGTCCCCGGACCGTGAGGACATGGCGGTAGTGCGCTCCGATCCCCAGGCGGGTCAGACCGCCGAAGACGGCGTTCGCCGAACGCTGCGCGATGCCGAGGTCGTAGTGCTTTGCCATGGTCGTCCAACTTCCGGGTTCGTCGCCTTCCGCCAGGATGCCCGTGGCCACCGGCGGAGACCAGAGGCGAACGTCCTCCTAGGCGTCCCGACGGACGAGCAGCATCGACGCGGCAGCCAGCGTCACGAGGGCGTAGGCCACGAGCACCAGGAGACCCCCCAACGGGGACAGCAGGTTGGGGAAACGGACGACGGCCGACATGGCGGCTCCCGCCGAGTTGGGGAGGTAGCGGGTGACGTCGTTGTCCCACGGCTGGGGGAGCAGCTGCACGAGTCCGGGGACGATGAGCAGCACACCGAACAGGACGGCCACCGCTCCGGCCGTGTGACGCACGATGCCACCCACCCCGACGGCGATGACCCCGATGAGGACCATGTGCACGGCACCCCCGATGACCGCCCGCAGGACCCCCGGATCGCCGATCGACACACCGGCATGCTTGGTGGCCAGGATGCCCTGGCACACGAAGAAGGCCACCACGCACGAGACCAGGCTGACGGCCGCCACGACCAGGCTGAAGGTCAACACCTTGGCGCCGAGCAGCAGCCGCCGCTGGGGGGTCGCTCCGAAGGTGAGCCGGATCACCCCGGTCGCGTACTCCGACGTCATGACCAGGACGCCCAGGACCCCGATGCAGAGCTGGGCCACGTTGAGCCCGGCGTAGCTGTAGAGGAGTGGGTCGAACCCGCTGATCTCGGCCAGGGACCGGTGGTCCCACTGGTTCACGGCGATCGCGGTGAGGAGCACGCCGAAGCCGATCGTGCTCACCACCGTGATGATCAGACCCCACATCGTCGAACGGACCGAGCGGAGCTTCGTCCACTCGGAGCGGGTGGCGGCGAGGAAGACCACAGGGAGCGGCTCGTCGGCCGTGACCGGGGCGACCGGAGCTTCGAGCACCCGGGTCATGCCGCACCGGCTGCGGCGGCGTCGGTCGTGCCGCTGTACTCCGCGTGGCCGTGGGTCAGCTCCATGAACGCGTCCTCGAGCGAGGCGCGCTGGGTCGACAGCTCGTAGAGGGTGAATCCCGCCCCTGATGCCAGGATCCCCACGTCCCGGGACTCGAGGCCCTGGACGCTCAGTCCCTCCGTTCCGTCGGTACCCACGGTGGCCCCCTTGTCGCGCAGCACGACCGCCAGTGCTTCGGCGTCGGGCGTGACGACCTTGACGTGGTGGCCCGCACTCCGTTCGATGAAGTCCGCCACCCGTCCCGAGCTCAGGAGACGTCCCCGGCCGATGATGATCAGGTGGTCGGCGGTCAGCGACATCTCGGTCATCAGATGGCTGGACACGAGCACCGTGCGGCCTTCGTCGGCCAGGGACCGCAGCAGGTGGCGCACCCAGAGGATGCCTTCCGGATCGAGCCCGTTGATGGGCTCGTCCAGGATCAGGACCGCGGGGTCGCCCAGGAGGGCGGCGGCGATACCGAGCCGCTGGCCCATCCCGAGGGACAGTTCGCCGGCCCGGCGCTCGGCCGCCTCGGTGAGTCCGACGATGCCCAGCACGTCGTCGACCCGTCGGCGCGGGATCTTGTTCGAGTCGGCCAGCCAGTTCAGGTGGTTGCGGGCCTTCCGGCCCGGGTGGGCGGCGTTGGCGTCGAGCAGCGCTCCCACCTGGTGGAGGGGGAAGCGGAGCGACCCATAGCCCCGACCCTGGACGGTGACGGCTCCCGAGGTGGGGGCGTCGAGGCCGACGATCATGCGCATCGTCGTTGACTTTCCGCTTCCGTTGGGACCGAGGAATCCGGTGACCTGACCGGCCTCGACCGAGAAGCTCAGGTCGTCGACGGCCAGCGTCGTGCCGTACCGCTTGGTGAGGTTCCGGGCCTCGATCATCGACGCCTGCCAGGCGCCCGGCGTGCCGGACCATGGACGTCGTCGGTCTGCTCGACCGTCCGGATCGGTCGCCTCACGGCGACACCGACAGATGTGGGGCGACGGGGTCGGTGCCAACCCTCCAGATCACCGGGAGCCCGATGGCCAGCGCCAGCAGACCCACCACGGGGACGATCAGACTCCACCAGGCCACGACGGCGAAGGGCACCGTGCCGACGACCAGGAGGACGGTGGCCCCGATCGGCGACCGGTGGGGGACCCACGGAGCGGCGATCACGAGCAGTCCTCCGACGGTTCCGAGGACGGCGATCGCCGGCTTCGCCGAGAGGGCGAGGAGGATCTGGTAGATCCCGAGCACGCCCACGAGGATCCGCAGCCAGTTGCGGCGGACCACGGCGATGGCCGCCGGGGACGACGCGTGGGTAGGCGGCGCGGTCCTCGGCGGGGCGGGGGCACTCATGCGACCACCCAGCTGACCGGCCGGCGGGGCGACAGGCGACCCGACCGGACCGGGTGGCCGATGCGGAAGCTGGCGAGCGCCGTCCGACCCGGGGTGTCGAGCAGGGCGTCGAGCCGAGGGGCGAACGTCGGTGGTGACCCTTGGCCCTTCTCCCGGTCGATCCGCTCCGTGATCTGGTTCATGTGCTGGAACGCCAGGCCGTGGTCGGTGGCCGCCAGGTGGAGTCGTTGCAGCAGCCGCCCTCCGTCGATCCGGGTACGCGGATCGGCCGGGTCGACCACGGTCAGCACCCCGTAGGCCGCCGCCGTCCTCGTGTGGACGGTCCTGGTCTGCGTCAGCCAGAACCGGTCCCCGGTGGTGCGGCTCCCGGCCGGCAGCAGCACCGCGGCACTGGAGACCGGGTCCGACAGGTCCTGACCCCAGTCGGTCAGCCCGTCCCGATGGGACTCGATCTCGGCCTCGGCGGCACGGAACCAACGGAAGCCGTCCACCGACTGCTGCCGGTCGCCGTTGACGGCGACCGCCGCGTCGACCATCAGTGCCCCGAGGGCGGCCCGCTGCGCTGCCGAGGTGAACCAGGTCAATCCGACCCCGGACGGGCCGACCGTCTGCGACGTCAGGTAGCTCAACTCCTGGGACGTCACCGGAGCGCCGGTGTACGGGCCGCGGTTGCTGCGCCGATCGCCGATGGCGGCGTAGAGCGCGTCCGTCGACGACGGTGCCGCCGCGAGCCCCACGGTGGCGATGTGCGCGGGGTCGCCGTCGGGCAGCACCGTCACCGTGGCGTCGTACCCGCGGGGCCCGGCGGCGATGGCCATGTTCTCCAATGCACAGCCCAGGCCCACGGACTGCTCCCGTCCCAGGGCATCGAGGGCACCGCCGTTCCGGGTCGGGTCGGCGAACAGATCGATCCGACCGGGCGCGACCCGGAAGATCCAGGGCTGGGTGTTGTGGGGATTGGCGGCCAGGATCGCCGCGGCCACCAGTCCGAGCGGACCCGGCTGGTCCTGCCAGTCCCGCCACGGGTCGTAGGCGTGCCCGCCGTCGTAGTCGAGGACGTTGCCGGTGGCTGCCCTGTAGCTGACGACACCCGTACCGACCACGACCACGGTGAGGAGGCCCGTGCCGATGCCCTTCAGGAGGGTCCGGCGTGACAGAGGCCGAATCGGTGGTTCGGGCACCGCCGGCCGCGCATCGGCAGTGCGTGGAACTGCGTGGTCGATGGCGATGGGGCCTTCCTGCGTGCCCGACCGGGCCCGCCTCCTGACGCTACGTCCACCACCCCCCGTGGCCCAGGGTCGAAAGACACCTTCGCAGCCGTGGTACGGGGTACCCACCTCCGGGACCGACGCTCCGACGCAGGAAGCCCGGGCGACAGTCCGTCAACCGGTGTTCGGCGGCTCCGGCGCGACACGCTCCCGCAACCACGGGTCGTCGAACCAGGTCCGCAACGTGACCCGTGCCGGTGCCAGGTCGCGATAGACGAGCACGCCCTGCCCGGGCGGGATGCGGCGGAGGGCGTCCGGCGGGGCCAGTCGTCGGGACGTGGGCGATCGGGTGGTGCTCGCTCCCGCCCGGGCACTCGAGGTCGTGGCCGGCAGGTGGACCTCCTCGTCACCGATGAGCTGACTGGCGTAGTCGAGCGTCCCAGGGTCCGAGATGCCCGACAGGAACAGCTTCGCCCGGTGGTTGTTGACCACCGTGGTGGCCCGCGGCCCGAACCGGGCGGTGATCTGGGCCAGATCGTGCCAGACCGTCACCAGTTGGATGCCGTGCCCGGCCGCCGTGGCCGCCAGCGCATCGAGATCGGGGACCGGGGCAATGTTGGCCGCCTCGTCCAGCACGACGAGGAGGGGCGGGTCGAGCGGCCGTCCCGACCGGGTCACCTGGTCGTAGGCCTGGTCGAGGACCGACCGGAGCACACCGACGAACAGCGGGGTCAGGCGGCGCTGGTCGTGGGCCGGTGCGCAGAGGTAGAGCGTCTCCGACCGGCGCAGCAGGGTCATCGGATCGAGCTGCTCGGCGCCGTAGGGGGCGGCACCGCTGAAGGGCTCGAGGAGCGTCTCCAGGGTGGTGACGATCGAGCTGCGCTGACGCTCCTCCTTGGCGAAGGCCGACCGGGCGGCGTCGACCGCCTCGGGCACGCCGGCGCGGTCCAACAGGTCGAGGACCTCGTCCTCCACGCCTGTCTCCACCCAGTGGATGACGTCGGCCATGTCGCGTGCCGAGGTGGCTGCGGCGAACAGGAGCGGTGCCAGCAGCCGGGCGGCCGTCGCGTACCAGAAGTCCCCGTCGGACATACCCCCGACCTGGGCCCGCCCCACCTCGGTGAGGGTCGCCGCCGCGCGGCGCGCGCCGGGCCAGGTGCGCGACGACGGGAGCGGCGACCAGGCGACCGCCGGGCGGCCGGTGCATCCGGTCGGGTCGAAGCAGTGGACCGCACCCGCCCGGTGACGCCGGGCGATGGTGTGCTCCAACAGATCACCCTTCACGCTCGCCGCCACCACCGGACCCTCCCAGGCGAGGATCGCCGGCACGGCCAGGCCGGTCGTCTTGTGGGACTGGGTCGGCCCGAACACGATCACCGACTGGGACCGTTCGGCAGCCACCAGTCTCCGGCCCACCCGGCCGAGCACCAGGCGACCGGGGGGAGGCGCACCGGAGGTCCCGATCACCAGATCGCCGAGATCAGCCGGTCGGGCCCAACGGGCGGCCCGGGATCCCGACCACCCGGCTCCCCGGCGGAACGGCGGACGACTGGACGTCGCGGTACGCCCCGACCGTCGGGACCCGGTGCGGGGCGGACGGAGGAGCCCCGCCACCAGCACCGCCAGCGTGCCCACGACCAACGCGGTGTCCGTGCCCATCGTCACCACGCCACATGCCGCGGGCCATCCGTGCCGACCGTTCCGTCGTCGGTGGTGTCGGCCATCGCCCGGTCGGTGTCGACCAGCCACCGCTCTCCCCATCCGAGCCGGTGTTCCACGAGGAACGAGCGCTGACCGACCTTCCAGAGGGCCGTGCCGCGCGGCAGCGATCCCACGAGGTCGACCTCCGTGTCGGTCAGTCCGAGCAGCGTGGACGAACGCTCGACCTCGCCGGGGGACTGGGCGTAGACGACGCGGGTTTCCGAGTCGGCGAGTAGGCCTTCGGCGAGTCCCACCTGTTCACTACCGGCGGCGCCCACCGAGGCCAGGTCGCTCAGCCGGTGGAGTACCGCGATGTTGGCCACGCCCATGGCCCGCGACAGCTTCCAGGACGACTGGAGCCACCGTGCCACGCCGAGGTTGCTCAGCAATCAGTTACACCAGGGTTCCGGCGCGGGGCACGAAACACGGCTTCGAGGCGTGAAATCCCATTTCAGGACTCCGATGGGCCCGACCTGCTCCGGTTCACTGGGGCAGTCACCTGCGGGTGCGGTGAAACCGTCGTGGTGCTCGCGGTAGCAAGCGTGCCGGCTGCTGAGTCCCAGATATCTCGGCGCGTAACCGGCGGCACTGTTCGGGGACAGGCAAGTGTGTCTACTGCTCGATCACCCTCTGGCCGCCAAAGGCATGAATCGTCCGGGTCCCGGCAGCCACTTTTGCCGCCTGCCGGACTCCACTTGGTACGACAACCTCGTCTCCTGGTCGTAGTACCCGTTCGGAGCCTTCGAGCAGTAGGACGTACTTCCCGGCTACAACGACGAAGTACTCATCGAAGTCGTTAGCGTGCCACTCCGACTCCATGTCTTCGGCGCAGCTCCAGAAGGCCATCTGGCCGATTCCGCTCCCGCCGAATACGAATCCCTCGACAGCCTGGGTGTGCTGCTGGCTCTTGGGGACACGATTCACAGGTTCCTTCATGAAGGCAGGGAATTCATTCACGATCTTCATGTTCACCAGCGACACGGATCGCTGCAACCCGAACCGAGATGCACCTCCAGGCACCACGTTTCAAGTGCACCGACGCCGGAGCGGGTCACACTGCCGGTGGTCGGGGACGTTTTGAAGTGTGATGACCCCAAGCTGACCTAGAGGCCGTTCTCTCGTAAGACCAAAGCGGCCGCTGCAGCGAGCCTTCGTATGGAAGGCCAGTCTTGGTCTGCGAACCAGGCACTGTCCGGAGAAGTCGGACCCTGTCGACCAGACACTCGAACAATGGCCTCGACCACCGGACGGATCGCAGCCGCCTCGGCTTCATCCTTGAGAATGGTCCCAATCGATTGGGCTGGGTCAAGATTTGGAAGGTCCCACCCCGTGTCATCTACGACGGCATGGACCGCAGTTTCCAGGACTGTTCCATCAGCACCTTGCCGAGTAACCGGTTCACCGGCCAGTGCATCGAGACCTTCCAGGACATCCTGTCTCCGCCATGGATAGTCGACTTCCACAGACGCAACCCTACGACCGGTGGGCGTCCACCGATCCAACTTCGCCGGTATGGCATAAGTGTAAGTGCCGTTCATGGACAGGCAACTATCGCGAGCGCCGGCACCGACGGCAACGGTGATTCGTTCAACTGCTGCGGCACACTCCCCGAGGCGTGGGCCATCCTCGACCGCCATCCCCTCGGTCCGGAGGTTGCTCAGGAATCAGTTACCCCATGGTTGTGGAAAACCGACTGAAGGGAGCACCAGCCCACGTTCTCCCATTTCAGCGGCCCGATCGCCGGATCCTCCCTACCCATCCCTACATGGGCCCGGTCGATCAGTTCCGTTGGTTTCCGAGTTCGGGCTAATGAATTGGACGTCGACCGGACCACCTTCAGTTACCGGACGACGGGGCGAGACCTGGGCTACTCGTCGCCTGGGCTTGTCGCGGACATGGCGATCATCAGGCCTGCCGTGGCCCTGGCCGACCTCCCGTCGAGATCGTGGTGACGCCAGCCACGATGGTCACCGATGGTCCTCGCTGCGATCACGCACCGTTCAGCGAGCTCTGCGAAGTCGTCGAACGCGGCCTCAAACTGCTCACCGATGGCTCGATTCGGACACGGGTGATCGACCAGCCATGCGAAGGCACTGCCAACCGCCACCGCGACCTTTTCGCCGGCGGCAGATGTCGCCTGAGCTCCCCTGGACAGCACGCCTGTCACTCGATGCGCTGCAGCAAGAAGCTGGGTGACCAATGGCATGGCTTCGGTGAGCCAGGCCTCGATCTCGGGGCTGGCCGGTGCTGCCTCACCCCCGGGATGCTCGGGTTCCACCACTCCATCGTTGCACCTGGCGCCGCTCAGGATGGACTCCGCGCGCGGCCATGGGTCCAAACCACGGTTCAAGGGTCGGAATGGGTGTATGCATAACCCGCATCGGCAGGGGGCGGGCGAGCCCAAGAATCGGCATGAACGTTATGGGACGCTGGACGCACGCGAGAGGTGCCGTTCTGCGCTGTGGCCAGGGTGGCGACCGTCGTCGTTCTGGCGCGTCGTTCGGCGCCCGAGCGGGTGCGGCCGGCGGCACCCACAACACCGGCTGCCGAGCGCGGTTCCGCATGCTGTTCGGCCGGCGCTGGCGGCCTCCCGCGCTTGCTCCTGTTGCTGCGCCCCATGTAATCGCACTTCGGGGCGAGGCCACGGGAGCGTTGAACGTGGCGATCTGGGAGACTTCAGCCGTGTCAATCGCTCGCTTTCGGAAGCAGTGGGGTGCACTGGTGATCCTTGGCATTTCTGGCTGCGCCCTAGCCGCTTGCTCAAGCCAAGCGGCGTCCACTACGTCAACGACGAGGGCTGGCACCGGGTTCATAGCTGTTACGTCCCGCCCCCCGCCTACCGCAGCACAGTCTTCAAAGCTTGTGAAGAAGGGCTGCAGTTCGCTACCCGGGGTTCCTGCTGCGGTTGCCAGTTCCGCGGCCACGTACTCACATGATCCAAGTAGTGCCCTGATGACGCTGTATCACGGACCTTGGTACAGCGTCGCAAGCATGAGCGAGACTGGAACTGAACCTTCGTTCCGTCACATAGCGGCCGACGCCGAGACCTTGTTTCTGGCTACCCTCGCTAGCCTCAAGAGTGGCAACCTCGCTGGGGTGGCGACTTCTGAAGCCAAGGTGACTCGGGACTGCAAGGCGCTCCATCAAGCGATCGGTTAGTCCTGAGAGCCTGCCCCGGATCGCCGGGTGGGTGGAACACCTGGCCTGCGTTGCGACGCTCAGAATCACGTTTGTGAGGCTCCTCAATGACCAACGTACCGAGTGGAGCATCTTCAGCGATGGGCTTCGATGACGGAAGAGGCGAGATGACCGAGCTGCGCAGACGTTTGCCTCGGCAGTTCGCCGACTGGCGGGGAAAGTACGCATTCGAAGGGGAGTCGGAGGAGTCCTGGCACGATTGCCGGGTCATCGACATCTCTACCTCGGGAGCAGGGCTTGAGCTGTTGGATGCACCTGAACATGAGCTAGTGCCGTGACCGCCAACGTTCCTGGGGCGCGTCCACCACTCCAGACCTGAGGTCGCGCAACATGGGGCATGGCCGAACGTGTGCGTGTCCGAGAGATCTCGAGCGTCGAGGGGAACAAACTCCTCTCGATCATCCGCAGGGGGTCGGGATCGGTGGTCCGATGGCGAAGAGCC
>Ga0209012_1000959_pt1 | contig 33844 bp, 41 predicted proteins | sample RS3BMetagenome_FD_184735 | JGI IMG/M metagenome (GOLD analysis project Ga0209012, IMG submission 184735) | Ferric oxide microbial mat and aquatic microbial communities from Rainbow Spring, Yellowstone National Park, USA - RS3B (SPAdes) (version 3) ...
TCGTACGCGTAGTGGAGCTTGGGCTTCACAGCATCATATAGGGACCTCACGGGTTCATCGATCCCATTCAGCTCCGCCCCTGTCTCGACGTACCCACCCATTCATATGCCTTCTGCGTTGCTGAAGAAGGCATCATGGGGAACGCCGACCATCTTCAGTCCCCTTCCTCATCCCCATGTGTGTGCACGTACCCCTCCATCTTTTCCTAAAGGAGGTCTTGGGTCTTCGCTATCACCCTACTGCCCATGCACACAAATGCCCAAATCCGAAAATCTATATAAACCTATCTATTTTGAAACTGCAGACTACGGCGAAAAGCCAAGCCGACAGTACCGCGAAGGCTAAATACCGAAGGCCTGTACCCATACTGATGTGTCCAGAGCTTGAAGAGACTCGCAAGGAACTTGACCGGATAACCACACGGATAGTGCGACTCATCGAACGGCGGGTCGAGCTGTGCAACAAGGTGAGTGAGATAAAAAAGAAGCAGGGTATGCCAGTACTTGACATTTCAAGAGAAGAGGAACTAGTAGAGGCGCTCCTCAGGCAGAGCACCATCAACGACAAAGATTCACTGAGGAAGCTCCTGAGAGAGGTGATATCAATGTGCCGCAGCGCCCAGAAGACCACAAGCGTGGTCATTCCGGGTTTTATGGAACAGTACTCGAGAGAGGCCGCCCTGAGGGTGTTCGGCATGGCGACACACATAACAACGGCTGCATCTGTCGACCAAGCCTTCCTTGCGGTACAGTCAGGAGGAACCGATTTCCTTGTAACTCCTTACGAAGATACCATAAGGGGGGGTTTCCCGCTCGTGCTCGACAGCCTCGTCACCTCGGACCTGAGAATTCTTGCTGAGGTGGTACTCGGTGTGCACTACAGACTGGTGTCGTATGAAGCTTCGCTCGACAAGGTGACAACCGTTTACGCCGATGTTGAGTCGTTTTACTCATGTGAACGCACGATCCGACACGTGCTACCCGGCGCAAAAGTTGTGGTTACCCAGGGTCCGCCTAAGCGAAGAGTAAGGGGGGCGGCTTTTCTCGTTGGCGAGTACGAAGCGTCGTCCGGCAGAATGAACACGCTCATTTCGGACGTTCAAGATCAGAAGGACCACACGTGCAGGTTCGTGGTTCTCGGAAAGGAAGGCAGCGCAATACACAGTGGCCGAAAAGGACTCAGGTACAAGAGCACACTCGCATTCACGGCGGACAACCGACCGGGGGGCCTGTCGAAGATACTTTCCGAGTTTTCAAGGAGGGAAATAAATCTGACAATGATAGCATCTAGGCCGCTACGCGGCCGTAGTTGGAATTATGCATTCCTGGTAGACCTAGAGGTCGAGGAGACAGACGAACGGTTTCGCGATGCTCTGAAAGGGATTGCAGGACTGACAACCGCGCTCAAAGTGTTCGGTAGCTATCCCGTCGTCAGAGCCTCAGATGCGGGTAATATAATACAGGACTGGCCGCCGTCCGCCTCATGACGTGTTTTGCATGCGTGAACTACCCGCCCAGACCGTGATATACACCAAGACTTGAATTTTCACAAGAAAACAGTTTACATGCGGGTAGAACTCCTCCCCGCCATGGGTTTTGGAAACATCCTAATTGACGTCGAAGTACACCAGTAAAAGCTATACTTTCCCAGAAGTTGTATTCATCTGAAATGAAGCTCAAGGAAGATATTGGATCTCTGACTCATGAGGAGTTAAGGCAGAGGATAAGCACCCTAGAAAGGCATGTGTCGGTGGACGAGCAGAACTATCATGAGAGATTTGATATATTCAAGAAGTACCCGAACGACACAAACCTCGCCTTTGTAATATCTTATGCAGAGACTGTCATAGACAGGTACTCTAAACTCATAGACCACTATAAGGAATACGCCTCACGTCTCAGGTCAGCTCGCTGACATTCTCTCCTCCCTGAAGAATCGGACTTACGGAAGGTTTTTTCTGTCACCTTATCCTCCGGAGAGTACTCGCTGATACGGCCACGCTCGTCATGCTTATCGGGTCCTCGCCTACGAGGTAAATATTTGCCTCGTAACCTGCCGAGCCGGGGTCTACAAGCACCGCGATCGGAGGTGAAAGTGTGATGCTTTCAAGTTTCTGCATAAGCTCTTCTGCCGTGGTATATGAATCAAGGGTGATCGGCACCGAGTTAACGAACGCCTCGAGTGCATGAAGGTAGCCGGTGTCGAGCTTCGTGTTGAGCACACTTCTTACCCATGGGTTGTTCCTTCTTAGTGCAAGAAGTAGACGCGAAAGATAACCTGAGCTGCCGAATTCGGGCTGGGCGAACGCCTTTGCTCTCCCCCTGAACCTTACTATCCTGCCGGGTATAGCAGCCACATCTTCCGTGCGTTTTGCGTCCTTTGTACAGTAGGCGATGTTAGAGTATACTTCGGGAATCATTTGACCGAAGTCCGGCGAGGTTTCTATGATCTGAATCGCCTCTCTGATCTTTCTAATCACTTCCGCCTTTTCGCCGCCGATGGGATTCTCTGCCATTATCCGGAGGCACATGTCGCAGTTGGTAAGACCACCTACATCGGCCCTGTGCACTTCGCAGGCCCTACCCGAGGCCGCGACGCTACGCCAGTAGGTGTATAGAACCTCTGTCGCAAGTGAGTCACTCTGCCTGACTGCACGGGCGAGCTCCGCGGCCATGGCATCCGCTTCTTCCCGGTTTATTCCGAACGCTGAGAGCTTTTCTTCTAGTGTCACCTTGCTCTGAGCAAGATAATTGCTCACAGAGGCTTGAGTGACACCTACGTAGGTGGCGATCTTCTGCTGTTCAAGCCCTTCCTCCCTTAGCCTGTGGGCAACAAGCGCCCGGACCGGTGTAAGGAATCGCCTGACCATTACCTCGCACGGTGGCTTCATTCGCGCTCGTCCTCTGAGTAAAGGATCTTCACAGCCTCATTGGCAACACTTATCGCTTGAGCCTCTCCCCTTTCTCCGAATTCATCCCTAAGTCGATCGGCGAAGACCGCGCACACGACTCCTCCCCTGAGACCGTAGACATTCGTCATAGTAAGAAGGGTTGCAGCCTCCATCTCTATGTTTGTGATGTTAAGAGCACGCATGTCTTCGAGCCAAGCTCTTTTTTCACGAGGAAGGAATCCTCCGTGTCCGGGCCTGCCCTGTGCAACGTAGAAGGCATCAAACGACGCGGTGATCCCCTTGTGGTAGCTCACACCGAGTCCCTTTGCTGCTTTTACAAGTGCACTAAACACATCAGGGTCAGAGGATGCAGGATAACCCGCAGGCGCATACACGCTGCTTGCGCCGTCGAACCTCGCAGCCGCTTTTGTTATCACAACTTCACCAACTCGGACATCTTCACGAACAGAACCGGAGCTTCCAACTCTGATGAACGTGTGCACTCCAGCGTCTGCGAGCTCCTCAACCGCAATCGTGACAGCCGGGCCTCCGATACCTGTGCTTACCACACCCAGCCTGACGCCCTTGTAGATGCCGGTATAGCTTGCGAACTGCCTTCTCTTTGCCACAGGCTTCGCTTCTTCCCAAGTAGCGGCTATCTTCTCGACCCTGTCCACATCGCCAGGAAGCAGCACATATGGAGGCAGGTCGCCCGGTCTGATGCCCAGGTGGTACGCACCACCGTTATGCTCAGGATGGGATGCAGAACCTAGCCCCGACATATCTCACACAGGTTGTGCTTTCCTTTTAACTTTTTGAGGAGAGCGCTCAGTTGTCCTCAATTGTCTGCCGTCGCCCGTGGTGGACCACACGGTCCGACGGCTCGTACGTAATTCTTATACACGCGACCGGGTAAGCCGCATGTGCCTGACCCGGTTGCAACGGTGGACGAACTTAAGCTGCTGGTTAAGAACTTCTGTGAAGAGAGAGACTGGGATCAGTTCCACAATCCTAAGGACCTTGCGATAGGTATCTCGACAGAGGCGGCGGAGCTACTTGAAATCTTCAGGTTCAAGACAGATCAGCAGGCAAGGGCAATGCTCGACGGCGGCGAGAAGCGGAATGAAGTTGCGGAAGAGCTTGCCGATGTTTTCTACTTTCTTCTGAGATTCGCCCAGATGTACGGATTTGACCTTTCGGAAGAACTTCGTGCGAAACTTGCAAAGAACGCGCAGAGGTACCCAGTCGAACGTTCGAAGGGGTCAAACAGGAAATACGACGAATAGGAGCTGGTGTCACCCGCGTGATCACCGCACGCTAGACCTGGCCTCAACCGAGTTTCGGTATACCATCTCGAAGGCCACGAGCCTCGAATAGGACTGCTCAAAAACGAAGGAACCTTCGAATGGCCTGTGACGAAGTAGTACTGGAACCCAGTAGCGGTCGTCCTCCCACATTTCATCATAAGGCAGACGGTTGAGTGCAAACCACTTCAGGACACCCTCCCTTCCATCCTTCGGCTCTCCGATGAAGTCGTGGGCCGTGAAAACATGAACCAACTGGTCGAGCGTTGATCCGAGGAAGAACCGAAGAGTTCCGACCTTCTCTATGCCTCCGAGTTCAAGAGAAGTTTCCTCGTGCACCTCGCGGATCGCAGCCCGCTCAGGCGTTTCCCCAGCAGCTACTTTTCCGCCAGGGGCATTCCATCTGCCTTCCCCAAAGAGCCCCCGAGCTTTTTTCTGGAGGAGCACTCCTTGGGATGAAAATATATAGCAAAGCGTTGCCTGTGTTGTCAACTTACTGTATCCTGATTGACTTCGCGCCCTTGATGGGAAGACTGACCGTGAGCACGCCGTTCTCGTATTTTGCATTGGGTTCGGTAGCCGTATCCACGTCGACCGGTAGCCTCAGGGTTTTACGTATTCTGAGTGGCCTCTGAGAGATGTAAAACGTGTCCACGTCCTTGTTCCTCTCCCTCTTCGCCGAGATATGCAGAGTGGACTGCGTCGCCTTCAGATTTATGTTCTCCCTAGAGAATCCGGGCATGTCAACTTCAATCACGAGACTTCCGGAAAGTTCGTACATGTCAACGGCGGGAAGGACAAGCTCGAAAAACGCTCTAGACCTTTCATCGAACTCCCTCATCACACTTGATGCAAGTCCTCTTGACAGCCACAAATCAGGTCATAAGCACTTACTCACGGCATTCTCATAAGGGTTACCAAATGGTGCAAAAAAATCTTACACATCAATGACCACGCGGCAGTACCACCCGCCATCGCTCTTAGAAAGCTCAAACATGTGAAACGTCACCGCCTTTGGGTCCATTCTGGTTTCGTGTCGCCCGGGGTCTATCCTTTCGCCTCTGCACTCGCACACCAAACCGAACCCGCTCTCTTCTTCTGACACAACCGGTAAGTAGGTTCGAAACACGAGACCGTCCACGTCCTTGATGTAGATAAGTTTTGAAAGAAAGGAATAAAGGAGGAGATCCAGGGTTTCGGCCTTGACCTCTATGCGTACTTTGTCCTTTTCGCGCACGAGCTCGGTGTTTACCATGAGCTCTGAAAGGGCGAGCCCTGCCTCGGAAAACAGTTCTTCCAGAGAAGGTGCTTCGGCCTCAAAGGCAACATCCGCAATCGCTATGTCTGCGAGGAACCTGTGAGGCAAACCCGGTCGAGTATGGTACTGCACCACAAGAATATTAAGGGAAGGGTGTGTTTATTTCAGCATGACTAAACTCGACCCCGCCCGTCTGCAGAGTGAGCTCAGGTCCCTTCCAGGCTGGATGGCGGAAGGTTCCCGTATGAGAAGGGTTTACACATTCGAAAGCTTCCGAAAGGCGATCGAGTTCATAAACGAGGTGGCTAATGAGGCGGACTCGATGGACCACCACCCGGACATTTTTAACTCCTATGACAGGGTGGAGATTGGCCTGACATCCCACGATGAGGGTGGCATAACGGAGAGGGATGTCGAACTCGCTCGCCGGATTGAGCGCGTCGCGCGCGTTTTCGGTGCTGAGTGAGGCCACCTAGTGCAGCTGCGGAGATTCTCAGCTCGTCATAGGGTTAAAAATCCGGTCTGTTTAGTCCCATTTATGAGCCATGCAGTACAAAAGGTCGACGACTATACATGGGAAATCCCGACTTCGTTTAAGGCCGGGATGAGGGTGCCCGCGAGGATCATAGCGACGAACGCGCTCATGTCAAACATGGACAGCGGGGTTTTTGATCAGATAACGAACGTGGCGACGTTGCCCGGTATTATAAACTACGCTTATGCGATGCCTGACGCTCATTGGGGTTATGGGTTTCCGATAGGAGGAGTCGCGGCTTTCGACAGACGTGAAGGCGGGGTGATATCACCGGGAGGAATAGGTTTTGACATAAACTGCGGGATGAAGTTAATTCGCACGTCCCTTACGAAAGGGGATGTTTTACCGAAGATAAAGCAGCTTGTGGACGAGCTCTTTGCGCTGGTACCCGCGGGCGTGGGCGCTCAGGGATCGGTGAAGCTCACTAGGTCCCAGTTCGAAGAGGTGATGACTGGCGGACTCAGGTGGGCGCTCGAGCACGGCTATGCAACTCGGCAAGACCTCGAACACACTGAGGAGTACGGCACTATCCGGGGTGCCGACCCTGCGAAGGTGAGTAATGAAGCCTATAAGAGAGGAATAACCCAGCTCGGGACGCTGGGCTCGGGTAACCACTACCTTGAGGTGCAGCTCACGAGGAAACCTGACGATGCGGATATCGCAAAAAGACTTGGTATCTTTGGCGACGATCAGGTAGTCGTGATGGTCCACTGTGGCTCTAGAGGATTCGGTCATCAGATCGCAACTGACTACCTCCAGGTATTCGACAGGGTCATGAGACGCGAAGGCATCAACGTCCCAGACAGAGAGCTCGCATGCGCGCCATTCGACTCAAAGGAGGCCGAAGACTACACCGCGGCAATGGCGTGCGCCGCGAACATGGCATTCGCAAACAGACAGGTGATAATCAACATGATAAGGAGGGCGTTCGAACGGGTGTTCGGCATGGCCTGGGAGAACATGGAGATGGAAGTCGTGTATGACGTTGCTCACAACATGGCTAAGCTTGAACGGTACGCTGTAGGCGGAGAATCCCGCGAGCTCATAGTGCACAGGAAGGGAGCAACCCGCGCCTTCGGTCCGAGTGGTGACCTGCCGGCTGTGTTCAAGACGACTGGCCAGCCTGTGATAATCGGAGGCTCGATGGAGACCGGTTCGTACCTTCTCGTGGGTACTGACAAGGCCATGAGCACCACCTTCGGCTCAACCGCCCATGGTTCGGGCAGGACAATGTCAAGAACACGGGCAAAGAGAATTGTTCGCGGCGAAGAGCTAGTGAGGGAGATGGAAAAGAGAGGAATAATTGTCAGGGCGGCTTCCTATTCAGGTGTCGCGGAGGAGGCGGGCATGGCGTACAAGGATCTGAACGAGGTGATAACAGCCGTTCACGAATCCGGAATCTCGAAGAAGGTCGTTGGCTTCAGGCCGATTGGTAATGTAAAAGGATAGCGTGCGCTACTCACCGGCCGGCTCAAACCCGTACACCAGGTTCCCCTTCCGGTCTGGCCCGATTTTTAATTTCATTTTACTTCCAATCCTGAGCGCTTCCTTCTTTGCCTCCCAGATCCTCGCAAGTACGTTCACTCCATCTGGAAGACCGACCACGCCAACTGCATAGTCCTCATTGCCGAAGCTCACAGGTTTTACGTAAATTATGGTGTAACTCAGGAGCTTGCCCTCGTCACTCAGCTTAACCCACTCGAGCTTGGAGGACGAGCACTTCGGGCAGTCCGCCTGTGGTGGAAAGTATACTTCGTTACACGAGACGCACTTCGTGGCGAGGAGCTGTCCTTTTGTAAGCCCCTCGAAGAACCTTTCGATCCTGCTTACCGGAATCCTGTAGCTCAAGACGAGCTCTCTCTGGTCTATGAAAATCGGGACGCCGTCCTTTTCGTCGAACACAACTGGCACTTTCCCGTCCATCTTGCACCACCTAGACCGAGTAGATGGTCACGTAGGAGTAGTGACCTGTCCCGCCGACATTGTGCGTAAGCGCTACACCGTTTTTGATAGAAGCCTGCCTTGAAGCGGGCGCTTGTCTTCTAAGCTGTTTTACAGCCTCGACCGCCATTCCAACCCCGGTCGCCGCTATCGGGTGACCCTTTGCCTTGAGCCCGCCGTCGAGGTTGACCGGAATGAGACCGCCATTGTAAGTCTGTCCTTCCCTTATGAGTTCTATCCCCCCCCCTCTCCTTGTAAAGCCAAGGTCCTCATAGGCAATGACCTCGGCAATTGTAAAGCAGTCATGGACCGTTGCTACATCGATTTCACGCACCGGGTCTGAAATACCCGCTTGCTTGTAGGCTTGCCCGGCCGCTAGGACCGAAGCCTCAAGACTCAGGAAATTCCTTCTTTTGCTCAGGTTTGCACTTCCGCTTGCGACGCCCTGAGCCTTTATCCACACAGGCGTGTCCGTGAGACTGCGTGCAGTGTTTTCCTCAGCTATAACCACTGCCGCGGCACCGTCGGTTATTGGAGATGAGTCCAGTAGCTTCAGGGGATGGGCTACATACCTTGAAGCCATCACCTCCTCTACGCTAACCTCCTTCTGAAACTGTGCATAGGGATTCATTGAACCGTAGTGGTGATTTTTCACTGAGACGAGCGCTAAGTCCTCTTCCTTTGCTTCGTATTTCGAAAGGTAAGCGTTTGCATAAAGTGCATAGTAGCCCGGAAACGTGAGCCCGAAATTCTCAAACTCCCAGAAGTAGTTGCCCGCTCTGCCGATTAACTCCACCACGGTAGGTGTGTCCACGCCGTACATCTTTTCCACACCGACGGCTAGCGCAATCTTTGAAGCTCCGCCTGTGACGCTCAGGTACGCGTTCCTAATCGCCGCTGACCCTGTGGCACAAGCCGCCTCGACCCTCATTGTACCTTTGCCGCTCAGCCCCGAGTACTCGCCCACGGTGACGGCCGGAAGCTGCTCTTCACTCCATATGCCGGCGTTCCCCACAGTGTAGAAGTCTACGTCCTTCTGTTCGATTCCAGCATCCCTGAGTGCTTCGCGAATTGCTTCCCAGGAAAGAACATTAAGGTTTGCGTCGGTCCTACGCCCGAATTTTGTAATCCCCGCACCTACTATACCCGCCTTTGTCATGAACGGTAAACCGTTCGCTCGACCTTTTAAGCTTACCAAAGGGGTGTATCAGTCCGAGAGAAGACAGGGCTTCACCATGGTGGGTGTAAGGTAAAGACAGCAATCAGAATCCAGCAACGCGCAATAGTGAGGTTTGTGCTCCAGTGCATCGTGTGGGTCCCACATGAGTTCGTGTATATTGCGTTTGTGCATACGTTCCGCTTCCAGTCCGTGCGCCCTGAACGGCTGACCGTGGCGTCCGTCCACGAAGTGCTTCTGCAAAGGTTAATAACTTTCGGTAACGAATAACAACGCATGGCGCTTGACCCGCAAAGGGTAAGAGACGATTTTCCAATACTTTCGCGAACCATGAACGGAAAGAGACTGGTCTATCTTGACAACGCCGCGACAACCCAGAAACCGCGAAGCGTGATACAGGCGCTTGTGGACTATTATTCGAATTATAATGCGAACGTTCACAGGGGGGCGTACCAGCTTGCGGAAGAGTCGACCGAGCTATTCGAGAGAGCGAGGGAAAAAGTGTCCCGATTCATTGGATGTGACCCTGAGGAAGTTGTATTCGTAAGAGGGGCTACGGAGGCAATCAACCTTGTTGCCTACTCTTACGGTTTCAGGAAACTGCGGAGAGGCGATAAAGTGCTTACGACAATAATGGAGCACCACTCCAACCTGGTACCCTGGCAGTTTCTAAGGGCGAAGGGGGTCGGTCTTGACTTTGTCGGTCTTACAGAGGAGGGGGAGCTCGATATGGAAGAGTTAAAGGCGAAGATTGATAGAAGGGTAAAGCTGGTTGCGGTTACACAGATGTCAAACGTGCTCGGGACGGTCAACCATGTGAGGGAAATCGCGGACGTCGCGCATGATGCGGGCTCCCCCATTCTTGTCGACGGCGCGCAGTCTGTTCCCCACATGCCTGTTGACGTGGTCCAAAGCGGCGCTGACTTTCTCGCCTTTTCTGGTCACAAGATGCTCGGGCCAATGGGTATAGGTGTTCTGTTCGCAAAACATGAGCTGCTCGAGGCGATGGACCCGTTTCACGGAGGGGGGGACATGATAAAGACGGTTGAGCTCAAACACTCCACTTGGAATGACGTACCAGCAAAGTTCGAAGCAGGCACTCCAGACGTTGCCGGTGCCCATGCTCTCGGGGTCGCCATTGACTACCTGGGCTCGCTTGAAATGGGAGAAGTAAGGAGGCACGAGGTGTCGCTTACGAGGTATGCATTGGAGAGGCTTGCCGATACAGAGCTCGTTGAGGTTTATGGGCCGCGCGACGCGGAAAAGAGAGGAGGTGTTCTATCCTTCAATATCGAGCATGTTCACCCGCACGATGTGGCGACCATACTAGACTCTCAGGGTGTGGCCGTTAGGGCAGGGCATCACTGCGCCCAGCCCCTCATGAACTGGCTCGGCGTCCCGGCTACCGCAAGGGCATCATTCTATGTGTACAACACGAAAGAAGACGTTGATGCACTTATATCGGCGATTGAAAAGGTAAAGGAAGTGTTCAGACTTAAGCAGGTGAGTTCCGCGTGAGCGAGATATACGCTGAAAATATACTTTACCACTACGAGCACCCGAGTAACAAGGGCACTATAAAGGATGCCGATATAAAGAACACTGATATGAACACACTGTGCGGCGACCAGGTTACGATTTATGTCAGCGTAAAAGACGGCAAGGCTGAAGAGTTAAAGTTTCAGGGAATAGGGTGCGCCATTAGCCAGGCATCCGCCTCAATGCTTACGGATAAGGTGCGTGGCTTCGACTTGAAGCTAATCCTTGATCTGGGACAAAAGGATATACTTGAGATGCTTGGAATTGAGTCGCTTTCGCCAATGCGTCTCAAGTGTGCTATGCTCGCCCTGCGCACCCTTCAGAAGGGCATAGTGAACTACTTCGCGTCTCAGTCTCCGCCCGGAAGCGTTTCCGACTGATACGAGGAAATTATTGCTTGGAGGGTTGCCTTTTCAGCCACCAAGTCTCTGAGCGAAAGTACACCGGCAAGCCTTCCGAGCTTGTCCAGCACAACGAGGTGCCTGATCTTGTTCGAGTTTATCTTTGCCGCTGCGGCCCCCACGTCGTCCTCCTGAAGCACCGTTACTATTTTATTGCTGGAAATTGCGTCAACCTTTGAGTCCAGATTCGTCCCGCGTGACACCGCCCGTATTATGTCGCGTTCGCTAACCACCGCGAGCGGCTTGTTCGGGTTGGAAGTGTCGACGAGGACCAACAGCCCCACCTGTTCCTTTGTCATGAGCGACGCTGCTTCCCTTATCGTGGCGTCTTTTGAGATTACAATCGGCTTCTTTTTCAAAAGGTCTTTTACTCTCATATTAATAATGAGTACCCGAAACGATAATATATGTATTGCGCACCGCTTATTTAATTTTGTAAACAGTGTTTCACGCTGCCTCTGTGGTGGCGACGGACTTTGTGCTCGAACCCAGAACAAAAAGTGTTTTATCATACCCCGTGCTTATACCCCCGTGGACAGTTACGACCTTATGATACTGACGCGGCTTTCAAGTGACGGACGTCTTTCTTCGGAACGAATAGGAAAGAGCATCGGCCTTACGGGTAATGCTGTCGCAAACCGCATAAAGAAGCTCACTGCAAGCGGGGTGGTAGAGGGATACAGACTAATCCCGAATTTTGATGCGCTGGGCGTAAAAGTCACCGGCTACCACTTCTCTTCATCGCAGTACAAGACAGCTCAGTGCGACCTCGGGGCGGTTTCAAGCCTTCCATACGTGCACAAGGTTATAGCCGGTATGAACGGCGAAGTCATGGTGTTCACGCTGAGCGAACTAGGTGACGATGAAGAAGCTCACTTCCGAGAGCTTTCGGATATTCTCTTTGAGTTCGAGTTGAAGCGCAGGTTCACAAGGGGCTCCGTGTCTCCTCCGATGCGTTCCCTTTCGCGGGTAGACCTGAGGATAATGTCGCACCTTGTTCAAAGGCCCCGCCTTTCGGTGTCAGAGCTTTCAAAGAAGATCGGTCTATCCACGAGAATGGTGAACAGAAGGGTTACGAAGCTCTTTGATGACAGACTGGTTCGTTTTAGTGTAAAGTTGCAGCTTAGCAGGCTCAGGGGGTACATACCTTATTACCTCTTCGTGAGCTTTGCTGACGTTGGCTACAACGGACCGTCAGTCAAGTTGCTTGACAGATTCAGGAACGCGACAATCTGGCACGGCCCGCTTGGAAGGGATAAGGCTGTCTTTGCAATTTGCAGAGAAGACTTTAGCCAGGTGGACAGAGACATAAGAAGCGTGGAAAAGATGTTTTCAAGAGAGGACTTTGTCACCATATTCCCCGCAAGGGCTATTTACAACGACGAGCCCATAAGCCGCATCATCACGAGGGCCCTTTCTGCCTATACAAGGAGTGGTCAGGTCACCGCATAAGAGATTGCAAAGGTCATGGCCGTTCCCCCTTATTCCTGAATGTGGGATATTCAGGCGATGCTACCTACTAGAGAAACCAGACCCTGCACACTCGACTTTGCCGGAACCGTAACGGTAAGCCCCTTTCTTCTTAGCGCGACGGCGGTTCTTGTACCCATCGCAACAACGTTAATTTTTTCGAGGTCAGTAAGGAGGTCATCAGGAATGCCCTCGAAGGCGGTGGAGCATGTGAACACCACACCCTTGCACCTTCGTTTTATGGCGGTCGCAACCTGAGGAATGAGCGAGGGCTCAAATCGAAGGTCATAGAGCACGGGGACATGAAGCTTGACTGAGTGTCTTCTGAGGAACCTGAGTAACTCATCGCTTCTTTTTTCAGAAGAAAAAAGGGCACAGCGACCTATCTTTCTCTCCATAAGGAGACTGATCAGTCCACCGGATGTGAACTCACGCGGTACTCTTACCACACGCTTGCCGAGTTTCTTCCTTACCGTGTGCGCCGTGGCAGGGCCGATTGCGAAGCATACGCTTCTTCTGATCGCCTTTCTCACGCCCCCTGACGCGTACAGACTGACGAGCTCGACTGCCTTCTGGCTCGTAAAGATGGATGTGTCAAGCATCCCGATGGACGAAAGCGCACGCCCGATGTCGCCATTCAGTGAGCGCACCACGACCGGATAGGAACGCGCTGATATACCCCTTTTTCTCAGTGCAAGTGCCAGCCTCCTCCCTGTCACATCTGAACCCAGAACCAGCCACACGCCTGCCGCCTCAGTAGGAAAGTTTCTCATAAGTTTCCTTTGCGCCTAGCCCCGTGATCCTTATGAATCGAGCGTTGCTCCTGAGCTCGTTTAGGTTTCTTGCACCGCAGTAACTCATGCCGGACCTGAGCCCCCCGAGAAGGTGAGAGATGACCTCAGCCACGCTTCCCCTGTAGGGGACAACCGACTCAACGCCCTCCGGCACTATCTGGGAAACCTCCTCTGGGTTGATGTCCATCCGGTCAAGGAGCCGCCTGCTTATATTTGCGCCAAGTGAGGCCATCCCCCTGTACGCCTTGTACTTTATACCATCCCTTACCACAAAGTAGCCTGGACTTTCGTCTGTACCGGCAAACAGGCTTCCTATCATCACCGAGCTTGCGCCCGCGGCAAGTGCCTTGGTCACATCGCCTGGCGTCCTTATGCCGCCGTCCGCTATTACAGGAATCTTGGCTTCAGCCGCAGCCTGCGCGCATTCGAGTATCGCAGTGAGCTGGGGGACACCCGCTCCGGTTATAATCCTAGTGGTACACGCCGCACCTGGTCCTATACCCACCTTTATGGCATCAGCACCCGCTTCGAGCAAGTCTTTTGTTCCTTCACGGGTCGCCACATTGCCGGCCACCACGGGTATGTGGGGGAATTCACGCTTTATTCTCTTTAGACCCTCGAGCATCAGGTCGCTGTGACCGTGAGCTATGTCTATGACAAGGAGGTCTACCTCGGCGTCAACAAGCTTGCGGGCCCTCTCAAGATAGTCGCCTCTCACACCGACCGCCGCTCCAACAAGAAGCCTACCCTTCGGGTCTTTTGCAGCTTGAGAAGGGCTTACATATCTTTCTATGTCCTTTGCCGTGATAAGACCCCTGACCGTGTTGTGGTCATCCACCAGGGGCAGTTTCTCGAGTTTGTGTACGTTCAGGAGGGCCAGCGCCTCCTTCGGCGTTATGCCAGGGTGGGCCACCACTAGCTTTTCACGTGGCGTCATCACCTGTGTTACGATAATCGAGTCATCTTCCACAAACCTAACGTCCCTACGGGAGACCACTCCGAGAAGTTTCCTCGAGTCGTCGACCACAAGTAGACCACTCACCCCCGTTTCTTTCATGATCTCCTTCGCATCGGATACCGTTGAGTTGGGACTTATCGTATAAGGATTCTCAATCTCGTACGCTTCAGCTCTTTTTACCTTCTTTACCTCGTTCACTTCCCGCTCTATCTCCATGAATCTGTGAATTATGCCTATGCCACCGAGTCTTGCAAGCGCTATCGCCATGGTCGCTTCTGTCACGGTGTCCATGTTTGCCGACACGAAGGGTATCCGAACCCTGATTCCCTTTGCCACCTCTGTGGTCGTGTCAGCAAGTGACCTAGACTTGATGGAAGACCTTTTTGGGACAAGAAGTACGTCGTTGAAAGTAAGACCCAGCGGTATATCCTCGAACTTCAAACCTTATCCTTTTTAGATGTCATTGCGAGGTAGCTCTTAAGCCTTTTTGGGCCGCCCAGAGGGTCAGACGGTGGTGTTCAGTTTAAGCCATCAGGACCGGCAGATCATGTGCAGATTGTAGAGGCAAGACGCAATTCTGCTTCTCGCAGGGTTTATTTCTCTTTCTCTGATACAACTTTTCATGAATGCATCAGAGCCTATCGTTGTCCACAAGGGTTTGGACAATGTGTACGTAGATGAAAGTTCAATCTGCCTAATCGATAGTGATGACAGCAAGCTTTATTATCGCGGGTACGATGCGGAGGAGCTAGTTGAAAAGTCCACCTATGAAGAGGTTGGATATCTTCTCCTATACGGGTCACTGCCCACCTCGGCCGAGCTTAATTCGTTCACGAAGACGCTCCGAGACAACTATTCAATCCCAGCCGAGGTTGTAGAAACACTGAGACGGTTCCCGAGGGACGCTCATCCGATGGACGTACTGAGAACCGGCGTGTCCATGTGCGCGTCTTTTGACGAGCGGGAAAATACGCTTGAAGCGAATAAAAGGAAAGCGGTAAGGATAGTCGCGAGGATTCCCGCGCTGATCGCGGCACACTCCCGGATAAGGCATGGCCTCGACCCTGTGGCCCCGGACATGTCGCTTCCAATCGCCTCAAACTTCCTCTATATGCTCAGGGGGGAAATGCCCGAGGAGTTCGAAGCAAGGGTCATGGACAAGGTGATGATTCTGCACGCGGAGCATGAGATGAACGCTTCGACTTTTTCATGTATAGTCACAGCTTCGACCATGAGCGACATCTACTCCGTGATAACTTCGGGTATATGCACCCTAAGGGGCCCGCTTCATGGGGGGGCAAATGAAGCTGCGTTGAGCTATATTCTGGGCGTGGGTTCGCCTGAAAAGGCGGAGGGTGCAGTCGACAACACGCTTAGGTCAGGAGGAAGGATTATGGGCTTCGGTCACAGAATTTATAAGAACTGGGACCCCCGATACAGGGTGCTCAAGCCAATCGCAAGGCAGCTTTGCGACCAGAAAGGTAAGTCGCTGGTTTACCTTACGGCAGAGGCAATAGAGACGGCTGCCCTGAAAAGGCTGGTGGACCACAAGATCTTTCCAAACGTCGACTTCTACTCGGGTGTGGTCCTGAATGCCCTCGGTATCGAGACCGATCTCTTTACACCTGTGTTTGCGATGAGCAGATCGGTTGGCTGGGTGGCGCATGCCATTGAATACTTGGAAAATAACAGGCTGATCAGGCCGAAGACCAGGTACACGGGCGAGATAGGAAGAAAGTACACGCCGCTTTCCGAACGTACTGCACTGGCTAGCGCGTAAACAGCAGGCTGTCATGCAGGCCGGCTCACGGTACCGACGAGACCCACGGTGGGGCGAAAGTTTAATTCGACACCGGTTGCGAGATTAACCATTGTGTCCTACCCTCCGCACTCACCGACGAGGGCTTATGCCTTTCTTATTCTGATAGCGCTTGCGGCTGGTGCCGCAATAGGTGCCTCCTCGGCCCTCTATCTCTACACAAAGTCCTTTGCCCCCGAGGCGCACAGCTTGGGATGCGGGTGTCAGCCAACCAATCTCACACCCGTTCAGATAGAGCCAGTGGCGGGCGAGCAGGGAAACCTCTCTGTCGTTTACAAGAGGGCGGTGGATTCGGTGGTCGAGGTTGATGTCGAGGTGCCGGGAGGGGGTGGTGTGCTCGGCTCGGGCTTTGTGGTGGAATATGCCGGCAGGGAATACGCTGTGACGAACTATCATGTGGTGGAAAACGCAACACAGATAGCCGTTCGCTATGAAAACGGGAACTCGTCCGCGGCAAGACTCGTGGGCTACGACAGGTTCTCCGACCTTGCCGTTCTGCTTCCGGTTCACCTTCCTGAAGGCATTCGTCCGCTTCCCATCGCGAATTCGTCAGACCTTTTCGTCGGCGAAACGGTGGTCGCGATCGGAAGTCCGTTCGGCCTGTCCGGGACGCTCACGGTGGGTGTGGTGAGTGCACTCGACAGAGTTCTCTCGGACCCCGTGGCTTCGCCGTTTTCTATTGGAGGAGTGATTCAGATAACCACGCCCATAAACCCCGGGAACTCCGGGGGCCCGCTTCTCACGCTCGCGGGCCAGGTTGTGGGCGTGACGACAGCCATAATCCAAAATAGCGAAAACGTGGGGTTTGCCATACCCTCACTAACTGTGGCAAAGGAACTTCCATGGCTTGTGACCACCGGGAGCTACCAGCTTCATCCTTACTTCGGTTTCTCTGGCGTCTCTATGAACTACTTTATTGCAGCCGCGATGGGAGCAGGCGTCACGCGTGGTGTTCTCGTCCAGAGCGTGATACCAGGAAGTCCTGCCGCGAAGGCTGGTCTCGTTGCGGGTGATCGAGAAGAGACTATATTTGGCGAAACAGTGGTGCTCGGCGGCGATATAATAGTGGCGGCAAATGGCGTCGTCGTAACGAGCACGGATCAGCTGGTATCATACCTACAGCTCTACGTAGCAGCCGGGCAAAATGTTGTGTTCACGGTGTATGCGCAGGGAAAGCAGTTCAACATAACGGTGACTGCCGGACGCCTGCCGTATTCCCAGGTGTAGGGACCGTGAGGTCAGAGGATACAGTACTCACGCTGTTTATGTGCTCCATTTGGGCGGGTAACTATTTCGCAATCAAAGCGAACCTTGTGTATACTGACCCGTTTACGCTTGCGGCGCTCAGGGGTATTGTGGGCGGTACCCTTGTGCTTGCCGCTGGGCGGGCAAGTCCCCTGTCGGTGTCACCAAGGCAGCTTCTCAGGCTTTCGCTCCTTGGTCTGTTCAATGTAACACTCTTTCTTGTATTCCTGAACCTAGGGCTTGAGTACATACCCTCCTATCTTGCGTCCATTCTTGTTTATACTCAACCGGTTATGGTCACCGTACTGTCCCCTCTTGTAGGCGAAAGGCTCTCCCTGTCGAAGCTACTTGGCGTGTCGTTCGCCTTTGTGGGCGTTGTCCTGGTGTTTGCCGACTGGTCCTTTTTTGCGGTGAACCCGCTAGGTCTCCTGTTTGAGCTCCTTGCTGCCCTCTCCTGGGCGGTGGCTACGCTTTTCTACAAATCTTGGGACAGCGGCCTCAGTAACCTCCGGGTCACCGGAGTGCAGAACCTCCTGGGAGGACTTTTCGTGGTTCCTCTTCTCTTCTTTGTGCATCCCGTCATTGACCCGGCTCCTGGTTTTTGGGTTTACTTTACCTACAATGCCGTCCTTGCGACCGCGGTTGCCTACTTCATCTATTTCAGGGTGGCGGGAAGAAACCCCGTGTCCGAGTTTGGGTCGTTCCTCTTCTTTGTTCCTGTTTTCACAATGTTCATCGCTTCGGTTGTGAGTTTGAATCCACCATCATTGAACGTCTTGGCTGGTACTGGTCTCGTTTCCGCTGGAATCGTACTTGTAAATACAAAAGCAAGGAGGCGTGCTCCAGAAAGTTTTTCAGGTAATACGGCTCTGTCAAAATGAATTGAGGTTTGCTCTGATATCCGGGGAAGATATTCATGCCATTCTGGACGCTCCGGTCCTTATCGAAAGGATGAGAACCGGCTTTCTTGACTTTGAAGCGAAGACGGTTGTCAATCCCGAGCGCACGGTTATACTGCAGGGGGAGGACTGGTGGGGGGTCATGCCTTCTCTGTCCCACGACGGCCTGTCGGTAAAGGTCGTTAGCGTTATTCCCGAAAACTCAAAGAAAGGGATGGATACCACCCAGGGCATTGTACTCCTTTTTGACCGGATCAGCGGGCAACCAAAGGCTATGTTCAACGGCACCGTGCTTACCGCAGTACGTACCTCTGTCGTGAGTGCCCTTTTTGCAAGCTGCTTCGGTGGTTCGAAAAGAGTGTTCATAATAGGTGCAGGACTTGAGGCCAGATACCATGCGCTTCTCTTCTCCCGTCTCTTTCGGCTGGATTCATTTAACGCAGTTTCGCGTTCTGAAGCGTCACTCGAACGCTTCCGGGAGTGGAGCATTGCGCAGGGGTTGCATCTCGACCATACTCTGAGAATAGACGACGCCGACACGGTGATCGCGGCTACCACCTCAAGTTTGCCCGTGGTTCAAGACTACTCGGGCGCGAACAGGCTAGTTATCTCGATAGGTGCACACACACCCGGTGCCAGAGAAGTGTCGGACAAAGTTCTCATGTCCGCCGACCGGATAGTTGTGGATACTCTCGAGGGTTGTATAAAGGAATCCGGCGATATAGTGTCGGGCTTGAGACGAGGACTTTTTGTTGATTCAAAGCTCATTGCGCTCGGACAGGTGCTGTCCCACGGTATCGGAACGAAGGGCAGATTTCTCTTTAAATCGGTGGGTTCTGCCTTTCAGGATCTTTACGCTTGCCTGGCTTTGCTTGACCTTGCCCTGTCCAGGGGCGCGTTTAGACAGGCGGAAGTCTGATAAGCCAGTCCTAAGGTGTGATAGCCGATGGCAGGAGTTGCACTCAGGTCTGAGATTTATGACCCTGCGTTGATACGCAGGGTTGCGGTCCTTGCGGATTCTTCCGAAGTCGACAGTATATGGTATCCCGATGTTAAATATGATGCGATCGAGCTCGCGGCCCTTACCCTGGCTTCAACCAGGAGGGTAGTGGTGGGTACAGGTGTGATAAGGCTTCTTGAGCATGACCCAGACCAGGTGTCAAGAAGAGCCTACCTTCTCAATAGCTGGTCGGCCGGCAGGTTTGTCCTAGGTGTCGGGACTGGTGCGAACCTCGGCGCGCGTTCTGTTCAGGCACTCGTTGCAGCCCATGAGAAGCTGCGCTCAGCCTATCCCGGGAGCACGAAGCCGGTTGTGGTGTACTCGGCTCTGCGTCAGGGGATGTACCGCGCGGCCCTTTCCGGCGCAGACGGCGTTCTTTTCAACTTCTGTTCGCCGGCGTATCTCAGGCGACTCCTGGACAAGTATCCCCCTAGACCAAGTTTCCTCACGGCGGTGTACATCAAGGCGTTCTACTCCGAGAATTCCGCTCTTGCAAAGAAGATGCTGGTCGAAGAGTTCAGAAGGTACGCTCAGTACCCACATTACGCGCGGATGTTCTTGGAAATGGGGGTGGAACCGGCGGTCGCCTCCCTGCGTGAAGAACTTCCTGTACCGCCCGAGCTGCAAGATGTAGTGCTTCTAAATCCTACAGCAAATGAGCTTGCTGAGCTCATAAAGAAATTCAGAGATGCCGGGGTGAACCTGCCTGTGGTCTATCCGTACATTTTCGGTGACGATGATGAGAAACTAAGGCACTTTGGTGAAATCTTTCAATCCTTGGCACCCTTCTCTGGATACCCATGGAAAGGTGAGCGGGCGTGAAGATTGGCATGATGTTTAGCGGGAACGCCGATCTCACACCCGCCGAGGCCCAAGAGCTTTCGAAGAGGGCAGAGGAGAAGGGGTTCGCGGGCGTGTGGATAGGTGAAACAACACTCCGGGATGCGGCCGTCCTCGCTACTCTCATGAGCGTTTCGACCCGAAAAGTAGAGGTAGGTACCTCGATAGTAAATGTGTACACAAGAACCCCGGGACAGCTTGCAATGCTCGGCGCGACGCTCAACGAGGTCTCAGGTGGGAGGTTCATTCTTGGTCTCGGAGCAAGCACCCCGGCCATAATCGAGGGCTGGCATGGTGGCGCATATTCGCAACCACTCAAAAGGGTCGAGGAGACGATCAAACTCCTCAGGATGTACTTCTCCGGTGAGAAGTTCGATTACAGTGGGGTTTTCTATTCTCCGAAGAATGCGCGTCTCAGGGCGGGCAAACCGCCTGAAATTGCTCTCGCGGCGCTCAATAGGAAGATGACAGCGCTCGGCGCCCGCGTCGCAGACAGGCTGATATTCAACCTCAACCCTCCAGAGGAGATCGGACGAACCGTGAATTTTGTTAAGGAAGAGGCGATGGCTGCGGGGCATCCAAAGCCTGAGTTGTGCGTGATGCTCTATAGCTATGTCCTTGATGACGGGGCGGAAGCGATGACCCACGCAAAGGACCTTATTGGGTTCTACGGCAGCTCGGACGCCTATTCTAGGATGTTTTCCTCGTTCGGTTTCTCAAGTGAGGCGGACGGTATGCTCGCGGCGTGGAAAGATCGAAACAGGGAAAAGGTCCGTGCCTCGGTTACAGAGGAGATGGTTCACCACCTTCTCGCCTTCGGTAGCACAGAGGCGCTCAGGGAGAAACTCGCAAGGTATGAAAAGGCGGGGGTGGACAACGTTCTCATTGCCCCGTCTCCGTTTGGAGACTTTCTCAGTAATACGCGAAAGATCATCGAGGTGCTCTAGTGCCTCCTGAATACGAAGGGCCGAGGAAGAAGCCGGGAAAGCTCGGTTTCTTCAGTCCCACCCCTAAAGTGATATGCGACCTTTATCCTTCCGTCTTCCGAAAATTCGTATAGCACCTGTCTGCACGCGCCGCACATATACGGGGGAATGTCGGAATCAGCGACAATGCACACCGCATCGAAAGTGGTTGCCCCCTCCGACACCGCCTTGAACAGGGCGACCCGTTCGGCACACATGGCAAGACCATAGGATGCGTTTTCGACATTGCACCCTGTAAATATCCTTCCATCCTTCGAGTGCAGCGAGGCACCCACCGCAAAATGCGAGTAGGGAGAGTAGCTCTTTTCGAGCGCCCTCTTTGCCGCTTCTATAAGGCTCTGTGTGTCCACATGGATAGCAGGTCAGGGCTGAATTTATCTTTATCTTCAGGGGAAGACCCCGTCCGTAAGGGCGGGGTAGTTCACTTTTATTCCAGAACCCCGTGCACGGGCGTGGTGTAGTTTCAACCCTGCGGGCAGTTTTTCCTGAAGGAACGCTTTTGTTATACTAGGAAATCAGTCCATGAAGTTGTCGCAGGCTGACTGCATATTTTGTTCGATAGTGTCGGGTGGGCGCCCGAGCTACAAGGTTTTCGAAGACCGCAACCATCTTGCCTTTCTTGACATACACCCCTTTGTGCGCGGTCATACTCTCGTGGTTCCCAAGGAACACTACGACACGCTCCTTTCGATGGACGAGAAGAGGGTGGGCGGGCTCTTTGAGTGCGTTTCAAAGGTAGCCGTCAGAGTTGTCAAGGCGGTGGGGGCTGATGGCTTCAGACTCATCCAGAACAACGGCGAAGCGGCGGCCCAGGTTGTCAAGCACGTGCACGTTCATATCATACCGCTCAAACTAGGTGAGAAAGAGGCGTACTTTAAAAGGCTAGACCTTTCAGACCAGGAGCTTTCGAGTATAGCTTCGAGTATATGGCTTGCGAGTGGAAAAAAGGTCACAGGTCTTCAAGCGCATGCATCAGAAGCTGAAGGAACTTCTCGCGCGCCTCGTCCGTGTTTGCGTCGAATTCAAGCTCCCCGCCGGCTGCGTAGTCGTGCCCCCCGCCTCTGAACGCTTTTGCAATCTTGGCACAGTCGATATTTTCATTAGAACGTCTGAAGCTGACCTTCCTCCCCTTCACGTAAACTTGGATGTCGCTCGGAAACGTCTCTCTCAGCACGTCACAGGTGCGCGTCGGCCCGAGTGGTCCGGTGGCAAAACCCACCGCCACCCTGAAACCACCCGCGTTCAGAAGGCGCGCAGTTTTTCTGAGTTCTTCTTCCGAATGGGCTACGAGCTTCGTGTAATGGCAGTAGTCATTGTAGACAACGGAATCCACAAGCACGCCTTCGGAAACCACCTGGGCGAGTCTTTCAAGCTTTTTGTCGCATTCGGCCTTCGTAAGACTGTTATAGTAATCCACAACTCCTGTGAGTACTCTGCCGATTTCGTCGAGCGGTTCATGGAAGTCTGTGGCGTGTGCAAGTTCGGCAAGCCTCTTTGAGTAGTCGTCAGAAGGGGCATACCGTCTCTGAACAAGCTCCGCCCCACATGCTTCCCGGTCGGGGGGCTTTACGAGTTCCACACCGGCTCTCCGGACTGCCTCCATCGAAGCGGCACTCCAGCTATGGTGGTCAAGCCAGTCCACCCGAGTACCACGGGATACCAGCGAGCTAAGAGCGGTCACCATTGCATCCCTCTTGTCGTCATCCAGTCCAAAATCGGCTATCACCGTAAGCTCCACGACTTTCAGTTCTGACAGCTCAATGAGAAGATGTTTCATATCATCTAAACCGTAGTCCACGAATTTTACGGTAGCAAGCGGGTGGACCCTGAGAAAGATTGCCGCACTCATAAGTCCGTCTACATCCCTTCTGTGGGTATAAACAACGGATGTCATACTGGCATACACTACGGTGGCAATAAAAGCTGAATGGGTGGTTTTACAAACCTGGCAGACAGGGGTGCAGGCAAAAGACCCGGCTTAACTCGTGACCGGTGTGCACGGCTGAACCTCAAGCACTTCTATGCGCGCGTCAGGCATGCCGACGCACACCTGTGTATAATCGTGAAGGTTAAAGCTTTCTATATCTTTAGGGGAAGACCCAGTCCGCAAGGGCGGGGTAGTTCACCAAAGAAGGCAAATGAGACCAAGTCGAGCTAGAGGTGCCTGTCTACCCTGATTCGGCCGGGCAGAATGAAAACGTCCGGGCAAGAACGGTCGAAGTTCCAGGTTGCATTCGGCTCCCGTTTTCGGTGTGATCTTGCGGCAATCTCCCTTGGCAAGACGTAGCAACTTCGAAGGAGGCCAACCCGCACGTACTCTCCCCGCTTTAGTGTGCTCTCAGTCTGACTACCTCAGGTCTAACAAAGCGCCTGTTTTAATCTGGCAAAAGGTTTTTAGGCAACTCGCCCTTTCTTTATTTCCCTGTCAACTCTAAACTAGTTTTTCCTGAGATTCGGAAATTGAGTATGTAGTCTCCAACTGGGTTGACCCGATGGGTCACGAGGATCGTCCGACAAAGAGGCGGTCCCTGAGTCCTGCATGTGCTTCCCGCTCTTAGTGATCAAAGCGTATCTCGGCGGTGCTCTCACCGCTTTTTTGCCCGATAGTTTCTCTTTTCCAGGCGGGCGCGTCCAAGAGCACCTCAAGTATACGGTTCACCGTGTCTCTCCACGTGCAAAAGAATGGTTCGAACATATCCACTGCTATCTCATCCTTTTCTTCTCTCACCTCTACTTACGCGAAGCAGTACTTTAGTGTGCGTTTTTAGCGCCCTCAGTCGGCCAGTGGTCGACGCTGCCCAGACCCATGTGTGCGTATAGTCATTTTAACCTATTAATTTTTGTAGTGGTTACTACCTTCTGGACACACTGACAGTCTGCTCAAAATTTTGAAATAGAAGCAAAGGTTTTATGTCCCACTGTGGTAAGATCGTATGGTAGAAAGTGAAAGATCAGTCGGTTATGCTCTCCTTGGACTTGGCGTAGTGCTCATACTGATCGGTGTGGTGCTTGCCATTCTGCGCTACTTGGAGCTAACCGCCTCCGGCGCCACCCTTTCAGCCGATGTGTCCCTGTCCATGTCGTCCCTAGTAGGTGTGCTTTCACAGGTACTCTTCCTTGCCGTGGTCATATGGGCGGGCTCTATACTTATGAGCAGGGGCGCAAACTTCATCAAAGAGGGTTGAACTGCTTGGAAAACGAGTTACCCGTCTCTGCGCTTCAAGGGGGGATCTATGTCATAATCATATTTTTGATTATGGCACTTGGACTCGTTGCCTCCACCGTTTACGCTCTAGGTTCCTCGCGAAACAACATAACCGTCTCCGGAATCAGTGTGGGTGACCGGCCGTTGCGCCTGAGCCAGACCTTCCATGTTTACAACCCGGGCCCTCTCCCTCTGACCGGTGTTTACCTGGGCGAGGACCTTATCGTTGGCACACACTACTACCGGAACTCGACGGGTCCGTTTGACCTGCCTGCGGGCAGAGACATCTCTGTCCCGACTGTCCTGACACTCGATTTCGATAACGCAACGATGTGCACGCTTTTCTTCTCTTGGTTGCCCGCCAACTATTCGATAACTCTCAATCTCACACTCGGGGGGTTTATCGGCATGAATGCGACGCAGGAGGTCGGCCGGCTTTCACTTGGCCCAGTCTTCCAGAGGTTTGTGCTTTCGAGTTCCCTTTCTGGCAACACCATGAGTTACTCGCTTGCGTATAACTTCAATCAGTCGACCCTTCTTTCATCACTTCCAGTGCAACTGACATTTACCACTTCGACCTATGAAGTACTTGCCTCGGTTCCCGTTTCCCAGCCCGGTGGTACACTTACAGGTTCATTCAGTCTCAAAGCACCTGCTTCCGGGATAGATGTATGGCTGAGTGTCGCTGGCTCGGCCGTTCTGATTCACGCAGGTACGCCCGCGTTTTCCTTTGAGGGGGGAAGTACGTGTTAGGAGAGAAGACAAAGCTCAGCTATACCAAGGCTTTTGCGGCCGGCGTGTATGCAGCCGCCGGCTATGCCATCTTCTTTGTGCTGGTGCCGAGATTCTTTCAGTCTGGCTACGGACAGGCGGTGCTTGAACCCCCAAGCCTTGCTACGGCGGCGTTACTCGTGCTCGTCGCAGCGATTTCCGCCTTGTTTTCGGGGACAAGGGTACGGGGTTTCTTCCCGCTTGCGCTCGGTTTTATTTCATATGTTTACATAACACTCGCCTTTCCAACCGGCGAGTACTTGGTGCACCATGGGAATGTGACACTGTCGCTCGGGATAGGCTATGTCATATCGGTGATGAAAGTTCTCGCGCTTCTAGAGACTGCCAGAGGATTTCTTATGCTCATCACTGATAATGATGAATGAACAATTTGTTCATTCGGCTTAAGTCTGCATGCACGGAAAGCAACCATAATGCTGCTATCTCGAGAACTTCGGGTTACTCTCGTCGCACCGAAGAGCGCAGTTACAGGTGGATTCTATAGGATGGGAGCAGCTCTTCGTGCGATGCATCCGCCTTCGGGTGTCAGGTACACGGTTACTCAGAGGAGCAAGATTGTCTCACCGAGGTACGACAAGTATGAAGTGTCCCCTGTAACCTTCATTTACTGGCTCGGCACCACGGTCTCGGATCATCTGAGAACAAAGGCGGATGGTGACCTTATCCACGCCTTCTTCTGGGATTATTTTAACCCCTGGCGACCATGGATTCACGAAAACGACAGCTCGCTTTCGCAATACCTCTCGGGTTACTTTGGCTTCAACAAGAAGGTCTTCGAGAAGGCGCTCAGGATAGGCACGACCATACTCAACGCAGAAAGTTGTCGCAGAGTGATAGCTTGGAGCGAGCATGCAAAAAGAGGATTGGTCGCTGACGGAGTAAGGCCTGAAAAGATAGAGGTCATTCCTCCGCCTGTTCCGCTGTCGAAGAAGGCAGAGAAGGTAGACGACGGGTTCACGATGACCTATATCGGGCGTGACTACAGAAGAAAGGGGGGCGACTTCGTGCTAAGGGCTTTCCGCGAGATTTCGAAGGTTTATCCGAACACTAGGCTGAATTTTCTCGGTCCCATAGATGACCCAGAACTGAAAAGCTGGGTCGCAAGCGACCCTAGGATAAGTGTCGCAGACTTTATGCTCAACGCAGACATTCGTAGGCGCGTCTATCCTTATACGGACCTTCTTCTCATGCCGTCTAGGGCAGAAGCCTTTGGTCTTACCGTAGTGGAGGCGATGAGCTACGGGATCCCGGTTTTGGTGAGCGATCTTCCTGTACTTAGGGAAATCGTGGGCGGAAATGAGCAGTTCTACTTTAAAACAAACAACTTCGGTGAATTTGTTTCTAAGATCAGGCTGCTGGTGGAAGACGAGTCCCTGCGTTCGCAGGCCGGAAACGCACTTCAAACAGCCGTTGCCGAAAGATATTCGCCCGAGGTCGTGAACCCTAGGCTCCTCGGGGTATACGAAAAAGCCCTATAACTACGCGGGAATACAGGTTTAAGTCTTCGGGTGCCACCGCAAATTCCCTTCAAAGCTTTTCAGAAACTCGAGCTGCTTAGGTGTGGGCGAGCTCTGCGGGTGAACGTTTTTAATAAGTCGTAGAGCTTCCTCGGCCCGGTAGCCTTTCGAAATCAGATATGCCGCGACCACCGTGACCGACCGTCCCATTCCCGCGTGGCAGTGCACGAACACCTTTAAGCCTTCGCCCTCCTTGCGTCTGAGCCAGTCCAGCATTCTCTGCAGATCCTCGGCGGAGGGTGGATGCTTGTCAGGTACGGCGACGCTCATCACATCGAATCCGTCACTACCCCTGACCGACGCTCCCACCGAGAGGACCGCCCGGACCCCTGCCTTCCTCAGCCTTTCGGGTCTTACGTTGTCAGAACCGACGGCGATTGTCGTCGTCACCCAGTCAATTCTGTGCCAGTCGAAAAAGATGCTTATGGCTCTTGCAAGCCGCGCGGACACTGCACCAATAAGATTCTGTAGAGTAAAGATAAGCTTAGCTTTGGGATAAGCCTAAAACCCGTCGGAGCAACTTAGGGGAGAGTCAGTATGGAAGAAAACCGGGTCACTATAAGGTGGGTGGAAAGGTTTCAGTTTGTCGGGACCGACTCGGCCAGTCATTCGGTTGTGCTCGATGCCTCGCCTCCTTCTGGCGAGTCGACAGGTATGAGACCAATGGACATGCTTCTTCTTTCGCTTGGTGTGTGTACTGCGATGGATATAGTCCAAGGGTTGAAAAAACATGGAAAGAGTCTTGAGAGGCTTGAGGTCAGTGTTACAGGCACGAAAAACGAATCTCTGCCGCACTACTTCAAAAATGTAAATGTCCACTATAAAGTGTATGGCAAGGGAATAGAGCCGACAGTTCTTGAGAAGGTTATTCGTCAGTCCCACGAACTTTTCTGTTCGGTCGGGGCTACGATGAGTGGCCGTGCCGAAATCGGGTGGAGTTATGAGATCAGGGAAAGCTTCGATCCCCTTTCCTTCTAACTTCTGCACTTCGCCCTTTTGGCGCCGAGGTGCGTTCAGTCGCTCTCACCATTCTTTCTTCCCCCGATGGCTTTTGATCTGAGTTCGTCCAATTCCTTTTCAAGAGATCTCACCTTTCTTTCAAGGGAAAGCGCGCCGCCTAAAACGAGTATAACCCCGAGCACGGCCTCAAAGCCGTCTGCTGTTCGAGAACCACCTATTGTAAACCAGAGTCCAAGAAATATATAGGTCCAGCCTGAGTGGATTATATCGCTGAAAAAACGTTTTACGAAGCTCAAAGGGTGACGCCCGAAGGGTTTACGGCATCACTGACGCATCAGCTCTTCGGTGAACGCCTCGAGTTTTCTCATTGCGCTCTCGGCGTTGTGTCGCGCGACGCCGATTACATTGTATCTTTTGTTGCGGGTGACAAGGAGCAGGTTCGCGTTCCTGAGTTTCACTGTAACCTGCAAGGGGGGACCCGTTCCAGCCTCTGCACCTAACGCCTGGAGCGAGGACACAAGCTCGGCTGATTTATCGGCAAAAAGGTTAAGCGGTGCACCCTCTCCGGCGGTTGCAATAACGCTACCGTACTTGTCCGCCACCGCCACGCAGCACAGGTTTTCGTCGAGAACATCTTTCAGCCGTTTCCTCAATTCGTCGACAGATATGGGCATGACCTTCCTGATACTAGTGGTTAAAAGTCCCTATTAAATAGGGTTATAGCCGGTATTCCGCCCAGCTGCCCTCAGTTTCAAAGACCTTTACGCTCATTCCCGCCTGACTACCAAGGGCTTTCACAAGCTGGTCGTGGACATACTGCGCGAGCTTTTCAGCGGACGGCGGAAGGTAGTCCGCCGAGACCGACTCGTTAAGAAGCGTATGGTCCATCTTTCCGATTACATCATGTAGCGAATGCTTGATTGCACCGAAATCCACCACAAAGCCCATGCTGTTGAGTCCGTTGCCTTCCAGTCTTACCTCAACCCTGTAGTTGTGACCGTGCAACCTTCCACATTTCGGATGCCCGGGTATAAAGTGCGCCGCGGCAAAGCTATCGGCAACTCCCACTGACCACATGATCCTCGCAGCTGTTACGCCGCGGCTGTTTATAGAGGCTTCGCAGGAACTGCCAGATTCCGGGTGTTCGCTATAATTTATATATTGAGCCAGAAAAATTATTACCTATGTCAGAAGGTGCGGTTTTGCCGGAGGCCAAGGAACGGCTGAAAGCCTCCATAATGGAGGCACTCAAGAACTGCTATGACCCTGAGATTCCGATAAACGTGGTGGATCTCGGTCTCGTGTATGATATCGTGATAGGCGACAACAACGATGTGTTCATCAGGATAGGTCTAACTGCGCCTGGCTGCCCCGTGGGCTACCTGCTAGAGGAAGAGGTGAAACAGGAGGTGGGAAAGATACCCGAGGTGAGAAGCATACAGGTGGAAATAGCCACGTCTCCTCCATGGTCCCCCGACAGGATGAGTGAAGACGCAAAGAGGCAGCTAGGTCTATTCTGAGGCTCAGGTACCAAGGCAGACGGAACAGCCGGAGTTTGCTTCTGGGTCAACCTTTCTGTGTAGGTCGCACATGTATCCCTTTCTTATGACGTAGTCGGAAATGTCGTCGATTTTCTTCAGTATCTCTTCTCTCTTAACCGACCCTTCGGCTATTTTCCTTGACAATCCTTCTATCATCGAAGCAACATCCAGATATGCCGAGAGGTCTATCGCAACGCCCCTTTCATCGGAATCATACCTACTTATCGCAGACTGTGAAACCCCGAGAAGACTTGCCGCCCCCTTCTGGGTAAACGCGTACTCCTTAACTAACTTTTTTGCAAGCAATCCCCTGATCGCCGGTATCACGGACTTCACGGCAACTTCATGCGGAGTCAACATCAACTATCACAGCATCATGTGTCCAATAGTCCGTTCAAGAATATAAATCTGACCTTCCTTTCTTTCTTTTGCGCTAGCAGGGTGACGTAACGCTAATAGCTCAAGCATTCTATCCCTACACCGAGAATGCCGCTTGTCCATTTGGTATCTGTCGCTTGTGTTTCGGCGGAAAGTATTGGACTTGTTGTCTCTGCATTCCTTCCCCTCTTTCCGCTAAATACCGTTCTTTATCCGGATTCACTTCTTCCGCTTTACATCTTCGAAAAAAGGTACCAGCTTATGATGAAAAGGGTTCTTTCTGAAAATATACCGGTCGGGATTGTGCTCATAAAGAGGGGAGAAGAAGTGGGCGGTATCGCTGAGCCGTATGATGTGGGTACATCAGCCCGGGTGATAGCTAGCGAAAGGTTGAGTAGTGGCTATTACAAGGTCGTTGTGAAGGGGTCAAAGAGGTTCAGAATTTCGGGAATAGACTATAGCGAGCCCTATCTCCAGGCCGAGGTGCAGTGGTTAAACGGCGACCAGGAAAAGCGTGACGCAAGCACGGAGCTTCAGTTGAAAGAGATGGTCATGCCCCTCTTTAGGAAGTACATGAAAGTCCTGGAGGAAAACTATGGCGTGACCCCCCTTCGGGAGGAGATCCATACATACCCTCCGGCGCAGTACTCGTATATAGTGGCTGAGGTGATTCAGGTAGACCTTCATGAAAAACAGAGGCTGCTCGAGGCAGACTGCACCTCAGAAAGGCTCAGGATGGAGCTTGAACTCCTTGAACGCTTTGACCTCTAGCGCCGGGCAAGCCCGCCGCAGCTCCTGTTAGATCTTGCGCAGTGAACTTTCGACCTTTTATCTTAAGGAGGTTATGAAGTAAGAAGCCCTAGCCCCCAGGGTGGTAGTTCATCAAATACTTGAGCTCAACTTTGAGAGGTAGGACAAACATCCTAGATGACCTTCACTGAACTATTGGAACGAACCTGCTTGGGTGTTGCTGGTCCAAAATCCTGAAGGGTTTCTTGCCCAGTAGCAAGAAGGGGATTCCGGAAACAAAGGGTGGTGCAGCTCAAAGGGTTCATCTGAGGCAGGGGAGGCTGTTTCTCCCGGATCCGCAAGCTGGATGAAAACCGTGGGGAACTTCGTGCCGCGAGCCCGGTACCCCTAAGCCGCTGCAGCAGTTCCAAAATAAAAAGCTTCAACAGGACATGGGTCGCATTTTTCGCAAGCGTAGAATGGGAGAAAGGGTAGAACCGAAGGCGGGGGCCTCTAGTGGTGGACCGTATGCTTCTCTCCTTGCTCCTCGGCGGATGCGTCCTGACAGGCAGGGGTGCGGGCAAAGGGCCCGGCTTAACTCGTAACCGGTGTGCACCGCTGAACCTCAAGCACTTCTATGCGCGCGTCAGGTATGCCGACGTACATCCATGTACAACCGCGAAGGTTTAACCCCAGTCGGGAGATGTCAGAGAAGTCTGAAGCTGTATTCCCCTTTCTCCTTGTCGATCAGAATTTCCGCTGCCCTCCCTGCCAGGTTCTCTTCCAGCCACGGGTTGAGCCTTCCCATAAGCCTTAAGCCATTCGGGAACTCGAAAACCACTATCGTATAAGGTTCGGACGTGCCGATGTGGGAAGGAGGCACGTGGATGGTGGTTGATGCTAGGATCATCCCCTTTCTTTCCTGAACTTCTTTGAGTTCGTACTCAGGTGACCCGCAGTGGTCGCATATAAGACGGGGCGGAAGGGACTTCTTACCGCATTTGGTACATGTCGTATAGAGGAGAATCCCGTTTTTCAATCCGCCTCCAAAGAGGATGGTTGCCCCTATGCCCTCCATGCTTTATCCCCTCCTGTAAATCGTCACGAAGGAATACTGGCCCGTCAGGCCCATGTTCTGCGTCAGCGCAACCTCTCCTCCGACGTACCTGCGTCTTTCAACCTCTCCCCTAAACTGTTTTACTACCTCAACCGCCATGCTCACACCTGTGGCCCCTAGCGGATGCCCCTTTGCCTTGAGTCCCCCGCTCGGGTTGACCGGTATCTCACCACCTATGCTTGTCTGGTCGCTCCTTACGAGCTCAGCACCCTTTCCTCTTCCCGAGAAGCCGAGTTCTTCGTAGACCACGATCTCGGCTATGGTGAAACAATCATGGACTTCAGCAAAGTCGATGTCCTTAGGTCCGAGCCCGCTCTGAGCGTAAGCTTTTTTCGCAGCAAGTCTCACCGACGGAATTGTGGCGAGGTCCTTACGCTCGGCTGCGAGATTATTAAGGGAGGCCAAAGCGTTTGCTTCTATCCAGACAGGCGTATCGCTGAGGTCTTTTGCGTGCTCTTCGGTCGTGAGCACCAGGGCGGATGCGCCGTCAGAGAGAGGCGAGCAGTCAAGAAGTTTCAACGGGTAGGCGACCATTTTTGATTTCAGTACGTCATCAACAGTTATCCGTTTTCTGAACTGAGCGTATTCGTTGTGGTAAGCGTTTTCGTGGTTTTTGACTGCGACCAGCGCTAGGTCTTCTTCCGTTGTGCCGAATTCCTTCATATGTGCAGATGCTATAAGACCAAAATAACCAGGAAAGGTTATCCCGTGCGGGTATTCCCATCCGTAGTCTCCCATTTCCGCAAGGTACTCGGTAGCTTTGGCAGAAGGAACGCGCGTCATGAGTTCAGCACCCACGACTAGGGCGATATCACTTGCCCCAGAGGCGAGTGCTGTGTACGCGCTTCTTATTGCCGCCGAACCGGTGGCACAGGCCGCTTCTGACCTGTAAAGTGGCGCCCCGGTAATACCCAGTGCGTCAGCCACGGACGCGGCCGGGCTTAGCTGGCCGCTCAGGCTCCCCGATGCCACGCCCACTGACAGAAAGTCTATGTCGGGGGATGTGATACCCGCATCCTCGAGAGCAGAGAAGCCGGCGACAGCCGCGAGCTCCCGTAGAGTAGCATCAGGAAACCTTCCGAACTTTGTATGACCTATTCCGACAACAGCAACTTTTTTGTTCATCACCTGTTGTGTGAGGCAACAAGATATATGGACTTCTGTGTCGCGTCTCAATTTCTATTTTGTTCTAGGACGGGTGCAGGAGGAAGACGGTTTACTCACTTTCTCGTCTGGAGCCTCTGAATGTTTTGTAACATGGCAAGCACGCCAGCTTTAACGTATACTCTCAGGAAATCCATCGAAAGTTCTGCATTCTTTGCGTATTTTTCAACCAGTGTCTGTGAAATTTCGTCTACCGACAGTCCGTCGCGTGAGAGGTTGTCAACTTGGATTCTTGCCCACTTTACGGATTCAAGCGACTTCGTTATTGCATCGGTAGGGTTCTTGGTGAACCCGAAATGAGAAAGGCACAGCGTCTCCAGGCGCAACGAAAGCAGATTGTCTAGGTCCTGCGTGTATTTCTGGTAGTCAAACGCGGGCGGAAGACTGACAGGAAAATAGTACTCGCCCATCTTTGCATTCGTCGAAAGGGCGTCAGCCGCAAAGAGCGTTTCGCCCACTTGTAGACATATCTGGTGGTAAGCATGGCCGGGACAGTAAATCACTTTGGCAACCTTCTTTCCCAATGAGAATTCAGCGGGTGCCTGCGTTATCTTCGATGGGTCGACAGGCGGAAATCCTCCGAGCTTCTTCGAAGCTTCACCGAACAGACCTGAAAAACTCTGATGAGTCTTAGCAGGGTCCGACAGATGGCGCACCCCAGATGGATGCACAATCACCCTTGCATCAACCGCCCGCTCAATGAGTGGGGCGATGCCTCCCGCATGGTCGGGATACACCTGCGAAAGAAAAGCGTACCTGATTTCGTTGGCCCTGTACCCTATTTCACCAAGTGCCTCAATGAGGTCATCTGTCGAAGATGAGGGGCCAACATCGAAAAGGAGTGGCTCGTCGCCTGCAACAAAATACACAGAGAGGTAACCTTTTTCACCGAAAACGTGCAGATCGACTGCGTACACGTCGTCGGATACTTTTGCCACTTCATACGTCAAGTGTGCGTTCAACCCTTGTTTGCGGTAACACTTTTGTGCGTGACTTAAAAAGCTTAACCTTATGCTTTATCTTATCTGGGGGTTCAAAGGGGGCGGAAGACCCCCACCGCTCCGCTCCGTGAGGTGGGGGATGGATAGTCCCCTTTGTAGCTATAAACTTTCCAAAACCTTAAGCAAGGATCCCAAAAGAATAAATACGCGCCGAAGAAATACTCGGTGACGCGTGTGAGGGCCTACCGCTTCCGAGCGTACCCATCAAAAACCACAGCGGGCGAGGGTGTTGGAAACCCGGCTCGAAATTGCGTGTAAACTCTACAACACGCTCTTACACGCAGAGCAAGAAGAGTATGAAAGAAACAGACACACGATGAGTGAAAACGAGCTTCGACAGCTCGCCTTAGACCTGAGAAAGCAGAGTGGAGAGTTCCAGCTTCT
>Ga0209012_1000964_pt1 | contig 33687 bp, 22 predicted proteins | sample RS3BMetagenome_FD_184735 | JGI IMG/M metagenome (GOLD analysis project Ga0209012, IMG submission 184735) | Ferric oxide microbial mat and aquatic microbial communities from Rainbow Spring, Yellowstone National Park, USA - RS3B (SPAdes) (version 3) ...
GTACGTGGTAACGTGTCCGATAATTCCGGGCTGTTACAGTCAAGGAGACTCATTGCAAGAGGCGCTGGACAATATTCGCGAAGCCATCGAGCTTTGTCTGGAAGACTATCGCGAACGGGGGGAAGCAACTCCCAATCCGGACGCGGTCACGATTGGTAATGTCGTGGTGCAAGTATGAGTCCGAAAATGCCGGTTGTATCGGCCCAGAGTCTGATTGAAGTGCTGGAGTGTGTTTGTCAAGCGAAAAGTGGTTCTTGCGCGACTTTGGTGAAAGCCACTACATGTAGCTGGCGACATACGCGCTAAGTGGGGTGTAAAACACCATATATGGAGAGCCATCACCAACCCCTCGCAAGAACCCGAAAAGTTGACCACCTTGCTAACCGTTCCAGTCGCGCATACCCATCGACCACACTCACCGCCACTTTGGCTCCAAACTCGACTTTCGCTCTGGTTTTGCCCCGTACGATCGGTCGAACGTGCGGCTGGGCCATGCTGACGATCCGATCCTCTATGTGATGGATGCGCTTGACGTACATCTCTTGTTGCTGGCGATACAACTCGTGAATCACCAGCAACTGCCGATACTGTTGCCGGCTCAGGAGGGGGAGCCTGTCTTGTTCCTTGTAATTTGCGATAATCCTCAGATTCCGTGCCACAAACCGCAATTGCTGTCCGATCGCTTTTCGCAACCCATTCGCGTTGACGCGGCGCTGCTTGGCCACCACCAGATACGATCGACGAGCTTTGTTTCGATAGGTGCGCGGCTTCATACGCTCGCCTTGATCCGGTTCATGGAGGATATCAATCATGTGCTCCAGTCTCTCGCGTGCATCGCTTAGTAGCGACAGATCGGTCGGATACGCGATATCTGCCGGCGCACAGGTGGCATCCAGCAGCAGCTTGCCTTGATTCAACGACTGCAGTTGCGAATGCTGGGGTGTGTCGTCCGTCCCATCCCTGTTGTCTGTATGGGGAGGTCCGTTCCCTGCACCCGAGTCGTCATCGTGATCCTTTGCGTCCGCTTCCTTATCCCCGGACAGTATCCACTCATTCACCTGCGCGACGGCGTCTGCTCCGAGTCGTTTCCGAAAGTGCGTCATGAGCGAAGGGTGAAATGGTTCTTCCTCTTTGAAAGCGAGGGAGACCGATGAGATATTGCAAATACGGATTTTCCGTGATCTGACGCACCGTTTCTCGATCGCTCAATCCCAGGCGCTGCTGGATGATCAACGCGCCTAAAGCCACACGAACCGAGACAGCCTGTTGACCCTTTGTCATCGACTTGAATTGGTGACGGTATTGCTCCTCCGCCTTCCACCAAGGAATTAGGAAAGCCAGTTGGACCCAACGGTTCTCTTTGTTCAATTTGCCACCGAAGGGGAGGAAAAAATCGTCTGGCAGAATCATTTGACGTTCCGAATGCGGGTACAAAGTCGAACCTCCATGTGCACGGATTTAAAGCCGAATCTCACGAAATCCATACACATTATTTCGACATTTGCAGGCAAAAATCCTTGTAAACACTGGATTTCCGGGCTGTTCAGCAGCCCATATGTATCGATCACCAGATTCTCGCAAGAACAAAAATGTACAAATTGATAAAAATAAACATCTATTTTTCTGATTATTAGGTGAATATTATACTAACAAGTCCGATAATCCTTATGCGCTACCTTACCAAGCAAATGAACTTTCGGGTACATTCGTAATAACAATTTCCTTTCCCTGGGTAGTGCCGCCTGCGTTATGCTGAATGCCGTACTCTGTTATATGATACTGTTTATAGATGTCTCGAATTAAGTCACAGTCATCGTATGTCATAATCCATCGGGTCTCACCTAAGTGTTGGGTTATGATTCTTTCAAGGCTTCTGTGGTCTTCTTCTTTAAGGTAATTGGCATAGAGCCGCTGGCCTTTCTTGACGTACGGCGGGTCTATGTTGAAAAACGATGTGCTAATCTTGTCCTGCAAGTGAACGGTGATAAGCTCACTTGCATCGGAGTTGTATATCTCAATACGGTTTTTAAGCAGAGCAATTCGTTCGATTTTCTTAACTATCTCACTTTTATTAAAGCGGCAATCAATCTTATATGCACCGTTCTGAGTTAGCCCACCTATGGGTCCGCCATTGATCACTCCGGAAAAGTTCACGCGGTTCAAAAAAAGCGTTGCAAAACCGTCGCTCACCTGGTCGGCAGAACTATCCCTATAAATCGCTTTCTGCTTTTCCCGTTCCTCTAAGGTTATAGGGATATCTGTAATCCTTTTGAGCAGAGCTTCTGTATTATGAAGAACAGAGTACCAAAAGTGGTATATGTGTGAGTCAAAATCATTAAGAACGACAGACTGTACGATGTCGTCAGACAGCAATCCAATCCCTATTCCGAATCCCCCCGCAAAAGGCTCTACGTAGGTTCTATCGCCCAGTGTGTTGGTTTCAATAAGGTTTTTTACCTTGACATATATTTTTGATTTGCCGCCCGGATAGCGAAGCGGCGAAAGTGATTTAGCCATTTTTTACCTCTCGTTTGTTAAGTTTCTGTATGTCATAAAGGCGTTGGGTAGCCAATCCGACAAATCATAAGGATTCAGGAACATCCTCGTGCCTGTATTATCAGGTTTCTTCAGAAGAGCAGGAACAACCTCGAAAGCAATAGGAGGAATAGGCTGAGACATATCCTTGTCTTCTGATATTAATTTTCTCAACGGAACAAGGAATGATTTCTGCTCGTTGACATCATATCTGTCAGGCAACTGTTCCAATTCAGTATAGTTGAGTAGTTGCATACCTAAGTTCCTGTCGAATAACAGATGGTTCCTTTGATTCCAGTAATTATCCAGACAGTTCTTGCAGGAACGTGAACATTCACACTCTGAGAGAATCTTTCTTGCCTGATCAAGCACTTTGTCAAGAATCGAGCCAATCAGAGAAGAATAGCCTGCACCGCTGGTGAGATTGTCGTAAAAGAACATTTCAATATGTGAATTTCCATCACTCTTGATTCTCGGGCGCCAGCCCCCGCTGATCTCATTGTAATCAATGTCAAGAACAAGCGAAACAGCCTTCTTTAGTGCTTCGTGCAAGGTCGTTACAGCCGCCCGGAGTATGCTCTTCTCTTCCGCATTGCTGCTGCCCACAAGTATCGCAGAATTATATGATATGTCCAACATGAACATATCTGTTAAAAATTCATATCCAAGAAATATATTGGTAGCTACAGTGCCGTCGTGACGGCACAAAGGGTGGTTATCGTGGTATGGTTGCGAGAAAGAAAATGTCCTGTTGTGGTTCACATCTGCGACATCTGCACCACCGCACTTTTTGCAGACATTAAATCCATTTCGATTTTTGCCCATATTAACAGTCAATACTTTTCTGTCGGGAAGATTGGCAAATCGAATATTGTTCTTCCCGTAATTATACATTCTTGTATCTTCGGGTACATAGGAATAATATGGAGGCTCAGCATAGGTGTAATATTGTTCATCCTCATCTTCGAACTTTACTTCATCACCGTTGACAGGAGAAAATCCCCAAGGACGCAACATCTTATTCTGAACGATATTTGCACTGCAATACGGACAGACCATACCGGGAGAATCCTCTTGCTTCACGCCAAACCAGTTGCAATCGGAACAGATGTAGATATCTTTATAGTAGTCATTGTTCCTGAAATAGAACTCGGCTTGATTCGTTTCAAAACCCCTCGGTCGAGGATTGGCGTAAATGCCGCCGCTCTTATACTTTTTTTTGTCTATCGTAACAGAGCGACCGGGTGCGTATTCATTAAGGGCAATCGCAATATCTCGATCTGGTGCATATTGGATATTTCGGGGAGCATTCTTACCATGTTCAGATTCTTTCTCAACGAAAAACTGAACTACATTTTTGGGGAACGAGTATGAGGGAATAAAGCCCTCGCGGTAGAAGACATCAAACGACGGCGTTTCTTTGTCGTTATTAATATACTCATCACGCTTGCCTTCAGCTAAGACATTCTTTTTGATTTCACGGAATTGCCTAATGGTTTCTTTCGTTGGTAAATCCATAGTCTGCGCAAACGCTATGAAGTTTTCGCCGTATTGTTCGCAGAATGCAATTATGCCTATGTCAACAATACCGTCGAATTGGGTTTTCATATCGGGAGTTGACATGAACCCATTCAAAGACAGCATGTTAAAATGGCGCTGCTTGATTTTTGGATTGTCGCAGTCTATCCACGGCTTCCGCGGCGAGCCGGAAATCATCTCTTCAGGATGCAAAAAGTAATGGCTGTCGTGTGTTCCGCCGGAAGCGTATGTTAAGATTGTGGAAATACCCGCATTTTTGCGTCCAGCACGTCCCGCACGCTGTTGGTAGTTTTCTCTCATGGGCGGTACGTTGCGAAGTCCAATAGCATTCAACGAACCGATATCAATACCAACTTCCATAGTAGTCGTGCAACTCAAAACATCAATGGACTCCTCGCCGTTTTCACCTGCGTTGATGTCTTGGAAGCGCATCTCATACTTTTCTGTGCGGCTCCAAGTATCGCTTCGGATTTCTTTATGGGACAATTGCGCTGTGTGCTCTTCAGTATCAATTGTGTGAATGCTAACGATTTTGTTTAAGGCGTTCAGAACCGGTATTCGCCAAAAGTCAAAACGGGACAGATCGGTTTCGCCAATCGGCACTAAATCCGTTGAATGAAAACAAGCACCGCAATAATCCCCAATTTTGAATGGAGACAGCTTACCGCATTTTATGCATCTATACCAGATGAAGTTTTCTTTGGTAATATCAATCTTTACGGCAGTTAATTTAATGTAGTAGCGATTGTTTGCTGAAGAAGCGAAAAACAAGTCCCGTACCTTATTTGCGATTCTTGCTGTTGTTTGATGATCGAGGTCTAACAATTCTTGGATTCGCTGAACAAACCCTTTGTCTAACTCAGTTGAGAATTCAAAGCCCAAACCAAATCTCTGATTCTTGCTCCTGCCGGGTAGACCTTTTCTGATATCGTCTTGAATTGTTTCTCCAAGAGCAGCACTATCGTCCATCACATCCCAGAACAACAGCACAAGCAATTGGTAAAGAGTATCATTATCAATGGTTACTCCAATGTCCTTCAAATCAAACACGCAATCGTTGAGAAAAGAAGATACTGGGGCTAAAAAGCCAATGCCAATGTCCTTAAAAGAACGAGGGCTTTCTGTGAAGAAAGTTAGCAACTGCTCGTAGTATTCATCGGGTAACGTCTGATACTCTGAAGCTACTGCAGAATAGATAATGGCTCTTCCTTGTCGCTCCGCCCTGCTTTTTTTGTCCCTAAACAGTCGCCTGTCGTTTTCAAATTTCTCCTTGCTTTTCCCGCTGAAGAATGTAAGGCTGTTTTGGATGCAAACATCCAAAACAGCCGGATATAAGTCAGATAAAGAGTGTTCTTTCCCGTCAACTTGCAGAAGGAGCGACGCAAACATAACAGCCTGGCGGAAAGCGTCTGCGTCAGATGACTTTGACAAGTCTAATGCAAGTTTTGCAGCGTTCTGGCGTGAGTCCGAGAATAGCAGGACTTTTCTCCCTTGATTAATCAAAGCTGATTTCGGAGGCTGAAGTTCAAACTGTGCCTTTGTCAGGTTATAAAATGGAATGTTACCTTTGGTAGATAAATCAACGGGTTTCTTCAACGGCATAGGTTTTTTACATTTGGGGCAAACGCTAAAGTTAAACGACCGAGACTTTTCGTCGAATTTACTATATACGACTGTGAGCAAATTATCATCGCCTTGGGGCGACGTGTACAGTTTCCCCGTCAATGGGTCAAGCGCGCCAATCTTATCGTTATTTCTTCTTTGATAGTTCTTGGGAACTACATAAAGAAGCATTTCATTGAGTGAATTAGCATCCCCGTTCAAGCCGCGTTCAGGGAAAACATACCAATACGACTGTCCGTCGTTCTTCTGAAAATAGACTCGCAGATATAAAGCCCCACATTTTATATGATTAACGAGTTCGTATATTCTGCCGCCGCACTCGCACTTATCCTTCGGGATAGAGATAACCACACCAAGAGGGAGTTTTTCGTTTTCAGAGTATCTTGCGCAGGAGCATTTCGGGTTGGAGCACGCATACAGCCCTTGAAGTCCGCGCAAAAACATATGAAGCCGTACGGGGAACAGGATATTCCCATCCTTTGCGGCAAGGGACACCAAAGCCAATAGGGCGTCGAGCGCTCTTTCGGCATTCACACTATTTCCGAATAGCGTATTCTTAATCTCGCTGTATGATTTTGCTCCATCACGACATAGCTTGTTCAGCAAAACGAACGCTTCATATTTCGTCAGATTGTCATATAGCCATTCTTGAGCCTGACTTTGGCTAATGTCATCCTGTAAGTTGCAACGGAAAACCGCATCCGCGAAACTCCTAATTCTGTTAGTAATACCTTCGCCTTGTACTTGGTCAGAGCCAATCGATGCTAATGCGTCGATGTCTATCTTAACCTCCAATTTTTCAGAAACATCCTCTTTTGCGCCGAATAGTAGCTCGCAAGAAGAAGACTCTTTCCCAGTAAGCCCAGAATAAAATGCGTTAATCGCTTCTTGTTCGTTATGAGGCATACTTGCGGTGGTAAGGATAAACTGAACCCTATCCACTGAAATCTCCAAACGACGGAACAGACGCTTCAACAAGAGCGCGATTTCCCCGCCAGTGGAGCCACGATACATATGCGCCTCATCTAAAACGATAAGAAGTCTGTTGTCCTTAGACTCGTCAAGCCACTGCTTTGTCTTGTCCCATATGTTGGCTTCCCGTTGGCGCATAAGCATATACTCCAACATTGAGTAATTTGTAATCAGAATATCCGGCGGACACATCTGCATCTCGAAGCGAGTTATGAGTTCGGCATCATACGGAGAAGGCGCATGGATGTTTTTCTCCAGGTTCTCAATGAAAATCTGAACTCCATTCTCTCCAAACCTGGTTGGGTATTTGTTTATGTTCTTAAGCCCATCAATGTTGTTGGCTTGGCGCCGTTGGGTTTCTTCGTCGGCGTTGTCGTCTATCAGATAGTTCTCACGGAACGCATTCGCTAACTCACGACTGCTTGCAGGTTTTGCGTCGCCGGAATAAGGGGTTCTTCCTGTGTACATTCCGAAATGGGGTATGCGCATTGCTTGAGTATCCTTCGTAAATATATCTATGAACTTTTCGCTACCGATAATTTTCCTGAATCTAGATATTTGGTCTGATACAAGGGCATTCATTGGATAGATGATTAGCGTTCGCACCGCGTTCAACTGGAATATATTAGGATGATTTTTGGCCTCATCGAAGCATTTTGCGATAATCGGCCAGAGAAAGCATTCAGTTTTACCAGAGCCGGTGCCGGTGGAGACAAACAAATCTTTCCCGGACAAAAAATACTCCAGAGCCTTGACTTGATGTTCAAACGGGTCGGGGAATACTCCCAGACTTTCCTTGATGAGTTCAAGAAAGGACTCTTTTATGCCTTGTTCAATGTGCTTTGAGTTCTTGATTCCGTCGATTATTTTCTTGTATGAAGCCGAAGTTTCAATATAAGGTTCGCGGGCAATGTTCGTATGCTCGGAGCACAATTCCCCCAGAAGATCATCTGCATAAAGCAGCAGAGTTTCGCTGTTGGCCAAGTAGTCTGACTTTATGTAATTCTTCAGCCTATCACGGATTGCCTGATAGTATTGCTGGACTCCGTTTGAGTTATGCATTTGTGTTCTCTCCCTTTACTTCGATGCCGATATTTATGAGTGCGGCGGTTGCTTCAGGTATGAATTTGTCCCTAATCAGAAAACTCACTTTGTCAAAGGCGTTATTCACTGGCCAAGAGAGGAGCAACAGGTAGTAGTATTCTCGGTTGGGTAAATACCCACCCAATCTTATTTTTGAATACCCCCCATCTTGCTTAGAAATAGTGGCTTTAAGCGGGGTATTGTAGTGTGCCTTAAGAGCAAAATACAGCCGCCTGAATTCGTACGAGGTCAAACTGTCGTTCTGTGGGTTTTCTGGTTCGTCAGCGAATTGCAGAGGAGAATCTGCTACTCGCATGATCCTATAGAACGGACCCAACTCGCTTTTCCGCGCCACAGAGCAATCTGTCTCCATTCTCCTCCTCCAAGACTGCGAAGGTACGTTATTTGACAGAGGATTAAAAAACTCAAGCTCATCAAGGTTAATGTCTCTGTCATAGAAATCAATGATGTCAAATTGCGACTGGAAATACTCCTCCCACGTTAGGTCGTCTCTTATCAAAAACTCTCTTGCGGAGACCTTATATGCTGTGGGGCCTGTAAATGCACCAAGTCCATTCACGGCGTATGCTATGTTGGGAATACCAAAGAACAATGCTGTATTCCGAATAGGGATGCTCCGAGCGTAATTGGCTAACCGATTTCGATTGTTATCGTCGGTCAGAAGATAACCAGTCTCCTCGTAGACCCTGCGGATGTGAACAGGGAAGCTCAACTGCGGATTACTGGTGTCAACGAACCTGTCGGCAATGGTTGGGAACAATTCGGAATACCGCGACATCAATTCGTTCAGCACGATTGTCTGGTTGTGTTTCGTCGTTCCGATAATTCCGTTCAACGAATTCTCAGCCATGCGAAGACACCACTGTCCCAACGCGGAATAGCAGAGCCTGTATACAAAGGAGTCCTCTGATTCGCCGGCATATCGGTCAATACCCATATCAGAAGACATCGCGGTCAACAACTCATTCATCGAGCAAACCACCCTTTGAAGAGGTTTCTGTATGCACACCTTCCTGCATCTCCAGCGTACTTGATTAATCGCTCAGAAGTATTATAGGGCGCAATCTGCAGCACGTCCACACAGTATGGTAAAACATCAAATGCCATCACACGCCATAAATCCTGCTCATCAGATATAGCGGCACATTTTTGTTCAATCAAATTTTGGAGGAATCCAAACTCGCCCAGCATTTCTCTCAATAGAAAAGAATATCGATTATCATGGGATATCTTTCGGGGGTTAAACTCTACCTCCTCTACCGTTGATGGGTCTTCTGTTAATTCAGCGTTGTCAGATAATACCGCAATTCGGTTGAGGTTAAGATACTGACAGTACCGCAAAAACTCTCTGGAAACGTAATGTATTGTTCTGTCATAGGCGACCGTCAAGAAGATGACTTTATCCCTATGGTTATCAAACAGCGACAGCAGTTCGGTTTCGTTACAGTTCCCGATAAAGTTGTCTAGGCAAACAACTCGTCCGGCGGATGACAGGAAACTGTCGAGATCGTCTATCGAAGGATCTTTGCTGAAGGAAAGCATTTTCACATTTGGTTGCCCGACTAGGGTGTTCGCAATGCACTTCACAAGAGTTGTACCCACACCACGATTCACAATTATAGGCATTCCTTGAAATGGAATTTTGCCCAAGTGATCTTTCAAAAGAGCAAAGTATTCAGAATCGGTAGGTACGCCTATGTTTTCAAGATTATATCCCAAGTAATCTTTAAACTCTTCAATGTCGCTGGGGCATTTAGGTTTCGGCGCAGCTTGCTGCTCGGATGTCTTGGCAGCGTGCTGTTTTTCTAACTCGGCCCTAATCTGTACCTCAGGTTGCTGACTGCGGTTCTTTGCTTCAGACAATTCTTTTCTGAGACCATTTATGGTTTCATTTCGCACTTGAATCTTGGCTTCAAGTACCACAATCATTTCTTTATCGTTTTGTACGGTGGATTTCAGCTTATCAAGTTCGACGAGACCACGCTTAACTACCTTAATTTCCGTATTGCGCTCATATAGTTTTTTTCCTATTATCTCCAAATTTAATTTTGCTGAATCGAGTTCGGCTTGTAGATTTCTGATTTCAGATTCTTTGGCTTTTATTTTGCTCTGTAATTTTTCATGTTCGACGGACGTCTTCTTTGTTGCCGTTACCGCCTCACTCAATAACGCAATAAACTCTTCCGAATATTCTTCGTTAATGAGCTTGAAGAATAGACCTATATTGTCCACAAAGAAACAGGACGGCAATGTGTGCAATAGGGCTAAATTCTTGCTGTTACCATCCTCCATCATTTTGGCGATTTGTCCTTGAATCTGAGAGAGCCAGTTGCTAATATGTTTTTCGATGAAAGTCGAAATGAAGTACTGGTTGCGGTTTCTAAAGAGCAATGCACTTACTTGAGTCTGATTTTTCATGCTTGTTGCCCGAAACCCGGGCATGATTTTTGCGAACTCTCTTGGATTATTTCGAAAATAATGAATCGAATCCTGAAGTGGTATTACCGAGCATATGTAATGCACTTCATTTTCGGTCAGCTGAGGAAGATAATTCATAACCGCCCCTCCTCGATGAATTGTTTAGCCACCGTATTTATTAAGCCCGACGCTTCACACCTCTCGATGTAATGAGAAGCAGTTTTGCTAAGCGCACACGGACTGAAGATGCTCTTATCGAATGCCTCTGTGTGTCTGTAATGACAAAGAATATCGTCGAGCAATAATTCACCAGTCAACTCTTCTTGTTGACGAGGATAAATGCGGTCTGTAGGGTAGCCATAGTGGTAGCGTCTAATCTCGCCTTGCGGAGTAAGCGAAACGGACTGACCTTTGCTCAAACGTTTAACACCAGAGCGGTTGAACAAAAAGTATGTACTATCATCCGACACGGTATATGTGCTTGCGGAAATCTCCGTTGAGAGAATCTCATCAAAACCATAGGGATGTTGTTCACCCTTGTCTATGATAATCTCAGCGTTCTTCTTGAACACTTTTGTTTTCGGCTTAACCGACACTTTTGAAACTCCATTCGTAACCCTATAAATGTCTTCCGAATGAACATTAATATTTCCGTGGGCTTGCAACTCAAAACTCGAGTATAAAAATGCATAGCCTGAATCTATTACCGAGACGTCATCAACCAGTGCCGCGGGCGGCCACAACAGGGTCAGCGTTTCGGAGGCTTCCAATTGATAGCCCCAAGACAACACCAAGGCGTCTATTTGAGCGGTCTTGTTTTTGATTGTCAGAACTTTCCCCGAGAATTTTCTGCCCATTGTTTCAAAACGAAATGTTTCATCTACATGTATTTCATCAGAGAAGCGGACTTCTTGCGGTACTGAATATTGACTCTTAAAAACGACGAAGTACGGAACCTTGGTATACAAAACCGCGCTGCGTACCAGCTTTGCTTTATAATCGCTATCGTTTCCTTGCAGCTTGAAAAATGTTGGTGTGTTGCCGGACTTGAAAAAATCGTACTTGCGTTTCGTTCCATTAAGTGTATTGGACAAGAAATAGCTGAAAGAGAATTCGTTAATAGGAATCAGCGTCGGGGCATCAGGCGCAAAATTCGTATTGTTAATCGGCAAAGTGAAGAACACTTGCTCTGCAGCGGACGACCTTAGCTCGAAAACAACATTATGTTGCTCATAGGCATTAATCTCGTCGCCGCTGAAACGAAGCCCGAGGCTAAATGTCTTGTTGCTGTTTTCAAAATAGAACTCGACTCTTTCACGATTGCTCTTGCGTGAGCGCGATTCTATGCTTATCGCTCCGTATTGTCCCAGATAGTTTTCACACTCGACATCATTGTTGCCGCTGCGATGCCTGAAATGTGGCACCATACTGGTGCTGTACGCGGCGGCGACACAAACTTCTTCACCGCAGCAAGCGCACTCATACCGATACGGTTCATAGCCGCCACTTTTGGCCGCCAAATCCGCAGACACCTCAGATTGAAGAATAGTATCATACGCCTTTCGCATTCCCACAACGCTCCTTTCAGCAAAATGCTATCGAAGATGTCCAGCCCTGATTAGGATTGTTTAGTTCACCCTGTTCCGCGGCGCCTCCGATCGAATTCGCTCATCCATTTTTGGGAATACTTAATTTCCGCTGCTGTCCGACATTAGCATGATGTTGTCCGCTTCTATAAGGGCACGCCAAGGTTCATCTTCTGAAGAGTTTCTTGCAATCGGAGAAAGCGTAGGAAATGTGACTCCGCCGAATTGTGCCACTTGACACACTGGCGAGTCTGCTGCTTCAAAGCTAGTTTTATCTCTGTCATCCTCCCAACGCGAACTCCCTCTCGCGGTAATGGGGGTTTGCACAAACTATTTTACACCATCTAACAGGAGCATGTCCGATTAATCGAGGAATTTGGCATGCCCTCGTCGAATAAAAGTCGAATAAAACAGGAGACGACGTAAGTGTTCTGGGAGTGGTCTCCGAAGAAAACCTTTTGTCCGTGCAATACAGTACCAATTGTTTCTGCTGCCGCCACCGATTGAGGAGTGAGTGCCAGAGAACCATCTGCCCGTTTCATAAATGATACGGTAGATCAGATGAATCCTTCGAACAGTGCGCGTTGACGCAGATCAACTGCGCGACTCGTAAGAGTTTGAAATGGTGTGTGTCTGCGACGAACGGCTACGTTTCGCTCCCTCCCCGCCGCTGTTTTCGTTCAAAGTAGGTGTGCAGCCGATAGTCGCAGATCTGCTGTGTCCATTCGTGCAGTACCTTGAGTACGCTTGGCTCATCGTGAATACGGATGCGAAATTGCCCGTCCTCAAACTCCACCCATCCTTTGCTGCTGCCTGCCCACTTTGACATGGGCATGCGAGCGATCAAGCTCGCCATTCTCCCTTCGTTGTAAACCCATAAATCGTCCGTCAGATCGATCTTCTTGCGGTACTCTTTTGCGGACAGATAGTCGTGGAAATAATGCGCGGCCTGGTCAGGAGCGACAGGTTCTGACCAGCCGCTATCTCCACGCGACAGCAGGTAGGAGAGCAGCACCATCTTGTAGCTTCTGGTCATGGTTGTCTTCTCCACTTCCTGTAACCAGGCCGAATATTGCGTGTAGATGTCCAGTTCCGTCTCCGTCAGCTCATCAAGCCACGATAGAAAGCCCGTGTAAGAGTGAAATTCCTGGCGAATGGCTTGACTATCGGCGTAGCCATTGAGATGAAAATCCAGATAGGTTGGCCGTCGGCCCATCTCCATCTTGAGAGCGATATATGCCGATCGCAATGATTCGCGGCGCGGCAGACGCTTTTGCGCCATTTCCTGCAGCAAATGCACCACGCGCGGGTCCAGTTCCATGAGGCATCCGCTGGGCAGGGCGTTCTGGATGAACGAGGGCTGGCGGCGTTCGTCATTCTTGACGCGGGTGTCAAAGACGCGCAATTTGATGTCCGCGTTGCGGTAATTGCCGATGAGGTCGATGATCGTACAGTGACCCTTGCCAGGGTGGAGACGCAGGCCGCGCCCGATCTGTTGAATGAAGACGGTGAGCGATTCGGTCGGACGAACAAATAACAACGTATCGACGGTTGGGATGTCTACGCCTTCATTGAACAGGTCGACGGTAAATATGACGTCAAGGGCTCCCTCTGACAGGCGGTCGATCGCTTCTTGCCGGGATAGGCCCACCGAGCGCGAATGCAGGCTCGTTGCACGTATGCCGTGATCGACGAATTTGTGGGTCAGATACTCGCTCTGGCGAATTGACGAGCAGAAGGCAAGCGTTCTTGTTCCCCGATACCGTCTCCACGCCTCGAGCACGCGGTCGCCCATGTCGAACTGGACCTGCGCGGCGTACAGTTCCTCTTCGTCATACTGAGAGCCAAGCCATGAGATCGCCTTGTAGTCAATATCGTCATAGACCCCATAGTAGTGAAATGGCGCCAGCCACCCCCTCTCGATGGCTTCGATAAAGCGAATCTGATAGGCGACATTGCCGTCACAAAGTCCGAAGATGTCCTGGCCGTCCGCTCGTTCCGGGGTAGCCGTGATGCCAAGCAGGAACATAGGTTGGAAGAAATCGAGCAGTTTACGGTAGGATCGCGCCGCTGCATGATGAAATTCATCAATGATGATGAGATCGAAGTCCCCGGGCTGAAATGCCTCCCTGTGGCGCTTCATAGCAAGTGTGAAAATGGAAGCAAATACGGTGTCCGTTGCCATCGACTTGGTGTGTCCGTTATACAAGCCGACAGATCGCTCCGGCATGACCTCCTGAAACGACCGTCTGGCCTGATGCAGGATCTCTTCTCGGTGCGCCACGAAGAGGACGCGCGAAAAATGCTGGGCGAGAAAGGCGGAGAGATACGTCTTCCCGAGGCCAGTTGCCATGACCACCATGGCTTTGTCGTATCCTTCCTCCCTTGTTCGCATGAGTTCCGCCAGCGCCTCGGACTGCGCTGGGCGCGGCAGGATCGTTCCGTAGACGGCAGGCGTTTCCGCAACCAGTGTGGTTGGTTCCTGAACGGGCGCGTGATGGTTGACCGACTCGAGCTCTCTCCACATGTCGGCTGTTTGGGGATGTTCTATATGGAATATCTTGTATAGCTCCCGGTAGCGTGTGATCGTTTCGGGCGTGACCGGCAGTGTACACGGATCGTAAAATGACTCCATGAACTTTTGTCTGGCCGTCGCAAATGTGAGCGGCGCGACTCTGGCCGCCACGGCAAGGTTCCACTCGACGCCATGGATCAAGGCGGATCGCGACAGATTGGACGAACCGACAAAGAGAATACCCTCGTCGTCTTCGGAATGCAACAGATATGCCTTGGGGTGAAAGGAGCGGCCACGGCTTTGCCATAGCCGAATCTCGGCGTCCGGTCCTAACTGCAACAGACCTTCCAGTGCCTCCGGTTCTGTGATATAGAGGTAATCGCCTACCAGGATTTTGATCTCTGCACCGCGCAGTATTGCTTGGTGTAAGGGTGCGACGACAAGGGAAACGCCCGAACCTGCGGCAAACGACACGATCAAACAGATCGACGTTGCTGCAGACATGGCATCCACCAATTCATCCAGCAGGTCTTCTGTGATCAAGCGGACTTCATTCATCCACAACCTCGATCAAGAAAATGCCGTCCTGAAACCCTCCGCGCTCGTTGACTTTCTGTTCGCGAATGTCTTCCAGTTGGGCCCAGTCCGCGCCATGTATCTGTGTAAGACTGCGGATGATTTCGAGGATATCGGCCAACTCCTCCAAGGCCGCTTGGTTGTCAGATGCATGCGTATATTCGCGGACTTCTTCTTCTAACTTTTGTTGGAGAGCTTTGATCCGCTCTGCTTCTGTCAGGTTGCGAGTGACGGCCTTTTTCCCGCTTGTTGTGATGATATCCGGGATACGATCGCGCACCAGTTTGTTATATACAGGCATGGGGTTACTCCTCCGATTTGATGAAACTATTTTCTCCAAGTATACCTTACGAATTATAAATGACGAGTGGCACGTACTCAGTCAAAGATGCTAAACCGGCTGATAGGGTGTCGTGTCAATGAACCAGTCATCGTTTTCAATGGACGAGACACAAAAGACGGTCAATGTGAGTCTGATTGCTTCACGTGGTGAAGTGTATCGCCGGTTATAGATTAACGAATAATCTGCCGCAAGGCCTTCGGAGAGCTGGATGCAAAACACGTTCGATTACAGCGTCGCGGCGACTTTGTAGACCGCTTCAAACACCAGCGCGAAGAACACCTCTCCGAAGCAGAAAATTCCAGCAATAAGTCCGAGGACAAACTCCGTCGTACGGCAAAATTTCCGTTGCAGCAACTACCCGGAACCACAGGTTGTTCCGGAGTTTCTGGAACTCGTCCCGGTCTCCGTAGTTTGCAGGAGCGTATCGCTCACCATGCGCCAGCGTTTGTGGTAACCGACGAAGTAGGGATAAGATCGCACGAAAGAGAACTCGTGCTTTCGCAAAGAATCCAAGGGTATAATAGGTCCATAGACGACTTAAACTTTTGTGTGGGTGAGACCATGAAGATGTTCGTTGGGGTTACGGATAGCGATTGGTATACCTATTTGTCGCAACTTCAGCCCGATGAAGTGAATTTCTGGAAACCCGGCGGCAAACAATCCTTCAAGGCACTCGAGACCAATGGGCTATTCTTGTTCAAGCTTCACAGTCCCCGGAACTTTATAGTGGGAGGCGGGTTCTTTATTCGGTATTCCTTCTTGCCGGTGTCACTGGCGTGGGAGGCATTCGGGAATAAAAATGGAATGACGGACTTACAGAGATTTTCCGCCGCGATTTACAAGTATAGAAAGACGGATCGATGGATAGAACCGGATCCGGTTATCGGTTGTATTATTCTGGCCTCTCCTTTCTTTTTTGACCCGAAAAGATGGATTCAGGTTCCCGCGGACTGGAAGTCAAATATCGTACAGGGCAAGTCGTACGATTCTGACGACGTCTTGGGCGGGAGACTGTATCAAGAGGTTCAAGAGCGATTACAGGGTATACCGCAGATGGGATGGGCAGCAGATACTGTGCGGGAACGAGACGGAGGTCCTCGCTATGGATCAGGCCAAATTGTCTACCCGCGAATTGGTCAGGGAGCCTTCCGGGTGTTGGTGACGGAGGCGTACCAGCGACGCTGTGCGATCACAGGGGAAAAAACACTGCCGGTACTGGATGCCGCACACATCAAACCCTATGGGCAAGACGGCCCCCATTGCACGAGTAATGGATTATTATTGCGGCAAGATCTGCATACCCTGTTTGATCGAGGTTATGTAACTGTGGATGAAGATCTCCACATTGAGATAAGCAAAAGAATCAAAGAGGATTACGGTAATGGTCGCGAGTACTACTCCCTCCATGGCAAGGAGTTGGCTATCGTTCCAAACGAACTGCAAGAGCGCCCGGCAAGGGAGTATCTGAGATGGCATAATGAAAATGTGTTTCTGGCGTAACGATCTCGGAGGTCGGTTGCCCTCGTGTTTCAACAGATTTCTCACGGGTGTGCACTGTTTAACGGTTACTGGAAAGCTCATTGATAGCAACAGGAAATTGGCATATAGGAATCGCTCTCCAGCTATTTTTGCAAGAACTCTTTTACCAATGCAGTCCAATCAGGGAGACGAGGCGCCTCAAAACTGATTTGTCCACGGTTGACATGCAAAATGACCTCTAGTTCCTCGCTATTGTCAATGAAGACAGCATGATCAACAAGAGGAAGGGCTTTGGCCAGATTCTCGAACGAACGCGCATAGCGCTCCCTTATGACCTGTTCTGAAATGGAGTGGCCACCTGCCTGAACACGGGTAGCCACTCGCGATACATGAAGTTCGACGTCGGACAGAGCAACATAATACAGAGTAATCTCAAAACCATGATTCTTCGCGGTCTGCATTTGTCTCACAGCGTTGCCGCTGGCGAGTGTTGTCTCCAAGGGGCGACTATTCATCGAATTGGACTTCCCTCTGACATCCATTTTCATCGCGGATAATTTCATATTTCTTTCCATCTGGATATTCCCGGATCAGCCTTTTGTTTACCTCGTACACAATGGACGTGCCTGATGATTTCGCCTTAAACTTGGCTAAATCGACGACCTTCTTTAGCATCTCATTGAGGTCGTGAACACTGGGCACGTTTGCGGGATCGTTCATTCCTGCATGCTCCCATCTCGATTGGTTCATTGGATATACAATATCATAACGCTTCTCGGGGCGTACAGAAAATGCGCCCTGATTATCCAGAATCTAACGACGTTTCGTGCAGATAAGGGGAACTCAGCGGTTGCGCCCCCCAAAATGAAGACGCCGCGTCTCCGACAGGTTTTTTAGACCCCAGTCCTCGCCTCCACCATGCAAAACCACGACCAAGAACCCAGCCTTCTTTGAGTAGGCTGGGTTCTTTCATAGGATGCCATCCGCCATCCCCATGCTTGGAAGGAAATTCAAGAACGATTTCTAAACCAATGTGACTAGGGGATCCCCCACGTCAAAATAGGGAATTCTCCCGATGTCATCATCATGGAACTCTACTAAAATAACGTATCGGTTGCCAGCTTGATTGCAACATCCGGCGTTGACAATTCCATTGATGATAGAAGGGGAGTTAATAAGGTTGCACAGAAAAGTATGGACAGGCAGTGTTGATGGGGATTTGCAGGTGAGTAAAAGTGTCAAGGGTACATATCTACGAAAGCGATTGGCGAAGACGGCTGTGACACTCCTGGTCATGAGTTCGATGATGGCGTTGTCGACTTATGCGCCGGGAGGTACCGCGTTTGCCGCGTCAGGCGCGTGGAAGGACATCACGGACGGTGGGTCATTCAATGGTCCTGGTGGCATCGCGGTGGACAGTGCAGGTGACGTTTTTGTCACGAATGGCGGCTCCAACACGATTGAAGAACTGCCAAGCGGGAGCAGCACGTGGAAGGACATCACGTACGGCGGGTCATTCAATTATCCTGCCGGCATTGCGGTGGACAGTAATGGCGACGTATTTGTTGTGAATAGCGGTGTTAGTGGCACATCGAACGCCGTGTTAGAACTGCCAAGCGGGAGCAGCGCGTGGAAGGACATCACGGACGGTGTGTCATTCAATTATCCCGCTGGCATTGCGGTGGACAGTAAGGGCGAAGTGTTTGTGACGAATAGCGGTGTTAGTGGCACATCGAACGCCGTGTTAGAACTGTCAAGCGGGAGCGGCACGTGGAAGGACATCACGCACGGAAACTCATTCAGTACGCCCACAGGCATTGCGGTGGACAATGCGGGCGATGTGTTTGTCACGAATCAGGGAGGATTTCCTGGCGGAACAATTGACGAACTAAAGAGCGGCGCCAATAATTGGAAAAATATTACGAACGGCGTGTCATTCATTGGTCCTGATGGCGTCGCGGTGGACAGTGCAGGCAGTGTGTATGTCGTGGACAGGTTCACCAACAAAATTGAAGAACTGCCAAGTGGAAGCAGTAATTGGAAGGACATCACGAACGGCGGGTCGCTCAATAGTCCTTCTGGCATCGCTCTGGACAATTTAGGTGATATGTTCGTAACGAACTATTATAACTCGACGTCCGACGCCGTTGAGGAATACGCGCTTCCTCCGGTTACACCGACAGGGATTTTGGCTAGCGACACGACATCGACAGGGACGACACTCTCCTGGGGTGCGGTGGCTGGCGCGACGAGCTACAACGTGTACGAGAACGGCGGCAGCACACCGATTGCCACGGGCGTGACCGGAACCAGCTATACGGTGGGCAATCTCTTCCCAGGTAAATCGTACAAATATACGGTCAGTGCGGTCAATGCGAGCGGTGAATCGCTTCAGAGCAGCGCGGTGACGGTGAATACGGCGAGCATTGGAGCGGTCGCTTTGACATTTGGCAGTACGAATGTGCAAAGCGGCGCTGCACAATCTGTCACGGGCGTGGTGTACGACGTGTACAACACAGCGGTGTCAAACGCGATTGTCGATTTAACGAGCACGATTGGCACCTGGGGTGAAACCTCAGTGACGGCGGACGGCAACGGGGTGTTTAGCACAATATGGACAGCGCCGACAGTCTCGACTACCACTTCGGGGACGGTGACAGCGACAGTCTATGGCACTGTCTACGGGGCGGTCAGCAACGCGTGGCCGACGACGCTGACGATTACGGTGAACGCGCCAGCTACTTCGGGCGGCAGTTCGGGACGTTCGTCGCATAGTAACACCAGCGGCAGCGGCAACACGACGGGCAGCTCTCCACTGTGGATTACCAGCCCGACGGTGATTCCGACTGGGCAGCCAAACCAGTCGTTTTCACGGGCGCTGACGGCTTCCGGTGGCACGGAGCCTTACACGTGGAACATTCTCGCGGGCACGCTCCCGCCGGGAATCACGCTTGATGAGATAACGGGCGTCATCAGTGGGACAACGGGATCGTCCAAACCGGAGATTGTGACAGTTGAGGTAAGGGACACGAGCGGTGAAACACAGACAAAGCAGGTGGTTGTCGACGCACTTCCGCAGGGCGCGCGGGAATTAGTGTGGCAGGCGACAGATTTGCATGCAGAATATGTGCCTGTTGTGGTGCGCAGCGACGCCGGGACGCCGACGACGTACATGCCGATTTGGTATGTGATGCAGATCCTGAAGGGCTACGGTGTTTCGAGCGCGTGGGACGGCCATAACTGGCGGCTCGGCAAGGACGGTCTGGTGCCATTTGAGAACGTACAGCCGGGTGTTGGAACGATGCATATGTACCTGAACGGGAAATTAGTGCAGAACGTGACAGGCTTGTACGCGAAAGACCCGAATTCGGGCAAGCCGACGACGTACATGCCGATCTGGTATGTGATGCAGTTGCTGGACAAGCTGTCGGTGGGCAACACGTGGAACGGGACGACGTGGAGCATCGGATTGCAGAGCAGCACGCCGAACGGGTAATCCAATAGTAGAAATACTGCTTCACGGGTCTATATCACATGTCCAAGGAGGTTGCCTCATGTCTAAATGGCGAAATAGCGCCATCTCAGTGTTCATCGTACTGGGGGCTTCCATGACTCCTGCTTACGCGGTCATAAATAAAAGTCCTGTTAATTTTGGGAACGAAAAAATCACGATGGAAAATTATACGGCAGGGATCAAAGGTTTTGTCGCGGAAGATTGGAAAACCCCCACGACGTATTTACCGCTTTTTTATATGATGCAAGCTTTAAAGGTCAACGGGTACGTTGTCACGTGGAATGGGAGTAAAAAGAGATTGGATATCAGTGTCCCGAAAGGTATTTCTGTAGACATGAAACATCTTTCGCCTGGAATAGGGAATAGTGGAATCTACTTAAACGGAACCCTTGTACAGAGCTTTAATATGCGTGTTGCGAAAGACCCGACCTCTGGTGTTTATACGTTTTATATTCCCGTTTGGTATGTTCAACAATCATTGAAGCGTATGGGTTTGATAAGTACATGGATGAATCACCATTTCACAATTAAGCCAGGTGCAGGTTATCCTGTGGTGCTCCTGGCTAATCAGACGTACGGCCCGGCGGACGGAAGCTATATTTTGAATAAAAACGCAATCATTCTCGGAACGAATGCGACTCTGCGAAATATGGTCATTTACGGTAACGTATATGTCAATCCTGGCGCCAATGGAAACGTGGATCTTTCTGGCCTCTCCGTCAATGGACAAATTTACATAGAGTCAGGAGCGAACCATTCCATACACCTGGATAACGTGAATGCTTCGGCTCTAAACATCAGTAGTACGAGCCCAGTCCATATTGTGTCGGGCGGCAAGACGAACATACAGAATACTCAAGTGACTGCATCAGATCAAGAACCTGTCACATTTGAAAATAACGGTGGCACAGTGGGCAATTTGTTCATCCAAAGCGGACAAAATGTCATTTTAACAGGATCTTCCTCATACGCCAATGTCACGGTGGAAAGCGGCGCATCAGTGACGGTTGACGCCGGTGCGCGAGTGACGAACTTGACGGTGGATTCATCGAATTCGAGCATTACTGTGGCGAGCGGGGCGAACGTTGATGTTGTGAATGTACAGTCAGGGTCAAAGGTAAAAGTTCAGGTAGATGGAACGGTTGCTAACTTGACCAATCAAGGGAACGGCTCTGTTTATGTTAATGGGACTGGGAGTGTGGCGGCGCAAAGCGGTGGCAATATCATCGGTTCAACAAGCGGGTCTTCAGGCAGCGGTACCTTGGGTGGAAGTGGATCTTCCGGTAGCAGTGGCAGTACTTCGGGCAGTGGCAGTACCTCAGGTAGTGGCGGTTCTTCGGATAGTGGCGGTGCCTCTGGGAATGGTGGCTCCACAGGTGGAAGCCAGGTCGTGACTGCCCCGGCATTAGCCACGATGCCTACGGCTGCACCGGGCAGTACGGCCGGTACGACGACGGTGATGGCGAAGCCGAATGTGAGCGGAGACACACTGGAGTACCAGGTTTTCCCTGACTCGATTGCGACACCTGTGCAAGGATCTACGCCACCAAGCGGATTGTTAACCGGCGGCAGCAACCTAACGGCCAGCAATGGAAATTATGTGGGTGTGTATGAAGTCGATAGCAGTGGCAAGGTGGCGGCGTTCAGCCAGATCCAGTTGACGGGTAGTGAGATTGCGAGTGCGCCATCAGTAACCACTTCTGTGTACGGAATCGTCAATGGCGCAACGGTAACCGCAGTGAGTCATACATTGACCCCTCAAGTCATCGTCAACTGGAACGCACCCACAGCTTTAGGAGGCAGTAATGCTTCCGTCACCCAGAGTGTCTATGATGCAGTCTACCGTGTGGTGTACAGCGTGTATCAAAGCAATCCCTCGGATTTTGGCAATACTTTGACTTACTCAGGGATCACGGTGAATCTGACATTACAGACCGTAGATGCGAGTGGCAATTTAGTGTCGCCGGGCATTGCATCGGCAAAGTTGGTATTTGTACCGGGCAGCAACTCGACCGATACAATTGCTTATAACGGTAGCGCAGTCAGTACAAACAGCTCATCTCCCACTATAGTGACTTTTGACAGTAATGGTCAAGCCACGCTCGTATACACGTATACAGAAGGTTCGGGCGATGCGATCACGGTCACGATGAATGGCGTCACAAACACGATTCAACTTTCAGGCGCGACGATTCCGACATTTACAGGCACTCCCACTCCGAACCTAACCTACACCGTAACCTATGATAGCAACGGGAGTACGGGTGGTAGTGTTCCTACGGACAGCAAAACATATGCGGACGGAAGTTCAATGACCGTCGCAGGGAACACGAGTAATCTTGTAAAGGACGGTTACGCCTTCGCAGGCTGGAACACGGCGGCAGACGGCAGTGGTACGAGTTATGCGCCTGGAACCACCTTCGATGTGGGAACGTCGAATGTCATGCTGTATGCGCAGTGGGTGAATGCTGATACACAAATTGTCTACAATGCAACTGAGTTGGCCGAGGCTATACAAAGTGGATATACCACTGTGCAACTTGGTCAGAACATCACTTCGGACGTTAATGCGAGCCGTCTGGTCAACATCAATCTTGGAGGATACTCGCTCGCCGGGAACGTGTCCATCAGTGATTCCACCGACGCAGGGACGGTCACCATCAACAATGGAACCATCAGCGGCAACCTAACGGTCAACACGCCGAATGCCACGGTAAACAATTCTGCGATGGTGACGGGAACCACCACGATTACGGATCCCATGGCATTCAACAACAGTGGGATTCTGAACGGCACGGTAACGATTAACGATCCCGGTGCCATGACGTTCAACAACACCGGTATGCTGGGTGGTGGGGTGACGATTGATCCTTCTTCGGCCCCGATTGGCGCAATCACGTTAAAGGGCTCGATCCCCAGTGTGACTATCAGTGGAACCAATGGAGCGAATGTGAACGTTTCGGGTTCGGTAACGAATCTCCAGATCGATGCAAGCAACACAAGCTTGACGGTTAGCGGTGGCGGCACCGTGTCGGGTGTCACTCTGGATTCAGGTGTCAGTGGCACCAGCATTATGAACAATGGAACGATCACGGCATTGATGAACAATTCGTCGAATCCTTACAATATGTGGGTCGCTATGCCCGGAGTACCAGGTTCGCAAGCTGGCATCACTGCGCTGGCTGACTACAAAGGGACACTGTACGCAGGGGTAGGAGATGCATCCTCAGATCTGTTCGCATGGAACGGAAGCGGGTGGGCGGATACGGGCCTATTACATTCAGCCGTGAACAGCCTGGCTGTAATAGGGGGGCAACTGTACGCGGTGGTAGGCGAGGGCCTTTTGTTTCAAGGCAACGTGGATTCCAACGGGAACCTGACGTTCACCTTCCTCAATTCTGGCAGTAGCAGCCCGGCGGTTAGCCAAATTGCGGGCGTCACAGCCAACGGCACGACCACGGTGTATGTTTCAACCCCTAATGACATGAACCAAGGTAGCTCCTTGTATACCTACAATGGTCCAGGATCTTATACGATAGTGGGCAACGGATCATTTTTCAGCCCAGCCGGCACGATTACAAGCCTAGTACAGGGGCCAGACGGAAACCTCTTGTTAGGCGACAACTGGAGCACTGACACCAGTATTTTGAATCCCCCTGAACACATCGGCGTATGGGAATGGTGGGGTAGTACAGGTTGGTATTTCGCGGGTCCGTCCCAACTTTCCTGGCCGGTGGCCAAGATTGTGGTTGCGAACGGAACTGTCTATGCGCTGGAAACCAACGGGATGCTGCAGCAGCCTGGCGTAATCAGTAGCTCCAACCCGTACCCTGTCTGGTTCGATGTACCGGGTTGGAGTAACTTGACTGGCACAACCCGAACCATATACGGGTTTAACAATGTGCTGTATGCCGTGGCGGGCGGCAACATATGGGAGTATAACGGCGGAAGCCAAACATGGACGGAACTGAGGGGGCCATCTGGCGTGACTGGGCTGTTCTACACGAACGGGACCATGTACGCCGCGACTGCAAACGGTCTATTCAAGTACCAACAATAATGGAGCTGACGGGTTGGCCAGTTCCCAGCTATGTCACGGTCGGGGGCAGATCCTTACGGGTCTGCCCTATCTACTTCATGTTGCAAAAAAAAGGTAGGTAGTTGCAAGAATGTTCACATAACGGAATCAACTGAATTTCGCGACATCCTCAACGAGATATTGTCGAATCGCTTCGAGGACTTGTTGCTTTTGGTCGTGGCGCAGCGTTAATCCTTTTGTTTATTTATATATGCTACTAATGCCGTGCGGTGACGAACGTCCATTTTCCGGAAAATGCTGCGCAAATGGTGATCCACGGTGCGAGGAGAAACGTATAGCTTGGCCGCTACTTCTTTGTCGGTCAGTCCTTCCGCAACCAATCGGGCCACCTCCCACTCGCGCTCCGTGAGGACATCAGAGTCAGCTGTTCTTTTGTTTGTAGTGATAGTCTTGGAAGCGCGGACTGCGTCCAATAAACGATCAGCCTCTGCCTGCTCTTTTGCACCCAAACGGGTAAAGGCATCCGATGCCGCTTGCAGGCGCCTGAGCACAGTGTCGCGTCGTGCAGTCACATGTGGGTGATCCGTTATTTCCGCAGTGGTTTCGAACGTTCTCCATACACGTCCGGTTGATAGATGGCAGAGTGCCACTTCATAAGGCAGTCGGCATGTTTGTGCAAGAGCAGCAGCGTCTTCCAGCAATGTGAACGCCTCAGCGTACTTAGCAAGCTCACCTTGAAGTTCTCCAAGCCGACGAAGCGCCTTGATGACGAACCATGGAATCGGTACGGACTCTGCCCAAGTCAAGGCTCGTTCACAAGCCTCTATGGCCCTTGTTTTGTCTCCAGTCTGACGGTAATAATCGCACCAGGCAATATCAAGAAATGGGCGATGGAGTTTTGACACTTGACTGAGAGGATGCGCATCAGCCGCGTCAAGCCATGTTTTTGCCAATTCCGCTTCATTCCGCAGAAGATGGGCTTGCGCGCGAATCGCATGCACCCAGGTAAAGACGGTGGTGGACGGTGGGGGTGGATCAACCGGACGAAATGGCGCCAGCTTAGACATTACGGCGTCCAAATGCGCAGTATCTCCGGTTTCCACCAGCATCACGGCAGCAAACCAGGTAATGAGGGGATCCGGTTCTGATTCTGCCAAAACGTATTCCGCCAAGTGTTTGTACCCCTCTGCCCAATTGCCTCTCGAATAATGGTAAAATCCAGAGGCGGAATATTCCTTCGGCATAAAGCCAAATCCATTTTTCTCGTTAATTTCGTCTTCCAGGACCATGAGTTCCTGAATGAGCGCATTCACTTGATCCGGTTGGTCAGTTTTCGTTAGGTATGTATGGTACAGATAATTGGCGAACAAGACGGTGGCTGACCGGTCATCATGTCGGTTGTGCGCCGCCTTGCTCAGTTCAAGCACCGTGGCGTTGGCTTCGTCCAATCTCCCCAAGAACGCGAAGAGCCTCGTTTTCATGCGCAGAACCTGCGGATTGTGCGCACCAACCCTCGTTTGTAAATCGCTGAGTAACTGCTCTGCTTCTTCCAATTGTCCATGGGTATACAGAAAGCTCCAGTACACAAACAAGATTCTCGGAAATTCGCATTGATCGCGAAAGAATAGCTGTTCGAGTACGAGATATCGTTCGTTTGTCAGCAGTTGTTCCTGCAAGGTCGAGAGCGCGGCAAGTTCATCAAGGATAACGCGATCCCCACGGGTGTAAGCACGTTCATATATGAGATGGCGAACCCATGCCACGACCGGTAAGTCTTCACTTTGCTGCGCCGCGTCAAGCGCGGTTTTAATCAACTGAACGGCATCGGCATCATTCCGTCGTCGCATGCAAAAACCAAGCTTGAGGAGAATTTCCGCGTGCAGGACATCTCCTTTAGGCAACGACTCAAGCGCCTGACGATAACGTTCTTCGGCATCCAGGATTGCGCCTAGACGAAGCGCCTGATCGCCGGCGAGGGTGAGGAACTGGACGGATCGCGAATCGTTCGCGCGTCGATAGTGAAATGCGATGGTGTCGATGGCATCGGGCGAGGTTCTTTCCAGAACCTCGGCAATCGTTTGGTGACACCGTTCCAGCCGTACGCCGAGCATCCGGCCCATTAGATGGCTCCTGACAATCGCGTGTCGGAATTGAAACGTATCCGGTTGATTGTCCATGTTCCGGATGATTTCCAACCGCTTGGCATCGCCGAGCGCAGCGGTTACCGCTTCCTCAGTGCTGGTGGAAATATCGGCAAGCAGGCGGTAACTAAACAGTTCTCCAATTTGGGCGGCTTCTTCCAAGATCGGTACATAGGTTTGATCCAGGAGATTGAGTTTGCTGTCAATGGCTTGTTGGACCGTTTTTGACACTGGAACTGTCGCATGCTGGCCGCCTTTGAATTGTTCTAAGATTTCGGCCACAAACAGCGGGAACCCATGTGTCAACCGAAAGATCTCGTCGGCCAAACGAGAGGGACTGTCAAGGTGGGGGATCGTTACCCTTGTAAGCTCCTCCACCTCCGAGCGGGTTAACTCCTGAAGCAAGATGCGTTGGCTGCCTGTCCGCAGCATATCGGTGAAATAGCGATGAAACTCTGTAGTGCGGTGTAAGTCTTCGGATCGATACACTCCGATCACGAGCAGCGGCACACCGTGAAGCCGACCGGATAGATGTCGAAGTAAATCCATAGACGCACGGTCTGACCACTGCAGATCATCGATGATGATAATGAGCGGTCCTTCCGCGTTTCGGAGCCAGCGAATCAATGACAGTGCAACTTCGAACGTATCCGCTAATGCCGGAGCGCTGCCAAATGGCGCCGGTAACTGGGATGGATCGCACCGCCTGCTGCGAATCTGTAGATGTAAAAACGCTTCCCGCCATGGTCCATATGGTATCGTCTCGCCAGGTCCTGGGCACCGGCAAGGGATGTTGGACACCGATGTTTCCGTGCAGGACTGCAACACTTGGTTTACAAGCGTGGTTTTGCCAATCCCGGCCTCGCCCCCGACCAGGATGGTGCCACCCTCTCCATTCGCCACGCGTGCCACAGCCTTCGCGATGACCTGAACTTCGGACAATCTTCCTACCATTCTTGATGTGTCTGTCATGAAAGTGCAAGCCTCCTGCAATGGACAATCCATGTCGACGTGCGTCTGCCCGGAAAACCAAACAGCGTTCCAACCGCCTACGATGATTCTAAAATAGGGAAAATTCCCGATGTCGAAATAGCCTCTCTTTATTATAGTAGGTCGACGAGAGCCATGAAAGATTTGGTGATAGGAGAGGGCATAAAAGATGCAGGTGTTATCCAATGATTGACGGATGTATAAAACTCAGCGGTGGAAGGACATTGGGATTCGCGGAATTCGGGCAAACGGATGGTCACCCCATATTTGTGTTCCATGGGACGCCTGGATCGCGATTTCATTTATTCTCGCACCTGGCAACCAAAATCACGCAAGGGAACATTCGAATCATCGCACCTGAGCGCCCGGGATACGGCTTGTCCGATCCGAAACCGGATCGGACAATTCTAGACTGGGCTGGCGACGTTCAGCAGTTGGCAGATCATCTCGGAATTGAGCGGTTTTCACTGGTTGGCATTTCTGGCGGATGCCCGCACGCGATTGCGTGCGCATATGCAATGCCGCATCGGGTAGTCAAGGCGGCTGTCATTTGTGGGATCGGTCCCCTCGATGTACCGGGGGCTCTGGTTAACGCCTCCGCAGAGATCCAAATGTGTGTGGGGGACGGTGAACGGCTGACTGCATATACAAATCAGTTAGTCGGTATGGTGCAGGCAGATCCAGACGCAATTGTGACCTATTTTCTGGGGCATCTTACCGAGTCAGATCGGAAACTTATCACAGAAGACATGATTCCGATATTTCGGGATTTTGCCATGGAGGCTGCGCGGAGAACGGACGGCATGATCGATGATTATCGACTATTAGCAAAACCGTGGGGGATTCCGCTTACAGAAATTCAAGTCCTAATCCATTTATGGCACAGCGACAGCGACGAAAGTGTGCCGCTTTCCCATGCGCAATATTTGACGGGGCGTATTCCGAATGCGGTGCTCCATAACGTAACTGGAGTCGGGCATAGCGGCACGCCGCTTATTTCCTGTGACGCAGTCCTGCGCTTTTTAACCGATTGAGAAAGGATTGTATTGGATGCATTGCGAGTTTGTTACAAAGTGGATCCTTGACGGGACGACAGCGGAACGCGTGTATGAAACGCTGTCATCCCGCACCTATGGAGAATGGCAGGAGGGGGTCACCGTCTACGTGCTTGAAGAGGGGGATGAACAAGGGCTGGGTGAAATCCGCGAGAGCGTGTTCACGACAAAACTTCCCTATAAGCTTCGATTTCAAAATCAGCGGTGCACTCGGGTTCGCCAATCGATTGTAGGCAACACTCGTACAAGGCTAATCTCGTGTGAATTGAGCATGGAGAGGCATTGGCATTTGCTGAATCTACCCGTGTTGAGATGAAAAGGAGGTGAGCGGAGGTTAGTTTTTCCATGGATTCTGTTTCACAAAGCAAGGTGGAGGTTCATTACCTTGTTCCATGCGGCCACGAAGTCGTTAACGAAATTCTCCTGGGAGGCATCCGTGCGCCCTGGCGCGAACGGAACCGTGACATCCGACCCGGCATTCCTTGCTGCCTGTTCGACGGCCGCGCACCCGCCGAGAACGATCACGTCGGCAAGCGACACCTTCTTCCCGCCGGACTGGGCGTTGTTGAAGTCCTGCTGGATCTGTGCTAGTACCTGCAGCGACTTGGCTAGTTCGGTCGGATCGTTGACCTCCCAGTCCTTCTGCGGTGCAAGGCGAATCCGTGCTCCGTTGGCCCCTCCGCGCTTGTCAGTGCCGCGAAAACTTGCTGCCGACGCCCAGGCGGTCGAGACCAGCCGGGAGATGGACAGTTCCGATGCGAGGATCGTTGCCTTGAGGGTTGCGATGTCCGCCTCTCCGATCAGTTCGTGGTCGACGGCGGGAACGGGGTCCTGCCACAGCTGCGGCTCCGGGATCCAGGGGCCTAGGAGCCGTGAGACGGGCCCCATGTCACGGTGGATCAGCTTGTACCACGCCCGGGCGAACGCGTCCTCCAACTGGTCGGGATGCTCGTGGAAGCGCTTCGCGATCGGCGCGTAGATCGGGTCCAGCTTCAGCGCCAGGTCGGTCGTCAGCATCATCGGGGCGTGCCGCTTCGAGGGGTCATGAGCGTCGGGCACGGTACCCTGGGCATCAGAATGTTTGGGCTTCCACTGCTTGGCGCCGGCGGGGCTCTCGGTTAGTTCCCAGTCGGTACGTGAACAGGTTGTCAAGGAACCCGTTGTCCCACTTGGTCGGCTCGTTGGTCCAGGCGCCCTCGAGCCCGCTTGTGATCGCGTCGGAGCCCTTTCCGACTCCGTACGTGTTCCGCCAACCGAGGCCCTGTTCTTCGAGAGGGGCGCCTTCTGGTGCGGGGCCGACGTATCTCGAGGGGGCAGCGCCATGCGTCTTGCCCAACGTATGCCCGCCGATGATGAGAGTTGCTGTCTCCTCGTCGTTCATCGCCATACGGGCGAACGTCTGTCGAATGTACTTCGCTGCCAGCTGCGGATCCGGATTGCCGTTCGGTCCCTCCGGGTTCACGTAGATGAGGCCCATGTGATCGGCGCCGAAGGGTCCTTTGATCTCTCCTTCGACGCCGTGCCGCTCGTCTCCAAGCCAGGTGTCCTCAGGTCCCCAGAAGATCTCGTTAGGCTGCCAGATGTCATGTCATGTCGTCCGAAGCCGAAGCCGAACGTCTTGAAACCCATCGATTCATAGGCACAGTTTCCGGCGAACATGATCAGATCAGCCCAGGAGATCTTCCGGCCGTACTTCTGCTTGAGCGGCCAAAGCAACCGGCGTGCCTTGTCGAGGTTGGCGTTGTCGGGCCAACTGTTGAGGGGGGCGAAGCGCTGGGCGCCAGTGCCGCCACCGCCCCGACCGTCCCCGTAGTGGCCGTAGTCCGCCGGCCACCAGTCCTGCGACGTCGTCATCACCTCAATGAGGTCCCGCTTCAAGGCATCGAGGTCAAGGGTCTTGAACGCATCAGCGTACTTGAAATCTTCGCCCATCGGATTGGACAAGGGTGAGTGCGGTAGGGGTTGGGGATGGGATTACTGGGTTCTCGCTTTCGCTGCTGCGGTCAGTCATTTCGGGTCTTCTCCTGAGAAAAATATTCCGGTGATCGCTACCGCCGGTAGTAGTTAAGTGGCAATTCATCACGATATTGCAAACATCTAGGTCGTTGCTCTGCCGATTGATGGCCCCTTTTTACATTGATAGGGTGCATCGGAACTAGGGCGTGAGCGTCTTCTCTCTGACTGATCCTTTCTGATTGCCGGTGACTTTTGACTCTGCTTGTTTTGGATCATCCTCCTTCAAACTCTACGTGTCGGAACGGGCGCTCTTTGGCCTTAACATATCCGGGCTTGTTTTCCAATATTCAAGGGGCGGATCGACACATCGTTGATCGGGTAGTCATAATGAAACCTTATCTTGGTGAATGGGCTGAGAAATTAGCCGGCAGGATCCTGGGGCTGCTCGGTATATGGATATTGATAGATGCCATTCTCAATGCCGGATCATTTTTGACCCACCTTGTTGTCTTTTAGCTAGTGGTCAATTTTTCGGTTGGCGTTGTATACACAAGTAAATTGAACGAGGCCGCACGGAATATGGTAGGTTGCCACGGAATTTTGGAATATTCGTAGCTTTAGAGTACGTAAATTATGGCGCTCGTTAACGCTGTTGAGGCAATTCGACACATTGAGAGTGTTTGAGAGGGATGGACAATATTCCTGGTGTGGAGAGTGGTATCTAAAAAGTCTATTAGAGAGTTCGACATCAATGCTCCTTTGGAATCTGAGAACGATAATACCCGTATAGGACAGGCACAAAAGCTACAGTGATAAAGCCAATTACCAGTAATTTAAAATAACGGGAGTACGAAATGTTCATGGAAGCGTTCTCCTTTGAGGTCAGTACACCGTAACGTCTGCCCGTAGGCATTCAGTATTGTGTACATTTGCCTACTCAACCAACAGGGAAGAACGAACCTTGTACTTTCGGATCATAGATCGGATAATATCTTTATTGTGCCATCCTGATCCGGCAGAGATAAAAGTCGGTGATCGTCGACATCCATGCGATCTCTGGTATTTCTCGGTGAGTCGTGAAAGGAGTTTCCACCAGAGTGTCTGTTATGAAATCAAGGACGAGTTATGGCGTCGAAACGAAGCTAGCCCCTCCTCAAATCTATACAAACATTTTGGCGCGTCCGAGATTGTTTCAACTCTTGGGCAAGCATCCATTATGTCGATTGATTGTGGTTTCCGCACCGGCAGGTTACGGGAAAAGCACATTCCTCAACGTGTGGGGAAGACAGGCTGCCACGGAGTTGGTGTGGGTATCTCTCGATGAAATGGACAATGATGAGACGCGGTTTTGGGGCGCGATTGTTCAGGCAGTGGTGGCCATTCAACCGACAATTCTTCAAAGGGCAATGGCCATTTTGCATTTCGGGGAGCAACTTGATTCCGATGCATTGGCTTCCACCTTGATTTCAGATTTAAGTGAGTATGAGCAGGACATGACCATTGTCTTGGATGACTATCACGTGATTCACAATGCATCGATTCATCGCTTGGTCGAATATGTCATCCAACGTATTCCTAATCATGTTCACATGGCGATTCTGTCTCGCAGCGCATTACCATTTACAATTGCTCGATTGCGTGCTCAAGGGCAAGTCGTGGAAATTGGAATGAACGATTTGCGATTCACTGGTGCTGAAATCAGAGGTTTTTACCGCGACGTTCTCCAGATGAATCTCACTGAATCAGTCATCAATGAGATCGGCCAGATGACCGAAGGATGGGTTTCAGGGTTGCAACTCGCGGCGATGATGATGCGGGATGAAAAAAATCTGTCAAATCCATTTCAGAGGTTTGGCGGAAACCATCAAATGATTGCGGAGTTTTTGCATGATGAGGTTCTGAAAGCCCAACCGGACGCCGTGCAGAGATTTTTGTTGGAGACTTCCATTTTGAATCGGTTGACTGAATCGCTGTGCAGTGCCGTCACAGGGATTCAGGACGCTAGCGAGATGTTGCAGCGACTCCAGTTCACAAATTCATTTGTCATTGCACTGGACGGGGAACGGGTGTGGTTCCGCTATCATCAGCTCTTTTCGGATTTTCTCCGTCATCGGCTGGGAATCATGAATTCTGGCCGAGTGCGTGAATTGCATCAAAGAGCAGCGGCATGGTTCGAACTTCAAGGGTTCACCGTAGATGCCATAGAACATGCCATTGCGGCCGAGGATTTCGCGTTTGCCGCGCGAATTCTTGAAAGCAAGTCGGAGGAACTCCTTCACACTGGCGAGATGAACACGTTGCTCCGTTGGTTTGAACGCTTTCCGCGGCATGAACTGGCGCATTATCCGCTTGCCCAAATCTTGCACGTTTGGGTTCTTGCTCTCTCACAACGGCTGGAACCTGCGTTACGATTAATTGATGGGTTGCGAGAATCTCTTCTACTGGGGGAGGACGCGGAATCAAAAGAATGGACGTTGGAATTGGATGTGTTGCGAGGGTATATTGCCATTTTACAGCGGCATACGGCTCTGGCCGTACAGTTCTTTACGAAATCTGTTCAATATGTACCGAAATATAGTCGATTTCTCAGTGTGGGCATGAAATTGAATTCAGGAGAGCCGTTTGTGCTTCCGAGTCGTTTGGGAATGCGCGGGTATCTCCGGAGCACGTTTGAATTGTATACGGCGCTTCGGAAAATATGGAAAAACAGTGGACTGGCCATTCTAGGTTATGGATCTGCGGCGTTGGGTGAACTCTATTATGAGTGGAATGATCTCGATCAATTGGATTATTTCATTCCTAGGGGCATCGAATTGGGAAGTACCTTTGAGGATGTAGGAATATTGGTGCCGATGCACTTGCTCCATGCGAAATACTTACGTGCTCGCCGGATGCGGACGGAAATGTGGCAATGTGTATGTGACTTGGAGGACTTGATTCAGTGTATCCCTTTGAATGGTCACTGGCAGGACATCGTTCTGGCATTCAAGGTGCGAATTTGGCTTCAGGAAAATCAGATGGATGATGTCGCATCGTGGTTGAATGCAAATTGGGAGAATCAGTATGGGCATGTGACGGTGGTTGGCGAGTATGGACTGATCACGATGGCACGGGTGCTCATTTACGTGAGACAGTTAAACGCTGCAATCAGGTTGTTGGGAAAATTGCTGCAGTTTGCGGAGATGCGTATGCGTCAAATAGCGCCCACCTGTCACGCTCGGTGGGCGCTAATCTATACTGTTAGTCAAGGTTAGCGCCGGGGCTGGCGAACATCATCCGGCAATTGTTCCGACCACGGGAGC
>Ga0209012_1000966_pt1 | contig 33601 bp, 33 predicted proteins | sample RS3BMetagenome_FD_184735 | JGI IMG/M metagenome (GOLD analysis project Ga0209012, IMG submission 184735) | Ferric oxide microbial mat and aquatic microbial communities from Rainbow Spring, Yellowstone National Park, USA - RS3B (SPAdes) (version 3) ...
AGCCTGAGCGACGTCGTGGGTACAGTACATTCGTACATCCGCCCTCCGGCGGCGTTCCCGACCAGACTGGATCCATGCAACCGCTCGACTTCTCGGGGGTGCTGAGCAGTTACCACACCTCTTCAAATCGGCGCGCCTTGTCGACAATCCGGGGAGGGGCGCATGCACCGGAGGCACCCCGGGATCCCGGACGGGGAGGGCCCCTGCGCGGCCTACCGGCGCCGCGGGCCGGCCGGTGTCCGCGGCGTCGCGGGCACCATCCCGCCAACGCACCGGCGGTTCCCCGCGGCCGGGGGACGGGGTGGCGGAAGAAGGATACCCCCGGCCGGGTAGGGCCGGGTCTACGGCATGAACAGACCGTTGCCGACCCTGGCGGGCGGCGCCGGCGCGTGGACGGAGTCGCCGGCCGGGCCGGAGGGGGCAGGGGAGGCTGGGGAGATAGTCCGCAACGTGACGCGCGGGGTCGTTCTGGCCGGGCGGGCGGAGATCGCGCGCGGCTTCTTCGCGCGCGGTCGGGGCCTCCTCGGCCGTGTTGCGCTGCCAGAGGGGGAGGCCCTGGTGATCGCCCCCTGCGGCAGCATCCATACCCTCGGCATGCGCTTCGCCATCGACGTCCTCTTCGTCGATGGACGGCACAGTCCGGCGCGGTGCCTGGCCGTGGCCCGGGCGCTGCCGCCGGGGCGCGTCGGTCCGATGGTGCGCGGTGCCCGTGGTGTGATCGAGTTGCCCGCGGGGGGAGCGGGTCCGAGCGAGGTGGGGGATGCGATCGAGTGGGGGACGTAGGCGACGGCCAACTCCTCGGCAGCCCCAGTGTTGAGGCTGCTGAGGAGTTACTGTTTTGGCTCGCCCGCCGGGCTTGTCTCGCCGGCCCATCCATCTAGCCAGGGCCGGCTCGACCCAGGTCACTGCGGGCGCTCCGCCTGCCCGAGATTCTCTCCCTTGACGTCCCTACCCGCGTGACCGGGCGGGCATCCGGCGTGCGCGGAACGCTCACACCGTATATGCCTGCCGCCCCGTCACCTTGAACTCCGCCCGTCGGCCCCCCGTCTGCACCACCAGCCGGATGGGCCGCTCCGCCTCGACGAAAACATGCAGGGGCTCGTCGAACGAACTCCGCCCGGGGGCCTCGATCTTCACGCGCGTCCCGCGGAAGAAGTAGCGGTCGCAGCCGCACTCCTCCAGCGTCTCGACGGTCCATTGCAGTTCGTCGAGGGCCGCGTTCGCGCGTAGCCCGATGCCGAATTCCAGCAGCAGCGTGATCGGCCCGACCGCGCCCCAGCCCACGCAACCCGCGCGGGCCGGACGGCCCGGCGCCGCGGCGTCCGGGGCGTAGTTCTCGAAAAAGGTGCCCGTCTCGGCGGCGACCAGCGCCGCCGCTTCAACATGGCGCATGGCGATCCGGCGCGCGAGCGCGTGCCGGCCGTACCGGGCGAGGCCCCTCGCCGTCATCAGCATCAGCGGCGGCCAGACCGCCCCGCGGAAGTACCCGCCGCGACCGTCGTACCCCGGCGCCGCGGCGGAGAGCGATGGAACCCCGCAGGGGCGCCCGAAGCTTTCCGGATCCTCCAGGAGCGCGCAGAGCCGGTCCGCCTGCCCGGGCGTCGCCACAGCCGCCGCCAGGGCCCAGAACGCGGCGGCCGTCGGCACATCCGAGCGGGTGCCGTCCTGGCGCAGGTCGTAGAAGGAGCCCGTGGCTTCGTCCCACATGCGCTCGCGGATCACGGCCGCCAGGGCGTCCGCCTCCTGCGCCGCGGCCGTCGCCCGGCGGCGGGCGGCGAGGCCCTGGGGGAAGCGCCCTTCGGCTTCGGCCACCCGGGCGGCCACCGGGCCCAGTTCCGCCAGGCTGCGCGCGAACAGCACCATCTCGCAGGCGGCGTCCACCCCGCAGCTCAGGCGGACGTTGCGCGGGGAGTTGTCCATCGAGGCCCAGTCGGTGACGTAGAGGCCGCTCCCGTGGCGCAGGTGTGTGCGCAGGGCGTCGTAGAAACGCACGAGCGCGGGCCAGGCCGCCGCCACCCGCTCCGCGTCGCCGGTCTGGCGGTAACTCTCCGCCTCCGCCCACGCCGCCAGCGGGTGGCAGAGCCCGTCCAGGGTCAGGTCCGGCGGGGTCTCCGGCGCCGGCCGGCCGAGGTCGGCCGCACGCCCGGTCTGGCGGCTGAACAGGGGGCGCCCCTCGAAGTTCACCCAGGCCTGCCCGTCGGCACCCTGCAGGTCGATCTCGCGGCAGATCTCCCCGTCCTCGTGCTGCGCCGCGTAGAAGTTGTCGAAGGCGCGTATCCCGGGCACCAGGTCGTGCGCCAGATCGCAGAACGAGGCCATGGCCCATGCGTCCCACATGCGCAGGTGCCCGTCGGCCATCGGGTCGAGGAAGTTGCTGACGAGGCGGCTGCCCAGCACCGGCCGCCGGAAGTGTTCGAAGGCCGCCTCCCACGCCTTCCAGTACGCGTCGATCACCGTGGGCGAGTCCGGCAGCTTGGGTGCCGGCAGGCGCAGACGCGCCGTGAGCCATTCGGGCAGCGCCTTGTCGCGATACTGTTGCTTTTCGAAGTAGAGGCCGCGGCGAACCCCTTCCTGAACGCTCACGCCGGACACCTCCGACTGACCTGGGAGGGCGTACCTTCGGCAGAGGGCACGGACCGTCCTGCCCCAGGCTAATTGTGCCCGAGTGGCGGCGCGTCCGTGCCCAGGTGGTAGAGAGCGTTGACGCAGACGACCTCGGTGCTCCCGTGCGGAAACCGCAAGATGGTGACGCCCGTGTTGTCGAGGCGGAAGCGCGGTCCGTCGGACCGGCCGGCGGGCAGCCCCAGATAGAACTGCAGCAGGCGGCCGATGGAGCCCCCGTGGGCCACGGCGGCGACGTCGGCCTCGATGGCGGCCGCGCGGAGCTCCGCCCCGATGCGGGCGATCCGGCCCGCGACGGCATCCTCGGGTTCGAAGCCTTCGATGATGCCGGGGAGCCGGCGCAGCTCGGCCGCCTCGGCGAGGGTCCTGCCCTCGAGCGCACCCCTGCCCAGTTCGCGCAGGTCGGGCCGGATCAAGACGCTTCGGCCGCCGCACGCGGCGGCGACGGGGGCGGCGGTGGCGGCGGCGCGCACCAGGTCGCTGGCGTATACGCGGGCGAAGCTCGCACCGCGCCCGGACAGCCAGCGCGCGAGGGCCAGGGCCTCCTGCCGGCCACGTGCCGTCAGGGGCAGGTCCATCTGGCCCATGATGCGGGACTGCGCGTTCCCCTCGGATTGTCCATGGCGGATCAGGTAGAGCACGGGCGGCACCCCCGGGGGGCGGGAAGCCGGCGGCCGGAGCCTCTGACCGGAGGAACGCGGTGGGGTGGCTGCACGGCCTGACCTCGCGGTGGGTGGTGTGGGCGTCCGGGTACGAAGGGCCGCCGCCGGCGCACGGTCCGCCGGGGGCGGCAGCAGGCCCCGCGCGTACTTCGGCGGCCACAGGTGTGGCCGCACTACGCCCCACGCCGAGTCTTCCCTACAGATGCAGCCAACCCTTCAGCAGGAAGGCCATGCGGCCGAGGAAGATGGTGTAGCGGTAGAGGACGGCGCCACCGAAGGATGCGCCGAGCGCCAGCATGATCGCGTAGCGCCCGAAGGCGGCCGCGCGCCGGACCGGGCCCGTGTGGCCGACGGTGAAGAGGAAGTAGCAGAGCCCGCCGACCAGCGTGGCGAGCACCAGGAGGTTGGCTGCCCGGTCGGGGGGCAGCATCGAGCCGGCCACCTGGAGCCACAGCGTGCGGGGGAGGTAGGTCAGGGCGTAGCCGGCGCCGTAGCCGACCCAGAGGCCGAGGGGCAGGCGGGCGAGGGCGTCGCCGCCGCGGACGTAGCGCAGGAAGACCAGGAATCCGAACAGCAGGGGCAGCGCGTAGCCGTACTGGTGGTGCCGGATCATGTCCGTCAGGAGGATGGGGCGGAGGAAGTTGTGCCAGCCGTAGCCGAGGCCGTACCCTGCCGACAGCCCGACGTAGAGGTGCTCCACCGCGCGCCAGAGGGCGTTGTCGCGGTAGAGGTAGCTGAAGACGGCGAGGGTGCAGACCGCGGCGGTCCAGGTGGCGAAGGGGTGTGCGGCGGGAGCCGGCACGGGCGGTCGGCCTCCTTCCGGGGGACTGGTGGGCCGGGGCGGCTGGGTCAGTCTGCCGGCTCCTCCGGGACGGCGGCGCCGGCGTTGCCCAGGGCCAGCAGCAGCAAGATGAACAGGGCGACAAGGGCGCCGCCGCGATCGAGCGCCGTGGCCGGCCCGGGCGCGTGGAGCAGGGTCTCGTACTCCGCGGCGCCGCGGATGCCGGGGATCACGGCGGCGATCTGCCCGGTGGCGACGAAGGGCCGGATCACCGGGGCCTCCATGGAGATGGCGCCCACGATCATCGGGAGCCCGGTGACCTGGGAGACGTAGGTCATCATCGCGGCGTAGCCGTCCCCCAGGTCGAAGACGTACGCGAGGCGGAAGTAGTGCGGCGTCAGGGCCCGCAGGCGGGACGCGAGGGGGAGGCCCGTCAGCGGCCGGCCGGATTGGTCGACGCCGTTGTACGCGGCGGACAGATCGACGGTGGCCGCGCGCAGGGCGACGTCGGGCGCCGGGCGGTAGCCGAGGTCGATCCAGGAGACCCCGTAGCCGTCGCGATAGGCCGGGAAGGCGGCGGCCGCCGCGTGCAGGACTGTCTCGGCGATCTGCCCGCCCTCCAGTGAGCGGGAGGCGATGCAGATGACGGCGCCGCGGCGCATGAGTTGCAGGAATACGGCCTGCAGCATGGGGTCCAGTTCCTCCTGGGCCCCGAACCCGTAATCGATCCAGATGAAGACGGCGTCCCCCGGCTGTAGCGCCTGGCCGAGGCGGTAGGCGGAGAGCGTGTCCGGTCGGGGCCGGACGGGCAGAGGCAACGGCCAGAGAACGGCCGCCGCGGCGCAGAGGAGGGCCGCCAGGTAGACCAGGCGCCGGTCCAGGCGGCCGAGGGACCGGAGCAGGGCTGCCGCGCGCCACCGCGGCCGCGGTCGTGTCCCCTCGGATCCAGGTTCCCTGTCCGGCGCCCGCCCATCCGTCCCGATCGCCGCCGCCCCCTGCCCGGCCGTGTCCAGACCCCCCGCGGGCTCACCCGAGATGGGCGCGCTCGATGCCGAGCACGACGCGCAGGCCGGTGGCCAGGGCCCCGAGGGTGGCGCCGATCTGGATGGCCCGGTAGGCGCCGGTCGCCGGCACGCCCAGCAGCCAGCCGGCGAAGCCGCCCAGCCCGCGCCAGAGGTCGCCGAGCGGCGTCTCGCCGAGCATCACCACCACCGCGGCCAGCAGCAGGACCACCGCCTCCGGCGTCCGGGCGCGGAAGGCCCGGTACGCCGCAGATGTGATGAAAATGGTTACTACTCTGGGCGTACGGCGGTGGGGCCGTTTTCTGTGCCGATGGCGCGGGGTTCGGAATGGTTGCCGTGCCGACGCGATCCCCTTGACCTCATGGCGTGGCGATCGGTCGTGGCCGCGGATGGTTGCCCCTGCCGGTGGCTGGTGGGGCAGGAACGCCGCGGCCGCCCCAAAACCGTGTGACGCTGCGCAGACAGACCATGCCCCGCCGTTGACTCGTCGTCACACACGCGGATCAGCAAAGCCGAGGCCTGGGTCGCCGGGACGTTCCATGGTCTCGGGTCCCGACACATCCAGGCCGACCTCAACGAGTTCTGCTTCCGCTACAACCGGTGCCGGTCGCGGACAGGCGCCCTGCAGTGATGCACCGTCGCGGCCGCCCGCAGTAAGCCTCTACCGTGCCGCGTGCCGCCCCGCCGCCCCGCCCCGGTGTGGCCGCCGCACGCGCCTGGAGGCGCTGTCTCTGCCAGCCGCGACTCTGGGCGGCGGTACCCGTCTGCCAACTCGCCTGGAGCGGCGTCGGCGCGCAGATCACTCCCCCGGATACCCGCGCTCCGCCGGCTTCCAGTTGTTCTAACGGGACAGGTTTCCCTTGCTGACCGCCAGGATCGTCTCGACGAGAACCCGCAAGTCCTCAGGGGGATCTGGACAAACACGGAGGTACAGGGTGACGTAGTGCTCCAACTTGGGCTGAGCACCCATCGCCGTAGGAAAAGACCTGTGGAGTTCCTCAAGCATCAGCTTGCCGCTCACGAGTTCCGGCCACTGGTCGGCGGGCAGGTTCTGAAATTGGTCCAGCTTGTGTCGGTAGGCGTTCCCGAGGTCTTCCTCGACACCGACATCATTGCCCCACTGGCGGAGGCGGCCCACCGCCGTCGCCGTCAGCGCTCGCGGGTGACTGAGATAACCCGGCGCGCGTTCCGGGTGCGCCACGGAGATGTCATGTATCATAGCATTGTATGCCGCGACGGGAAGCAAGGCCCGGTATGCATCCGCAATGCGCGCAGCCACCGCGTCTTCAGTGGCCCACTCCCGCGGCGCACGACCTCGACATGCGTCGGTGATGGTGTTGTGCCAGCACGAAGGAGACAGGAGGTAGTTCTCCAGCGTGTACCAGGGCGTTCGGACGATACCACTGGCCGGCACGTCCGGATTCCGCGGGTCGAAAACCATGGCGCCGCCCTCGAAGTCACGGTCGATGATTCCGAAACACCGGGTTCTCAGGTCCGGGGCGGCGTCCCGGACAGATCGGACCGCGTCGACGACGCTGGGCCAACCGCCCTTCGCGAGGAAGAGCAAATCCCGGCCCAAGGAACCGAACCACCGAGTGTAGATCCACTCGTCGGTCGTGGATTGGCCCTCCACCCAGACGATCACGCCTGTACCGGCGCTCAGGCGGAGTTGACTGAGGTCAATCTCCACCAGTTGGACCACCAATCGCGGCCACGGTCGGCTCAAGCTGGTCGAGGTTGATCTGCTCAGGCTCTGCAAGAGTGCGGACGATCTCCAGTGAGTGCGTCGACATCACCACTTGCGCTTGCCAGTTCGAGGCGAAGCGCCGTAGATATGACACCAGCACCCGTTGCAGCGAAGGATGGAGGCTCGCCTCTGGTTCATCAATCATCAGAATGACGCCGGGGCGGGCGCGCCGCAGCACCTCTCCCACCAGCAAGAGGATCTGCTGCTCCCCGGAAGGGAGCCGCGCGATGGGAGTCCAGGCCCCTGTGTCGGTGAGACCCGCCCCGTTCGCCCAGCCGGCCGTTACGAACGCTCGGCCCTCCGTGACCTTGATAGCGCGCCGAGGCCCAAGGAGCCTCCGCAATTCGTCAGCGAACTGGGCGAGCTGACCGTGGGTCCGGGCAGCATGTTCCAAGTCCAAATAGTTCCGCCAAACCAGCATCTGTTCCAGATGACCGCTCCATTGCAGCGGTGGCGTCAGGCGGAAACTCCATTGACGGCTCTCCGGCGGGGGTTCGATCGGCCCCCCCTCGGTGGGCGTGAGCCGCCGGTCGGCAGGTAAGTAAATGAGTCCTCCTCGCAGAGGTGCGTGGCCCTGCTGCATCGCCGACACGGCCTTCCGTAGGCGGAGGGCGAGCGGTGTCTTCAACCGTTCGTACGGCCGTCCTGCGGTTCCACGTTGGACCAATCGGCAAAACAGGCTCGTGGCGTTCAGCACGTTATCCGGCGCTTTGTCCCGCCGGCCCACGGCGATCGTCAGGCGACCGCCTCGCGCTTCCTCATCCTCGGAGGCGCGGAGGTCCTCGGCCGACAAGTCAACTTCAAGGGCGACGAAGCCACTATCCCAGGCTTCACGGACCAGCTCCCGGGGTGTCTCTGGATCGGTTGCGAAGGCCAGCAGTGCCTCAACAGTCTCCAGGATAGTCGTCTTCCCGGTACCATTCGTTCCGGCGATGGCTGTCAGGTCTCTGCCGCCGTCGGTAAGTGGTTCAACAAACGTAAAGGATCTCTCTCTGCGGAATGACCGAAAATCGTTGAACGTAACTGAACGAAGCTGCAAGCCTGCGCCACCTCCGGCCCGGCTCGGCGCGCGGCAAACACACCGCAGTGCTGTGGTGTGATCATATACCCGGCGACGAGGGCAAAACAGCCATGGTGCTCGCACCCACAAGCCGCGGCCATGAATGCTTCCCCCGGCGGAGCGCGTCATTCCACGCGATGTGGTCGGGTCTCTGGCGGCAAGGGCGCTCAACCCACGAGGGGGGGCCGTGCCGCGTTGGGTCACGCGGCATGCGGCGCCGCGCTGGAGAGGGCCGCAGCCTTTGGATCGACCCGAGCCACCTGCACCTCGCCGTCGGCCAGGCGCGCTACCTCATCCTGTCGGCACGGCCAGCACATCATGGGATGGTGCGCCGGGTCATTGCTTGGTCAGCCGCTCCAGCGGACGAAGGGGGGTCGCCGGATGCCCGTCCGCTTCGTCCGCTCGGATCGCCCCTGAGCCGCGTGCCTCACCCCTCCAGGGCGTGGAAAAGCGCCGTGTACATCCGCAGAACCCGCGCCGGGTCCGGGCCGCGATAGGCGCACTCGTTGGAGATGAAGCCGCCAAAGCTGTCCGCCAAGAGCAGCGCGAACAGTTCGCGATAGTAGGCGAGTTCCTCGGGCTTCTCCATCTGGTGGGTGTGCACCGAGGTGAAGTGCCGGCCGATAATGTCGTAGAGGGGCCGGATGGACGGCGCCCCCGCCGGCAGTGACCAGCCCTTGGCCGCCGCCACCCGCCATTGGCTGTTGAACACGAGGCCCACGTTGGGCAGCCCGACCGCCTCGATGACCTGGCGCGCCGGCTCCGGATCCGTGAAGCCTCCGTGCACCTCCATGGACACTGTGATCCCGCGCGGCGCGGCGTCTTCCCCGAGCGTGCGCAGGCTCTCCGCCACCCGGCCGATCACCGCCGGGCGCTCCCCCGGATCGTCGGGCACCCGGTCCCCCAGCACCCGGACGTGCGTGCAGGCCAGCTCCGGCGCGTAGTCGATGACGCGCCGCACCTGGTCCACCGCGCCCCGGTGCTGCCCGGCGTCGGCCATGTCGAAACGCATGCAACTCGTGAGCGACGCGCAGAAGAGGCCGTGGGCCTCCAGCGCTTGCCGCACCTGCCGGCGGTGTTCCGGCGGCGCGTCCGCCTCCAGGCCGTGGGCCTGCTTGTAGTCCTGCAGGAACTCGATCCCCTCATGGCCGGATTCCCGGGCCATGCGGCACAGCGTCTCGACATCCCAGTCCTGGGCGGTCTGGTAGGTGTTGAGCACCCAGCGCACAGGCAAGGCCCCCCTTCCGCGGTCTGGCGGGTCACTCCAGCCACTGGCGCGGGCCGAACGTCGCGAGCACGGCCTCGCCGGCGCGGCCCTGCGGGCCGTCCACCGTCTCGAAAGCACGGCCACAGTGGATGCAGGTGGGCAACGGGGTGAACTTCCCACACTCGCTGCAGGCGAACATGCCGCACACCCCCGGAGGCTGTTGGGTCCACGCAGGCTGGCCACCCAACCGGTCTGTGTTGAACGAGCGGTTCGAGGGGCAATCGGGATGACCTTCCTGGCTTTGGACGCGCCCAGGGTGGCATCATTCCGGTGGGAAACTCTCCAGGGGCCCGCGAGACCTCAGCCGCACGAGGGCCGCTCCGTGGACGGGATGTGGCCGCGACCAGTGCACCGTTTGCGCCCTACGTGGTTCGACCACAACCGCCAGGGCGCCGGCTACGTCCCATGGCGCCCTGGCGACCGGGGTGCACCGCGACAGTCGGTCTGTGTTCGGAACCGCTTGTCGCTCAGGTGACTCAAGCTCCTTGCGTCCGCCCGCTGCTCGCCGACAACCGATCCCTGGCGCCGGCGCCACCGCGCCGGGGCGGTCCTGGCCGGTCCTGCGCCCTCCCACCTTTACGAAGGGATAACGGGACAACAAGCATGATCGAGCCCGGGACAGTCATCCCGCGCGCACCCAGCCGGCACCTCGAAGGCGTCGCGCAGGACCTTGAGGAACGCGTGGATGCCGTGCCGCATCCGCCCGCTTGTCTCCGGTTGATCAGGGCTTGGGGTTCGCGGAGGCCGCAGCGGCCTCCTGACCCCACAGCACGATGTCCAGGTGATCCCGATGCACCACGACCCGGCCCACCACTGAGGGCAACACGGATGCCAATTCATTCCGCGGCATCTCGGCGAGCACGTCGGCCAGCGACCTCAGTCGCTCGATGGTGCTCTCCAGCACGGCGATGCGGGCATCGGCCGGGGCGGCATCGCGCTGGATCGCGGCTATTGCCCGGTCCGCCTCCTCCTTCTCGGACCGGAGGGCCGCGGTGCGCTCCCGAAGGGAGGTAGGGTCGAGCGCGCCCTGCTCGAACGCGTCGTACCAGCGAGCGAGCCGGGCATCGAGGCTGGCGGCCTGCTTGCGCACGGCCGTGAGAGCGGTGTGCCGGTCGCGTTCCGTTTCCGAAGCGAAGGCGAGCGCCTCGCTCGTGATGCGGGTGAGTTCCTCCTCATCAAACGCGAACCGCTGAAGGCCCTGAAGCAGCCACCGTTCCACGCGGTCCCGCCGCACGGTGCCGAAAGGGCAGGCGATACGCGGACCGCGCGACTTGTCGTGATACCGCCCCGAACAGGCGTAGTACAGATCCGATTCCCGGCCGGGCCGCTTCTGGGCGTGGCCCTGGATACGGCTGCCACACAAGCCGCAGAAGGCGGGCACGGTGGACAGCAGGTATGTGCCTGTGTCGCGGTGGCCGAAATGTTGACGTTCAGATCGTAGTGCCCGCGCGGCCGCCCAGGTTTCTCCGTCCACCAGGGCCGCGTGTTGGCCCTGGTGGTGCACCTCGCGCTGGCGGACGATCCCCGTGTAGGTGACGTTATCCAGAATCTGACCAACTGAGCGGATGCCCCAACGTTCGCCCAGCGCCGGCCGGATGCCCAGCCGATTCAACTCCATGCATATCTTGGACAGCCCACACCGCTCGCGAGTGAACCAGCGGAAGATCATCTCCACGACGGGTGCGGTATCGGGGTCGGCTTCGAGGACGTGCGCCCCTTTCGGCAGCCGGTAGCCGTAGGGCGGCGTGCCACCGAACCACCGGCCCTGCTTGGCGGACTGCTCCTTGCCGAGTCGCACCCGCTGGATGAGCGTTTCGCGTTCAAGTTGGGCGAAGACCGAGAGCATACCCAGCATGGCTTTACCGGCGGGCGAGGTGGTATCGAAGCTCTCGGTGATGGACCGCAGTCCTACTCCGGCCGTTCCGAACTCGTCCTCCACCAGGTGCAACACATCGCGCTGCCGGCGGCTCAAGCGGTCGAGCTTCCAAACCAGGAGCACATCGACCTGGCCGTCCCGGGCGTCCGCGAGGGCTCGCTGAATGGCCGGCCTGTTCAGGTCCTTGCCGCTGTATCCGTCGTCAATGTAAGTGTGGGCGACTTCCCACCCCTGGCTGATGCAGAACGCGGTGAGCCGCTCTCTCTGTGCCGTCAGCGACATGCCTTCACGCGCCTGCTCGTCTGTACTGACGCGACAATACAGGGCCGCTCGCACCGGTCTGGTCGCGGCATCCTTGACGCCCTGGACGTCCTTCGCCTTTGCCATGGTGCTCGGGTACGGCGGGGAGTGGGGGCGTCCCTGCTGCCCGTGGCCCCTGTCCCCAAGCGCCGTGCCTTGGGGTACCGGCAGAGACTGGCGTTGGCGCATGAACGGCGGGGCTGGCAGGCCCCCTGAGGTGAATCAAACGGCACTGCACGCCGGGGGGATGACGGCCTGGCCGGGAACGCTGCCCGGGGCCGAGGTTGTTACGGGATGCGCCGCTCCAAGGCGGTGATGCGGCGCTCGTGATTGGCGGCAATGGCCTCCAGCGGCGCGATGTGGGCGTTCATTGTGACCCGTTCGCGGTCCTCGGCGTGGCGCTCGACGGCCTCACGGTGCATGGCGAGTCCGTCGCCAAGGGCCTTGATCGCCTGCATGGTGGCCTCGTGCAACACGCGGGCCTCGCTGCGGCCGTCTGCCGCTTCCTGGCGTGCGGCGGCGGCCTCCTGGCGGGCGGCTTCAGCAACTTCGCGTACGGTGCCGATCTCCTGGCGGGCGGCGGCGGCCTCCTGGCGGGCGGTTTCAGCGACTTCGCGCACGGCGCCGATCTCCTGGCGTGCGGCTTCAGCGACTTCGCGCACGGCGCCGATCTCCTGGCGTGCGGCGGCGGCCTCCTGGCGGGCGGCTTCAGCAACTTCGCGCACGGCGCCGATCTCCTGGCGTGCGGCGGCGGCCTCCTGGCGGGCGGCTTCAGCGACTTCGCGCACGGCGCCGATCTCCTGGCGTGCGGCGGCGGCCTCCTGGCGGGCGGCTTCAGCAACTTCGCGTACGGCGCCGATCTCCTGGCGTGCGGCGGCGGCCTCCTGGCGGGCGGCTTCAGCGACTTCGCGTACGGCGCCGATCTCCTGGCGGGCGGCTTCAGCGACTTCGCGTACGGCGCCGATCTCCTGGCGGACCTCGGCGAATCGCTCGGCGGTCTCCTGTCCCGTGGCGTCCATCGCCTTCTGCGTCTCGCCGAAGCGAGTTTCCAGGAAGGCGCGGAGTTCGGGGTCCATGGCGGCACCTCCAGGCAGCGGGGTGTGGGGGAGAGGTTCGGCGCGCGCCAGGGCCGTCCTGCCCAGGCCGACCGTCGCTCTGGCTGCACGGGGCCGCGAGGGGAACCTGGCGCAACTCAACACCGAGTACGCCGCCAACGGCGCACCGGGTTCCGGCCGACCCGGCCTCGCGCGGATCGCGCGTGCCGCGGACGGCAGAAATGGCGGTCGCCACGACCCGCCGGGCGCGGCCGAAAACGGAGGGTATGCGGGTCGGCGTAGGATGCGCTACTCGTCCCCGAACAACTGGCCCAGCCGGCAGACGAACCCGGGTAGGACGGGCTCCCGCACACTGGCGTCGGGATCGGCGACGACCAGTGGGTCCTGCCCCGGCCGGTGCTGGGTTAGGGTGTGGGCGTCGGGGTCAATCACCCAGACGGCGCGAACGCCGGCTGCGAGGTACTGCTCGATCTTGCGGTGCAGGTCGGGCTCAGCTTGGTCGTGGACCTCCACCGCCAGGTCGGGTGGCACATCGGGGAAGCCCTTGCGGTCGGTGATCCGAGCAAGGCGCTCGTTCGAGAAGAAGGCCACGTCGACGCCGCGCAAGGTTTGCGGGTCGCGGCGGAGGATGACGCCCAATTCGTTGGTCAGCACCTTACCCAGCTTGTGCGCCTTGGCGTGCTGCCACATCCGCGCGGTGACTTCCGTCACTATGTCGTTGTGCTCGAATCCCGCCGGCGCGATGATGACCAGCTCCCCTTCGTCGATCTCATAGCGCCAGCCTGCGGGGAGCCGGACCAGTTCGTCGGCGGTCCAGGGCTTGCTGGTCGTTAGGGCCACGGGTGGAGCCTCCTTTTTGAGACCATTCCCCAGAGTAAGTGTACCACCGCCTCGGCGGCGATCACCCGCCGCGTAGGGCCACGTCGCAACGCGCCGGCCCGCCCGGCTCCGCCTTCCATCAGGTACTCGCCAGCGAGGTCGTCGTGGCGGTCCTCTCCGAGGAAGCACGGCTTCCGGGGCATTGGAGGGCACGTCGGCCGATAGCTTCATCGCCCCCACACGCCGAGCGCCGTTCTCGGGGCGCCTCTCGATGGGCCCTTCTGCTTGGTTGCCTCTCCCCACAGACAGGAGGCGTTCGCCGCGGCTTGAGCGTGGCCACGCATCGGCTCCAGGACCACCGTCAGTGTGCCGAGCTTGGCGGCGAGCAGGATCCGGCCCGCCCCCGCCGACGGGCAGGCCTTCCACCGCTCGGCGCACCTCGGCCCGCTCATCGGCCACGATGGCCGACTCCTCTGGGCCAGCCTCCAAAAGCTCCGCGTCCACCGGGTCGTCGACCCACTTGCGCCTATGGACGGCCCGCCAGCACTCCCGTTGGACCACCCGCCGCAGCCATGGCCAGACGACCTCAGACTGGCGCTGTCCCAGAAGCGGTAGGCCCGCAACAGGGCCTCTTGCCACCACATCCTCCGCGAGAGTGGGGTCCCCGGTCACGCGAACGGCCAGGGCGCGCATCCGTGGGAGCAGAGGGGGTACCGCCTCTTCGAAGGCTGCCGTTGCCGTCACCTCCCTCCCGCTTACCGCACCCATGAGACCCGGCCGCCCGGCATCGTATTGGCGGGGCCGTTCGGCGATTCCCTCAGAGAGCGTGCCATTCGACGCACCAGAGCGCCCCGGCGCCACCGACTGCCGACGCCTATTCCGCGGGCAGGTGGCCGCAGGCCGGCGCCCTGGTGAAAGGGTGGTGGTGCTGATGCACTCGTCGTGGGCTAAAGGCAATACCGCATACTTTGGCGTTGCCGAGCGGCCGCCGCGACCGGCGGCGGTTGGCGCCAGGGGGGGGCTCGATGGGTTCAGCGGCAACGCCTTTGGGCCGATGATGGTGACCTTCCACCGCGCCGCCGGAGACCGTCGTGGCGCCCTATCTAAGCGGCATTGCCCCTTACCCACGACGCGGAGCGCCACATCGCCGTGCGGGGTGTGGAAGAAGTCGCCCCAGCACGCGGCTGTCGCCTCGCTGATGCGCAGGCCCGTGTCTGCCAAGAACCGGCACAATAACGCGGCGGTCGGGTTGCCCCCGGCCGCAGCTGTCGGCGATGCGACGCAGTTCCTCCGGCGTGCACCAGCGATGCTCGGGGTCGCTCGTCACGCGCTCGCCCTTCACGCGTTCCGCCGGATTGACGGGGAGATAGCCCAGGCGGTGGGCGAAGCGGAAGAAGCTTCGGAGGACCGCCACGATCTGGCCCTGGGACGCCGGCTTGCGGGCGCCACGGAGCCGTCGCCACTCGAGATAACGTTGCAGGTCCCCGAGTCCCACCTGGCTGAGCGGCTTGGTGACGAACGCGCGGAATCTCACCAACTCACGGCCGTAACTGTCGGCCGTCCTCGCGGAGCGCTTCGCCTTCGCGTGCAGGAACATGGTGGCCACAGCCTCGTCGTGCGGGCCCCACCGGTCTGTGCTGGGTCGATACGCCGCGGGGGCTGCCGGCAACGTTTCCGCCGGCACGATCTCGGCGCCAGCCCGGGGCAGCAGTCTGGGTCCGGCTGCTATCGCGGGAGTGCGTCGGCAAACTCTCGAACCCGCAGTTGCTCGGTGTGCTCACTCGGCACAGCACGGGCGCGAAATAGTGCCTGCACGGCATCTACGTCGGCGGGCTGTAAGTCCTCCGTCCCGCACCGACGGCAGCGCCACGCGGGCACGCCCGTCACCAGTACCCGTGCACCGTCTCGGCCCCAGCGTCCGAGCATATCAATACGGACTCGGTCCATCTCGCCCCCACAGTTGCAGCTCACGCTCAGAGCCTCCTTTGCGTGAGGTCAGCGCTCCCCCGCGCCGGATCGGGCACGTACACCGTCACGATGCGCCAAGGCTCGGCGCCATAACCCACCACGGCGTGTCCCGTCGGCCAAGACGGCGAGCATCAGGCAGGACGCGCCCCGCTGGTCGCCAGGGTAGTCCTCGATGACACGGCCGCCAGAGGCGAGCGCCTGCATTACGGCCTTGCGATCCAAGGCATCCTCGGACGCCTCTACCACCGCATGTTACGACCAGAGCACGTCCCCGGCTGCAAGGTGCTCCCGTGCCTCCGGGTCGGTCATCGGCACTCAACCTCGCCGCGCACGCCGGCGGCCCAGACCGATGCCGGATCGCGCCTGCGAGCGGGCGTGGGCCGTGGGCACGAGTCGAAGCAGTCGAGGCGCGTGGCGATACTGTCGGCGACGAGGACCGCCGGTTTTCCTGCCCCGAGGACGGGCCACCGGACGAAGGGGCTCAACCTGGCGCCTCCTCTCAGCGGGTGCCACTGCCCATTGTAGCCGACGGCACGCGCCAAGTCCGAGTCAAGCGGGGCACGGTGCGGCACCTCCAACGAAGCGCAGCCATTTGGCGGCTATCCACGCGTGCCTCGGCCCCAAGTTCGTACAAGAGACATTGGATGAACGTTGGGCGCGGGTGTGGCGATTTGCACCTCCGTGTACTTGGAGGCGGCTGGCCCGGTCCCAAATACGCACACCCGTTCTCCGGGCAGGCTTGACTGGTCCAGGCAGGGTTCCGTTCGACCACCAGGATCCCGTGATAGGGCCAGGTGTCGCACATGTGCCAGCACCTTGCCCCGCAGCCAGTACGCGCGTTTGCGATTCGTCCTCCGACTCCAGGAGAGACCGCGTTCCGGGCGGTATGGCCGCAGGTGCTCGAAGACCAACACCTGCAGCCCAGCGGCGACCGCCCAGACGACAGTGACCGCTCTTACTTGGAGCACCAACCCGTGGCACTTCGAGCAGGTGGCTGGAGATGCACGCCCCCGAGGCGGCTGCGGGGTCCCGGACAGCCAGGTCGGCCGAACATCGCCCGTGGCCCAGCGTCTTCAGCATGACCCGATCCTGCGACAGTATCTTCCATAAATGGGCGGTAAACCTATGTGGCCCGGCAGGCGGATCGGGTGCAGATGCTGGCGATGCGTCCCGTGGACGCGCTGGCGCGCAGTCTCGGGCTGGAGTGGCGGGCGCGGGAGCGGCCGGCGATGGAACGGCGGCTGCGGGAGGTGGACCTTGCCCGCGGGGCGGATGGGTCGGTACGGGCCGAAGGGGCGCGGTACCGGGCGGTGGCGGATGCCCTCTTCGAACGTGCGGCAGGGGCCGCCAGCCTCACGCCCTGGCGCGCACCGCCCGTTCGGTGGCGGGCGGCTGGCGGATCCTAAGGCGCTGCCGCTGCTGGCGCAGGCGCTGTGGGAATCCGGGGTACAGGGGGATGTGCTTCTGGGGTTCGGGATGCCGCTCGGCTTCTTTATGCAGGAGCGGGAAGCGGCGCGGCAGGCTTTGCTGGGCCGGACGCTGCGACTCGGGGATGGCAGGCGCGAGACCACGTGTGCATCACCCGCCTGGTCCTGCGCCCGCAGCAGAGGGTGGGTGCCGCCCTGTGGCTCTTGCAGGAACGGCGGTTGCCCGAGGGCGACCGGTACGTGGTCGTGTTGTATGTGGGCACGCGGACGGTGGACGTCCTGACGTGCGACGCGGTGGACATGGCACCGGTGGACGGCCTGCCGTTTTTCCTCGAATCGGGGGTCGACGCGGCGGCAGGGCTGGTGGCGGCGCGGGCGCAGGCGGCGACCGGGCACCTGCCCCCTCCCGACATGGCGGAGCGGGCCGTGGCGGGGGAGGCGCCGCGCTGGTACGGGAGCCCGTTGGGCGGGGTCTCCGAGGCTCTGGACGCCGTGGCGGAGGACATCCGCGCCGAGGTCGCGCGGCGCTTCGGCAAGGATGCGGAGCGCGTGGCGGCCGTCGCGGTCGTCGGGGGCGGCGGCGTCCTGCTGGCGGACCGGCTGGCCGGGGTCCTGCCCGGCGCGGCCGTGGCTGTGACGGCGGGGGAGGCGCTGTTCGCCAACGCATTCGGATTCGCGTGGGCCGCGGCGCAGGCCGCCTTACGGGCGGCGGTGTGAGATGCCGGCGGCGCGCAACCGGGAGACGTTGCAATTCCGCGTATCGATCGGAAAGCGGTCTCCGATCTACGCGACGCTGGCAGCGATGCCCGCGAACCGACGGGCGACGGCCCTGGTCCGCTTGGCGGAGGCGGGACTGCCTGGCAGGGATACGCAACTGGTGGCGGCGGTTGAGCGGATCGCCACGGCCCTGGAGATGCGGGGGACGGATGTCGCGCTAACCCCCGCGGTCCCGCCAACCGCTCTCGCGCCGGCGCACGCGGACCGGCGCGTCGCCAGACTCTAAGACAGGTACGGGGACACACCTTGAGGGCACGACCTGGGGCTCCGACGTACCTGCACCCAGCCGTGTGGCACCCGGGTATGGGCGCTGACCACCGGGCGTCGACCACCCTCCGGGGCTTATACTGGTCGAGACACAGGGGGTGGCCAGGGTGGTGCTGCAGCACACCGTGAAAGCCGTGTTACGGCCAGGCGAGCAGTCGGGCTATGTGGCTGAGTGCCTTGAGCTTCCGGTTGTCACGCAGGGCGGTACCCTGGACGAAGTTGTCTTCAATCTGAAGGAAGCCGTTGCGTTGGCGCTTGAAGGTGAAGATGCGGCGGCCCTGGGGCTCGTTGCCAACCCGACGGTTGTGCTCACCATGGAGTTGGTGCCTGAACGTGCCTAAACTCCGGCGCATGTCAGGGCGCGAGGTTGTGTTCGTCCTGTGCCGCTTCGGCTTCACCGAGGAGTCCCAGCGTGGGAGTCACGTCAAGTTGGTGCGCACCAACGCTGCAGGCGAACGCCAAGTGTTGATCATTCCCCTGCACGGAGAACTGGACACCGGCACGTGCCGCGCCATCCTGCGTCAAGCCAGCCGATATCTCCCCGAAGACGACCTGCGCCCGCACTTCTACACGGGCGAGTGAGCCTCCGGCGACGGGTATAGTCATTCCGAATTCCCACGTGATGGCGGTGCAGTCGGCGGTGCCCTGACCGGGAGCACCGCCGTGCTGCCGTCGTGCTGTCGTGCTCGTATATCGCGGCGGCACTGCGGCCACCCACCCGGTTGTGCCCGTCGACCCGGCACTGAACGGCCGCGCTCCGTAGCTGGCCGGGAAACCCCGTTAACTCGGGCAAGGAGGAACATTCATTCGACTCTGAAGGGTGGGGAACGCCCACCGACACGGGAATCGCGATCGCCTTGACCGGCGGGATGGCCTGTCTCACCTACGCCCTTCTGCGCCGCTTCCTGGGGTGCTGGGCAGTATCCGGCCCGCCTGCCCCTCGCCGACCTCTCCGCCTGGCGCGCCGCTGCGACGGCGGCTCCCCCCGTGACGGCGCCGCTCACCTGGTGGACGAGGCCTGGCTCCTGGCGGATCCGCAGACGCCGCAGGCGCTCGGATTCCTGCGGGACCTCAGCAAGCGCATTCGGAAGTATGGCGGGTCCCTGGTGGTCATCACGCAGAACGTGGTCGACTTCCTGGCCCCGGAACTGGCGCGGCTCGGGCAGACCGTCATCGGGAACGCGAGCACCAAGCTGCTCATGCGGCAGGAGAGCAAGGACATGGAGGCCCTGCGCGACCTGCTGCGGCTGACGGAGGCGGAGTGCGACCTGCTCGCCGGCGCGCGGCGCGGCGAGGGGCTGCTGCTCGGCGGCAACCAGCACGTGCGGGTGCGGATCGAGGCGGCGGCGCATGAGGTGGAGATCATGACCGGGGCCGCTGGGTAGCCCTGCCCACACCGAACACGGGCCAGTATGATTCTGGGAGGGGGGGCGATCATGGATCTGGCGCAGACACTCTCGGAGCTGGAACGGCGCAAGAGCGTGCTGGATGCCCACCGGCCCCTGCCGCCGGTCACGGTGCACAGTCTGTTCGAGGCGCTCCGCGTGGAGCACACCTACGCTTCGAACGCGATCGAGGGCAACTCCCTCAACCTGCAGGAGACCTCAGTGGTGTTGGAGGGGCTCACGGTCGGGGGCAAGCCCCTGCGGGACCACCTGGAGGCCATCGACCACGCCGACGCGTTCGACTATGTCCGGGCCCTGGCGGACAAGCGCGAGCCGTTGACCGAAAGCGCCATCCGCTCCATCCATGCGCTGGTGCTCCGGCGATCGCGCCCGGATGACGTGGGGCGGTACCGCACGGTGCAGGTGTTCATCTCCGGGAGCCGGCATGTGCCGCCGGACCCCGTCGCCGTACCGGGAGCGATGCGCGACCTGCTCTCCTGGCTCCGTGCGGTCGAAGATGCGCGGCCTCAGCCCGTTGTCTTGGCAGCGGAGGTCCACGCACGGCTGGTGACGATCCACCCCTTCATTGACGGCAACGGGCGGACCACGAGGCTATTGTCGAATCTGCTGCTGATGCGGCACGGGTATCCGCCGGCGAGTTGGACGCCCGAGGAGCGGCCGGAGTACTACCACGCCCTCGAAGCGGCGAGTCTGGAAGGCAACTATGCGGCCATCACGCTGCTGACCGCCCGGGCAGTGACCCGGACCTTCGACCGGTACGTGCGTGTGATGGAGGAGACATGGGAGGCGGAGGGGCCTCCGAGCAGACCAGGGCGGGATCGGGATCGGGGCATCGAGCGGTAGCACGGGGAGACAACGCAAGAGGCGAGCAGGGCCCGGCCAGGTGGCCGGGCCTTTGCGTGTCTAAAGGGAGGGATCGGGGCGCCGCCCTGGGCGGTGCGGGTCGGGATCGCGGTGGCGGACGCCCTGGGGTTGACGGACCTGGCGAAGACGATGGCCGGGATGATCCTGGTGGTTGTTGTGTTCGCGTTGCTGGCCGTTGTCAGCGTGATGCTGGCGCCGTTCGCGTTGGTGAGCTGCGGAGCGAAGCTCGCCTCCGGCGAGCGGTGCTCCGCAGCGGCCGAAGGCGCCACAACGGGTGGGGGGGCGCAGGTACCTCCGGCACGCCGCGTCGCCGGCCTCCCACGCCGCCCAGACAGTGGAAGCCACCCCCGCCTGCGCCGCCGCCTGCTCCACGGCGAGCCCCCGCGCCTCCCTGCCGGTACGCAGGCGGGCGGCGGTGAGCGGAAACGCGCCCCCGGCATCCAAGGGCTACCCCTCCCCACTCGCCCCATTCGGCCGGGTACGGCTCCACCCTGCAGCCAACCGGAACCGCGGCGGGGGCGGTCCAAGTCCCCGGCTCCACCCCAATCAGGGCGATGCCGGCGCCAGTGTTCCAAACGCTCCGCGCGGCGCTCCGGCGTCATGCGCCGCCACGCTTCGCGCAGGGCCTCCCGATGCTCGCGAACCAGCAACTCCCGTTCGCTCTTCGGGCGATCGCGGAACTGCTGGCCCGTGAAGGCAACCGAAGACTGTGGATCCGCAACGTTCTCTTCCGTTAGCGAGAGGGAGGACAGAGACATGCCGAGAGCTCGTGCGAGCGCCTCGAAGTAGATCGGTCGCACGGGTCTCCGATCGGACTGACTGCCCAACACGTTGAGTACATCCCGCCACCACGCGAGCCAGTCACCGAAGCCTGGGCCGAACTTGAGGCACAACGCGAGAATGGGACTCGGCACCGCCTCGACCTGGCCCGGGCGCACGAGCAGATGCTTGGGGCCGAAGACCAGGCTGCCTTGGGCGTTCGTAGCCGCCGGGGCGCCTCCTGTGCCTGGCCCCGCCGCGACCCGACCGTGCCACCTCAGGAGTGGGGCGACACCCGTGCCGCAGCGCGGGCGTCCGTACACGCGTTGCAAATCCCACTCCCGGAGCCAAGCGCCACACTTCCGCTGGGTCCTTGCGCCGCAGCTCCGCGGCAGCCATCCAGAGCAGGATGACCAGGCGGGACCTTGCACATGCGCGAGAGCAACTGACGAGCGCGGCAAAACAGGCCGTCCAAACCATCCGCGACCGGTATACGGCAGGCCCTCGTTACACACCGCCGCCCCCACAGGCGTGGGGTATGGCACGGGCGGCCGATCGTGCCTCAGCCTCGGTGGTGCAGGTTCGGAGCATGGAGCCACCTGCGCCTTATCCCCTTGGAGCACGGGCATCTGCTTCCCTACGGACGGTCCGACCGCCTAACGTATCCTGACCCTCGCCGTCAGCCCGCGGCTAACTGCCCCTGTACGCTTCGGCACAACGCAACGGAGATTCGGCCCCGGCACGGCCGGGGCCTTTTGGTGTCCTGCAGACCGACAGAACCGGATCGACGGGGTCGGAGTCGGCCGACGGCCGACTCCAACGGTGGGAGTCCTTCACGGGACCCCTCCCACATAGGTCTGTCTCTGGAGGGGTTGCCGGTGGCGGTACGCATCGATTGCGGGGACGGGTATGTCAACGTCTCGTTCGCCCATGACGAGCAAACGAAGACAAGGCATGCGACCGCCATCCGGCAGTTGGTCGAGTACTTACGCCGACGAAACGCAGAGCAGATAGCCGATGCCCGCGCGGTTAGCCCTGGTGCTGATCGAGGCGGGGAACACCAGCGGCGACAAATGGCTAAGCAAGAGCCATTTGTACGCCCAGGATAGTAACCAATAAGAATGCCACAAGCCCGTACATGGTCGCGTACAGTGGTGAGAGGACGTGTAGGAACACCCAGTCGGCGCCCGGTCCCTGGGGGCTCTGGGCGAGGACCACGGCGCCGTAACCGGCGAGTCCGCCCAGCAGCAGGAGGCTGTAGCCCCAGCCGCGGCGGCGCAGCGCCATCCGGCGCAAGTGGATGCCGCCGAGGTTGCAGAGGCCGAGCAGCGCGGCGCCGGCGTAGGTGGCGATCACGGCCCGGTCGCCCAGCGCGGCGAGGCGGCCGCCGCCGAGCCCCATGAGGTGCGTGGCGAGGACGAAGAGGGCGGCTGCCGTTCCGAGGCCGACTGCGGCCTTCTGCACCGGGGACTCCCCCCAACCGCGCGGGGCTCCACCGCGCATGTCTACGGGAGGGTGTCCGGGGCTTATACCCGAAAGCCGAGGAGGGCGGGACGGGGGAGGGTGGCGGGCGCCCGGTATCCGGTATAGAGATGAAGATCGGCGACGGCATCGAGGCCCTGGACCTGGCCATGCACGTGGGCGGCAACACGGCGGCCACCTGGCCGGCGGTGCTCTGGGACAGGATCGACGGCGCCGCGCTCGTGGCCGCGGGCGTGCCCGGCAGCGGCGCCGCCATCGAGGAGCGGCTGGCCGCAGTTGGGCTCGGCGGTCTGCGGGATGTTCGCCGCGTCCTCCTCCCCCACCAGGACATCGATCACCTCCACGGCGGCCTCTACGGGCGATGTGGCCGTGCGGCTGCGCGCCATCACCGCCGCCTGACCGCCGCCGCGTCGCCGGGTGCCTCGATGTGGTCGCGGTCTGAGCAGTTGCCTCGGTCCCGCGGGGCGTGCCGGCGGATGCCGCGCCCGTCCGGCGGGGTCGGGGAACCGCCCCTGAACCGCCCCCCCCTTTGCGCCCGCCACGCGGGGCGCCGCCTCTGCCGGCCCGCCCATGCCCGCCCCCCGCCCTTTCCGCTTCCCGCCGCAGGGAATCGGTGCACCGCCCGTCGAACGCATGCCGACAAGCACGGGGCCAGCGCATGCCGTCCGCTAGAGCGGCGACGCCGGCCGCCGCACGACGTCTGTGCCCGGGGAGGCCTGACCCGTTTGAGTTCGGACAAGACCCTCAAGATCAGGAGCAGCGTGGCCCACGAAGGGCCCTTCCGCGCCGCGAATCGCGCGATGCTGCGGGCGGTCGGCTTCGGGGACGAGGACTTCGAGAAGCCGCTCGTCGGCGTCGCCAGCGCCTGGAGCGAGGTCACCCCTTGCAACGCGCACCTCGACAAGGTCGCCCTGGCCGCCAAGACCGGGGCGCGGGAGGGCGGGGGCGCGCCCCAGATCTTCAACACCATCACCGTCTCGGACGGCATCGCCATGGGCCACGAGGGCATGCGCTACTCGCTGCCGAGCCGCGAGGTGATCGCCGACTCGATCGAGACCGTCGTCGGCGCCCAGCGCATGGACGCCCTGGTAGCCATCGGCGGCTGCGACAAGAACATGCCGGGGTGCATGATCGCCATCGCCCGCTGCGGCGTGCCCGCCGTGTTCGTCTACGGCGGGACCATCCTGCCCGGTATCTACGCGGGTAAGGAAGTCGACATCGTCAGCGTCTTCGAGGCGGTCGGCCAGTACAACAGCGGCCAGATCGACGCGGCCGCGCTGCGCGGCGTGGAGTGCGCCGCCTGCCCCGGACCGGGCGCCTGCGGCGGTATGTACACGGCCAACACCATGTCCTCCGCGATCGAGGCGCTGGGCATGAGCCTGCCGGGGAGCGCCACCAACGTCGCGGTCTCGGAGGCCAAACTGCAGGACGCCGAGGCGGCCGGCCGCGCGGTGGTGGAACTCCTGCGCCGCGGCATCTACCCCCGGGACATCCTGAGCAAGAAGGCCTTCGAAAATGCCATCACGGTGGTGATGGCTCTGGGAGGCTCCACCAACGCCCTCCTGCACCTCATCGCGATCGCGCGCACCATCGGCGTCGACCTCTCGCTCGCGGACTTCGAGCGCATCGGCCGCCGGGTGCCGCACCTCTGTGACCTGCGTCCGAGCGGTTCCATGGTGATGAAGGACCTGGGCGCGGCGGGCGGCGTGCCGGGTGTGATGAAGTTGCTTCTGGAGAAGGGCCTGCTGCATGGCGAGTGCCTGACGGTGACGGGGCGGACCGTCGAGGACAACCTCGCCGCCGCCGAGCCGCTCCGGCCCGGTCAGCGGGTGGTCGCCCCCTTCGACCACCCGTTGCGGCCCACCGGGCCGCTGGTCGTCCTGCGCGGCAACCTCGCCCCCGAGGGCGCCGTGGCCAAGGTCTCCGGACTCAAGCGCACGCGCATCGTCGGCCCCGCCCGGGTCTTCGACTCCGAGGAGGCGGCGACCGATGCCGTCGTGAACGACCGGATTCAATCGGGCGACGTCGTCGTCATCCGTTACGAGGGGCCCAAGGGCGGGCCGGGCATGCGCGAGATGCTCGCCATCACGGCCATCGTCGTCGGCAAGGGCCTCGGCGAGGCGATCGGCCTGATCACCGACGGCCGGTTCTCGGGCGGGACGCACGGACTGGTCGTCGGGCACATCGCCCCGGAGGCGCAGGTCGGCGGCCCGATTGCGCTGCTGCGCGACGGGGATACGGTCACCGTCGACGGCGAGGCGGGTGAACTATCGGTGGCGATCTCGGACGAGGAGTTGGCCCGGCGGCGGGAAGAGTGGAAGCAGCCGCCGTTCCGCGTCTCGACGGGCATCCTGGGCAAGTATGCGCGGCTGGTCTCCTCGGCCGCCGAGGGCGCGGTCACGGGGTAGTAGCGCAGGGACGGCTGCCGGCCTTCCCCGCCCCCACCGCGGTTCCAAGGTCCCGATGGGTCGGGGCGGGGAAGGCTGTTGCGGGCACCCCCGTCCCGATGGCCGATCGTGATGTCAAGCGGAGGTTGGCACCATGTCCGATGGGCCTCTGGTTTCCGTCATCATGGGGAGCCGCTCCGACATGGAGGTCATGCAGCATGCGGCGGATGTGCTGCAGCGCTTCGGCATCGCGCACGAGGTGGAGATCGTTTCGGCGCACCGCACGCCGGACCGGATGTTCGCCTTCGCCGAGCAGGCGGCGGCCCGCGGTGTCCAGGTCGTCATCGCCGGGGCCGGGGGCGCAGCCCACCTGCCCGGCATGGTCGCCGCCAAGACCGTCCTGCCGGTGATCGGTGTGCCCGTGCCGAGTGCCCACCTGAACGGCCTCGACTCCCTGCTCTCCATCGTGCAGATGCCGCGCGGGGTGCCCGTGGCGACGGTGGCCATCGGCCGCTCCGGGGCCGTCAACGCGGGTCTCCTCGCCACGCGGATCCTGGCGCTGCGGGACCCGGAACTGTCCCGGCGACTCGAGGCCTACCGGCAGGAGCAGGCTCGCGCGGCACTGGAGCCCTGAGGGGCCATCCGTGCGCCGCGGTACCGCCGTCGCAGCGACGTCACGCCGAGGGCGTCCGCTGGCGGCAGAGGTCGCGGGGAGGGTCTCCGGCGGACCACCCCGCGCCGCCCCGGTTCTTTCCCTGTGCGCTGAGGAGGTCGACCCCCCGTGACCCCGCTGCCCCCAGGCTCGCGCATCGGCATCATCGGTGGCGGCCAACTGGGCCGGATGCTGGCCCTGGAGGCCCGGCGACTCGGGTACGCCACCTGCGTCCTCGATCCGGACCCGCGCGCACCGGCGGCTCAGGTGGCCGACCTTCACCTCGCCGGGGGCCTCGCCGATCCGGCCGCCGCCGCCGCCCTGGCCCGCCGTGTGGACGTGATCACCTACGAGTTCGAGAACGTCGACCCCGGCGCGGTCGCCGCGGCGGAAGCCGTATGCGCCGTCCACCCGAGCGGCGCGGTACTGCGGATCGCACAGCACCGCATCCGGGAGAAGGACGCGGTGGTCGCGCTTGGTATCCCCGTGCCGCCCTTCGCCGCGGTGCGGTCCCCCTCCGACCTGGCGGCGGCGATCGCGCGCGCCGGCCTCCCGGCGGTGATCAAGACCGCCACTTCCGGGTACGACGGTAAGGGCCAGGCGGTGGTACGCACGCAGGCGGAGGCCGAAGCCGCCTGCGCCGGTCTGCTCTCCCGCTGCGACACCCTCATCGTGGAGGGCTTCGTGGACTTTGCGCTGGAACTCTCCGTGGTCTGCGCGCGGGGTATGGACGGCGCGACGGCCTGTTACGCCCCTGGGGAGAACCGCCACAGCAGCGGCATCCTCGACCTGACGGTGGCGCCGGCCCGCGTGCCCCCCGCGACCGCCGCGCAGGCCCAGCACATCGCCGCCGGCATCGCGGCCGGACTGGGCGTGGTCGGCCTCCTCGCCGTGGAGATGTTCCTCACGCGGGACGGGCGCCTCCTGTTCAACGAGATGGCGCCGAGGCCGCACAACTCGGGGCACCACACCCTCGATGCCTGTCCCACCTCGCAGTTCGAGCAACTCCTGCGGACCGTCTGCGGCCTCCCCCTTGGGGCGACCGAACTGTACGCCCCCGCGGCGATGGCCAACCTCCTCGGAGACCTCTGGCCCAAGGGCGGGCAGCCCGATTTCCCCGCGGCCCTCGCGGTGCCGGGGGTGCGCCTCCACCTGTACGGCAAGGCCGAGGCGCGGCCGGGCCGCAAGATGGGGCACCTCTGCGCGGTGGGCGAGACGGCGGACGCGGCAATCGAACGGGTCCTCACCGCGCGCGAACGGTTGGGGTAGGGCGGCCCCGCAAAGGTCTTCCCTTGCGGGGCCGCATTCCGGTGCGGCACGGCGGTCGACCCCGACGGCCGGTCGGCGGCACGGCACGCGGTTCCCGCGCCAGCAGACCCCATGCCGGTGCCTCCCTACCGGCCGGAATGGCTCTGTCGAGGGGACGGCCCACCGGGTTCGCTCTCAGGCGCCCCGCCACCGCCATCCCCGCCCACGGGTCCTCCCCGACTGTCGGGTCCCCCCGTCGGGCACCCTTCCCCTGCCTGGACCACTACCGGACCATGCATGGGAGGCGGGCGCTTGGCCGTATCATCCTCGGAGGCGGCCGTCGGCGCGTGGTGGGTGCCGACCCTCGTCTCGCGGGCCGGGGTGGCGCTCGGGCTCTTCGGTGCCCCCGCCATCGGGCTGCCTGCGGTGGACATGCCCGGGTTCCTCGCCCGCGCCTTCGGGGGTGGACCGGTCGCGGTGGCGTTGGCGTGGCTGGTTTTCGTCGTACCCGTGGGCGCGCTCTGGGTCTGGGTGTTCCGGGAACTGACGCGCACCCTGCCCCGATCCGTGGCGGCTGCCGCCACCGTGGGCCTCAACTGGGTGGTCTGTACCTGCGGCGTCCTCCCTGCGGCCGTGCTCTGGGGGCCGAGGGTGGCCGCGGGGGTGGTGCCGGCGCCCGGCTGGTTCGGCCTGCATTGGTCCGCGGGTGTCCCCTGGACCCTCCTGTTGGCCTTCGCGCTGTCCGCGCCGGGCCTGATCCTGGCGGGCGGGCCGGCCGAGTAGGCGGGGAAGACTGCACGACGTCGGCGCGGTACGCCATCGCTCCCGCGCCAGCAGGCCGCACCCGGTGCCCCTGGTGCCCACGCGCGGAGTCGGCACTCCAAACCGCCTGGACGAGGCCGGCGAGAACCGGGGCGCCAGGGCCGTCCCGGCGACAGGACCACCCACCCCGGGAAGCCGAGGCAGCAAGGCCGGCGCCCCGCGGTGCGGGCCAGGCGATCCCATGACCGACAACCGATCGCGAAGTCCAGACGGAGGCAGGCATCCTTCGGGATCCGCTCCTTGACATCGGACTCCTCGCTACCCGTCACGTATGGCGGCCGAAACGGTGGGCGCAACAGGCCCTCGACGGGGTGCGGCGTGGCCCCCGCCGGGGTGTGGTCGCAGGGGATCTGGACATCCGCGCCCCTGCCGGCTTCGCACCATTCGGCAGGAACGCCCGCGGTCTTCAGGGGAAATCACCCATGCCGCCCCATGCCGCCCCATGCCGCCCCAGGCCGCGCGAGTCACCGACGCACTCCGCCTAAATGAATACCCCAGAAGGGACTATTCCGTCGGAGGGCCTTTGCTACGGCCACCCAGACGTCCGACGGCACCTGCACCGCGGTGGTCTGGTCCGGCGGGCGCTCCTTGGGTCGGTCCGTCCCTTCCCGGGCACGGAAAAGGGGAGGGCGCCCCCAAAAAGGGCGCCCTCCCCAGAGCTGGGGCTTCGGGACGGTGGGACTACTGGCCCTGGTCGATCACAGCGTAGTAGTTCTGACTGCTGTACGGGGCCACGTACAGGGTGGCCGCGTGCCCGGTGTCCACACCCCCGAACCCGAGCGAGGCGCCGTCGCTGCCCTTGAAGGCACCGCCGACGACGATGCTGATGTACGGGTTGCCGCCGTTGACCGAGGTGTCGAGGGTCGTCGTGGTCGTGGTGCCGCTGGTGGTCGTGATGTAGGCGCCGAGCACGACGCTGCTGCTCGAGGCCGAGACGATCTCCCAAGTGTCGTTGTAGCTGGAGTTGTTGGACGCGATGTTGAACGCCTGTGCGGGCGTGACCACACTCATGGCGAGCGGAGCCCCGGAGGTGGTGCCAGGAGTGACCGCGTTACCGGTGGCATTGGTCACGTACAGGATCGCGCCGTTGTTGCCGTTGCCGCTGCCGTTCTTATAGGTCGTGTTGAACACGGTCCCGGAGTACAGAGTCTGGTTGCTGCTGTTTGTCGTCGTAGCAGCGGCGGGAACGTCCAGAGTCTGCGCCCCGTCGTTGAGCGTAACGGTGACCGAGGTGCCGCTACCCAGGGTCGTGCTGCTACCCGTGCCGGTCACGATGGCGACCGTCGGCGAGCTGCTGACGTTCGTGCTCAGGACCGCGCGGGCCTCACCGGCGGAGTCGAGGGCGACGGTGACCGTCGCGCCGGGGTTCAGGTCGGCGCTGCCGCTGAAGTTGCCGTCCGCGGTGTAGTTCTGGCTGCTGCCGTTGCTCAGCGAGAGCGTGAAGCTGGTCGTGGCGCCGTTGCTGGTGGTCACCGCGGTGACCGTGCCGCTCACCTGGTTGTTGTACGCCGCGATGACCGTGGCGTTGCCGTTGTTCGGGTCGGCGCCGGTCTGGCCGTGGTTCCAGTCGTTACCCACCACGTTGACGTAGACGACGTCGTTGTCCAGCGACTTGCTGAGGGTCGCCGCGGCGCCGTTGAGCGTCAGGGTGGTGTAGGACTGCAGGTTCACGGTGTACGAGCTGGAGCCGATGGCGAGCGTCAGGGTGTTCTGCGGCACGCCCGCGTTGGCCGGCGTGTTGTCGCACCCGGACGGGCAGGTGGTGCTCGTGACGAGGCCGATCTGGTCGGTCACGTTGGTCTCGTTGATCGAGGTGATCACGTTGCTGCTGTTGAGGATGTAGGAGACCGTGTCACCCGAGCCGAGGTACGTGTAGTCGGGCACGGACGCGACCGGGTCCGTGTTCAGGCCGGTGGACGGGACGTTGACCGAGTAGGTCGTGCCCGAGCCCTGGCTGTTGTACGTGGACAGTTCGACCGTGGTCGGGGTGGTACCGCCCAGCAGCAGGTAGTAGGTACCGCCACAGGAAGCGCCGCCCGCGCCCTGCGTGCTGCAGGTGTAGTTGTTGGTCAGGAGCCACGGGTAGGAGCCGTTGTTGAACTGGTAGAAGCCGCTCGGGACGGTGGTGCTGCTGGTGGCGAGGGTGCCGGTCTGGGACTGGGCGCTCTCGCCGGGGGCCAGCTCGATGTAGTTCACGTTGCCGTTGCTGTCGACGTTGATGACGGCGCCCTGGCCGACCAGGTCGGAGACGTTCGTCACGCCGACAAGCTGGTAGCTGGACTCGAAGTTCTTGGTCGTCGAGGTGCTGCCGTTCATCCAGGTGACGCTGCCGGTGCTGACGCCGGTCACGGTACCGGTGTAGACCTGGTTACCGTTGATGGCGCCGGACTGGTAGAGCGCCTCGCCCTTGGAGAACGAGGTCACGCCGTTGACCGTGGTCGCGGCGTAGACCGGGGCGTTGACCGCCGCCTCATACGCCATCTGCGCCACGTCGCCGCGCGTCGCCGGCAGGTTGGCGACGAAGTCGACGCCGGTGTTGATGCCGAGCGAGAACGCCGTCGTCACGTAGTTACCGGGCCAGGAGCCCATGACCTGGTTCTGGTCGCCGATGGCCCGGACGAGCATCGCAGCGGCCTGGACGTCGGTCACCGGCGCCTGCGGCTGGAACGAGCCGTCGGGGAAGCCGTTGATGATGCCCATGTCTGCCGCGACGTTGACGTAGCCCCAGGCCCAGGTGTCGATCGAGGACGCGTCCGTGAAGGACGGGGTCTCGTTCTGCAGGGCCGCGGCCACGTTGCCCTTGCCGATCAGGTTGACGACAATCTTGGCCATTTCCTCGCGGGTCACCGGGGCACTGGGGTCGTACATGCCGCCGCCGACGCCGTTGACGACGCCGATGCTGGAAAGGAACGTGATGGCCGGCCCTTCGCTGTTGCCGGCGATGTCCGAGAACGGCGAGGAGCCGGCGCTGGCGGCGCTGACCCCCGCTCCGGTCGCCAGGGTGCCGAGTACCATCGCGGCCGTGGTGGCGCCGACGAGGTACTTCTTGGCGTTTCGCACGTGGTTGCCTCCCTTGGTTGGGGTCGGGACTGCGGGACGATCCGGCAGAGATCCGGACAAGTTGGATGCCGCCTCCTTTCTTCTCTGGCGATCTGCTGCGGATGAGGCCTTCTGCCGCAGCGTTCAGCGTTGTCATTTTGATGTGGACATACCGGAGGGTCAACGAGGTCTCGCCTCGTGTAACTGAGGTGTAATTGTGACGCGATACGAGCGGTTTCGTCATATATCGGCCCGCGGTACGGGCGGATGGGGGTCGGCAGGATGGGAGCAATGGGCGCAACGCGCCCGTAGTGAACTATGGCCCCAGGCGCCCGGAGGGAGCAAGCGGAACACCCGCCTAGAAGAGCGCGGCCAGCGCCCCGGCGAGGATGAGCGCGATGAGCGCTATCTTGGCCCAGTCCTGCGCGACCAGGGTGGCCTGCTGCTCCCGGTCGCCGGAGAGGACGGCGGCGGCCGCGAAGAGTTCCTCGCCGATGAGGGCGTGGTCGCACCCCGCGACGAAGAACGGCAACTGGTAGGTGTTGGCCGTGGCGCCGATCTGCAGCGCGCCGGCCTCGGCGCCGGCTTCGATCAGCACCATCGCCTCGGCGTTGAAGGCCCCCACCAGGATGTTGGCGGCGGGCCGTTCCCGGCGGAAGATGCCGGTGATCGCGCCGGCGTAGGCGAACTGGCTGTCGGAGAGGTACCGGATGTCGTCGGGGTTGTACCCCTCGGGCACGCCGGCCTCGACGTACGCCCGGCGCACGACTGCCTCGTTGACCGCCTGCACGGTGGGGTCCGCGCTGGTGACGATGAGCGGCGTCCGGTAGCGCGCCGCCAGGGCGGCGGTATACCGCAGGACGCCGAAGGCGGCGATCGTCTGCGGGGAGCGCGCGTCCTCGATGCCCCCCGTCAGGTGGACGGGCCGCCCGAGTTCCGTGGCCCGGCCGACGGCGTCCTCCAGCGCCAGGAGACCCGGCAGCGGGCGGAGGGGCGGCAGCCGCCGACCGCGGCGGGCGGCCCCGGCGAGGCCGGCGGTGAGGGCGCCGAAGAACAGCAGGATGGCGAGGGACAGCCACGGCTCACCGATGCTCAGGGGCGGTCGGGGCACCGCCGTGAGGGCCGGAGCCGGCACGCCCGCCGCGGCGGCCGCCGCGCAGACGGGGATCCGGCCGGCCACCGCCCAGACGGCCGCCGCGATGCCGGCGGCCCGTATCCAGGGGACGGCACGCATGGCGGTCCCGCCTCCCCGGGGTACGTGTATACGGGATACCGCCGACTGAGAACGCGTGCGGCATCCCGGGGGACCGCTCCCCGGGTCGCCGCCCCCCGCAGAGGTCTCTGGAGTGGTCAGTCCGCGGACCGGGGCGCGGGCGGCCTCCGGCCGTCCGGCGCCGCCGCCGTTCCCGGGCCGGCTTCCTCCGGGGGGTGGATGTACCGGAAGGCGTAGTAGTAGGCGACGAGGTTGAGGGCCATGAAGAGGGCCGCACCATAGAGCGGGGTGTCGACGAAGGCCTCCATCAGCGTCCCGCCGACCGCCGGGCTGACGGTCGCCGTCACCTGCGACGGCAGCATGCTTAGGGCCGCCACCATGCCCCGCCGCCGCTCGTCGGCGACCCCCATCACGAAGGATTGACGGGCGGGCAGGCCGAGGGAATTGAACGCCATGCGCAGGGCGAAGACGGCGCCGGCCAGCCAGAAGTTGGGCATCCAGGCCACGACGAGGAGGGTCGCGATGGATGCGGCCCGCGTCAGGGTGACGGCCCGCACGGCGCCCAGCCGCTCGGCCAGGCGGCTCGCACCGAGGTAGGGCAGCGCCGCGACCAGGTTGATCAGGGCGTACAGGATGCCGATCTCCCCGGCGCCGGCGCCGTAGCGGACGTGGAACCAGTACGTCAGGAGCGGCCCCAGGAAGCCGATGCCGAAGCCGTTGAGGGCGTTAGTCAGACCCAGGCGTCGCACCAACTGCGGGGTGCTGATGGGCGCCGCGGCGGCACCGGCCGGTTCCGGGGACGTCTCCCGGATGGGCAGGGTCGTCAGGATCATGCCCAGGGAGAGCGCGGCGCCGAGGAGGAAGACCAGCCGGTCGGCGTGCAGGACCGGCCACCCGGCGGCCTCCAGGAGGTGCGGCACCCAGGCGACGAGGGAGCCGGCGGCGCCCGCCACCACCCCGACGAAGGCGATCGTCCCAAAGGCGGCGGTCCGGCGTTTCGGCTCCACCGAGGCGGACAGCAGCGGCTGCTCCGCCGGAAACACCGGTCCCCAGGAGCCGCCGCTGCCGGCGCCCCCGCCGCGCCCCACCCCGCAGAGGCCGCTGGCGACGAGAACGAGGATCAGGTCGCGGCTGGCCGCCAGCAGGATGCTGCCGGCCAGCCCGAGGGCGGCGAGGAGCAGGAGCATGGTGCGCCGGCCGAAGCGGTCGCCCCCGAGACCGACCAGGGCGACCAGGGCGGCCGTGCCGACCCCGCCCGCCGTCAGGATGAAGCCGATACCGGCGCTACGATAGCCCTCGGCGGCCAGGTACAGGGGGAAGACGACAGTCAGGAAGGCGGTGGCAAAACTGCGGAGCGCGCGCCCCGCGTAAAGCCACCTGAGATTGTTCGTGCGTGGCCCACCCTTCGCTTCGGCGCTCCGAATTCTCGCGCCTCGGCCCATTTCGGGGTTCCCCGGCGCCGCGGGCTTTCCTCCCGCGGGCGGGGTGGCGTTCCGTCCAAGAGGGCGTCAGGACGCCAAACGGCCGCGCCTCGCCGCGGGTGTGGACCCGGTCCACGCCGGGGAGGCCGCCGGCTGCTCTGCCCCGGCAGGGGCTCTCGGGGGGCGGTGTGGAAACCCCCGCCGCCGCGATGGTCCCGGCGGTCCCCGGGGAGGCATGCGCTGTGCGGCTGGCGCTTCATTGGCGGACCCTCGGGCCGGCGGTCGACATGGACACGCTGCTGGGGGCGGCTTCGCTCGCCGGGTTCACCGGGGTGGAGGCCCGGCGCGAAGACGTGCTCGCCTTCATCCGGCGCCGCGGCGGCAGCCGCCTGGCCCGGCTCTTCGCCCAGCACGGCGTCTCCCAGGTGGCGACATGGTTCGGGGCGGGGCTCGCTGCGCCGAAGGGGGAGTTCGACGCGGCCTGTGAGGCGGGCGCCCGGCTCTGCGGCGCCCTGCGGGGGCTGACGGGCTTCGGCGTCGGGCAGGCGGTGCTCACCGTGCAAGCGCCTGGGGGAGACCCTCCCGGCGAACTCGCGGCGCCCTCCGCCGCGGACGAACCACTCGGCCGCCTGCGCAGGCTGGCCGACCTGGCCGCGTC
>Ga0209012_1000980_pt1 | contig 33226 bp, 35 predicted proteins | sample RS3BMetagenome_FD_184735 | JGI IMG/M metagenome (GOLD analysis project Ga0209012, IMG submission 184735) | Ferric oxide microbial mat and aquatic microbial communities from Rainbow Spring, Yellowstone National Park, USA - RS3B (SPAdes) (version 3) ...
GGGAAGCGCTGATCCGCTATTGCGACGACGGCCGCATCGAGATCGACAACAATGCGGCGGAACGCGCGTTGCGATGCGTTGCGCTCGGACGCAAGAACTTTCTGTTCGCCGGCAGCGATGCCGGCGGTGAGCGAGCCGCGGCGATCTATAGTTTGCTGGGCAGCGCGAAGCTCAACGGCTACAACCCCGAAGCCTTTCTGCGCGAAGTGCTCGTGCGCATCCCTGACCATCCGATCAACCGCATCGACGAGTTGCTGCCGTGGAATCTGCAACAGCAGCCCAATGCGCTAACCACCTCGCTCGCCGAGAGCGGCGCGACCTCCAACCTTTTGCCGCAGACCTAATCGGCCCAACGCGACAGCCGGCTCGTCGTCAAGACGGTCTTGAGAAGGCGGTTACACTACACCTACGATGCCGCGGGAGAGCTCACGCAAAAGGCCGAGCCGACGGGCGGCGCATTACTCGATCCGGGGATTGTGCAGTACGCATACTATCCCGATGGCGCGCGCGCGGCGCTTTCGTTGCAGATTCCCGCTGCGGGACTCAACCTGCCCAACGCGTTTCAGTATAGCTATCGCATCGACGGCCTGCTGCAGAGCCAACGCGTGAACGCCGGCACCGGCGGAACCTATAGCTGGAGCTACACCGCGGCCGGGCGCGAACTCACGCAGAGCGATCCGAGCACCGGCGCCACGATGAGCGCGAATCTGCGCTATCTCTCGGGGAGCTGGTCGACCTATCCGATGACGTTTGGCCCGCGCACGACGAGCTACGATACCTACGGGCGCGTTGCGAGCATTACGTATCCGACCGGGTTCGAATCGCAAAATTACAGCTACGACGCACAGGGCAATGCGTTGGCCTATCGCACGACGGCGCCGAGCATGACCGCATCGACCGGGCAGCCCGCCTATCCGGCGGCGTGGACGAACCGCCTTTTTGCCTACACCACGCGCGGAGAGCTCGCGGGGGAAGGCACGACGCAGCCGGGATTGGCCGACTCCTACTTAAGCGATCGCTACCTCAGCACGCAGATGCCGACGCCGTGCGAATCGGGTGCGACGGGCTATCGGCTCTACGGTCTGCCTTCGTTGACCACCTGGAGTGCGGGATCGACGGCGCCGATGGCGTGCAGCCTCAACTGCTCGGTAACCGACTCCGATAAGGTTGCCAACGGGCTCGTTGACGACGGCCTGAAATTCGATGCCCGCAGCGACCAGGTCTACGCGGGCGGCTCGGTGGCACCGACGGTGCAGAGCGTCACCTACGATGCCGACGGGCGCACCACTCAGCGCATCGGCGGCTGCCAAATCTGCCAGGCGATGCAGGTACCGCCGGTGGGAGTCTCGCGCACCTACGACGCGGAGAACCATCTCATCAACGAGGAATACCTCAGCACGAGCAGCACCGGCGGATACGTTGCAGCAGGAACCGACACATCATTGCAATGGGGGCTCGATGGGCATCCTTCGACGATGGCGACCTATATGAATCCCAATGCGGTCACGCCACCCACGCAGCCGCAGATACCGCAGTATCCCAACGAATCGTTGCACTGGGATGGCAGTTCGCTCCTCTACTCGGTCGGCGACACAGCGGGGTATCCTGCCGACGCGCAGATAACGCTATATATCGGCAAGCTCGGTGTCGTCGATCTGCAGCGCTTCACCGGCGTGGGAGCGCTCGCGAGAAACTGACCCCTTTTCGATACTGGGAAATTGACCCCCAGGAGGCTACACTTGGCCGTCATCCGTTTTTTTTCCGTGCCGCTGGCGGGCCTTGAGCCGCTGGCTTTCGCCAGCGAACTCAAAGACCGCGTCATGGTGCACGAGACGATCGATAACGGCGGTCGCTGCCATCGGATCGGGAAAGATATTCGTCCAATCGGTAAACGCGAGATTCGTACTAATTGCGACGCTTTGTCGTTCGTACCGGCGCGAGATAACCTGAAAGAGCAAGTCGGTCGCTTCTCGCTCGAAGGGAATATACCCAAGTTCATCGATCAGCATGAGATCGAATCGCCCGTACGATCGCAGCTTGCGTTCGAGTTGCCCGTCGTGTTTAGCAGCGATCACCCCCATCAGTAGTTCGGCTGCCGTAACAAAGATAACGCGATAGCTGCGCGTACATGCCGCTAGGCCAAGTGTGAAGCTGGCCCGCTTTCGCGGATACTTTGAATCTGGGCCTCGTGGGTCCTTGAAGCTCGTTTCCTGGAGTGCGCCCGCGGGTACGCCGTGAAGCGTGAGCCACCCGATGATCAAAAGCTTCCCCAAGAACGATGATGGCTCGCCGATTGCTACGTCGTTCGCTTATATCGAGTAGTGAAAGAAGTCCCCAAGGGATGAGACCGAAGGCGGAGTGGGGCCACCCGGCGCCCCTACGTCGATTCCAACCCCCGTGGGGCTGCTCGCTCGCGCTCGAGGCGATTGCAGAGGAGCCCTCTTTTGTGCTATGGTGGCGGTCGGGGATACTCCCCGAAGGTTTCGAAGTCCGCGGGTCCGGTTTTACATGGCGTACCAGGCGAGTCGAAGAAACGTGTTCTTACTAGGAAATGGAAAGGTCTCGTCTAGTGTACGTTGATGAAATGCTGAACTGCGTTGATTGCGGCAGCAAATTCGCGTTTACCGCTGGAGAACAGCGGTTTTACGAACAAAAAGGGTTCCAGAATAAGCCCAACCGGTGTCTGGATTGTCGCCAAGCGCGTAAAACGCAGCGCGGTAATGCAGGCGGCGGCGGTGCTGCTGGCATGGGCGGTGGCGCAGGCCGCCAGCGCGAAATGTTCACCGCAACCTGTAACGGGTGCGGCGGCGTCGCCGAAGTGCCCTTCAATCCGCGCGGCGATAAGCCCGTGTACTGCCGCGACTGCTTCCAGTCGCAGCGGAGCGCTCCCAGCTACCGCTAGTCGGTCGTAGGAGCTTCGAAAGACGAGTTCGCCATCGGCGGGCTCGTCTTCGTTTTTGGGGCGAGCCACTCGACGAGTGCGACGACGAGCAAGTTCGCGATCAACCCCCCGAAGCCGGGGTTAAAGCCGAGATGGGCGAGCACGTAGGTCAGCAACGCCGCGGTCACGACGCCCGCCGCAAGCCCGAGCGTCACCGCAATGCCGCGCAACCGCAGGCCGAATGCCGCTCCGACGACCCCGGGCAGAAACTGCGTGATCCCGCTGTAATAGACCAGCAAGAGCGATCCGAGCGTCTCCGGGGCGAGCCACCATGCGAGCAGCGCTGCTGCAGAGATCGCGATCACCGCGACGCGCATCGCCAAGGTTTCGTGCCGTTCGTCGATGCGGCCCGGGAACGCCGGGCGCACGATATTGCGCACCACGATCGCCGCCGAGGCCAAGATGAGCGCCGAGGATGGCACCAGCGCCGCAAGCGCCCCCGCACCGGCGACGAAGCCCATCACCCAGGGCGGATAATAGCGCGCGATCACCAGCAGAAACGAACGGTCGGCGGCGGGCCCGTGCAATCCCGGAACCAGCAATAATGCGGCGTACCCGGCGAAAAAAATGACGACTAAAACGATCGAGTAGAGCGGTAACAACATCGCGTTTCGCCGCAACGTGTTGTCGCTGCGCGCCGAGAACGTCGCCGCGATGGAATGTGGCCCCATATAAAAACCGATGCCGGTAAACAACACGGTCGTAATGAACCACACCTGCCCCAACGGTGCATCGCCCGTCGGAAGCGTTAAGAGCGCGGCATTGGTCCGTTGGAGTTGCGCGAACATTCCGCCGAGCGAGCCGAAAAAATGAATCGGAATCGCGACGCCGGCGAAGAGCACGACCGCGAGCACCAAGCCGTCTTTCACCAAACTTGCCCACGCAGTGCCGCGCAGCCCGGCGGTGAACGTAAAGAGCGCGATCGCCGTAAAGGCGACCGCCGCGCCGATCGCCCCGTCGAGCCATCCATATCCGGCACTCGAAAGCACGATCTGGAGGCCGCTGAGTTGAAGCGTCACGTACGGAAGTGCGAGAACGACGTAGAGGATCGCTGCCAGGACGCCCAGTCGAGGGCTCCGATAATAGTTCGCGAGCAGATCTGGTGCGGTAACGAGCCCGCGCTCTGCGCCAAGGCGCCGGATGCGCGGGAGCAATGCATACCCGACGAGGTAGCCGATCGCGCCGTATGCCGGAATGTAATAGGCAGCCGCACCATGGAGATAGACCCAGCCCGCGGCGCCGAGAAAGGTGAACGCCGTGTAGATCTCACCTGCGAGCAAGACCCACAGGAAGAGCGTTCCGAAGCTGCGCCCACCGATTGCGTATTCGGTTGGGTCGACGCGACCGCGCTTGAGGTTCAGCAGCGCAAACGCAATCGTCCCGGCGATCACGACGGCGACGATCGAAAGCGCGATGCGCCCGGAGAGGAGCGATCCCGTCATCAGGATTCCACGTTCCGCAAGCGTTCGATCGCGAGCAAACAGAGCGGTGTGATCAGGATCCAGAGGATGACCCAGGCGAGGTTGAACGGCAGCCCCAGGATGCGGGGCTCGACGCGGTTGAGCAACGGCGTGCCGACGGCGAAGGCGAGCACCGGTAGCAGAGCGATGGCGATGCGAAGTGCGCGAAGCCGCCAAGAGTTCATCGTCTCTGGCTTGTATAGAACGGGCATGGAAACCTACGACGCCCTCGTGATTGGGAGCGGGCATAATGGCTTAGCCGCCGCCGCGCTCCTGAGCGATGCTGGCCTTCGGGTCGCGATCCTCGAACGCTCCGACCGTATCGGCGGCGCGACGGTGAGCGAGCGCGACCGCTGGCCCGGCTATACCATCTCGGCGGCGAGCTACGTCTGCAGCCTGCTCGATCCGTGGTTGATCGAACGGCTCGATCTGCGCGCGCACGGCTACGATGCCTACCGCAAGGAGCCCGCCTCGTTTACGCCGCTGCTCGACGGCCGCTCGCTCTTGCTCGGCGCCGATGAAGGGAAGAACGCCGAAGAGATCGCGCGCTTCGATCCCGCCGATATTACGGGCTTCGCGGCCTTCGATCGCGAGGCGACGGCGCTTGGTTCGGCGCTCTTCGAAAGTTTTGCGGATATGGAGCCGCGCTTCGAACGCTTCGACGCGCAGGTCCGAGCAGCGTTGGAGGGAAGCGTCGCCGCGCTCGTCGAGCGGCACGTTCGCACGCCGGTGCTCCAGGCGACGTTGGCGACCGATGGGTTAATCGGCACTTACCGCGGACCGTTCGATGCCGGAACGGGCTACGTGCTCGCCCATCACTACGCTGGGCGCGCCTTCGGCGTGCAGGGCGCATGGGGATTCGTGCGCGGCGGCATGGGCGCGATATCGCAGGCGCTGCTCTCCGCGGCGCAGGCGCGTGGCGCGCGTGCGTTTACCGATGCGAACGTGACGCGATTCTTGCTCGACGGCGATCGCGTCGTCGGTGCGGTGACCGAGGATGGACGCGAATTCCGCGCGCAGGCGGTGCTCTCGAACGCGCACCCGGTAACGACCTATCGCGAGTTCCTCGGCGAGGAGCATCTCGACGATGCGACCAAAGGCGCGCTCGCGCGGTGGCAGAGCGTCGGCCCGGCGCTCAAACTCAATCTCGCACTCGGCGAACTCCCGAACTTCAGCGCACGCCCCGGTACGACGCTACAGCCCCACCATCGCGCGACGATTCACGTCGCTCCCGATCTCGCGTTTCTGCAGTGCGCGCACGACGATGCGCGGCGTACCGGCGAGAGCGAGGAGCCGATGCTCGAATGTTTCATGCAGACGCCGACCGATCCCAGCCTCGCCCCACCGGGGAAGCATATTCTCTCGATCTTCGCCCAGTATTTCCCCTACGATCGCCCCGGCGGCTGGGATGCGGCGCGGCGCGATAATGCGGCCAAGAAAATCGTCGCGCTCCTCGCACGCTACGCTCCGAATATTCCCGACGCGATCGAAGCGCAGCAGTTAATGGTCGCCCCCGATCTCGAGGAGCGCTTCGGGTTGATCGGCGGGCATATCTTTCACGGCGAATTGCTCCCCGGACAGATCTACGAAGCTCGCTTTGGCGTGCGCGGTGCACTACGCGGCCTTTACCTCTGCGGATCGGGGACGCACCCGGGTGGTTGCGTGAGCGGCTTTCCAGGTCGCCGCGCCGCGCAGGCGCTCCTCGCCGATCGCGTCCTCGCATGAAGGCGAATCGTTCGTTTCACGTACGCGTACTCGGTGGCGGCCCGGGCGGATTGTATGCGGCGCTATTAACGAAGGCGCGCTTTCCGGAGTGGCGGGTCGAACTCGTCGAACGGAATCCCTTTGGCGATACCTTCGGATGGGGCGTCGTCTTTTCCGACGCGACGCTCGACGGCCTCGCGGTCGCCGACCCGGAGAGCTTCGCGCGCATCGAGCGCAGCTTCGTGCATTGGGACGATATCGAGATTCACGTTCGCGGCGCGCGCATCCGTTCGAGCGGGCACGGCTTCGCCGGCATCTCGCGCAAACATCTGCTCGCGATCCTTCACGAACGCGCTCTCGCGCTCGGCGTCGAGTTGCGCTATCGCGAACGCGTCGACGATCTCGATGCCTTTCGTGCGGACTGCAACATCGTCATCGCCGCCGACGGCGTCCATTCGCCCACCCGCAATCGCTTCGCCTCGCTCTTTCAGCCGCAGGTGAGCGGCGGGCGCTGCAAGTTCGTCTGGTTGGGCAGCGATATTCCGCTCGATGCGTTTACGTTTTTCTTCAAGCGGAGCGAGCATGGATGGTTCACGGTACATGCCTATCGCTTCGACGAAACGACGAGTACCTTCATCGTCGAGTGTCGTGAAGAGACCTGGCGAGCGCATGGCTTGGATCGTGCCGATGCCGCCGCGACGGTCGCGTTCTGCGAAGCGCTCTTCGCCGAGGAATTGCGCGGACATCGATTGCAGGTGAACCCCGGCCATCGTCGCGGCAGCGCGTGGATCGATTTTACCTTCGTGGAAAACGAGCGCTGGCACGACGGGAACCTCGTGCTCGTCGGGGATGCCGCGCACACCGCGCACTTCTCGGTCGGCTCCGGGACGAAACTCGCGATGGAGGATGCAATCGCGCTCGTCGATGCGTTGGAGCGTTGCGATCGTGCCGAAGATGCCTTCGCGCTTTACGAGGGCGAACGAAAGCTCGAAGTCCTCAAGCTGCAGAACGCTGCAAGAAATTCGACGCGCTGGTTCGAAAACGTCGAACGCTACGCGCGCCTCGCTCCCGAGACCTTCGCCTATAGCCTCCTCACGCGCAGTCAACGGATCGGCCACGAGAATTTGCGCGCGCGCGATGCCGACTACGTCGGGCGCGTCGAGGCGCGTTTCGGCGAGCCGGCTATTCCACCGATGTTCTCACCGTTTGCTCTGCGCGGGCTCGAGTTGCGCAACCGGATCGTCGTTTCGCCGATGGATACCTACAGCGCGGTCGACGGCGTGCCGAACGATTTTCATCTCGTCCATTATGGGAGTCGCGCGCTCGGCGGCGCGGGGCTCGTCGTTACGGAGATGACCTGCGTGAGCGCGCGGGGGCGTATCACGCCGGGATGTACCGGCATGTACGCTGCCGAACACGTCGCCGCTTGGAAGCGCATCGTCGATTTCGTGCACCAGAGCACGGCGGCAAAGATCGCACTTCAACTCGGACATTCGGGGCCGAAAGGTTCGACGAAATTGATGTGGGAGGGGATGGACGAACCGCTGGAGAGTGGGAATTGGCCGGTCGTCGGCCCCTCGGCGATTCCGTATTCTCCCGAGAACCAAGTTCCGCTCGAGCTCGACGAGCGCGGGATGCGCGCGATTTTCGACGAGTTCGTCGCAGCGACCGCGATGGCGATCGATGCGGGGTTCGATATGCTGGAGCTCCATTGCGCGCACGGCTACTTGCTCTCGTCCTTCCTGACGCCACTGCGCAACCAGCGCACCGATCGCTACGGCGGCTCGCTCGAAAACCGTTTGCGATATCCGCTCGAGGTCTTCGCCGCGGTGCGCGCGCGTTGGCCGATGGAGCGACCGATCTCGGTGCGCATTTCGGCGATCGATTGGTGCGATGAAGGGAACGATGAAAACGACGCCCTCGAGATCGCGCGCGCATTTAAAGCCGCCGGCGCCGATCTCATCGACGTCTCGACCGGGCAGACCGATCCACGGAGTCGCCCGCGCTTCGGAAGGATGTTTCAGGCACCCTTCGCCGATGCGATTCGCAACGAGGTCGGCATAGCGACGATCGCGGTTGGAAACATTACCGACCACGAACAGGTCAACGCGTTGATCGCCGGGGGGCGCGCCGATCTCGTCGCACTCGGGCGACCGCACCTCGCCGATCCCTACTGGACGCTGCACGCGGCAGCGGAGCTCGGCTATCGCGAGCAAGGATGGCCGCTACCCTATCTCCCCGGCAGAGAACAACTCGAACGCGCGATCGCGCGCAGAATGGAGCGACCTACGTGACAGACTTCGACCTCCACGGGCAGCACGTTGCGATTACCGGAGCCTCGCGCGGAATAGGGCTCGCCATCGCTCGCGCCTGCGCCGTGGCGGGCGCCGCAGTGAGCGGCCTGAGCCGCGCCGGGGCGAGCGAATCAGGTATCGATGCGCTCTCCTGCGATGTGAGCGATGCTGCGAGTATCGCACGTGCCTTTGGAACGGCGCGCGAACGGCACGGGCCGATAACGATGCTCGTCAATAACGCCGGTGTCGCCGCCTCCGCTCCACTCGGGCGCACCAGCGACGAACTCTGGCAGCAGATTATCGCAACGAACCTCACCGGCACATTTCTCTGTTCGCGCGCCGTCATCGGGGAGATGCGTGCGAAGGGCTTCGGCCGCATCGTCAATATTGCATCGATCGCCGGGCTCTATGGGGCGCCCTATATCGCTGCTTACTGCGCGAGCAAGCACGGCGTCATTGGGCTCACGCGCGCGCTCGCCGCCGAGTTCGCGGGTTCGGGGGTCTCCATCAACGCCATCTGCCCGGGCTATACCGAGACCGACATGATGCAGCAGGCAGTCGATCAGATCGTCGGGCACACCGGTGCGAGTGCGGAGGAGGCACGCGCGCAACTTGCGGCGATGAATCCGAGCGGGCGCATCATCGAAGTTGCTACGGTGGTCCGCGGCGCGATGGAGTTCCTCACCGGCGATCGGAACGGCGAAGAGTTGGTTCTCGCGTAGAACGGAGCGCTCGTCTAGGCTCCATACCAACGGAGCGAGCGCCAGAGCGCCGCGCGCGGCAAACGCGGATGCGAGCAGAGAAAGATCGGCGTTGGGCCTTCGACGACGGCACGATAGCGATCGAAGGTCGTTCCCACCGGCGTACATTGCGCGTAGGCGGCGAAGAGTTCGCGCTCGCGGCTCGCGCCGATGGCGAGGACGCTGCGCATATCGTATCCGTGCATCCCCCAGAGCCAATACGCATTCTGGCTGCCGATCGCCGACGGAAGATCGAATGCAGGACCGTAGCGGTCGATCGCACCCGCATCGGCATAGGTGTCAGCATAGATCGCCGTGCGCGCTCGGAGCTCTTCCGGTAGGCGATCGTATACGCGCGCGACGTCGGCGGCGAGGCGTTGCCACCCGAACTCCTCGGCGAAGAGCGGCTGCACGAGTTGTGCCGTGCCGCCATGACGCCCGGTGAGGTGCAAAATGCGTGAGTAGGCGATCAATGCGTCGACGGGGAGTACCGGCGCGGCGAGCGGGAGAATGATCGCCGTGCTCGCGAGCAGTGCGACGATTGCAGTGACGCGCCCCGCACCCAGCGGCTGCGTCGCGCGCTCGAACGCCACCGCTCCCAATGCGAGGAGGCTCCCGTAGGCACCGACGACGTAGTAGCCTTTCGCTTCGAGCGCGATGGCAACGACGAACGTTCCCAATGCCGCGATCCCGAAGAAGCGCAGTGCCGGAGTGCGAAGAGCCGAGAAAATTCCCACGATCCAAAGCGGAGCGAGCAACGGGTTGGTGAACGCGATCTGTTCGAGCGTAAACGAGAGCGTGTTCGCGATGAATCCATGGTATTCGAGTTGCCAGCCGTTATTGAAGGGGTGTCGCCCGATGAAATCAGCGTGGATGACCTCAAGGAACGGCCAACCGTGCACGGCCTGCCAGAGGAGGTTTGGAGCGAGAGCGATCGTTGCGACCGCGTAGGCTGCAAGCGCGCAGCGCGAGCGCAGGATCGCTCGTTGCGAGGAACATGCGATGCCGAGGACGAGCGCGAATGCCCAGAGCAGCATCGAATACTTTCCGTAGGCGCCGAACGCCACCGCCGCGCCGACGAGCGCTCCCGCCGCCAGCGTCGGCGCGCGCAGCGCTCGTAGCGTCAGCAGCGCGACGAGCGACCACGTCAGGGGTTCGAACGAAGTGGTGGTGAGCACGCTCCCGAGCGTGATGTACGCAGGGAGAATCGCAACGGCGAGCGCCGCGAGCATGCGCGCGAAACGCCCGCCACCAAGGTCGCGGACGAGCGCGGCGACGACGAGAACCTGTACTGCAGCGGCGATCGCGCTCGGTGCGCGCAGAACGAGAAGGCTCCAGTGGAATGGGGCGGAGAGAAGAGCAACGAGCGCGACCAAGGGCGGTTGGTCGGGATATCCCCATGCGAGGTGTTGGGCGCAGGCGATAAAATAGAGCTCGTCGCGAAAGTATCCATAGTTGTGGGCAACCGCGAAGTGAAAGAGCGCGGTGACGAGCGCGATGAGTTCGGGAATCACGCCGGCCGGGGACGCATGGTGAGGTAGGCCAAGCCCATCCCCACCGCCGCGGTCCAAAGCAAGACGCCGAGCCGAAAATGAACGTCCCACCACAGCCCCTCGGTCGCCGCAGTAACGACGAGATAACAGGCAAAATACGAAAATGGGACGATGACGGCGAGCGCCCGATAGGCGGCCGGGCGTGACGGATGCGGATTCGTTCTGAGGATCCAGAGGTCTCCGAGGAGCCCGGCAACGAGCGAACAGAGAATCGTTGTGGCAAGGAGCGGTGTCGCATTCGTAAAGGGAATCGCATTGAGGGTATTTCCTAGAAGCAGAATAACCGTCAACAATCCGAACGCGCTCCGGAATTGCGCGCTCAAGAAAAGAGCGAACCCGGCGTAGAGCGCCGATTGAAAGATCACGACGAGAACGCCGAGCGAGCTTTTATAGTAACTCAGAGCGATCGCCGTAAAGTACGTAGCATGGAGCGGCGAGATCGGCGGTGGCGCGTTGCCCCGGTCGGCGGCGGGGATAAAGGCGTAGGCGGTGCCGAAGTGGATCAATCCCAGCCACGCTGCGAGCGCGATAGCGATGGGCAGCTGCTCGCGAAATCCCCTCGGCGGCGTGCCGCTATCGCGTGCTGCGAGCGCGCTCCGTATCGGTGCCGAGGCCAAGAAGAAAATTGCCAGCCCCATCATTTGGTGCGTCGGGCTCAGCAGTGCGTCGACGCCTTCTTCGAGCCCGAAGATCGCGTGCCAGGCTGCGTCGCTCGGAGCGGCGATGAGGAAGATCGGGATGCCGATCAACGCGAGGTGATAGGGTTTCGGAAAGGCGTGAATTCCGCGAAAACCGAGCCGACGCCCGCGAAGGTACTGCGCCCCGAGCGTTCCAAGGATCGCCAGCATTCCGAGATAGATAAAGCCGTGATAGGGCGTGAGGAAGGTTTCGATCGGCACGTGACCGTGCGCCCATGCATCGATAAAGAAACCCGTGACGATGGTCAAGCACGAAAGGGCCATCGCATAGTCGAGCGAGAGGCTACGAGGAGCGTTGCCTTCCATATTGCGACCTTACGCGACCGAGCCGTGCGCCCCTCCGTCGTGCAGGAATCCGCGGTCGTGCGCGCCGATGAGAGGGCATGCTCGCCGTGGCATCGCGTCGCTTGCTCGTATCGATAGCGCTTCTCGCGCTCGTCGGTTGCGTCTCGCATCTGCCGTCGCTCCCCCGCGATGCCTCCGTCGGAGCGGCGCCTTTCGCAATGCCGAGCCCGGAGGTTCTCGGTAACGACGCGCCCCCGAGAATCCTCGCCATGCACTTCTCGAGCCTCGATCTCCGCCGCGGCACGACGTGGAGCGGAAGCTTCGTGACTTCGACGAATACGGCGTCGGTGGAGGTGCGCACGAATCTGTTTTCAATCGACGTACCGCGCACGGCCTTCGGCCTATTCGCATTCCAACTGGCGCTCTTCGATTGGCCGCCGATCTTCACGCGTGCCTACGCCTTGCGCGTGATCGCTCGCAACAGTGCGGGCGTACGGAGCGAGCAAGACCTTCCGTTGGTGATGCGGTGACCGAAGTACCCGGCTTACGAGCGGAGATTGCAGGTGGCATCATGACGCTGACGTTGGCGCGCCCCGAACGAAAGAATCCCCTGACGTTCGAAATCTATGCGGCGTTGCGCGACGGCTTTACCGCACTGCGAAACGATCGCAGCGTTCGCGTCGTGCTTTTGCGCGGCGCCGGCGATAATTTCTGCTCTGGCGGCGACGTGCGCGAGATCATCGGCCCGTTGGTTGCGATGACGCCCGAAGATCGGTTGCAGTTTACGGAGATGACCGGTGCCGTCGTCGCAGCGATGCGCGCCTGCCCGCAGCCGATCCTCGCAGCGGTCGACGGTGTCTGCGCTGGTGCCGGGGCGATTCTTGCGATGGCCTCCGACCTTCGCTTGGGCACCGCGCGAGCCCGCGTCGCCTTTCTGTTTGTCCGGGTCGGACTATCCGGGGCGGATATGGGCGCATGTGCGTTATTGCCGCGCATCGTGGGGTTGGGACGGGCGAACGATTTGCTCTATACCGGTCGCGATCTCTCCGGAGAAGAGGCGCTTTCGTGGGGATTCTTCAATCGGCTCTGCGCGCCCGACGCACTCGATGAGGAGGCTCGCGGATTGGCACGGGAGCTTGCCGCCGGACCGACGCGAGCGCACGAAGCAACCAAGGCGATGCTCCACGCGGCGCCGACGATGGCGCTCGAGGATGAGATCGCGCAGGAAGCGCGCGTCCAGGCGGAACTGATGGCGAGCGACGATTTTCGTCGCGCGTACGAAGCGTTCATCGAAAAACGCAAGCCGCGTTTCGAGGGCAGTTAGTGCGCCTCGATTCGACGCTCGCCTGGCCCTTCTTCGATGCCGCGCATCGATCGCACGCCGAGCGCTTCGAAAAGTGGCTCGAAGCCGAGCCCCCGGCACGCTTCGATGCCGATGCGCTCGACGATGCTTCCGTCGGCGCTCGAACGCGATGCTGGGCGCGCGATCTCGGAGCTGCCGGGTGGCTCGCGCCCTGCTCGCAGCTCGACGTCCGCGCGATCGCACTCTCGCGCGAGCAGCTCGCCTATCGTAGCGCTCTCGGTGATTTTGCCTTTGCCATGCAGGGCTTGGGGAGCGGAGCGATCTCGCTCTTTGGAACGGCGCAGCAGCGCGAGCGCGTATTACCGAAGATCTTCGCCGGTGCATCGGTTGCGGCGTTCGCGCTCTCGGAGGAGCGCGCGGGCTCCGACGTTGCGGCGATCGCGACGCGCGCGCAGCGCAGCGGCGACGGCTACGCGATCGACGGCGAGAAATGTTGGATCAGCAACGCCGGAATCGCCGACACCTACGTGCTCTTCGCGCGGACGGGCGATCATCCGACGAAGGGGTTGAGTGCCTTTATCGTCGATGCGGCGCAATCGGGTATAGCTCTGACGCGTTCGATTCCGACGATCTCGCCGCACCCATTGGGCGCTTTGCGCTTCTCCGACGTTCGTCTCCCCGCCGATGCGCGACTCGGTGCGGAGGGCGATGGCTTCCGAATTGCGATGGCGACGCTCGATGTTTTTCGCGCTACCGTCGGCGCGGCCGCGATCGGTTTTGCGCGGCGTGCCTTCGACGAGGCGCGTGCGCACGGGATGCAGCGCGAAATCTATGGGGCAAAGCTCGCCGATCTGCAGATCGTCTCCGGGATGCTCGCAGAGATGGCGACGGAGATCGATGCCGCGGCCTTGCTGGTCTATCGCGCCGCGTATGCGAAGGATACCGGCGCGGCGCGCGTGACGAAAGAGGCGGCGATGGCGAAATGGTATGCGAGCGAGGCCGCCGGCCGCGTTTGCGATCGAGCGGTTCAGCTCTTTGGCGGGCGCGGCGTCACACGGGGGGAGATCGTGGAACGACTCTATCGCGACGTTCGTGCGCTGCGCATTTATGAAGGCGCGAGCGAGGTGCAGCAGGTCGTCATCGCGCGCAGTATTTTGAAGGAGACCTCGCTTGGCTGAGAGCGCCCATCGCGATACGTTCGCCCGGGATCGCCTTCCGCCCGAGGACGCGCTTCCGCGCTTTGAGTTTACGCTGCCGGGCATGCGCTATCCCGAGCGCGTGAACGCTGCCTGGTATTTTCTCGATCGCCATGTCGAAGAGGAGCGCGGCGATCGCCTCTGCGCCGTCGCCGACGACGGGACGGCCTATACCTATCGCGAGATGATGGAGTGGGCGAATCGGATAGCCCGGGTGCTGATTGAAGAATTCGCGCTGGTCCCCGGTAATCGCGTGCTCCTTCGGTCGGCGAATACGCCCATGCTCGTTGCGTCTTGGTTCGCGGTTCTCAAGGCCGGCGGCATCGTTGTAACCACCATGCCGCTCTATCGAGCGCAGGAGTTGCAGACCGTCAGCGAACGAGCGGCCATCACGATCGCGCTCTGCGATGTACGCCTGGCCGACGATCTCGAACGTGCGCGCGCGGCCCTGCCGGAGATGCAGGTCTGCTATTGGGGTGCCGGGCTTGAGGATTCGCTCGAGACGCGCGCTGCGGCGAAGGCAACGAGTTTCGAGAACGTGGCGACCGCTGCCGAAGATGTGGCGATGATCGCCTTCACCTCGGGCACGACCGGTCTCCCCAAGGCCGCAATGCACGTCCATCGCGATCTGCTTGCGACCTGCGATACCTTCGGTGCCGAGGTGCTGCGAGCAGATCCCGACGATCGCTTTAGCGGATCACCGCCGTTGGCGTTCACCTACGGGCTCGGCGGTATTCTGCTCTTCCCGTTTGCAATCGGTGCTGCGACCGTCCTTTTGGAGCGCGCGAGCACGGAGGATCTCGCCGCCGCGATCGAACGGCATCGTATCAGCGTGCTGTTTACCGCACCGATCGCATATCGCGCTCTGACCGCGCATGCGGGCAAGCGCGACTGGTCGAGCCTTCGCATCTGCGTCTCCGCGGGCGAGACGCTTCCGGGCGTCGTTTGGGAAGCGTGGCGCGCCGCAACGGGGATCTCGATTATCGACGGTATCGGTAGCACGGAGATGCTCCATATTTTTATCGGGTCGCCTGCGTCCGAGGCGCGCGCGGGCTCGACCGGACGGGCCGTGCCGGGGTACGTGGCGCAGATTCACGACGAATTTGGGAATGAGCTCCCGTGCGGAACGGTCGGGCGGCTCGCCGTGCGCGGACCGACGGGGTGCCGGTATCTCGATGATGAGCGGCAGAAGATCTACGTGCAGAACGGTTGGAATTATCCCGGCGACGCCTATTCGATGGGTAGTGATGGATATTTCACCTACGTCGCTCGCGCCGACGATATGATCGTTTCGGCGGGCTTCAACGTATCGGGGCCGGAGGTCGAGCAGGTGCTCCTACTCCACCCGGACGTTCTCGAATGTGCCGTGGTCGGTAAACCCGATCCGGCGCATCATACGACGATGGTGAAAGCGTTCGTCGTTCTCCGCAGCACGCGTGACGGCAACGATGCAACCATCACCGAACTCATCGAGCATTGCAAAGCGACGATCGCTCCGTTTAAGGCTCCCCGTGAAATCGAGGTGCTCGCTACGCTCCCTCGGACCGCGACGGGAAAATTGCAGCGCTACAAACTTCGCGAGCGCCCGTAACCAGTGGGCCGCTCGTTTTGGGCATTGCTCCTCGCACTCGCGAGCCTCACGACGTTCGCAATCGCTTCGGTAAGCGCCGGAGATCGCTTTCCGGCCGTTCGGGCGAACGTGCCGCCCCCGCAGGTGGCATCGGCGCGGGCAGCGGTGTGGCGCTTGGCCCTCGTCGCCCGGAACTTCTATAATTATAGCGTTCGTCGCCCTGCCGGCTTAGCGACGACCGCGCGTTTTCTCTACGAAACGCGCTTGAAGAATCAGGATCTCCTGTACGTGGAGTATGGAACCTCGGCGGCACCGCAGACGCTCCACCGCTTTATCGTGAAATACGTCTTTCACGCCGGTGGAAGCAGCGGAACCTAATCGTCGAGCGCCGGGAGAACCGCCGTCGCCTCGATTTCGACCCGAGCGCCCGCTTCGAGCAGCCCGGCAACGACGATTAACGTCATCGCCGGATAGTGATTGCCGAAAATCTCCCGATACTCCGTGCCGAGCGCCTTCGCGTTCGCTCGATACTCCGCGGCGTCGAGCACGTACCACGTCATTCGCACGAGATGCTCGGGATCTCCGCCGGCGGTACGCAGCACGTCGGCAACGTTGCGCATCGCTCGAACGGCCTGCGCGAGAAAATCGACGGAGACGAGTTGCTGCCGTGCATCCCAGCCGACCTGTCCGGCGATGGCGAGCATGCGTCCCGACGCGAGGATGCCGTTTGCATATCCGCTCGGCGGCGCCCATCCGGCGGGTTCGATCCGCTCGCTCATGCAAGTTCACGCTGCGGCGAGCGAACGCGCAGGAACGCGGCGGCGACGAGCGCGACTGCGAGATTGATCGCCACGGCATAGATGGCGATAAATCCAACCAACGTCAGCGAGCCGACGTGCAGGGCGATGTTCGGAGCGAACCCGTCGACGAGCGCGAAGGAGGTTGCGGCGATCATGCCCGCGAGCCAGCCCACGAGCAACGCCCGTGCCGGCAGCGAACGTTCGCCGAGACCGAAAAATATTGCCGGCGCGGTTTGGAGCACCCACGCTCCGCCGAGCAGCTGAAAGTAGATGGCAAACTTCACGTTGACGTAGAGGACGAGAACCAATGAAAGCGCGCAGAATGCGAGCGTCAACCATTTCGTCGTCCCCGCGTCGCGGCTCGGCGCGCGCCCGGAGAGCGGCGAAACGACGTTTCGAAGGAAGAGGTTTGCCGCACCGAGCGCCATGATCGATGCCGGAACGAGCGCGCCGATCACGATCGTGGCGTCGGCGATCCCCGCGAACCACGGCGGGAAAAAGCGTGCGAAGAGGATCGGCACGATTTCATTCGGAGGAGCGTGAATGCCGGCGGCGAGCGCGGCGAAGCCAAGGAGAGCGATGACGCCGAGGAGGATCGAGTAGAGCGGAAGGAGCGCGGCATTGCGGCGAACGACATCGGCGCTCCGTGCCGAGAGCAGCGACGTTATCGCATGCGGATAGAGAAAGAGCGAGAACGCCGAGCCGAGTGCGAGCGTTGCGTAGGCAAATTGCATCTGCGGTGCGACGAGCAGCGGCAGCGGGTGCGTCGGGCTGGTGAGGGCCTGCCCCGCAGCGGTGAAAATCGCGTGCCACCCACCGAGCGCGTGGGGGATGATGACGATGGCGGCGGCGATGGTGATATAGATCAGGATATCCTTAAAAACTGCAATCGTCGCTGGTGCTCGCAGGCCGCCGATATACGTGTACGCCGCGAGCAACGCAAACGCGATTGCGAGCGGCATGGCACCGCCGCCGACGGAGAAGAAGCCGCCGAGTTGGGAGAGCACGGCTTTCATGCCGACGATCTGCAACGCGATATAGGGTAAGGCGGCGAGGACGCCGGTCGCGGCGATCGCGATCTCGAGCGAACGGCTGCGGTAGCGGCCGCGGACAAAATCGCCCGCGGTCATATAGCCACGTTCGTGGGCGACGCTCCAAAAGCGCGCGAGCAGCAAAAAAACGATGGGATAGGCGATCGTCGCGTAGGGAACTGCAAAAAAACCGAGCGCACCGACGCCGTAGACGAGCGCGGGGAGCGCAACGAACGTATAGGCAGTGTAGAGATCGCCCCCGAGAAGAAACCACGAAAGCAGCATGCCGAAACGACGCCCGCCGAGCGCCCACTCATCGAGCGCGCGAAGATCGCCGCCGTTGCGGCGAGCGGCCGTAAAGCCCAACGCGCTCGCAACGAGCACGAGTGCGACGAAGACCGCGGCGGTGAGGCTCATCGGGCGCGCTCGCGCGTTGCCAGGTAGACGATGCCGAGCAGCGCCACGGTGATCGCCACCCACGCGAGCTGGTACCAGTAGAAGAACGGAATCCCATCCCAACGCGGATCGATCCGGTTATAGATCGGAACGTCCAGCAGGGCGATGAAGGGTAATGCGAGGAGCCAATACCATGCACGGCGAGCCATCACGGCAACGCCTTCGCGTTAGTGTTCGATATCTCCGGCTCGCTGCGCCCAGGCCTCCGTGACGGAGAGATGACCGAGCAGGGTCGCGACGGCGAGCCCGATCAGCGAGATCGCCGCACCGAGCAGTTGATGCGGTTGGAAACGAGCGTGGAGCATCGGAATCGAGAGCGCGCCCGAAACGATGGGAACGAGAAAACTAAAGAGCGCGACGCGCGCCGCGCCGATTCGTGCGATGCCGGTACTCCAGACCGGGTAGGTCAGCACGATGGGAAAGATAACCGCGAAAGCAAAGACCTCCCAGACCAGCGGAGGCCAGAGCGTCGGCGGATCGGCGAATAACGCGGGAATCCCCGCCGGCAAAATCATCGCGGTACCGATGAGTAAGGTGGCGGCGAGGAGCGCGACGGGGTGATAGCGCGGTGCCAGGCGTGCGCTAATGACGTTGAAGCCGGCGAAGGTCATCGCTGCAAGCATCGTCAGTGCATCGCCGATGCGGAAGGTGGCGTGCCCGGCGAAGGCACCTTCGAAGACGGCGATGCCGAGCAGCGCGATCCCCGCGCCGATCCACCGCGTGCTGCGGACGCGCTCCCACCGGAGAGCGACGAGGTAGATCATCGTAAAGATCGGCGTGCTGCTTCCGAGCAGCGACGATGCAAATGCCGTCGTGTGGGCGAGGCCGATGACCCAAAAATACTGGTAGACGCCGAAACCGCATGCGCCGCTTGCGAGCAAGAGCAACCAATCGCGGCGCTCGAAGTTCAAGCGAGCGCCGGAGAGCCGCACCCACAGCAATGCAAGCGGCGCCATCGTTGAGAAGCGCAGCGCGGTGAATGCAAGTGCGTTGACGTGCGAGACGGCAATCTTGACGAGCACCGTGTTCAAGCCCCACACGAACACGACGTACAACAGGCCGAGATAGGTCGGCAGGCGCTTTTCCACGGTAGCGCGCATCATTCGTCACGATGCAGCAGGTATCCGGCGAAAGTATCGAACGCGATGGTGCCGAGCTTTGGCTCGAACGTCTGGGTGCGGGGAAGCGACATCTCCTCTTCGCACATGGTTGGATCAGTTCGCGTCGCATGTGGGATGCCGCGATTGCCAAACTCGATCTCCGGCGATATACCATTCATCGTTTCGATGCCCGTGGTTGCGGGCGTAGCGACCGCCCGGCCGACGGACACTCACTCGATGGCTACGCCGCCGATTACGAAGCGATCCTCGCGCACATCGCCGTACCGGTAACGGTGATCGCACATTCGATGGGTGGGCGCATAGCCCAATATCTCGCCGCTCGCGCTCACCCGCTGATCGAACGCATGCTACTGGTCGCCCCAGGTTCGGCGCGAGGCTCGCGCGGCAACCAACGCCATCGCGCACTCGCCCTCGACGCCTTCGGTTCTCGCAAGCGCATCGCACGCTTCGTTGCGGGGGCGATGCGGCGCTCCGTCGACGCGACAACGCGCGAGGTGCTGATCGACGACGCCCTCATCGCCTCGCGCGAACACTGGTTCGGCTGGTACGACGCCGGGCGGGCGCTCGATTTTCGCGATGAACTCGGGGGCATCGCCGTACCCACGCTCGTGCTCGCCGGTGCGAGCGATCCGCTCGCAACCCTTCCGCGTCTGCGAACCGATGTCGCGAATCGGATTGCGGGAAGTCTTTTCGTCGTCTTGCGCGATTGCGGGCACAACGTTCCGATCGAAGCCCCTGCCGAACTCGCCGGCGCGATCGACCGCTTCGTGCCGTAACGGCGCTTATTGCGGCCAGGGCGAAGCGCTCGCCGGCGGCGAGGTCGACATCCTCCAGACATTGCCGGGGATGCTCGCTCCGCTCTTGAGGTTTCTGTAGATAACGTCGACGAGCGTGCCGGCCGCAGCCGAGCTTGGGGCGATCCCCGCGCTCTCCGCATCGCCTTCGTAACTCGCGTAGGGCGGCTCTGCAAAGGTACGCAAGAGCGCGAGACGATTCGCAACGACCACGGCCCTCCCGGCGGAATCGGTGACGACGCTTCGGAGCGAAACGTCGATACGTGCTTCTGCAACGATGGCGTTGTTTTGGAGGATCGCACCGGCGCCGCTCGGACGGAGCGCGATGCTCGTCGTTGCCCGGAGAGCGCAGGGCAGCGCTCCGAGCGCCGTACAACTCACGATGGGAGGGATCGCGGCGAGCGGGTCGCCTCCCAGCGCGATCCGTGATGCGACGACCTGCTGCACGGTGAGCGGTGCCGCGCCGAGTGCATCGCGCGCCGCCCCGCGCGCAGCGTGAAGCGCCTCCGTGCGCGCGAGCGTTAACGCGAGAGCGGCGAAACTCTGCGCGATCGCTGCGGCGATCGCCGCAAAAAACAGCGCGCGAAGGAGCGTCACGGCGCGCCGAAGGGTGCGGCAACCTGTGTAGGCGCGATCTCGCTGCTCCCCGGTACGGGCACGCGCCGTTCGACGACCAGTGTTGCCTCGCGAACGAGCGATCCGGCAGAGGGAGCGCTCCTCGCACGGACGCGCACGAGGAATGCGCCGCCGGAGAGGATCTCGCTCGAGAGCGAGAGCTGTGCCGGAAGCGGCGACCCCACGGGCATTGGGACGGACGTCGCGACGCTGATCGGCGCAAGCGAGGAGCCGTCGTATTTCAGCGCATCGGCGGCGATCCGTACTTCCTCGCGGGCCGCCGATGCCAGCGCATCGGCGGCAACGGAGCGCTGAAACGATGCCTCCTCATGGACGATACCGCCGGCGACGGCGGCGAAGAGCGTGGCAATCAAGCCGGCGGCGATCGTCGTTTCCAATGCCGAAAATCCCGCCTCGCGCGCGTTCACAAAGGCAGAGGTTCCCGGTTTGCTTTCGAGTGCGACGCGTTAAGGCGAGCGGCGATTGCCCCAGTTTTGCAGCGGACGTTCGAACCAGTAGGTGAGCGCTGCCGCGATGCCTATGGAGAGTGCGAAGGCGAGGATCGTAAACGTTGATTGCCACTGCGGATCGTACTGCGGGGTACCGAGATAGGGTGGAACGCGATGCGCGAGAAGTTCGCGCGCGACCATTTGATGGTAGAGGTAAAGCGCATAGGAGATTGCACCGAAGAAGATGAGGGGGCGGTTCGCGAGGATGCGTTGGAGCGGGCGCGGTGCGAGCAGCGCGCCGAACGCGATCAGCGCGAATGCAAGCGCCAACAGATCTCGATGCGAGGCCGCCCAGACCGCCGCCCATTGATTGACGAAGCGAGCGGCGTAGAGCGATTGCAGCAGCAGAATGCAGCCGACGACGCCGAGCGCAAACGCGCTCGCCCCGACGATAGAGCGGCGACCCGCACTCCAGCGCGCGTGCGTCTCGAGAAAGAGCGACGCCGTCAGCATACCGAAGGCGAAGCAACTGAGGAACGCCGGGAGATCTTGATCGAGGTAGACGATCCCGCTCTGCGAACAGCATGCGACCGCGTGCAGGCGCCAGAGAAGTGAGAGCGCGGTCATCGCCGCAACCGCGAGCAGGCGAGCTCGACGGAAGCACCACCACAGCAGCGGAAAGATCGCGTAGAACTCGACCTCGACCGCAAGCGTCCAGAGCACGCCGTTGATCGCACCGGCGCTCTGCGGAAACCAGGTGTGGATGAAGAGCAGATGCGTGAGGAGATCGGGAGCGAGCCCGGCGCCGCCCTGCAGCGTTGCGTACCCGATCGCATAGGCGACCGCGATGGAGAGCAGATAGGAGGGCACGATCTTCCAAAATCTACGTAGGTAAAAATGCCGCCACGAAGGTGGCGGCGTTCCCTCCAATGCGGCGCGCGCGAAGGGTAACGTGATGACCGTACCGCTGAGAAAGAAGAAGAGCGCAACGCCGATGAAGCCCGTCTCCGGAAGAAACTCGAGTTGCGGAAAGGGAGCGGGCAGCCACGAGATCTCCCAGACGTGAAACCAGAGAACGAGCAGAATCGCGACGCCCCGGAGGCCGTCGAGCACGTCGAGCCGTGGGGCGGCGGCAGCGGGGAGTTTCAATAGTTTGTACTAACCTGTTGACACAAATGCGCGGTTTGTATTAGTGTATCAATACAATATAAAACCCAAAACACCTCCAGGAGCTCGCGATGCCGTCGCAACTTTTCATCGAGCGAATCATGGTCTCCGCCGTTGCGGTCTTTGCCGGGATCGTCTATCTCCTGGCTGCCCTGCGCGTGAAGCGAAATGGCAAGGGATCGGCCTCGGCGCGAATGGGTATTGCGGCCTTTACGTTCCTGGTCGCGGGGCTCGTCGCTCTACGCGAGCTGGATCCGGTCATTGGGTATAGCCTCACCGCGCTCTCGCTCGTCGCCGTCTCGATCGTCGATTTGGTTCGTGAGGAGCGTGCACGCGTGCGGCGCATCGCCGCGCTCGCTCCTCGGCCGGTAGCGGAGGTCGTACCCACGCTGTGGATCGTCGCTGCCCTCGTTTCATTGTTGGCGCTCGTTCCGTACCTATGGCTCGGGAACGAACGTCTTCCTGCGACGATCGCGGGCGCGTGCGTGCTCGCGATGGCTGCTATCGCGTGGCGCATCGCGAGTGCTCCGACGCAACTTACCAGTGCGAATCCCGCGAAGGAGCGTATCTGCGAGCAAGCCTCGCGCATGCGTAAGAGCGGAATGGCGTGCGTGTTGGCTTGCGGAATCGTGTTCGTCTTCGTCAATTTCGTGAACGGAACGCTCCCGGCAGTTGATGGAGTCGAACGCTTTTGGGCACTCGCGATGTTTGTTCTGTGGGCCGGGCTCTGGGTTTGGACCAGCGTGTACGTAAAACGCCTCTCCCATGCGACGCCCGTCGTCTCGCCATGAGCGAGATCTTCCTCGCGGTCGATCCCGACCTCGAACTCCCGCCGTTTCAACAGATCGTCGATCAACTGCGCTCGTTTATCGAACGGGGCGAACTTCGGCCCGGCGATGCGTTGCCGACGGTTCGGCAGCTCGCGGGCGATCTCGGCGTCGCCCCGAACACGGTCGCGCGCGCGTACGCCGAGTTACAAGAACAAGGTTGGCTATCGAGTGAAGGGCGCCGTGGTACCCACGTAGCCTCGCAGACGCCCGCGACCGACAGGCGTGCGCGTACGAAAGCACTCCGCGAGGCGATCGCGCAATTTCTCACCACCCTCACGCATCGCGGATACACCGCGAACGAAATTTCATTGCAGATAGAGAGCGAACTTCGCTCGTTCAATCGATAAGGGGATTCCCATGAACGCCGCCAGTTGCAAAATCGTCGCCTTTTCATCCATACTTTGCCTCGTGGCCTCGCAGATCCATGCCGTTCGCGCGGCGCAAAACAATGGAGTCGTCCTCAACCCGACGCTCGGAGCGGTCGCCGCAAAAGCGTTTTCGCGCGGCTTCACGCCGGGGCTCGCTGTTGCGGTTGTGCACGATGGGGAGCTTATCTATGCCGAGGGATTCGGATACGCCGACGTTGCTCGAAAAGAGCGCGTCACCCCAGAGACCCCCTTCGCCATCGGTTCGCTCACCAAACAGATGACCGCGCTGATCGCGCTGAAGCTCGTGCAAGATCATCGTCTCGCGCTCGGCGACGGCATCGCACGATGGCTGCCAATGCTCCCGAACGCTCGCACGATAACGGTGCGCGAATTACTGAATCAAACAACCGGATTACACAATTATCCCAATTTGGTCGAGCATCGCTGGCCGACGCGCGGCAACATCCCCATCGCGCGTCTTTTGGCGATTATGGCGAAGGATCGCCCGGATTTTGCCCCCGGAGCGCGGTGGGAGTATTCAAATACCAACTACACCGCCCTCGCGGCGATCGAGGCTGCCGTTACCGGAGTACCGTATGGTACGTTGTTGCGACGGGATATCTTTACGCCATTGCGCATGACCCATAGCGAATATGGTTTTGCGGGGCAGGCGCTCCCGGGCGTCGCCGCTCCATTCCTCTTGGCGAAGCGACGCTTTCGAGCGGTGCCCGTGGGGCAGCGCCTCTCGCTCGACCTCTACTCCGGCGCGGGCGGCGTCGTTGCGAGCGCCGACGATCTCGCCCGCTGGGATCGCGCGTTGCTCGAAGGGCATCTCCTCGATCCGGCGATGAATCGTCTCTGGTGGAGCCCCGGGCGCCTGGCCGACGGCTCGGCGACGAACTACGGCATGGGCTGGGTCATCGACCAGCTCGATGGGAGGCGCGAACTCTGGCACAATGGCTTCGCTCCCGGTGCCGGCGGATTGTGCTTCAATGCGCTCTTCCCGGACGAGCGCCTGGGGATCGTCGTGCTCGCCAATGCGGGGAGCTTCGCCGCGAACGGGGACGCGCCGCTGCGCCGCCTCGTCTCGGCGATCGCCCGAGCCGCCCTTCCGGCGGCCTTTGTCGAGCGCTCGAAGGCCGGGGAGGATCTCGCCATTACCCGACGCGTCGAAGCGCTCTGGGCAGCGTACGGAGCGGGCAAGCCTCCGCTCGTCGAGATGGAGCCCGCCTTCGCCGCGCTCTTTACACCGGCGTTTACCGCCTCGCTCGCGAAGAGCATCGGGGGGCTCGGGAGCCCGAAACGATGGGTCTTTCTCGGCAGGTCGGCGCTCGGCGGGGGCTTGACGCTCTACCGCTATCGCGTCGAACTCGCGAACGGGACGAGCCCGACCTTCGCCGTTGCGATCGATTCCGCCGGGAAAATCGCGGGCTCGAGGCTACTTCCCTAGAAAGGAGTGCGACCGGGCGCCAATAGGGTTTGACGCCCCTCACCTGCGCCTGCTATACTCCCCTGGCTCTGGCCCACCGACGGGTGTGGCCGAGTTTGTGTGTGAAGCAAAACGCGTTGTTAAGGAGTCCGAGTGCCCACCATTAACCAGTTGGTCCGTAAGGGCCGCGAGCAGACGGAAAAAAAGGTCAAAACCCGCGCGTTCCGCGTCATTTTGACCGGCCCGAAACCGGGGCATCCCGATCTGCCAACGCGTACCTTCGAGGTTGTCGGTAATCCGCAGCGTCGCGGCGTTTGCACGCAAGTGAAGACCGTCACGCCGAAGAAGCCGAACTCGGCTTTGCGCAAAGTCGCTCGCGTCCGTCTCACCAACGGCGAAGAAGTGACGGCGTACATTCCGGGCATCGGCCACAATCTTCAGGAGCACTCCGTCGTCCTCGTCCGCGGCGGCCGCGTCAAGGATCTTCCCGGCGTTCGTTATCACATCGTTCGCGGCACGCTCGATACCTCGGGCACCGCAAACCGCAAGCAAGGGCGTTCGAAGTACGGCGCCAAGCGCGACAAGAAAAAGTAAGAGAGATAAAAAGAGCGATTTATGCCACGTAAAGGTCCCGCACCAAAACGCCAGATTCTCCCGGATCCGCGATTCAATTCGAAGATTCTTGCCCGCTTCATCAACAAATTGATGCTCAGCGGCAAGAAATCGACCGCGGAACGGATCATCTATTCCGCCCTCGATATCGTCGGAGAGAAGTCCGGACGCGATCCGATGGATATTTTCTCGCAGGCGCTCTCCAATGCGATGCCGCTGGTCGAAGTTCGTCCGCGCCGCGTTGGTGGTGCGACCTATCAGGTGCCGATGGAAGTGCGCCCCGATCGTCGTCAGGCGATGGGTATGCGTTGGCTCATTGGTTTTGCCCGCGCGCGCGGCGGCCGCTCGATGGAAGAGAAGCTTGCCGGCGAATTGCTCGACGCGGCCAATAACACCGGCGCGACGATCAAGAAGCGCGAAGACACTCATAAGATGGCCGAGGCGAATAAGGCCTTCGCTCATTACCGCTGGTAGAAGCTAAGGATTTCGCAACAGGACATGGCAGCACGAGATTTTCCCCTCGAGCGTACGCGCAACATCGGCATCGCCGCTCATATCGACGCGGGCAAGACGACTTGCACCGAGCGTATTCTCTTTTATACCGGTCGCGTTCATAAAATCGGCGAAGTCCATGACGGCGCCGCGACGATGGACTGGATGGTTCAAGAGCAAGAGCGCGGCATTACGATCACCTCCGCCGCGACCGCCGCGACGTGGCGCGAGAACCGCATCAATATCATCGATACGCCAGGGCACGTTGATTTCACCGTCGAGGTGGAACGCAGTCTTCGCGTTCTCGACGGCCTCGTGGCGCTCTTCGATTCGGTTGCCGCCGTGCAGCCGCAATCCGAGACGGTCTGGCGCCAGGCGAATAAGTACAAAGTCCCGCGTATCATCTTCGTGAACAAGATGGATCGCATGGGCGCCGATTTCTTTAACGTCGTGGACAAAATCCGCGAACGCCTCGGCGCGCGCGCGGTTCCGATTCAGGTGCCGATCGGTGCCGAAGATAACTTTAAGGGCGTCGTCGACCTCTTCACGATGCATAAGATCGTCTATACCGACGATCTCGGTTCGACGATGGGCGACGAACCGCTCACCGATGCCGATGGTGAGTTGAAGGCGACCGCCGAAAAATGGCGTCAAGAACTCGTCGAAGCGATCGCCGAGCAGGACGATGCGTTGCTCGAAATGTTCTTCGACGGTGCGGAGATGCCGGTCGAGCGTATGAAGGCTGCGCTGCGCAAGGCGACGATCGCCGGCACCGTGCTCCCGATGCTCTGCGGTTCGGCGTTCAAGAACAAAGGCGTGCAGCCGCTGCTCGACGCCGTCGTCGACTATTTGCCTTCGCCCTTAGACGCCAAACCGATCGTCGGAAAGGACCCCAAGGACGAGTCGATCGAGATCGTTCGCAAGCCCGACGATGCGGAGCCATTTTCGGCGCTGGCGTTCAAGATCGCGACCGACCCCTACGGCAACCTCACCTACTTCCGCGTCTATTCGGGCGTTCTCAATAAGGGCTCGTACGTCTACAACGCGCGCTCGGGTAAAAAAGAGCGCATCGGACGCATCTTGCGCATGCACGCCAACCATCGCGAAGATATCGATTCGATCGGTGCGGGCGACATCGCGGCGGCGGTCGGGCTCACCGATACTCGTACCGGCGATACGCTCTGCGACGAAAAGGCGCCGATCATTCTCGAATCGATCACCTTCCCAGAACCGGTCATCTTCCAGGCGATCGAACCGAAGACGAAGGGCGATCAAGATCAACTCGGCAAAGGGCTCGCGCGCCTCGCACAAGAGGATCCCACCTTCCGCATGCGTACCGACGAAGAGACGCAGCAGACGATTATCGGTGGTATGGGCGAGTTACATCTCGAAATCATCGTCGATCGTCTGCGCCGCGAATTTAAAGTCGAAGCGAACGTCGGCAAACCGCAGGTCGCCTACAAAGAAGCGATCACCAAGACGGTCGAAAAGCAAGGGAAGTTCGTTCGGCAGTCCGGCGGCAAAGGGCAGTACGGCGATATTTGGCTGCGCGTCGAACCGTTGGAGCCCGGCAGCGGCTTCCAGTTCGAATGGAAGATCGTCGGCGGTACCGTTCCCAAGGAGTACCAGAAGGCCGTCATGCAGGGTATCGAAGAGGCGTCCCAAAGCGGCGTCTTAGCGGGTTATCCGGTACTCGATTTCAAGGCAACCGCGTTCGACGGCTCCTATCACGATGTCGACTCCTCGGAGATGGCGTTTAAGATCGCCGCATCGATGGGTTGGAAAGAAGCGAATCGCGCCGCAGGGCCGATTTTGCTCGAACCGATCATGAAGGTCGAAGTGACCACGCCCAAGGATTACATGGGTGCGATCACCGGCGATTTAAACCGCCGTCGCGGCATGATCCAGGCGACCGAGGAAGTCGCCGGTGGAGCGCAGGTCATTTTGGCTCACGTTCCGCTCTCCGAAATGTTCGGTTACGCGACCGATATGCGTTCTGCAACGCAGGGGCGCGCGACCTACACGATGGAATTTTCTCACTACGAAAAGGCGCCCAAGTCGGTCGAAGAAGAGATCGTCGCGAAGGCGGCCGGCAAGAAGACCTCGGCGGCATAAGCTCGAGGCGTTCAATCACCAGGTAACACCGAAAGAGGACAACGCAAAAACACCATGGCTAAAGCAAAGTTCGAGCGTACCAAGCCGCACGTAAACATCGGCACCACCGGTCACGTCGACCACGGCAAGACCACGCTCACCGCAGCGATCACCAACTGTCTGGCGACCGAAGGGCTCGCGCAGAAGCGCGGCGTCGACGAGATCGATAACGCTCCCGAAGAAAAAGAACGCGGTATTACGATCGCGATCTCGCACCAAGAGTACGAGACCGCGAAGCGTCACTACGCGCACGTCGATTGCCCCGGGCACGCCGATTACATCAAGAACATGATTACCGGTGCGGCGCAGATGGACGGCGCGATCCTCGTCGTTTCGGCGACCGACGGCCCGATGCCGCAGACCCGCGAGCACATTCTGCTCATGCGTCAGGTCGGCGTGCCGCGCATCGTCGTCTTCCTCAATAAGTGCGACATGGTCGACGACGAGGAATTGCTCGAACTCGTCGAGATGGAAGTCCGCGAGTTGCTCAGCAAGTACGAGTTCCCCGGCGACGACACGCCGATCATCCGCGGTTCGGCGCTCAAGGCGCTCAACTCCAGCGGCAAGCGTGGCGATCCGGATGCCGACCCGATCTTCAAACTCATGGATACGATCGACGAGTACATCCCGCAGCCGCAGCGCGAAACGGACAAGCCGTTCTTGATGCCGGTTGAAGACGTCTTCACGATCACCGGCCGTGGCACGGTCGGCACCGGGCGCGTCGAGCGCGGCCAGGTGAAGGTCGGCGAGGAAGTCGAGATCGTCGGCCTCCAAGAAGAGACCCGCAAGACCACGGTGACGGGCATCGAAATGTTCCGCAAGCTGCTCGATATGGGCATCGCCGGCGACAACATCGGCGTCCTGCTCCGCGGCATCGACCGCAACGACATCGAGCGTGGCCAGGTGCTTGCCAAGCCGGGCTCGATCAAACCGCACAAGAAGTTCAAAGCCGAAGTCTACGTCCTCTCGAAGGACGAAGGTGGCCGTCACACGCCGTTCTTCGGGAACTATCGTCCGCAGTTCTACTTCCGCACCACCGACGTCACCGGCACCATCAAGCTGCCCGAGGGCGTCGAGATGGTGATGCCCGGCGACAACGTGCAGATGGAAGTCGAACTCATCACGCCGATCGCCTGCGAAGAGGGTCTTCGCTTCGCGATCCGCGAAGGTGGACGTACGGTCGGCGCGGGCGTCGTTACCTCCGTCTCGGCGTAGGTTCGCCTCCGCCGTTCCCTCGCGCGGGTTTCCGCGCAACCGTTCTTTGTCAACTGAAGGATTCGAAGAGAGATGTCTAAGCAGAAGATTCGTATTCGCCTCAAGGCCTACGACCACCAAGTCCTCGACCAGAGCGCGGAGCGGATCGTCGAGACCGCCAAGCGTACCGGTGCGTTCGTGCGCGGCCCCGTGCCGTTGCCGACCGAGATCAACCGCTACTGCGTGCAACGGTCGACGAACAACGATAAGAAGTCGCGCGAGCACTTCGAAATGCGAACGCACAAACGCCTCGTCGATATCCTTCAGGCCTCGCCGAAGACCATGGATGCGCTGATGCATCTCGATCTGCCGGCCGGCGTCGACATCGAACTCAAAGCATAGCGTTCGCAGCAAGCGAATCGAAGGCGGCCCGAGAAAGAGCTCGGGCCGCCTTTTTTGCGCGCCTGCCGCGGCGCGATCGACGCGATCAAAAGGAGCGTCGAATGGAAGTGAAGCCGACCTATCTCGGAACGATGCTCTCCCTGGCGACGGTGGCCTTTGGCCTCCTTGCCGCCGGAGCCTGGAATACATTCGTCGCCGATCTCGTCGGGCGATTTCTGAAGCACGGGAGCGGAATTTGGGCCGAGCTGCTCTATGCGGTCGTCGTGACGCTGCTCGCGGTGCTCGTCATCGGGCACCTCAACAAACTCGCACAAAAAATATATCTGCACGCAGATCTAGGCAGAGCTCCTCGGTGTGCGCGGAGTCGTACGCCCCGACGGAGAATGAGGCGCTTATGGCCCAGCCGCTTCATATTTCACACTCCCGCACCTATACCGGCACGAAACGTCGAATCTATCATCTGCTCGAACAGATGGGGACCTCCGGCGACCATATTTGGCCCTATGCGTCGCAGCCGTTCATGCGAACCGCCGGCCCGCTGACGCCGGGGCGTACCGAAGCATGGCACCTCGGTATCCATGCTCGCCTCGATGAGGTACTCCCCGAAGAGCGTATCGTGTGGCGCTTCCTCAACGAGGGCGTCGATGGGACGCACGGTTTTTATTTGCATACCGAAGGGAAGCAGACAACGGTCGAACACCGCGTGGATGTCGAACTCGCCGAGCCTGACGGCCGGCTCCTGTGGCGTCGCGTCGAGGACCAGCAGTCGCGCGCGATCGAAGGGCTCTTTGAAAAGCTCGGCCGCGCATTAAAACGGTAGGGCAATCGTGAAGCAACGCAGGATTGGAACCAACGGGCCGCAGGTCGGGGCTCTCGGGCTGGGCTGCATGGGGATGTCGGAGTTTTACGGCCGCGGCGATGACGCCGAATCGATTCGCACCATCCATCGAGCGCTCGATCTCGGCGTCACTCTGCTTGACACCGCCGATATGTACGGCCCCTTCATTAACGAAATTTTAGTTGGAAAGGCGATCGCCGACCGACGTGATCGCGTCGTCTTAGCGACGAAATTCGGCATCGTTCGCGATCCGCTGCATCCGAATCAGCGATCGATTACCGGCAATGCCGCATACGTGCGTAGCGCTTGTGACGCTTCGCTCCAACGGCTTGGCGTCGAGCACATCGATCTCTACTATCAGCATCGCGTCGATACCGAGACGCCGATCGAAGAGACGATCGGTGCCATGGCCGAGCTGGTCAAGGCAGGAAAGGTTCGCTTCATCGGGCTCTCCGAGGCGAGCGCGGCGAACATTCGGCGCGCACACGCAGTCCATCCGATCGCGGCGTTGCAGAACGAATGGTCGCTCTGGTCGCGCGACTTAGAGACGAACGGCCAACTCGCCGCCGCGCGCGAACTCGGTATTACCGTCGTTGCCTATAGCCCGCTGGGACGGGGATTTCTTAGCGGAGCTCTTCGCAGCCCCGAGGATTTCGCCCCGGATGATTTCCGCCGTACCTCGCCGCGCTTCGTCGGCGCGAATTTCACGAAAAATCTGGAATTGGTCGATCGCATCGCCGCGATCGCCGAGCGCAAAAAATGCACGCCGGCGCAACTGGCGCTCGCATGGGTGCTCGCGCAAGGAGAAGATGTCGTGCCGATCCCGGGAACAAAGCGAACCGCGCGTCTGGAGGAAAACATCGGATCGTTACAGGTCGAACTCACCGCTGCCGAAATGGAGGAGATCGAGAGCGCATTTCCGCTCGACGACGTCGCTGGAGAACGATACGCCGATATGAGGTTTGTCAATCGCTGATGCCCGACGCAATCGATTTTCTCGCGATCGATGCGTTGCTCGACGACGAAGAGCGGCTCATTCGCGACACGGTGCGAACGTTCGTGCGCGATCGCATCTCACCGAATATCGCGCAATGGTTTGAAGAAGGCACCTTGCCGCGCGAGATCGCTCGCGAACTCGGTGCGCTCGGGCTTTTGGGGATGCACTTGCACGGCTACGAATGTCCGGGATCCAGCGCCGTGGCGTATGGTCTTGCGTGCATGGAGCTCGAGGCTGGCGATGCCGGCGTTCGAAGTTTCGCCTCAGTGCAAGGATCGTTGGCGATGTTCGCGATCCATCGATTCGGCAGTGAAGAGCAGAAGAACGAGTGGCTGCCCGCGATGGCGCGTGGAGAGAAAATCGGTTGCTTCGGGCTGACGGAGCCCGATTTCGGCAGCAATCCGGCGGGCATGCGCACGACCGCGCGGCGCGACGGATCGGATTGGGTGATCGACGGGACCAAGATGTGGATCACCAATGGTTCTTTTGCCGATCTCGCGATCGTCTGGGCGAGAACCGATGAAGGGGTCGCCGGTTTCATCGTCCCAACCGATACGAAAGGCTTCAGTACCAATCTTATCCACCGCAAACTTTCGTTGCGCGCAAGCCTCACGAGCGAACTCGTTCTGGAGAGCGTGCGCCTGCCCGAATCGGCACGATTGCCCGGCGCAGGTGGGCTCGGCGGCCCGCTCGCCTGCCTGAACGAAGCGCGTTTCGGCATCATCTGGGGAGCGATGGGCGCGGCGCGGAGTTGCTATGCTTCTGCGCTGGAATACGCGAAATCGCGCGTGCAATTCGATCGTCCGATTGCGGCTTTTCAACTCACGCAGGAAAAACTCGTCAATATGTTACTCGAACTGCAAAAGGGAACGTTGCTTGCGCTCCACCTGGGCCGGATGAAGGACGAGGGTCGCCTGCATTCGACGCAGGTGAGCTTTGGAAAACTCAACAACGTCCGCGAAGCGTTAGCGATCGCGCGGGAAGCCAGAAGTATTTTAGGAGCGAACGGGGTAACGCTGGAGTATCCGGTCATACGGCATATGAATAATCTTGAATCGGTGCTCACTTATGAAGGGACGAGCGAGATCCATCTGCTCGTCATCGGACAGGCGATCACCGGGCATCCCGCTTTCACGTAAGGCTCGTCAGAGGAGATCGATCGATGGCCGTTCGGGAGATTGCTTTCATCATGTATCCGGTCCGCGATATGCAGGCAGCGCTTGCCTTCTATCGCGACACGATCGGGCTCACGCCTTCGGGGCTCGCCTCCGATGCCTGGACGGAGTTCGAAATCGCGGGTACCACTTTCGGGATCGGTGCCTTCCCCCAGGTCGGCACTCCGGGGAGCGCCGGAGCGCTCGCGCTGGAGATCGACGATCTCGCAACGATGCGTTCGAAGCTACTCGATCGGGGAATCGAGGTTAGCGAGCCATTCGAAACACCGATCTGCTGGATATCTCAACTCCAGGATCCCGACGGGAATACGATCACGCTGCATCAGCGCAAGGGCTCGTAGCCGGGCGCTACGAGATTTGTACCGCCTCGGAGATCGTTCGAAAGCCCCCGCTGCGCGAAGTGTCGGCCCATGCGACCGAGGAGCTGCTAACCGTAGCACGGTTTGCCTATAATTGGGCGCTCGCCGAGTGGCAACGTCGGTATGCCGCAGGCGAAACGCCGAACGAAGTCGCGTTGCGCAAGGCGCTCAATGCGATCAAGTACGCGCAGTTCCCCTG